>Ga0307516_10001249_pt1 | contig 35380 bp, 19 predicted proteins | sample 19_EM_MG_FD_203310 | JGI IMG/M metagenome (GOLD analysis project Ga0307516, IMG submission 203310) | Populus trichocarpa ectomycorrhiza microbial communities from riparian zone in the Pacific Northwest, United States - 19_EM | ecosystem: Host-associated > Plants > Roots > Unclassified | place...
GCGCATCGGCCACGAGGTGCTCGTCGGCTTCTTCGACGACGACATCGAGCGGCCGTACGTCATGTGCAGCCTCTACAACGGCCGTGGCGAAGGCGGCGCGGCCGTCACGCCGGGCGGCGGCGATGCGCAGGAGGTCGATGCGAGCGTCTTCGCGCAAAGCAGCGACGCGAGCCCCGGCGCGCAAGGCAACCTCAGCGGCGGCAACAGCCCCGCGTGGCACGGCGGCAGCGCCGGCGAACTAGCCCAGGGCGGGCAGCGCAACGCGGCGGCGCTCTCCGGCTACAAGACCAAGGAGTTCGGCGGCGAGGGCTTCAACCAGCTCGTGTTCGACGACAGCACGGCGCAGTTGCGCGTGCAGCTCGCGACCACGCAGCATGCGACGCAGCTGAACCTGGGGCACTTGATCCACCAGGCGGACAACCATCGCGGCAGCTTCCGCGGCGTGGGCTTCGAGTTGCGTACCGACGCGTACGGCGCGGTACGGGGCGGGCAAGGCATGCTGCTCTCCACCTACGGCGCCTCCGCGGCCGATCCGGCGGGCGACAACGCGGCGGGCATCGCGCTTGCGAAGCAATGGAACGCGATGGCGACGGCGTTCAACGGTGCGGTGCAGACGCACCAGACAGTACAGCTGTCCGGCGTGATCGGTGCCACGAAGTCGGGCCAGAGCGCGCTCGACGACAAGGCCCCCCCGATCGCGGCATGGCTCACCCAGACCAGCGGCATGGTGTCGGGCAAGGCGCTCGATGGCGCGTTGACCGACGCGGGCAGCAAGTCCACGGCATCCAGCGCCGGCAATGTGCCGCACGGCACCGACGCCGTCATCAACGTCAGCGCGCGCGCCGGCCTTGCGATGGTATCGGGGCAGGACACGGCCTTCGTCAGCAACGAGAACGTGCAGTTCGCGAGCGGCCAGGACACCGATGTCGCCGTGGGCGGCTCAATGCGGCTGCACACGGGTCAGGCGATTGGCTTCCTGGGCGGGGCGATCAAGGCGGGTGACAAGGCCGTGGGCACCGGGCTGACCATGATCGCGGGGGCCGGCGACATCGATGTTCAATCGCAGGCCGGAACGTTGCAGGTCGCTGCGCTCAATGACCTCAAGATCCAGAGCCAGAGTGCCAACATCGACTGGGCGTCGGCCAAGAAAATCACGTTGTCGACCGCGGGGGGGGCGAGCATCGTCATCGAAGGGGGCAACGTCACGGTGATGTGTCCGGGGACGATCACGGTGCATGCGGCGACGAAGAGCTTCGTCGGTGCTCAGAACATGAACGTCACCATGCCGGCCTTGCCTCTCGTGGCGTTGCCGGCCGCCGTACCTCCGCGCTTCGATCTGACGCTCAAGGACGTTCCAGGCCCCCATGGCGTGGCCATTTCCCAGACCGACTGGGCCATCGTTCACGCGACCTCGCCGGACGGCGCTCTCAGCAGCGACAAGGTGCTCCTGCAAGGCTGCACCAGCTCCGACGGCGTCATGTTGCTCAGCGCAGCCGACCAGACGCGGCTGCGTCAAGCCTACGACCATGCGCCTGGTCAGTATTGGATCGTGAGCGAAGGCCACGTGCATCGCCTGGAACTGGCCGTGGACAGCGGCGACTGGACGGAGCGCCAATCGAAGGCGCAGGCGCTTGACGCGATGGGCTACAGCGACGTCCTGCAATTTTCCGGCGATCGTCCGACCGACGACTTCCATCTTCCGCTGGCGCGTCAAGAAACCGGGTTGAACGACGGGCACACCCTGTTGGACTCGATTAAGGCAAATTGATCGTGACGAACCCCACACAAGCGCCGCGCAATCGCAGCGTCAAGCAAATCGTGACCGCGCAGGGCGAGCCCGCAAAGGCAGTGGTCACGAGCAATCTGTGGGTCAGCGATCCCGGACGCTTCGCGGACAAGACCGAGGGCAACAAGATCAGATCCTTCACGACCGGGCGCAGCTACTACGACGACCTACTGAGCGAGATCTCGGGCGCCAAGACGCGGATCTTGATGGCGGGATGGCAGATTGGCTGGGATGCGATGCTCGCGCCGGGCAAACGGCTGTACGACGCGCTGTTCGAAGCAGCCAACAAGACACCCACGCTGAAGATCTACGTGATGCCCTGGGACGACCACGAACCCGTCCAGACCTATGACGACCAATTGAAGGCGGCGCTCGAAGTCATCAACGACAAGCTCGGACGCACGCAGGTCTTCGTGCAACTCTCCCCTACCTACGCAAGCACTGATGGCGCGTACTTCGCGCATCACCAGAAGCAGGTCGTGATCGACGACCACATCGCCTACGTCGGTGGCATGGACGTCACCTACGGCCGATTCTGCGACGAACACTACACACTTCAGGCCGATGCCGACGGCCGCGACGGCATGAATCGCTACAACGGCTGCGTCGTGCAGGTCGGCGCCATGGATGCGACCAAGCTCGCAGACCCGGACATGCTGACGGGTGGATGGGATCGCCTCGCCAACGCCAAGACGACGCGCGACCACATCCACAACGGCGGACAGCAACCCAAGTACGTTGGGAGCGGCAAGGTCGTCTCAGGCACGGATGCCAGTTCCATCGCCGCTGATTCCGTCGACCCGACGACGCTGGACCCCAAGCGTCAGCCACGCATGCCTTGGCAGGATGTCCATTGCCGCATCGAAGGCCCCGCCGTGTCGGACTTGATGCGCAATTTCATCGATCGCTGGAACATCGAAGCGTCCCGCGACCGTCGCCTGCCGCCTGCCCCCGCGTCTTCGGCGTTTCCAAAAGTCGGTGGCACTCATATCCAGGTGCTACGCAGTGCACCCGCCAACCACTGCCAGAAGGAATATGGCGCGCTGCAAACCAAGGCCGGGAGCAAGCCACCGAAAGGCACTCAGTCGGACATCCTGAGCGCCATGCTGATGCTCATCGACAAGAGTCGGAGATTCATCTACATCGAGAACCAGTTCTTCGTCAGCGCCTTCGGTCGCGAGGCGCCCATCCCGAAGGAACTGAGTCCGGCGGCGCAATTCATCGACGCCTTTGGCAATAATCACCAGAACGCTTGGGCACACACCGCGTCGAATTTCAATTCGAAGGCGAAATTGAAGCCTTCGATGCATGTCAGCCACGGGTCCGGATTCGTGCCCAACGTCAGCTGGAACGTGAAGGATCGATCCGCCGTCATGGCGCCGCCGACCAACGGCATCGTCCCCGCACTGCTCGCCCGGATCCGCCGGAGCGCGCTAGGCAATGCGCCATTTCACGTCTACATCACATTGCCGGTGCATCCGGAAGGCTGTCTGAGTGACGCCACGGTCGCGGTGCAGGTCTACTGGACGATGCAGACGATCTCGTTTGGGAGCCAGAGCCTGCTCAACGGCGTTCGCCGGATCATCAAGGCGCGCGAGTTGCGCGACGCCAAGGATACGAGCTTTGCGCGCGTCTTCGAGGACGGCAACAATGAATACGAAGATGTCGACGTCGCTCGATGCCAGGAGTTCGTCACGCTCCTGAACCTGCGCAACTGGCTTCAACTGGGGAACAGCTTCGTCACCGAGCAGATCTACGTTCACAGCAAGACGATGATCGTGGACGACCAATACGCCCTTATCGGAAGCGCCAACATCAATGACCGCAGCTTGCTCGGAGAGCGCGACAGCGAATTGGCGGTTCTTGTGATGGATGAGGAAACGCTCCGCGCAGACGTCAACGGCGCTGGCAGCAATCGGGTGGTACGAAAATTCGCCCATCAACTTCGCGTCGACTTGTGGAACAAGATCTTTGGGTTCACCGACAAGACGCGCCCCGCCAGCGAGCTGAAGCATGCTGTCGAGCAACCTGGCGCGAAGGACAGCTGGAAGCTGATCCAGCAGCGTGCCGAGTTGAACGCGCGATGCTTCGAGGCGGCGTTTAACTGGATTCCACGCAGTTCCACCAGCGATGCCCAGAATCCCGAATTTGGCCACATCCTGCCAACTTGGCGAAATGCCCTGCCTGCGCCGAAGGGGGCGCCCCCGGATGCCAAAGGCAACATCTCTGCCCCATTGCCGTTCCAGGATGAGTTCTGGACCCAGTCGCGGCACGATTCAGCCGGCGTTTCTCAACTGAAGCAGGTCAAAGGCTTCATCGCGGCATTTCCAGTGGAATGGATCAAGGGCGAGAACGTCCGATTCGAATATCCGACGGCGCTCGTCGCGGACAATGAAGTCTTGCCGAACTCGGATCCACCACTGGTTGCTCCAAGCGAACAAGCCCAAACCGTCGAGGGCTGAACGATGATCAACCATCGAGTGATTGGACCTGCTTCCTTTGCTTTTGTCCTCGCCACCGCGCTGGCGTGTCCGCTCGCGCAGGCGAGCGATTCCGCAAACTCCCCGATCAGGGAATGCGTTGGACGCTCCGAATTTGCGCTGCCGGGCAACGCGGAAGCTGCGCTCTACCCACTCGAGGTCGTCGCGAGACTGGCGAAGCCCCCCGCACTTCTGGTCGAAGCGACCTTCGACGATGGGCAGATTGCAGGTTATACCGGGTGGCAATACCGCGGAGACTTGTATGTCACGCGCCCGATTGCGTCCGCCCAAGTCGCGGACCTGTTGCATAAATTCAGCGAGTTGAGGCAAAACTCTCGCGCCTATGCTGCGCGAAAGAACCTCAATGACATGGGAATGCCACAACCGTTCGAGGCACTGTCCGCCAATGCGCAGAGCCTGGCTTGGCGGCTCGGATCGAGCTACAGGGGTATCTGGAACCTTTCAGGCGTGATCCTGCACTGGTCGTCGACCTATGGGCCTGGCACCGACGCGCCCAATGCACAGGCATACCAGTGGATCCTCGGCGCCGTTCCGCGCGCATCATTCGAGATACCGGCGGGCCCGGGCGTGTGCCTGCCTTCATTGTTCATTCCAGACGACGGCAAGGTGGAACGGTCCATCGCATCGACCTATCGTTTGAAGCAGCATCCCGACGTCACGGTGTGGGTGCAGGATAGCGGTTCCGAAGAACCTTCTCCGACCGCAAAGCTGGGACACCCGCAACAGTCGATAAAGGACAACGACTTCTTTTGGGCGCAGAACTATCAGGACCGGATCGGCGTTCGCTCCTTGTGGAGCCTCCCTCATCCGATCGAGATGCGAGGAGTCCTCGGCACGGCAAGCTTCGTCGAACTGATGCGCAAGGACGGGACGATCGACTACGGCTACTTCGCCTCCTCCTGGGGTTCGCCCGATTCGGCAGTCGGCGCCACACAGATCAAGATGTTCGTCATCCGCGATGCCAAGGTGGCCAAGGCCAAGGGAATCACGCCCGTCGATCGCGAGGCCTTGCTCGACATGGCCGAGTCCGTCCTGCACTCCATCAAGGCGCGGGGCAACGCTCACCCTTGAGCAGCGCCATTCACAAGACCAGGCGCTATCCGGGACATGCAGTTCGACGCCGTCAACAATGAATACCAGATGTCGACGTCGTTCGATGCCGAACTCAGATGAAGTGCTTTTCCCGCGCGAGCAAGCCCAAGACGTCGAGGGATGAATGGTGAGCATGCAACGAACGACCAGGTCTGCTTGCCCATCCCTCGTCCTCGCCGCCGTCCTGGCGTGTCCGCTTGCGCAGGCGAGAGATTCCATAAGCACCTCGGTGATGGAATGCGTCGGACGTTCCGAATTCACGCTTCCGGGCGATGCAGAAGCCGCGCTCTAGCCGATCGAGGTTGTTGCAAAACTTGCCAACCCTCCCGCAGCCATGGTCGAGGCGGCCTTCGGCGACGGCCAGATTGCCGGCTATACGCAGTGGCAGTACCGTGGTGACCTCTATGTCACGCGCCCGGTCACGTCCGCGCAAATCACCAACGTCCTGCATAAGTTCAGCGATCTGGAGCGAAAGGACCGCGGCTACGTCGCACGCAAGAAGGTCGATGACAGCGGGAAGCGATTGACGTTCGAGCAACTTTCATCCAGTGACAAGAGCTTGGCGTCTCGGCTCGGCTCCAGCTATCTCGCAACGTGGGATCTGTCGGGCGTCATCCTGCACTGGTCGTCAGGCCATGGCCCGGATGCAGCAGCGCCCAACGCCGAGGCTTACCGGCGGATCGAGAGCAGCACGCTGCGCGCTCCTTTCGAGATTCCGACAGGCTCGGGCGTTTGCCTTCCTTCGCTATTCATCCCCGACGACGGCAAGATGGAAAGATTCATTGCCGCCACGTACCGCATCAAGCAGCATCCCGACGTCACGGTGTGGGTACGGGATCGCGACGCCGAGAATCCTGTACCCGCAGGCAAGCTGGAACAGTTGCGACAGTCGATCCACGACGTCTCATTCTTCTGGGGGCAACGATATCAGGACAGGAACAGCGTGCGCTCGCTATGGACCGTGCCACATCCGATAGAGATGAGAGGCGTAGTAGGCACGGCCAGCTTCGTCGAACTGACGCGTGACGACGGGACGATCGACTACGGATACTTTGCATCCTTTTGGGGGACGCCCGATTCGTCAGTGGGCGCCACGCAGATCGAGATGTTCGTCATCCGCGATGCCAAGGTGGCCAAGGCCAAGGGAATCACACCCGTCGATCGCGAGGCCCTCCTCGACATGGCCGAGTCCGTCCTGCACTCCATCAAGGCACGGGGCAGCGCTCACCCCTGAGGCAAGCCAGCCTCAGAGCCGACATGCTGGACCCGATCTCACAGACCAAGGCCAAGCGCTTCCTGCTCACGCGCGTCACGCACGTGGGCGTGAACAACCTGCCCAAGGACCTGAGCGACACGCTCACGCGCAAGGCCAAGCCGCACGAGAGCGGCGCCGCCGTGCTGCCGCACTGGCTCGAAGACACGCTGCGCGCACGCGCCGCCGACCGCGGCTACGCGAACAGCTTCGAGGCGCTGCGCGCCAGCGTGCCGTGGCGTCCGCTGCTGGTCGACGAGTCGGGCGCGCGCACCTCCGTGCGCCCGCGCGTGGCCGGCCCGTTGATCGCCACCGTCGTCGGCCCGGACGGCAGCACCGCGCCGCAAGGCAACCAGGAAGTGCACGTCGACGCCCTCGGCCGCATCCGCATCCGCTACGAGTTCCAGGATGCCGACGACCAGGGCGCGCCCGCCAGCACCTGGGTGCGCGTGCAGCAGCCGCTGGCCGGCAACGGCACGGGCATGTCGTTCATCCCGCGCATCGGCCACGAGGTGCTCGTCGGCTTCTTCGACGACGACATCGAGCGGCCGTACGTCATGTGCAGCCTCTACAACGGCCGTGGCGAAGGCGGCGCGGCCGTCACGCCGGGCGGCGGCGATGCGGGCCCGCAAGACGTTCGAATTCTTTCTCGACACGCACGTGGATTCGACGCTCGAAAAAGGGTGCGCCTTCGATGGCTCCTGAGACCGTCCGCCCTGTCGTTCGTTGCCTTCTCGCCAGCTTCGCCTTCGCGACGACCAGTCTCTTTGCCGCAAGCGCGCAGACCGCGGGAAGACAGGATGCCACATTCGCGCCCACGCCAGCCGAGATAGCGACGGCTCGCACGCGTCTGGCGGCCGCACTCGACGACTATCGCGACGTCCTTCCGGAAGTCTCGCCGGCCTTCGCGGCCGCCGCACCGGCGCGATGGTCGAGCACCGCGGCCGATCGCCTGTTGCTCGCGCCGACCCGCCTGAAGTTCAGCGGGGCGGCCAATGTGCGTTGCAGCCTGGTCACGCTGTCCGCGGATCTGTCGACGCCACATCTGATCGACGGCTCTCGTGCGCTCTGGGACACCTGCAGACACGTCGACACCGTTGTCTACGCGGATGCCAATGGCACCGGCGCCACGGACGTCGTCGAGATCATGCAGGTGCCGTCCAACCGTTATGCACTCGACGTGGCCGTCGCGGTCGTCTACCTTCGGGAGGAGCAATCAGTCGGCGGCTACTGCTACTCGGAAAAGGCCAGCGACACAGTCACGGGAACCTATCCCATGACACGCGCCGTCTTCGAGAAGACCTTCGCCAAGGAACGTGCCCGCCTCGGGTTGCCGCGCTTCGAATGCACGCCCGCGTGACGCACGCGCGCATTCGGACCAACCGCCGTCACCCCGAAACGCCGATCACATCCCGCACGATCGGATAGATCTGGTTCTGCCAGCGCTTGCCGCTGAACACGCCGTAGTGGCCCACGTTGGATTGCACGTAGTGCGTGCGCAGGTACGGCCGCAGGCTGCTCGCGAGATCCTGCGCGGCCAGCGTCTGGCCGATCGCGCAGATGTCGTCGCGCTCGCCCTCGATCGTCACCAGCGCCGTCCGACGGATCGCCGCCGGATCGATCTTGCGGCCGCGGAATGTCAGCAGGCCTAGCGGCAGCGCAAACTCCTGGAACACCTTGGCGACGGTCTCCAGATAGAACTCCGCCGCGAGGTCGGCCACCGCCAGGTACTCCTCATAGAAGATGCGCGTGACGTCGGCGCGGTCGAAGTCGCCTTCGAGCAGTTGCTTGTAGTAGTCCCTGAACGCGTTCTCGTGGCGCTCGCGGTTCATGCTGATGAAGGCCGACAGCTGCACGAAACCTGGATAGACGCGGCGGCCGGCGCCGGCGTGCTGCCAGGGCACCCGGCTGATCAGGTTCTTCTCGAACCACCCGATGGGCTTGGACATCGCCAGCTGGTTGACGCCGGTCGGGCTGATGCGGCAATCGATCGGGCCAGCCATCAGCGTCAGACTGGCCGGCGTGGCCGGATGGCCGTCCTCGGACATCAGCGCCACCGCCGCCAGCGCTGCGACGGTGGGCTGGCACACGGCCAGCACGTGACCGCCCGGGCCCAGCGCCTCGGTGAAGCGCATCACGTGCTCGATGTATTCGTCCAGGCCGAAGCGTCCCGCCGATAGCGGCACGTCGCGCACATTGAGCCAGTCGGTGACGTAGACGTCGTGATCCTGCAGCGCGGTGCGGATCGTGTCGCGCAGCAGCGTCGCGAAGTGGCCCGACATCGGCGCCACCACCAGCAGCTTGGGCTGGCCCGTGACGCCCGGCTTCGCGAAGCGCAGCAGCTCGGCGAACGGCGTGCGCGCGACGATCTCCTCGACGACGAGCTGCGGCTCGCCCTTGACCGGCACGCTGTCGATGCGCCACGGCGGTCGGCAGTGCGTCACCTCCGACAGCTCGAATACCTTGCTCGCCGCCATCGCGGGGCGTCCCATGCTGCCCAGCCCGGGCCGCGGCGGTTCGGAGCCGAGCATGGCGCCATGCACCTTCGCCAGGTGGCGCAGCGGTCGCAACAGGTCGGACTGCGCCTGGTAGGCCTGGTACATCATGGATTCTCCAGAGAGGTTCACCCGGGAAGCGATGCAACTAGCGTGCCGCTCGCGGCCCCGCTGCGGCATTCCACACGGTGGCACGCCCCTTGCGTCGAAACGCGTCGAATCCGCCACGGAGTCACCATGCCCGCATCCGCCAAGAGCCCGACGAAGCCCGCCGCCAGCAAGCCGGCCGCCAAGGCCGCGGCGAAATCCAAGGCAGGCGCCGTCGCGACGCTGACGCTCAGCAGCAAGAACTATTCGTCGTGGTCGCTGCGCGGCTGGCTGATCGCGAAGTTCGCGGGCCTGGAGTTCACCGAGACGATGGTGTCGCCCGACGACGCCGCCGCCCGCCGCGAACTGCTGCTGCTCGCGCCATCGATCCGCGTGCCCTGCCTCTCGCACGACGGCGCGCGCGTCTGGAACACGCTGGCGATCGCGCAGTACCTCGACGAGGTGTGCCCCGAGGCCGGCCTGTTCCCCGCCGATCGCATCGCCCGCGCACACTGCCGCTCGATCAGCGGCGAGATGAACTCCGGCTTCGCCAACCTGCGCTCGTCCCTGCCGATGAACCTGAAGGCGCGCCATCCGGGCCACAAGATCTGGGGCGGCGCCCAGCCCGACATCGACCGCGTCGTCGAGATCTGGACCGAGTGCATCGCCACCTACGGCGGCCCGTACCTGTTCGGCGCACGCCGCAGCGTGGCCGACGCGATGTACGCGCCGGTGGTCACGCGCTTCCTGACCTACGACGTCAAGCTCAACCGCGCCTGCATCGAGTACACGCGCACGATCATGGCAATGCCCGAGATGGCCGAGTGGATTGCCGCGGCCCGGCTCGAACCCGACGACATCGAAGAGCTGGACATGGACTTCTGACGGCCGCTCACCAGCCCGCGGGCTCCGGCACCTCGCACGGCGCGGGCATGTCGATCGACTTGAAGTCGGCCGGCGAGACGATTTCCAGGTATTCCATGTCCGGCGAGTAGTCGAACAGGTAGTGGACGATGCCGGGCCGCTGGTGCACGCAATCGCCGGCCTCGACCAGCGTCTCCTGGTCGCCGTACATGAACTTGGCCCAGCCCTTGGTCATCAGCACGATCTGGAACGCAGCCTCATGCCGGTGCCAGCCGGTGCCCTTTTCCGGTGCCATGTTGGCTTTGACAAGGTGCGCGATCACCTGGCCGTTGGTCGCCGCGGCCACGCCCAGGTCCTTGTACAGGAAGAAGTCGCGCAGGCCGTCGCTGCGCCAGGGTGTGTCGGCCGGCTTGACGTGCGAGAACCGGGTAACAGCCTGATCCGTCATGACGCAGCCCTCCTGGGGAAGTTGAATCTCCCTGGGAACCATGCATAAGGTGTACCAGTCTGCTGCACTGCAGCGAAGCTCGACGCCGGCCGTGCGGCGCTGCCGTCGGTAGCACGCGGTGATACCCCCCAAACGAGGATCTCCACCGTTGTATCCGCGCATCGATAATCCTCCCGTCGTGTCGACGCTGGGGGTGCGCTTGAAGTTCTTGTTCGTGGTGATCGGGGCGTTGGTCGGTTGTGCGCTGGGCAGCGCCTCGGCCGCGCTGGCGATGGCGGTGCTGGGCGGGTTCGCCGGCTGGTGGTGGAGTTCGCGCGCGGCAACGTCGCAGCCCGTGAAGCCCGAGCTGGACGTGGCCACGCTGGTGCGCCGCGTCGCGGTGCTGGAACAGGAACTGGGCCATCTGCGCGACGTGCTGCGCGAGCGGCGCGCCGACGACCTGCCATCGCCCATCGCGAAGGCACGCGAACCCGCGCCCGCGCCGGTCGACCCGATAGCCCCGACCCAGCCTGCGATGGCCGCCCCGACACCGGCGCCCGCTGTTGCGAGCGTCCCCGTGCCGCCCACGCAGGTACCGGTGCCGGCGGTCGCGTCGGCGCCCGCACCGCGCCCGCTCGAGCCCGTCGTCGCCGCGGTCGCCCCCATGCCGGCACCGGTTGCCCCGCCGCGCCGCGTGGTGGCGCCGCCGCCACCCGCCGTGCCGCTGCGCGACCGCCTGCCCCCGGTCGTCTCGCGCTTGATCTTCGGTGGCAACACCATCGTCAAGATCGGCGTGCTGATCCTGTTCCTGGGTCTCGCGTTCCTGCTGCGCTACACGGCCGAACGCGTCACGGTGCCGGTGCAGTTCCGCTACATGGGCGTCGCGCTGGTGGGCGTCGTGCTGACCTTCCTCGGCTGGCGCCTGCGCGACCGCAAGGACGCCGCCGGCGGCTCGGGCTACGGCCTGATCCTGCAGGGCGCGGGCATCGGCGTTTTCTACCTGACGGCGCTGGGCGCGCTGCACCTGAACCCGCTGCTGTCGGCCAACGCGGCCTTCGCGTTCATGGCGCTGGTGTCGGTGTTCGGCGCGCTGCTGGCCGTCAAGCAGGACGCCCCCTGGCTCGCGTTCATCTCGATCGCCGAGGGCTTCGCCGCGCCGGTTCTGGTGGGCGGGGGCAACGGCGAGTACATGCCGCTGATGACGTACATGGCGCTGCTGGACATGGGCATCCTCGCGATGGCCTGGTTCAAGGCTTGGCGTCCGCTGAACCTGGTCGGCGCCGTCGCCACGTCCACGTTGGCAGGCGCCTGGGCGCAGGTGCATTACGTGGCCGCCGACTACGCCGGGGTGCAGGCCTTCCTCGTGTTCTTCTTCCTGCTGTTCACCGTCACCGGCGTGCTGTTCGCGCGCCGCGCTCTCGCCTCGCCCTCCGCGGGCGACCCCCCGTCGCCGGAGCTGCCGCTCGCCGCGCGCGCACTCGACGCGCTGCACCAGGTGGGCCGCGTCGACAGCACGCTGACCTTCGGCGTGCCGCTGGCGGCGTTCTCGCTGCAGTACCTGCTGGTGCGCGACATGGCGTGGGGTCCGGCCTGGGCCGCCGCGGCGTTCGCGCTGTTCCACATCACGCTGGGCGGTGTGTTGATGCGCAGTGCACGGCCCCGCTACGCCTTGCTGGGCGAGGCACACGTCATCGTGGGCACGATCTTCGGCACGCTGGCGATCCCGCTCGCGCTGGAAGGCAAGTGGACGGGCGCCACGTGGGCCATCGAAGCCGCGGGCATGTACTGGCTCGGCGCGCGCCAGCGTCGCACGTATGCGCGCGCGTTCGCGCTGGTGGTGATGCTGGGTGCGGCGATCAAGCTGGTCGCCAGCTTCTCGGTGGACCTGCGCGCCGACGCGCCGCTGATCGTCGGCTCCGCACTCGGCATGGCGATGCTCGCCGTGGCGCTGTGCGCGGTCGACGCCGTGCGGCGCCGCATCGCGGAGGCGCAACGGGGCCGCGTCGAAGAACTCGTCGCGACCGCGGTGCCGTTCGCTGCCTCCTTCGCGTTCGCGACGCTGGCCTGGATGCTGTGCCCGATGTTGTGGGCCGGCGCGATCACGGCCTGGATCGCCTATGGCAGCGCGGCGCTGAACGGCCGCCTGGCCGCGCCGACGCTGCGCGTCGCGAGCGTCCTGTTGCACCTGGCCGCGTTGACGGCCATGACCGTGTCGCTGCAGATCACCGGCGACACGCCGACGCAGGGCCATGCCGGGCAAGACCTGGTCGCAGCGCTGCTGATCGGCATCGCGCTGCTGGCCACCGGCTGGCTGGGCCTGCGCGACGCATGGCGCGCGGCCGCGGCGGGCACGCCGCGTCCGGTGCCGATCGCGAGCAGCGTCGGCCTGGTCGTGGGCCTGGCCGTCGCCAGCGCGAGCCTGCTGTTCCAGATGGCGCCGGCCGACGCCGCCCTCGTGTGGCCGTTCATCGGTCTCGCGGCCGCGTGGATCGGCACGCGCCTGCGCGCGGCCGCGCTGGTGGGCTCCGGCATCGCGCTGCAGCTCGCCGCGGGCGTCGCCAGCCTGGTGTTCGGCCATTCGCTGTGGAATTTGCTGGAGCCGACGGTCTCGATCGCCTCGACGCTGTGGATCCCGCTGCTGCTGACCACCGCCGGCCTGGTGATCGGCGACCTGCTGCGCGGCGCCGGCGTGGCGCCGGCACGCGCCTGGTGGCACTCGACGCCGGCGCAATGGGCGCTGGTCGCCTGGAGCCTGTTCTGGTGGTCGCGCGTGCTGCCGCCGGTGGTGTGGCGCACGTTGGACGCCGCGACGTCGCCCGACGCGTTCGACGCCTGGCCGCACTGGCAACTGATCTGGCTCACGCTCACCGCCGTCGCAGCGGTGGTGATCGCCCGCTGGCGCGACTGGCGCGTGCTGGGCCAGGCGACGCTGGTCACGGTGCCGTTGTGGATCCTGGCGACCGCGGCGGCGCCGCAGGACGTCGCGCCGTCGGCCCACCTGGGTTGGGTGGCATGGCCGCTCGCGCTGCTGGCGCATCCGTGGTTGCTGCGGATGCAGGCGCCGTGGCGCCGGCCGCTGTTCGACGCGCCGCTGAGCCTCGCCGGCTGGTGGTTGTTCATCGCCCTCGCGACGCGCGAGTGCGTGCTGCGCGTGGCATCGGCCGTCGCGCCGGGCTCGGCGTGGGAAATGCTCGCCGCGATGGCCGCGCCCGCCGTCGTGCTGATCATCAGCGTGCAGCCGTCGCTGCTGCGTCGCTGGAAGACCGGCGCGGCGTGGGACACCTGGCTCCATGTGGGCTGCGGTGCCCTGGCCGTGCACCTGTTCGCCTGGCTGTGGGTGGGCAACACGAGCGCGGGCAACGCCGCGCCGCTGCCGTGGGTGCCGCTGCTCAATCCGCTGGAGATCGGCGCGGGCGTGGCGCTGCTGGCGATCGTCGGCTGGGTGCGTGCGCTGCCCGCTGCCTGGCGCGAACGCGTCCCGCCCACCGTGTTGCCCGCCGTGCTGGGCGTGACGGCCTTCGGGCTGGTCACCGGCCTGGTGCTGCGCACCTGCCACCACTGGGCCGGCGTGGCGTGGGACGTCGATGCGCTCTATGCGTCGAGGCTGACGCAGGCCGCGCTGTCGGTCGCGTGGTCGCTCATCGGCGTCGCCTTGATGCTGGCGGGCCATCGCCGCCTGCGCCGCGTGGCGTGGATCGTCGGCGCCGCGTTGCTGGGCGTCGTCGTGGCCAAGCTGTTCCTGGTGGAGCTGGCCGATCGCGGCAGCCTGTCGCGTATCGTGTCGTTCCTGGTCGTCGGCGGCCTGATGCTGGCCGTCGGCTACTTCGCGCCGATGCCGCCGCGCCGCGACGAGGTCAGGCCGGCCGCGCCGGACCCTCTTGGAGAACCCGCATGAAGATCGCCGCGCTCGCCGGTCTCGCAACGCTCGCGCTGGCCTGTTCGCAGGTCGGCCTGGCCGCGCCGGTCGACGCCGCGTCGCCGCTGCCGCTGACGCTCGCGGGGACTGGCCCGTACTACACGCTGGGCGTCGACATGACCGCGCGCCAGGCCTCGGGCCGCCTGGACCTGTCGGACTTGCGCGTGCGCAACGCCGCCGGCGACGCGATGGCGTTCGCGTGGGCCGAGGTGCCCACGCCGGCGCCAGATCCGCAGCGCGTGCCCGCGCACATCTACAAGGTGCCGCTGCCGCCCGCCGACGCCGCGTCGTCCATCGAGGGGCGTCCGCGCCAGGCCTGGATCGTCGACACGCGCGACGCCCGGCTCGACCTGATGCAGCTCGAGCTCGGCCTCGAGCGCGGAACACAAGGCGCGTACACGCTGCGCATCGAGGCGAGCGACGACCTGCAGCACTGGCGCACCGTCGCGGAAGACGCGCAAGTGGTGCAGTTGCAGGCGTTGCCGCAAGTGGGCGCGGCCGGCGCGCTCGCCACGCAGGCCGGTCGCGAGCAGCTGAAGTCCGACCCCATCGACCTGGACGCCGTGCCGGCGCGCTACCTGCGCCTGACCACGGCGCCGCGCTCGGCCATCCCGCCACTGGTGACGGCCACGATCACGCGCGCGCCGCACCGGCCGGCGCCGCCGCCGCTCGAATGGAGCGCGACCATCGCGGCAACGAGCTGCAACGCGAACTCGTGCGAGTACGCGCTGCCGCGCAACGTGCCCATCGACGCGGTGCAAGTGGCGCCGGCCGACGTCGACACCATCGGCCAGGTGATGGTGTCGGGTCGCATCGACGCGACGCGCACGCCCCCGGCGCGCCACTCGCTGCTGCGCGGCTCGCTGCACGCACTGCGCCTGAAGGCCGACCGATCGGCGCAGCGCGCGGGCCCGACATGGGACGACGTGGCCGAGGCCAACGTCTACTGGCTGACGCAACCCGCCGGCGCGCCCGACCTCCATTCGCCGCCGCTGCGACTCGCCGGCGAGTCGTGGTCGGCGCTGCGCCTGGAAACCTTCGGTCCGATCAGGCAGTTGGGCCACACGGCGCCGACGATCCGCATCGGCGCGCGCCCGCGCCAGCTCGTGTTCGTGGCGCGCGGCGCCGGCCCGTACGTGCTCGCGCGCGCGACGGGCGCCGAGAAGACGTCGCCGATGCCGCTCGCGGCGCTGATGCCCGCGCGCGCCCCGGACGCGCCGCTGCCCGAGGCCACCGCGACCGTCGCGGCGCCCGTCGCCGCATCGGCCCCCTCCTCGCCCGTCGCCGACGCGGTGAAGCCCGCCGCACCGACGTCGTCCAACTCGCCGTGGCTGTGGGCCGCGCTGCTGGCCGGGCTGGCACTGATGGGCGCGATGGCGTGGTCGTTGCTGCGCAAGCCGGGCGCGGCACCCAGGGCCGACGGCGCCTGAACCAATTGTGCGCCAGCGCGCCGCTCGGATCGAGCGCGCGCAAGGCCATGTTCCCGGCGACGGCAACCAACCGTGAGCTTGCGTGAGCCGATGAGGCGGTCCACCCGGGCGGCGTGACGCGCTGGCAGAGCCTGCATTTCCAGGATCCGGATTCAATATCAGGCAAAACTGGTCAAGCGAGTATGGGCTGATATCCCGGTGCGGCTTCGTCGCCTTAGACTCCCCCTGGGTACTCCCGGAGAGGAAGTGCTGAAATCAAAAGGACGGGAGCTTGCGCGTGGCGACTTTGATTCCTGCACTTGGCAGTTGCGTGTCACGCATGACATCCGGCGAAAGGCGTCTGGCTGAACGCCTGGAGCAGAAGCTGGATGGCGACTATCTGATGTGGTACGACGTGCCGGTCGGCCCCAAGCAATCGCACCCTGATTTCGTCATATTGCATCCACGGCGCGGGCTTCTGATTCTGGAAACCAAAGATTGGCGCCTGGATACCGTGCAGCACGCGACTCGTCAGTATTGGGAGATCATTCCCAATGGCCAACACAAGGTGGTTATCAACCCCTTGGCCCAAGCTCGTCACTGCGCCATCCAGGTCGTCAATGCACTGGAGCGCGACAAGCAGCTCATTCGGTCCGATGGTCCGCACGCTGGCAAGCTCGCGTTCCCATGGGGCCATGGCGTGGTGCTGACCCGGATCACTCGCAAGCAATTCGAAACCGCCGGACTGGACCAGGCCATCGAACCCCACTTGGTGATCTGTTCCGACGAAATGGTGGATTCCGTCGAGGATGAAGCATTTCAGCAAAGGCTATGGGCGATGTTCCCACACGCGTTCGGCGGCGCCATGTCGCTGCCACAGTTGGACCGAGTGCGCTGGATCATGTTCCCCGAAGTACGCGTGCACGACCAAGGGACGTTGTTTGGCGATGGCGATGCCGATGCCGAGCTACCCGACGTCATGCAGGTGATGGACCTGCAGCAAGAACAGCTGGCCCGCAGCCTCGGCGATGGCCACAGAGTCATCCACGGCGTCGCGGGATCCGGCAAGACCATGATTTTGGGCTACAGGGCAGAGTACCTCGCCAAGGCCCGGACAGCGACCAGCAAGCCGATCTTGATTCTTTGCTTCAACGAGCCGCTTGCCGTGAAACTGGATGCCGTATTTTCAGCCAAAGGAATCGCCGACCGGGTACACGCAAGAAATTTCCACAAGTGGTGCTGGCATCAGTTGAAGGCTTTCGGCCAACCCCTGCCGGCCCAGGGCAGGCGCATGTTCGACGAGATGGTGGGTCGTGTCATCAGCGCAGTTGAGCGCAAGCAGATTCCCGCGGGGCAGTACCAAGCCATCCTTATCGACGAGGGGCATGACTTCAAGCCTGAGTGGCTGAAGTTGATCACGCAAATGGTCGACCCAAGCACCAACAGCTTGCTCCTGCTCTATGACGACGCGCAGAGCATTTACGAGCGCAACCGGACCCGGCAGTTCAGTTTCAAGAGCGTGGGCATACAGGCGCAAGGCCGAACGACCATACTCAAGATCAATTATCGCAACACCAAGCAGATCCTGCAGGCGGCCAACCTGATCGCAGCGGACCTGCTCTCACCGGAGGACACGGACGACGACGGCATTCCGATCGTTCGACCAATCAGCTATGGCCGCGAGGGATCGAATCCCATGGTTCTCAGATTGCCCAGCCTGCGCGATGAGGTCGAGCGAATTGCCGACCTGCTGGCGGACGAGCATCACAGCGGGGGCAAAGCCTGGGGCGACATGGCCGTCTTGTGTCGAGACTACGCGGTGATGGATGCTTGCTCCAGAGCGCTGTCGCATCGGGGTTTGCCACACCTGGTGCGCAAGCGATCCGGGGACTTCCGACCAGCGCAGGACGCCATCAAGGTCATGACGATGATGGTCAGCAAGGGGCTGGAGTTTCCAGTCGTCGCCATCCCTGGCCTGGGAGCCATGCCCACCCCGGGTGAAGACGAAAAGGATGAGGCGCGGTTGTTTTACGTTGCTGCAACGCGCGCGACCGAGAGGCTGATACTGACCGTCAGTGGGGATGGCAGCTTCGGCAAGCGCTTAGCCGCCACTCTCGTGTAAGCCCCGATCCAATCCGGCGCGATCGAAGGAGATGCGGGGCCCTCCGACAGCGGCCCCACGTGCCCGCAGTGAAGGCGTCGTGCCGGCTCCGCGGGGCGATGTCTCACTGGGGATGGGGCGTGCGCTACTCCCGCGCCAGCGCATTGACCGGATCCAGCCGCGCCGCATTTCGCGCCGGCACGAAGCCGAACACGATGCCGATCGTCGACGAGACCAGGAACGCGCCGATGATCGAGGCCGACGAGAAGATCATGTCGATGCCCACGTGCAGGCTGTTGAACACGGCACCGCCCAGCAGCGCGAGGCCCACGCCCATCGCGCCGCCGATCAGGCACACCAGCACGGCCTCGATCAGGAACTGGCGCAGGATGTCGGCCTGGCGTGCGCCCACCGCCATGCGCACGCCGATCTCCTGCGTGCGCTCGGTGACCGACACCAGCATGATGTTCATCACGCCGATGCCGCCCACCACCAGCGCGATCAGCGCGATCGACGAGATCAGCAGCGTGATGGTGGCCGTGGTCGTGTCGAGCTGCTTGCGGATCGAGTCGGTGCGCCAGACGAAGAAGTCCTTCTTGCCGTGACGCTGCGTCAGCAGCCGCGTGATGCCCTCCTCGGCCGCGTCCATCGGCGCCGAGTCTTTCACGCGCACGTTGATGTCGCGCAGCGTCTCCTGGCCGATCAGCCGCGTGGTGGCGGTGGTGTACGGGATCCACACCTGCAGGTTCTCGCCGCTGGTGAACAGGCCCTCGTCCTTGGCCGTGACGCCGATGATGCGCACCGGCACGCTGCCCATCAGGATCACCTGGCCCATCGGGTCGGTGCCGTCCTTGAACAAGGCCTTGCGCGCGTTGTCGTCGATCACGGCCACCTGCGACTGCTGGCGGATCGCATCGCCGTCGAACGCGCGACCCGCCGCGAACTTGTTGCCGTGCACGCGGAAGTACTTGTCGCCGACGCCGCTCACCGAGCCGGTGACGTCGACGTTGCCGCGCCGCAGCGTCACGCCGGCGCTGTAGCCGGGCGTCACCGCGTCGACATAGTCGAGGTGCTCCAGTGCCTCGGCGTCGGCGATGTTCATCGTGCGCACGCGCCCCGCGTGGCGGTCGCCGAAGCCCTCGCCGGGAAACACCTCGATCGTGTTGGTGCCCAGCGAATTGAGCTCGCCCTGCAGCCGCTCGCGCGAGCCCTCGCCGAGGGCGACGATGGCCACAACCGACGAGATGCCGATGATGATGCCCAGCATCGTCAGCAGCGTGCGCAGGCGGTGGCTGGTCATCGCGCGCACGGCCATGTGCGTGGCCTCCGCGACGCGCGCGGTCAGGTCGCGCAGCACGTTGGCGCGATGGCGTGGCTTGGGCGGCAGCACGGCCAGCGTCGCGCGCTCGGTCGTGCGTTCGTCGCGCACGACGCGGCCGTCGGACAGCTCGATCACGCGGTCGGCGTTGGCGGCCACCTGCGCGTCGTGCGTCACCAGGATGATGGTGTGGCCCTGCGCGTGCAGCTCCTTCAGGATCGCCATCACCTCCTGGCCGCTGGCGCGATCGAGCGCGCCGGTGGGCTCGTCGGCCAGGATCACGTCGCCGCCGTTCATCAGCGCCCGCGCGATGCTCACACGCTGTTGCTGGCCGCCCGACAACTGGCCGGGCTTGTGGCCCAGCCGATCCCCCAGCCCCAGGCGCTCCAGCAGTTCGCGCGCCCGCGCGTGACGCGCCGGCGCCGGCACGCCCGCGTAGATCGCCGGGATCTCCACATTGCCGACGGCGCTCGCCGCGCCCAGCAGCTGGTAGCGCTGGAACACGAAGCCGAAGTGCTCGCGGCGCAGGCTGGCCAGTTCGTCGGGCGTCATCGCGCCCACCTGCTGGCCGGCCACCGCGTAGGTGCCGTGGGTGGGTCGGTCGAGGCAGCCGAGGATGTTCATGAGCGTCGACTTGCCCGAACCGGACGGGCCCATGATGGCCACCATCTCGCCGGCGGCGATCGTGAAGTCCACGTCGCGCAGCGCCGAGATCGTGCCCTCGCCCGACGGGTAGTCGCGACCCAGGCCGCGCATCTCGATGAGGGGCGGCTTGCTCACTTCGCGTCGCTGCCGCTCGCGCCGCTCGCAGCGCTGGCCGCGCCACCCGGTGTCGGCGCCTCGCTGGTGACGACGCGCTCGCCTGCCTTCAAGCCGTCCAGCACCTGCGCCTGCACGCGGTTGTTCAGCCCGATGCGCACCTGGCGATCCTGCGGCACGCCCTTGCCGGCGCTCGCCGCGGCTTCGGAAACGACGCGCACGGCATAGCGGCCGTCCTTGCCTTTCGCACCCAGCGCGGCGCTGGGGATCAGCAACTGATCCTTGACCTTGTCCAGCACGATGGTGGCCTGCGCCGTCATCTGGATGCGCAGCTTGCCCTGCGGATTGGGCACATCGAAGATGCCGTTGTAATAGATTGCCGTGGCAGTGCTGGAGCTGACGGTCATGGTGCTGCCGGTATCGGCAGCCAGCGTCGTCGGGCCGGGTTCGACCGCGCGCAGCGTGGTGTCGTAGCGCGTCTCGGGGTCGCCCAGCAGCGTGAAGTACACGGGCATGCCCACCTTCACGCGCGGCACATCGGCCTCGGAAATCTGCGCCTTGATCGTCATCGTGTCCAGCCGCGCCAGCTTGATGATCGTGGGCGACATCTGCACCGCGTTCACCGTCTGCCCCTGCTCGGTGACGATGGCCACCACCGTGCCGTCCATCGGCGCCACCACGTGGGCGTAGCCCACGTTCACGCGCGCGGTGTCCTCGGCCAGCGTGGCCTGCGCGATCGCCGATTCGGCCACCGTGACGGCCGCGCGCGCGCTGTCCACGTTGGCCTCGGCCACCTCGAGGTCCACGTGCGAGCCGGCATCGATGGCCACCAGCGCCCGCAACCGCGTCACCGCCAGCTCGGCCTGCTTCAACGCCGCCTTGCGCGCGCTGAGATCGGCCCGCGCGCTCTGCAGCGCCGCGCTGGTCTTCAGCAGGTCGTTGTCCTGCTGCTTCGAGTCGATCTCGGCGATCGGATCGCCCTTCTTCACCTTGTCGCCCAGCGCGACATAAAGATGCTTGATCTCGCCGGTGGCCTGCGCTCCCACGCTCACCAGCTTGGCCGCCTCGATGGTGCCGGTGGCCAGCACGTTCATCTCGAGGTCGCCGCGCGCCACCGCGGTGGTGGTGATGGCCGGCGCCTCGGGCGCCTTGAAGTGGCCGCGAATCATCAACGCCAGCACCAGCGCAACGACGACGGCGACCACGATGCGCCAGGGCGTGAACCATTTGCGAAGTTTCAATTCGATTCCTTCCAGCCGCCACCCAGCGCCTTGTAGAGCGCGATGCGGTTGTCTTGTTCTGTGAGGTTCAACGCGATCTCGGACTGCTGCGAGGAATAGAGGCTGCGCTGCGCCGTCAACACCTCGAGATAGCTGACACTGCCATTGCGAAACAGCGCATCGGCGTCGCGCAAGGCAGCCGCGCTCGCACGCGTCTGCGCCTGCTGGGCCGACACCCGCTCCGCAAGCGTGCCGCGCACGGCAAGCGCATCGGCCACCTCGCGGAACGCCACCTGCACCGCCTTGTCGTAGTTCGCCAACGCGATCTCGCGCCCCGCCTTCGCCGAGTCGAGACCCGCTTGCAGCGCCCCGCCATTGAAGATCGGCACCGAGATGGACGGCCCGAAGCTCCAGGTGCCGGTGCCGCTCTTGAACAGCCCGGACAACTCCGTGCTGCTCGTGCCGGCATTGCCGGTGAGCGTGATCGTCGGAAAGAACGCGGCCCGCGCGACGCCAATCTCCAGCTGCGACTGCTGCAACGAGTGTTCCGCGGCGAGCACGTCGGGCCGCTGCTGCAACACCCGCGACGGCAACCCACCCGGCACATCGAGCAGCGTGGCCGATTGCGCCGGCAACGCCTGCACCGGCAAAAGATCTTCAGGAACGTCCTGCCCCACCAGCAACCGCAACGCATTGCGATCGAGCTGCACCTGCGACCGCCCCGCCGCCACCGCCCCCCGCGCCGCCTCGAACGCCGCCTGCGCCTGCACCACCGGCAACCCCTTGATCGCGCCCAGGTCGTGCATGCGCCGATTGAGGTCGAGGCTGCGATCGTCGAGCGCCAGCATGCGCTCGTTCAGCCGCTGCGTCTCGGCATCGGCCGCCAAGGCCAGCCACTGCGTCGCGACCTCCGCCACCAGGCTGATGCGCGCCGATCGCGCCCCCTCGGTCGTGGCCAGCCAGGCCTGCAACGCCGCGGCGTTGGCGTTCTTCACGTGGCCGAACAGGTCGATCTCGTAGCCCGAGAGCGCGACACTCACGCCCACGCTGTTGCTCGCGACACCCCCCGCATACGAGCGCGTGAAGCTCCCACCGCCACTGACGTTCGGCAGGCTGGAGGCGTCCTGGATACGGTACTGGGCGCGCGACTGCTCCACGTTGAGCACCGCGACGCGCAGGTCGCGGTTGTTGGCGAGGGCCAGCTCGATGACGCGGCGCAGGCGCTCGTCGAGGATGAAGTCGTGCCAGCCGATGTCGGCGGCGTCACGCGCGGACGCCTGCCCGTTCGCGGGCGCGGACGCGGACGCGGGCCACGTGGGCGCGACGGGCGCGTCAGGACGCTGGTACGCCGGCGCCAGGTCGACGCACGCGGACAGCAGCCATACCGACGACAAGACCGCGCCGGCAAGCGGCAGCCGCGAAAGCAATCTCATGCAGGCGTTTCCTCAAAGGGCGACGCCCGATTTTGCAGTGCTTTCGACACCCTCTGATGGGGGATGCGGGGGTGTCCGGTCTTGTGGCTGGTTCGGCGGGTCGCGGGAGCGGCGCATTTGCGATCAGGCGGGCGTCATGCCACCTGCACCAGAATGCTGCGGATAGGCGTACGCTTCGTCTCCAACCCCGCCGAATCACGCGGGTGAGACACGCGGGGGAATGACCCATGAGCGACTCCACGGATGCGCTGCGGCGCGAGACGATCGAAGAGGTGCTGGCCCTCGCCGCCACGCGCCTGAACGCCGAGCAGCGACCGCAGGTCGAGGTCTTCGCGCGCGAGTACTTCCGCCATCTCGACGCCGACGACATCGTCGAGCGCACGGCCGAAGACCTGTGCGGCGCCCTGCTGTCCCAATGGCAGTTCGGCGCCTCGCGCACCGCCGGCCAGCCCAAGGTGCGCGTCCTGAGCCCCGCCATGGCCGAGAACGGCTGGGCGTCGCGGCATTCGGTGATCGAGATCGTCAACGACGACATGCCCTTCCTGGTCGACTCGACGACGACCGAGATCAACCGGCAGGGCCTGACGCTGCACCTGATCGTGCACCCCATCTTCGCCGTGGAGCGCGGCGCCGGCGGCGTCCTCGCATCCCTGCGGCCGCGCAACGAAGCGCCACAGGCCGCGCGCGAATCGTGGATGCACATCGAGGTCGACCGGCTCGTCGACCCCCAGCAGCGCACCGAGCTGGTGGCAGGGATCGAACGCGCGCTCCGCGACGTGCGTGCCGCCGTGCAGGACTGGAAGCCGATGACCGCCCGCCTCCACGAGGCCGCGGCCGAATACGCGAGCGCGCCGCCGTCGCTGCCGCCGGCCCTGGTCGCCGAGAGCCGCGCCTTCCTCGAATGGCTGGCCGACGACCACATCACGCTCCTCGGCTATCGCCAGCACGACCTGGTGAGCGACAACGGCGAGGATGCCCTTCGCCTTGTCGCGGGCAGCGGCCTGGGCGTGCTGCGCGAAGCCGACGCCGCGACGGAATCGGCCAGCTTCTCGCGCCTGCCGGCGAGCGCCCGCGCACTGGCACACGCGCCGACGCCGATGGTGGTCGTCACGAAGGCCGACACGCGCTCCACGGTGCACCGGCCGGGCTATACCGACTACGTCGGGGTCAAGCGCTTCGACCAGGAGGGCCGGGTCGTCGGCGAACATCGCTTCCTCGGCCTGTTGACGTCGACCGCGTACAGCGCACGCGTGGCGGAGACGCCGCTGCTGCGCGGCAAGGTCGAGGCGATCGCCGAACGCGCCGGCCTGCCTCCCGGCGGACACCTGGCCAAGGCCCTGGCCCACATCCTCGAGACCTATCCGCGCGACGAGCTGTTCCAGATCTCGGATGACGAGCTGTACGAGACGGCCCTCGGCATCCTCGCGCTCGGCGAGCGCCAGCGCCTGCGCCTGTTCATCCGGCGCGACCCGTTCGACCGCTTCGTCTCCTGCCTCGTCTACGTGCCGCGCGAGACCTACGCGACCGACCTGCGCGTCAAGCTTCAACAGATCCTGATGGCGGCGTTCGCCGGGACCAGCGCCGACTTCAACGTGCTGCTCGGCGACACGGTGCTCGCGCGCATCCATTTCACGGTGCGCACGACGCCCGGCCACATCCCGCCCTTCGATCGCAAGGAGATCGAGGGCAAGCTCGTCGTGGCCGCGCGACGCTGGACCGACCGCCTGCGCGACGCGCTGATCGACAGCGAGGGCGAGGCGCGCGGCATCGACCTCTACAAGCGCTGGAACGCGGCCTTCCCGCCGGAATACCGCGAGCGCGTCGCGCCGCGCGCCGCCGTCACCGACGTGCGCAAGCTCGAGACACTGACCCACGAGGCGCCGCTCGCACTGGCCCTGTACCGCCCGCTCGGCGCAGCAGCGGGGGCGCTGGGCTTCAAGGTGTACCACCGAGGCGCGCCCGTCGTCCTGTCCGGGAGCCTGCCGATGCTCGAGCACATGGGCGTGCGCGTGCTGGGCGAGCAGAACTACCGGATCGAGACCGAGGCAGCCTCCATCTCCTTGCACGACTTCGAGCTGCAGACACAGGTCGCCGAGGACATCGAGCCCGAGACGTTGGCGCGCCTGTTCGAAGGCAGCTTCGCCCGCGTGTTCCGCGGCGACGACGAGAACGACGACTTCAACCGGCTCGTGCTGCGCGCCGGGCTGGCCGCGGACGAGATCGTCGTGCTGCGCGCCTACGCCAAGTACCTCAAGCAGATCGGCTTCGCGCTGTCGCAGTCCGCGATCGAATCCACGCTCGGCCAGCACCCACGCATCGCGCGCATGCTGGTGACGCTGTTCAAGCTTCGCTTCGACCCCGCGGCGCACGACGAGCAGGGCGCGCAGGCCCAGGTCAACGCGATCGAACAGGCCCTGGACCGCGTGAGCAACCTGTCCGAAGACCGCGTGCTGCGCCAGCTGCTGGCCCTGATCCAGGCGACCCTGCGCACGAACTACTGGCGCACCGGCCCCGGCCATTCGGGCGCGCCGGGCCAGCGGCGCGGTTTCATCAGCTTCAAGTTCGAATCAGCCCGCGTGCCGGGCCTGCCCGAACCGAAGCCGCTGTACGAGATCTTCGTCTACTCGCCGCGCTTCGAGGGCATCCACCTGCGCGGCGGCAAGGTGGCACGCGGCGGCCTGCGCTGGTCCGACCGGCCGGAGGATTTCCGCACCGAGGTGCTGGGTCTCGTGAAGGCGCAGATGGTGAAGAACACCGTCATCGTGCCGGTGGGCTCGAAGGGCGGCTTCGTGCTGAAGAAGGCGCCGCCGGCGACCGACCGCGACGCCTACTTGAAGGAAGGCATCGCCTGCTACCAGGACTACCTGCGCAGCCTGCTCGACGTCACCGACAACCTCGCCGGCACGGTGGTCGTGCCGCCGCCGCAGATCGTGCGCCTCGACGGCGACGATCCCTACCTCGTCGTCGCGGCCGACAAGGGCACGGCCACGTTCTCCGACTACGCGAACGCGGTCAGCAAGGAATACGGCCATTGGCTCGGCGACGCGTTCGCCTCCGGCGGCAGCGTGGGCTACGACCACAAGGCGATGGGCATCACGGCGCGCGGCGCATGGGAGGGCGTGAAGCGATTCTTCCGCGAGACGGGCACGGACATCCAGAGCACCGACTTCACGGTCGTCGGCGTGGGCGACATGTCGGGTGACGTATTCGGCAACGGCATGCTCCTGTCGCGCCACATCCGGCTCGTCGCCGCCTTCGACCACCGGCACATCTTCATCGACCCGAATCCCGATGCGGCAGCCTCGTTTGCCGAGCGCGATCGCCTGTTCAAGCTGGCACGCTCTTCCTGGGTCGACTACGACGCAAGCCTGATTTCCGCCGGAGGCGGCGTCTGGGCGCGCTCCGAGAAATCGATTCCGATCTCGCCCCAGGCCCGCGCGGCGCTCGGCATCGCCGCCGAGCGACTCACCGCCACGGAGTTGCTGAGCGCAATCCTGAAGGCGCCCGTCGACCTGCTCTACAACGGCGGCATCGGCACCTACGTCAAGGCGAGCACGCAGACGCACGCCGACGTGGGCGATCGCGCCAACGACGCGCTCCGCGTCAACGGGTGCGACCTGCGTTGCAAGGTGGTCGGCGAAGGAGGCAACCTCGGCTTCACGCAGAGCGGCCGCATCGAGGCCGCCCTGAACGGCGTGCGCATCAACACCGACGCGATCGACAATTCGGCCGGCGTCGACACGTCCGACCACGAAGTCAACATCAAGATCCTGCTGGGACTGGCCATCACCGACGGCGAGATCACGGAAAAGCAGCGCAACACGGTGCTCGCGCAGATGACCGACGACGTCGCCGCGCTGGTGCTGCGCGACAACTACTTCCAGACGCAGGCGCTGTCGGTCACCGGTCGACTGGGCCCGCGGCTGATCGACCAGGAGGCGCGGTTCATCCGCTTCCTCGAGAAGGCCGGGCGGCTCAATCGCACCATCGAGTTCCTGCCGACCGACGACGAGATCGCGGAGCGCAAGGCACGCGGCCTTGCGCTGACCCACCCCGAGCGCGCGGTGCTGCTGGCCTACTGCAAGATGTGGCTGTTCGACGAGATCATGGCGTCCGATCTGCCGGAAGACCCCTGGATCGGCACTGCGCTCGCGCGCTATTTCCCCGGTCAGTTGCGCGAGAAGTTCGGCGCCTACATCCCGCGCCACCCGCTCAGGCGCGAGATCGTCGCGACGCATGTCCTCAACAGCATGGTCAACCGCGTCGGCGCGACTTTCGTGCACCGCCTGTCCGACATGACCGGGGCCAAGCCGGCCCAGGTCGTGCGCGCCTACCTCGCCACGCGCGAGGTCATGGGTCACGTGGCGCTGTGGCAGCTCGTCGAAGCCCTGGACAACAAGGTGCCCGATGCCGTGCAATCCGAGATCCTGATCGAGGAGGGCTGGCTCACCGCGAGCGCGACGACCTGGTTCCTGCGGTCGAGGCGTCTTGCCGAGCCGATGGAGGCCATCTTCAAGCGATTCACGCCCGCGGTCGACGCGCTGCGCGAGACTCTGGCCACGGCGGCAGGGCCTTCGCCAGGGGCCGCCGGCTGGATTGCCGCAGGCGTGCCGGTGACACTGGCCCAACGCGTCGCCGACGGCGCGAGCCTCTTTGCCGCCCTGGACATCGCCGAGGTCGCGGAGGCCGTGCAGCGCGATGTCGCGGAGGTCGGCGAGGTCCACGTGGCCGTGGCCGCCCGGCTCGGACTCGCGCGCGTGCGCCACCAGATCGACGGCCTGCCATCCGAGAGCTACTGGCAAAGCCTCGCCAAGGCCGCGCTCGGCGACGATCTCGCGCAGCTGCAGCGCGCGATCACGCAGGCGGTGTTCAAGGCCGGCACTGGCAACGCAGGACAGATGCTGGCCGAGTGGGAATCGCTCAACGTGTTCGCGCTGGAGCGCGCGCAACGACTCCTCGCGGAGCTGGGCGATACCCCGACGGCGGATCTCGCGATGCTGTCGGTGGCGTTGAGGGAATTGCGCAACCTGGCGTAGGGCGTTCGTTCGACCGGATGCGCGGGCAGTTGCTCGAACAAGTACTTACGTGGTCGGAAGCGCCCCAGGTGAGGCATTGAACGGCGCTGCAGGCGCCGCCTTCGTGGCATCCGTCTGTCCGGGATTGCGCCTCAGTGGTTGTGTCCGTCGCCATGCACGCCGGAACGACCCCACGGATTCACCGCGTGGCCGGTGGAAGCGCTCGCGTTCCGGATCCGCTGGCTCGCCGCCGCGGGCGACGCGGACGGCATCAACGTCACGAACGGATCCAGCGCATTGACCACTTTGCCACCCACCATTGTCAGCAGCACCTGGTTGCGAGCGAGCTGGTCCTCGGGCACCTGCATGAAGTTCCGGTCGAGGACGATGAGATCGGCGAACTTGCCGACTTCGATGGAGCCGACCTTGTGCTCCATGCGCAGCTGGTAGGCAGCGTTCATCGTGATCGCCCGCAGCACCGCCGCACGCGTCAGCGCCGGGTCGGCATTGATCTTCCCCGCGAAATCGGGGCCGAAGCTGTGCGCATTCTCCGGGTCTCCCGAGCGCGTCACCCCGATCTTCAGCGCGAGCATCTCGTCAAACGGGTCGATCGGCCAATCGCTTCCGAAGGCGACGCGAGCGCCGGCGTTGACCAGGCTGCCAGAGGGCTCCATGCGCGCGAAACGCGCCGGCCCGAGTTCATTGGCCGTCTCGCCCACCGAATACGGTGCCTGTTGCGCCCACTGGAACGAGAACGTGGCCGTCACGTCGAGGGCATGGAAGCGCGCGTAGTCCGCGGGATCCACCGTCTCGTCATGGGCGATCGCGGGCCGGAAGTCGCTGCCTGGCACCTGCTGGCGCGCGTACTCGAAGGCGTCGAGCGCTGTGCGCACCGTCCGCTCGCCAGTGGCATGGATGTGGGGATCCATGCCGGATCGCGCAATCTCCACCATCAGCTTCTTCAGCACGTCCGGCGCGAAGTAGAGGTTGCCCAAGTTCGTTCCGGGCACCCAGTTCGGGGCGGCATCCGTCCCCGCATTCGTGAAGTACGGAGTCAGCAGCGCCCCGGTGTCGGCCGGCGCGTTGACGACGCCGTCGCCGAACATCTTCAGATGGCGGAATCGCAGGCCGGGCGCGACCTCCGGTTCCCCCTGGTCCCAGGCATCGGCGATCGCCTTCGCGTCGGCGACGGTCTTCGCGGGATCCGCTGCCGCGGTGTCCGGCGAGAGCTGTACCGCGAAGAAGCCCCGCGCCGTCAGCTCGCCCGACTGCTGCAAGGCCGTGAACGCCCGCCCCTGGTCCGCGCCTGCGGCGGCGTCCATGAAGGTCGTGATGCCTTGCGCACGCAGGGCGGACAGGGCTGTGCGGGCCTGGTTCACGCGATCACCGTCGGTGTCGGGGGGGATGCTCGCCGACACTTCCCAGCCCGCGGCGTCCTCGCAGATGCCAGTGGGGTTGCCGCTCGCATCCCGATCGAAGACGCCGCCGGCGGGATCCGGTGTGGCGCTCGTGATCCCCGCGATGGCCAGGCCGCGCGTGTTGGTGAGCACCGTGTGGAAGTCGGACGAGCGGACCAGGATCGGCCGTCGTGACGTGAGCGCGTCCAGCGTCGACTTGTCCGGGTCGGCATCCACGGCCTGGGTGCCCTGGCGCAGCCAGTTGACCACCTCCAGCCAGGCGTCGGGCTCCTTGGCCTGGCCGTCGTCGAGGCAGGCCTGGATGGCCGACGCCATCTGGGCCCGCGTGAGGGTCTGGTAGGCCAGGTCGCATTGCAGCAGCGCACGCCCCCCGGCCAGCGGGTGCATGTGGCCGTCGACGAGCCCTGGCATCATCATGCGGCCGCCGAGATCGACGACCTTGGTGGCGGAGCCGACATACGCTTGAACGCCGGCGTCGGTTCCCGTGTACACGATCACGCCGTGCCGAACGGCGACGGAGGTGACCACGCGATCGTGGTCGTCGACCGTGTAGACGTAACCCGAACGGAAGACGGTGTCTGCCGGTTCGGGCCGCGAGTCGCCGCATGCGGCGATCGCGATGGCGACCACGGTGCCGACCGCGAGCGCCCGGACCGCGTTCCACCCCATGGCGGCGATGCGTCGCCGGTTTCTCGTTTCCATATGCTCTCCTGGCTGATCGGATCGCGTCAAGCCTAGGCGGGCCCTGGTCTGCAAGTCCCTCCTCAGATGCGGAGGGGCCGGGTCTTCACGGATCGTCGCGTCGCTTGTCGATGCCCAGAAGCACGCCGAGTTCGACCTTGTTGCGCACGCCCAGGCGCGCGTAGACGTCGCGCAGGTAGGTGCGCACGGTCGCAGGGGTCAAGCCAAGCCGGCGGGCGATCTCCTTGTAGGACTCGCCCGTCGCGTAGAGCACCGCCGCCTCGCGCTCGCGAGGGGACATGCGCTTGTCTACCCGGGAGCTGCCGGTCGATAGCGTCACGACGTCGGCGTGCGGCGTGGCGATCACGGTCCGCCGCCCCAGTACCACCGACGCCGGGGCGCGGCGTGCGAGCGCGAGCAGAGGATCCGGCAGCGTGGTGCCCCGCCATCCTGGGTAGTGCCGCACGATGAGCGATGCCATCCCTGCACCGACGTAGAGCAGGCGCCCCGATGCCTCGCACAACGCCAGGCCCAGCGCATCGCCCGCGAACACCTGGCGCATGGCGTCGCGCACGCGCATCGTCCAATGCAGGCGCAGGTGACGACCGTATTGGCCGAACTGCGCGGCCTCGTCGTCGTCGAATGCGCGTTCGCGTTCACCTCGATAGAGGCACATGAAGAACATGAGCCCGCTCTCCGGCAGCTCGAAGGTGATCGCCATCACGTGGAAGAGATCGTGGCGACGAGCGAACAAGGCCACTTCCGGCGGGTCATCCTCGTACCCGCTGACCCGGCACACGCTGCCGGGTGCGGTCATGGAGGACCGGGCGAAATCGTCGGTGGCACCCACCGCGTTCCATTCCTCGGCAAACGATGCCGGCAGGCCCAGGCTGCCGTGCTGCCAGCCCGCCGGCGGCTTGTCGGCCAGCGGCGGCGAACACTGGCCCCACCAACAGGCGTCGAACGCAATGAGCGGGCGCAGGTGCGACAGCGCGTCGGCCAGGAATTGCCGCGACGGCACCCGGTCGGCGAGTTCATGAAGCCGCAGCAGACTCTCGCTGAAGGCCTCAATCGCCTGAGCAGTCGGCACTGGTCGGGATGATGGACGCATGATGCGGGCGATGGTAGACCGCGCCGCGCGAGTTCGCCGGCACGAGACATGCTTCGACCATCGCACCCATGCCATCCATCACGGTAGTCGACTTCGGCCGTACGCTCTCGATCTGGACCTATTCGAGCCTCGCGGTCGCCACGCTCGGCATCGCGCCCGGCCTCGAGACCGCGTTTCGCACCCAGCTCGGGCTCTCGACAAGCCAGGTCGGCTTGCTTTTCATGCTCGAACTGGGCGGCATGGCACTGGCATCCTGGCCGTGTGGCCTCCTGCTCGAACGATGGGGACCGCGATGGCTTGCGCGCGCCGCACTCGCGGTCTGGTCGGCCGCCAACCTGCTGTCGATCCCGGGCCTCGCCCACCACGAATGGCTCCTGGCATGCCGGGTCGTGGCAGGCATCGGCGCAGGCACGATGATGATCCTGGCGCTCGAGGGCGCGGGCCGAGGCCCTCTTGCGCAACGAGCACTGTCGGCCGTCGTTGTCGCCCAGCTCGCCACGGGCGCTGCCCTGCTTGCCGTTCTGCCGGTGCTGATCACCACGGGCGGGATTGCCGCGGTGTTCCTGCTCGAAGCGCTGGCCGGCCTGTTCGCGCTCGCGCTGGCGCCGCCGTTCGACGCGCTGCCACCCGTGGAAGACGCCGCGGCTCCCGCCGAAGTCGGCGCGCGTCGTCGAGACGCTTGGCGCGTCGTGTCGGTGACGCTACCGTTCAACGTCGCGATTGGCGCAATCTGGAGTTTCGTCGCGGAATTCGCGCCGCAGGATCGGATGCCCGCGGGACGTGTGGACGATGTGCTTTCGGCCGGTACGCTCCTCGGCATCGCGGCGGCGGCGACCGCGGGCCTGGCCTGTCGACGCTGGTCGTCGCGCAGCGGGGCGGCGGTGGGTGTCGTGGGGCTCATCGCGGGAACCGCAATGGTCGCGCTATGGCAGCAAGTCGCGGGATTCCTGGCAGGCACCCTGCTGCTGTCCTTTGCCTGGAATTTCACCGTGCCCTTCCTGATGATCCTGGGCGCTCCGCACGGCACAGGGCGATCGTCGATGCGTGCTGTGAACCTGTCCTTCGCGGCAGGACTTGCGACCGGCCCCCCGGCCGGAGGATGGCTGCTGCAAGCCGGCGGTCCGATCGCGCTGGCCGCGGGAAGCGCACTGGGATTTGCACTGGTCCTCGTGGGCCTGGCTGCTTGCCGTCCGCAGTCGGGAAATGGAGCCGGGTTTGCCAAGTAGGCGCGACGGTTCAGTCCATCGACACTTATCTGCCGCCATCGGCATCGACGCGGATGGCCGGCACAGGCTCGGCGTCAGATAGACGCTCTCCGTCATTTGCAGTCAGCGTGAGCCGGCGGCCGTGGAATGCGAGCCAGCACCGTCGATTGCAAGCTCATTGCAGAGAGCGTGAGCACGGGCCCTCCGTCAGTTGCAGTCAATTCGAGCCGAAACCGGCATCAAATGCGAGCACGGCCGGTTTCAAACGCGCGCCGCTACATCTAGTGATGGAACTGCCAGTAGTCGAACTTGAAACGGACGTCGCGCTCGTCCGGATTGAAGACCAGGAACAGGTCGTGCCGCCCGGTGATGGCGGACGCTTTCACCGATTGCGTCTGCCAGACGCCGTCGCCGCCGGTCGCCGCCACGTCGACGGTGGCGACCAGCGGTCCGCCGGGCGCGTCCGCATGCACCTCGATTTTTCCACCCGAAGCCGCGCTGGCAAGACTCGCTGTGAAGGTCTTCGGCGCCTGCTCGCCGAAATCGACGCCGGCCACTTTCACGAACGATGGCGAAGCGAGCGGCACGACCACCATGCCGCGCTTGTCGTCGCGCTCGGTCGTGACGCCACTCGCCCACTCGAACGGGCGGTCGCGCCCGCGGGGAATCCGCGAAGCCCAGGCGATCGTCTCGGCCTCGACGCGGCTGTAAGGCGAAATCGGCTGCACCTGTTCGACGCCGCGGTTGTCCCAGAACGGCAGCGTTGGAATCGTCCCGTCGGCGCGGTAGTCCATCTGCGCCACAGTGATCGAGCGGCGTTCGCGGTGCAACGGGGTCTCGGCGAAGTTGAGCCGGTAGTTGAAGCCGAAAACGTAGGTCTTGTCGTGGAAGTCGATGATGCCCGGATGGTTGCCCGTCGATAGCACGCTCGGATCCATGATCTGCCCCTTGTATTCCCACGGCCCGACCGGCGAGCCGCCCATCGCGTAACCGATGCCTTCCGAACAGCAGCTCGAGGCGTAGGCAAGGTAATAGTGGCCCTTGCGCTTGTAGACCCAGGGGCCTTCCTGGTAGTTCTTGGGCTTGGCGTCGATCCGCGTGATGCCGCCCGTGTAGGACACCATGTCCTTGTTCAGCTTGACGTACCAGAGATTCGGATTGCCCCAATACAGATAGGCCTGGCCATCGTCATCGATCATGACGGTCGGATCGAAGTAGCCGGTTCCCGGGGCGATCAGCGGATGGCCGAGCACGTCCTTGAACGGCCCCAGCGGACTGTCGGCCACCGCCACCGCGATCGCCTGGTTGGCGCCCTTGACGGACACCGAGGCATAGAAGTAGAACTTGCCGCCGCGTTCGATCGCCTGGGCGGCCCAGGCGTCATTGTCCTGGTACGCCCATGGAAAGACCGCCAGGCTGAGCGCCGCGCCGTGGTCGGTCCAGTTCACCATATCCTTCGAGGAATACAGGCGCCAATCGCGCATGATGAAGCCCTTCGCGTCGTCCTCGTCGTGGCCGGCGTACAAGTACACCGTGTCGCCAACAACCAGCGGCGCGGGATCGGCCGTGAAGCGGGTCTGGATGACGGGGTTGTCCGCCAGCGCGGGCAGACTGGCGCAATAGCAGGCGGCGAGGAAGGCGGCCTGGCGAATTTTCCGCTTTGACAATGTGTACTCCGTAGCGTGTGGATCGGCGACGGGCAACTGGGCGCGCGCAGCTTGAACGAAAAATCAGGTAAATGAAGGCGCGTTCGCCGTCTATTGCGATGTGTCCGACCCCAGGAAAAGCCCTGGCTCCTGGCCTCGGCTTGCTCAGGATGACCTCGAGTTGGTGGGGCACTTCGTCATCGAGCGCCGTCAGGAACCAGGCGTCGCGCCCAGCGGCGTCCGGGAGGATCAGCGAACAGACCTCAAAGAAGGCTCCACCGCTGCACGGCCCCGCCGGTGCACTGCCACTGCCGTACTTCCGCGCCGGGGGTCGTCCCGCCGTTGAAGTCATCCAGGCAGAGGTTGCTGTTGCGGTTGACGATGCTGACCTGGCCGCCGTCCACGTTGACGAGGCGCCATTGCTGGACGGCCTGGCCGTTGCAGGTGTATTGCTGGATGGTGGAGCCGGGGGCGGTCTTTCCGTCGGTATCGTCGAGGCACAGGGCGCTGTTGACGTTGACGATCGTGATGTAGCCGTCGGCCGCAGGCACGATATTCCATTGCTGCACCGCCGACCCGTTGCACGTCCCCTGCACGGCGGGTGAGCCGGCTGTGGTAGCCGAGCTGTAGTCGTCGAGACAGAGACCGCTGTACTCATTCTTGATCGCACGGCCCGCCAGCGTCGTGGAAGTGTCGACTGCATACTTTGCCGCGATGAGGTTGGCCTGGACGGCGTTCTCGGTCGCGTCCGACGGATAGCCCGACGTCATCGCGCCCTCGTAGAACGTCCCCTGCGCCCCGTTGCTGTTGTCGCCGCCGATGCCCAGGACGATCGCGCCCTCCTTGCTCATGGGCGAATACCCGCCGCTCGGGCGCACGCCGTCATAGAAGGTCGACAGCGAACCGGCCTGTGTGTCGCCGCCGCGGATGGCCCAGTGGTTCGGCTCACCCTTGACGAAGGCCGTGACGAATCGGCTGGTGATCGTGGGGTCGTTCGCGTTGAGGTGCGGGTCGCTGCCCGAGAACAGGCCATTCTCCAGGTCCGACATGATCCAGGGGCCTGCGCTCGCTCCGCTGCCCCAGGCGGACTCGTTGCCGAAGTACACCGTCTCCATGTGGCCATTGCCGGTGTCGTTCCCGCTCGTCTCGGCGTTGCCGTAGTCGAAGCAGCATCCCCCGTTGAAATGCCACCCGTTGAGGGCCGCGTACATGCCTTCGGGCTGGTCGCCCACCGCGATGCCGTTGGTGGCGTTGTTGCGGTAGCCGGTTCCTGGTGGGATGAAGACGCCGTAGACCTTCTGGCCCGAGAGCGTCAACGGCGCCGACGTGGCGACAGAGAGATTGTCGTAGCCACCGGCCGCCGGCCCCTGGAACCCGCCGGGGGGCGCCTGCGTGAGGTGGTTGTTGCGCCCCGATTGGTCGTAGATGACGCTGATGAGGCACGTCGTGCCCGTGCAGAAGGCGTCCTGCAGCGCCGCGTTGGCGATGCCGCTGGAAAGCGCGGTGACGTCGCGCGTTGCATTGTCCGATTGCCTGAGGATCTGGTACAGCGGGCCCGTATAGGTCGAGAGCAGGACCCGCGTCGTGCTGTGCGCCGCGACGCACGGCGTGCCGCCGGCGGCGTAGATGTCGCAAGGCCCCTGC
>Ga0307516_10001250_pt1 | contig 35362 bp, 33 predicted proteins | sample 19_EM_MG_FD_203310 | JGI IMG/M metagenome (GOLD analysis project Ga0307516, IMG submission 203310) | Populus trichocarpa ectomycorrhiza microbial communities from riparian zone in the Pacific Northwest, United States - 19_EM | ecosystem: Host-associated > Plants > Roots > Unclassified | place...
CTGTCCACACGAGCGGAGATGCCCTCGACACTGCGCTCTCGCCTGAGCCCCAAGCCCCCACCCACCCTCCCGCAACCGGCGTGATTGCGTGCGAACAAAAACATTCGCCATTTTTAAATATTTGAGTTGCGTGTCTCAGGCCCTTCGAGGGCCGTCGACAGCCCCGGCGCCAGCCGAACTCTGCGTATGACGCGCTTGCCGGCCCGCAGCGCGGGCGCGTCGCGCCCGCTGTCACCTCCAAGCGCGCGAAGCGACGTTGTCCACAGTCCCGGCGCTGTCGTCACGCTGCGAATGAGTGGCGTCGCTGGCTGGCAGCGCGGGCGCTGGCGCCCGCTGTCAATCGTGAGAGCCCTTGTCCGACTGCGCGAAGCGCGCTTCGTTCGAGCGTGTCGACATTGTTCGCAGCGTCTCGACGGCGCCGAGGCTGTCGACGGCCCTCGAAGGGCCAGAGACACGCAACTCAAACATTAAAAAATCGGGAATGTTTTTCTCCACCTACCGAGGGGCTGGCGCGGCAGGGTGGGCAGGGGCTTGGGGCTCAGGCGAGAGCGCAGTGTCGAGGGCATCTGGTGCAGTGTGGACGGTTCCTGAGCGCGGCCCTGCAACGGCGCGCGGTGAAGTCGTGCCGAGAGCCCTCGGAATCCGGCCGTTCAGGCCGGATTCAACGGTACGGCTCGACTGAGAACCAAGCCCCTGCCCGACCTGCCGCACGCGCAACAGCGGCACGCGCGAAGCGCACCACCCCGCCACACCCGATAGACACACTCGAAGCGGCGTCAAGCGCGCGACAACAAAGCCTTGGCCGCCTCGATCCGCAGCGCCAACGGCACGGTCTCGTCGTTCATGACGCGCAGCAGGAAGGCGCGCGGGTCGTCGGTCGGAGCCGGCGCTGCGGCCGTTCGTGTGGGCGCGGCCGGGGGCGCGTCCCGCGTATCCGCCCGCAGCCGCGCGAGCGCGTCCGCGAACGCCGCCGGCTTGATCGACTGCAGCCCCCGAAGCAACGCCGCCTGGCCGTCGTCGCCCGGCTCGACGTCCAGCCACGGCGTCTCCGAGAAGATCGCCACGAGGTCGGGCGCGACGAAGGCGGACCAATGGTCGCCGTCGGCCTGCGGCGCGGGAACGTGCGGAAGAGGGCGTGTCGGCGCGGCGGGATCGGGCAGCAGGCGGATGCGCGCCGGCGCGACGTCGCCGAGCCAGCGCGTGCGCAGCGCTTCGAGGAAGGCGTGGGCGACCGCGATCTCCATCGGCTCTTCGAACGAGAACCACAGCTGCAACCCGTCGTTGCCCGACACCGCGATGGCGGGTGCGGGCAGGTCCAGCTCGGCCTGCACGCCCTGCCAGACGCGGGACAGCGTGTCCCAGGTCACCGGCCGGGCCACTTCCAGCACCAGGGCGCGAAGCCGGCCTTGCGCATCGGCGAAGGACGCCGCGGCACCGCCGGGCGTCGCGGGCGCGGCCAGGTAGAGGCGGGTCAACTCGGACTGCAGTCGGGTCATGGCGGGTGGCCGGATCGGGGGTGCGCGACTCTACTCCATCATGGACGGCGCGGTCGCTGGCGTCTCCGGGGGTTCTTCGCCTTTCGCCCTTGTCTCGTCATCGTCTAGTATTGGAGGCGGCCGATCTCGGCCGTGATGGGAGTCGGCGGGCGCAGCCCGCGACCCACCGCACCGCCCCATCGTGCTCCTCGAGAACCCCATGGCTTTTGATTCCCTCCTGACCGGATCCGCGCTGGATCGCCGGCAACTGCTGCGCGGCGCCGCCGCCGCGGCCACCCTGGCCTCGCTGCCCGGGCTGGCGCGCGCTTCGGCCGATCCGCTCCAGGTCGGCGGCCTGCCGGTCACCTGCAATCTCACGCTGCCGGTGGCCTGCACGGCCCGCGCGACGGAAAACGCGGCAATCAAAGGCGGCGCGCCGTTCGAGTTCGAGTACAGCAAGTACAACGGCTGGCCGGAGATCAAGGAATCGCTGATGACCGGGCGCATCCAGGCCGCCTACATGCTCGCGCCGCTGGTGATGGACCTGGCCGACAAGAAGATCCCGGTCAAGATCGTGTCGCTGGGCCACCGCTCGGGTGCGGTGATCATGGTGCGCACCGATTCGCCGTACAAGCAGTTCAAGGAGCTCACCGGCAAGCGCATCGCGATCCCGAGCCGCTTCGCGGTCGACTTCCTGTTCCTGCGCAAGATGCTCGCGCGGGAAGGCATGACGCCCAAGGACATCGAGATCGTGGAGATGCCGCCGCCGGACATGCCCGCGGCCCTGTACGCCAAGGCCGTCGACGCCTATTGCACCGGCGAGCCCTTCGGCGCCGCGGCCCAGCGCGCCGGGTATGCGCGCGCGCTGCGCATGACACGCGACGAATGGCGCAACTACATCTGCTGCGTGCTCACCGTGCGCGAGGAGCTGATCAAGGAGAACCGCCCGCTGGTGCAGGACCTGGTCAACCACGTGCAGGGCGCGGGCGTCTGGCTGGACCAGAAGCAGGACAACCGCAACAAGGCCGTCGCGATCGCGGCCGGGCGCAAGTTCTTCAACCAGGATCCCAACATCCTGCGATTCGTGATGGAGAACCCCACCGACCGCGTGACCTACGGCGACCTGCGCATGATCCGCTCGGAGTTCGACGACCTGATGCAGCTGTCCATCGAGGCCGGCACCATCAAGCATCCGATCGCCTACGAGACCTACGTGGACGAGAGCTTCACCAAGGCGGCACGCGCCACCGCCATCGCGCTCTGAACCCTGGAATCCCGAGACCGTGAACCGCGTCCTTGCCCTGTTGCTCGTCGCCCTGTTGTCCACCGCCGCCGGCGCGGCCGAGGAGCCGGCCCTCAAGGCTGGCGTGTTCTCGCCGCCGCATCCCGCACCAGAGTTCAGGCTCGCGGGCTCGGACGGCGCGCCGCTCACGCTGGCGCGCTTCCACGGCAAGGTGGTCGCGCTGGCGTTCGGCTTCTCGCACTGCGCCGACGTCTGCCCGGTGACGCTGGCCACGCTGGCCCAGGCGCGCAAGCAACTGGGTGCGCAGGGGCGCGACCTGCAGGTGGTCTACATCACCGTCGACCCGGAGCGCGATGACGCGGCCCGCATGAAGGCCTGGCTCGCCGCCTTCGATCCGAGCTTCGTCGGCGGCACCGGCAGCGCACCGGCGCTGGACGCCGTCGACAAGCTGTACGGCATCTCCGTCAAGAAGATGGCGTCGGCCAACGGCCCGCTGTTCGGCCACTCGTCGTCCGTCTACCTGATCGACCGCGAGGGCCGCCTGCGGGCCATGATGCCTTACGGCCACGTCGCCGAGGACTATGCGCACGACGTCCGCCTGCTGATGCAGCAATGAGCACACGAAGGATGCGCGTCGCGCGCAGCGGGCGGTGGCCGGCGGCGATCGTCGGGCTGGCGGCGCTGGCAGTGCTGGCCGTGCTGGCTTGGGCGGCGCTGGCGCCCATCCACGCCGCCACGCGCGACGAGCCGTTCGAGATCCCGAAGGGCACCTGGGCGCGCCGCATGGCCGGCGACAAGGTGGAGATCCTGCCCGCGACGATCCGGCTGACCCTGGGCGTGCACGACGTGCTGCTGTTGCGCAATCTCGACGACGTGCCGCAGGTGTTCGGCCCCACGGTCATCATGCCGGGGCAGAGCTTCCGCCTGCCGTTCGAGGTGGCGTCCACCTACAGCTTCGCGTGCTCGGCGCACGCGAGCGGACAGATGAACGTGGTCGTGGATCCGCATCCGCAGCCCGGCTGGGAACGGCTGCGCTGGCGGGCCGAAAACAGGATGAAGGAGTCGTGGTGGTCGAAGCAGGCTGGATGAACTTTTCGCGCAGGAGCGGCGCATGCTGAGCGGCAAGCGGCTTGGCAGGCGGCTGGGACGCAGGGTGGTCCTGATGGTGCCGCCCCTGCTCGTGATCGCCGCCCTGGTGGCGTTCTGGTGGTGGCTGGTCGTCAGGACCGAGAGCGCGATCTTCCCGACGCCGTGGCAGGTCGTCACCGGCGCGCTGGAGCTGGCACGGGACGGCACCTTGTGGGAGCACATCGGTGCCTCGCTGTTTCGCGTGGGCACCGGCTTCGTCCTGGCCATGGTGGTGGCCATCCCGCTGGGGTTGTGGATGGGCTGGGTGTCCGGCGCCTACATCACGCTGAACCCGATCTTCCAGATGCTGCGGCCGATCTCGCCGATCGCCTGGATCCCGCTGGCCATCCTGTGGTTCGGCGTCGGCAACGTCTCGCCGATCTTCCTCATCTTCATCTCGTCGGTGTTCCCGATGATCGTGCAGACGACCTCGGGCGTGCACACCATCGAGCGGCGCTACCTGCGCGCCGCGGCGAACTTCGGCGTGTCGCGCCAGGTGCTGTTCCGCCGCGTGGTCATTCCCGCGGTCCTGCCGCAGATCATCGTGGGCATGCGCATCGGCCTGGGCGTGGCCTGGCTGGTGGTCGTGGCTGCGGAGATGATCGCGCTGCGCTCCGGCCTCGGCTACATGATCATGGACTCGCGCAACGCCGGCAACCGCTACGACCTGGTCATCGCCGGCATGATCATCATCGGCCTGATCGGCCTGCTGCTGGATGGCGCGACGCGCCTGCTCGAACGGCTCAAGACAGTGAAATGGCGCTATGTCCGTTAACGCGAAGATCGAGATCAGCAATGTCAAGAAGGGCTTCGACACCGACGCGGGCCGGCTGCCGGTCGTCGACGGCCTGACACTGTCGGTGGCCGACGGCGAGTTCGTCGCCATCGTCGGCCCCTCGGGCTGCGGCAAGTCGACCCTGATGAACATCATCTCGGGCTTCGAGAAGCCGGACGAAGGCAGCGTGCTCATCGACGGCGCCACCCTGCGCGGCCCGAGCCCAAAGGGCATCGTCATCTCGCAGCACGGCTCGGTGTTTCCGTGGCTCACCGTGCGCGAGAACCTGATGTTCGGGCTCAACGGCAAGGGCCACGGCGACAAGGCCGCGCTGGCCGACCACTACGCGGAGGTCGTGGGCCTCAAGGGCTTCGAGCGCAGCTATCCGCACGAGCTGTCGGGCGGCATGCTCAAGCGCGTGGAGATCGCCCGCGCGCTCGTCGTCAAGCCCGAGATCCTCTACATGGACGAGCCGTTCTCGGCGCTCGACGCGCTGATGAACCTGCACATGCGCACCGAGCTGCTGCGCATCCTCGAGGAGGAACGCCACACGGTGCTGCTGATCACGCACGACGTGGAGGAGGCCATCTACATGGCCGACCGCATCATGGTGCTGTCGGCCCGGCCGACCACGATCCAGGCCACCTTCAAGGTCGACATGCCGCATCCGCGCAAGCTGTCGAGCCCACAGGCGCAGCAGCTGCGCGAGGACATCCTCAAGGAACTGGGGCTGTAGCCGCCACCCGGCGATCAGGGCGCGGCCGGGCAGTCGTAGGCGCGCTTGTACGGCTGGCCGAAGCAGCGCAGCAGCCGGTCCGTCGAGCGCAGGTTGGGCTGGTTGAATTCCGACTTCTGCACGGCCGCGGCCAGCAGGTCGCGACTCTTCTGCAAGGCCGGCTTGTCGCCTTGCAGGAACGCGATCGTCGCGTTCGCGTAGTCGTTCCAGTCGAAACCGGATTGATCGTCGCTGTGCGCCGGCCGCAACGTGCCGCGCGCCGCCTCGATCGCCTCGGCTGTCTGGCCGGCCTTGGCCAGCATCTGCGCGCGGTGCCACGCGAGGACGGGATGCGGATGGGGCCGTTTCGCGGCGTAGGCACCGATCAGCGTCGCGGCCTCGGACTCGCAACCGGCATCGTCCAGCGGTCGCCAGCCCTGGTGGTCGTCCTGGTCGAAGGCGTCGAAGGCCAGCGTCAGGTCGGCGGCGAGGTGCTGCTCGAGCAAGGCCGGACAGTCGGCCGCGTGGGCGGCGGAAAACGCGAGGGCGAGGAGCGAGGCGGCGAGGCGCGGCAGGATCATGGCGTTGGCCCAGGGGTTGCGGGTCGCCAGTCTATGCGCTCAGCAGCCAGGCGATGGCGGCGCTGACCGTCACCGCCTGCGCCTCGTTGCACTGCGCCGGCGTCGAGGTCGGACTGTCCGGATAGACCTCGGTCGTGGTGACGAAGCGCGCACGGGTCATGCTGCCGCAAAGACCGAGCGCGCGCTTGGCGTAGTTGATCACGCCGGGTTGCGCCATCGTCGTGCCGATGAGGCAGCCGTGCTCGTCGGCGTCGGCGATGTGCGTCACGCGGCGCACGGCCTCGATCAGCGCGCGCTGGAAGTCGGGCTCCGGACGCTCCGTGTCGCCGACCAGGTAGAAGCCGTCGGGGATCGCGTGCCAATCGAAGGCCTTGCCGTCGCGCGCGGCCTTGGCGGGGCCGAACTCGCTGTTGTCCGTGTCGGTGGTCTCGTGCAGGTCGACGTGGAGGTCGACCGTCGGGCTCCGTGCCGCCACGCAGGCCATCGCGAACGCGGATTCGGCCGCTGGACTGTCGGCCCTGAACTGGCGGTTGGGATCGAGCGCGTCGGGGTTCCAGCGGTTGACGGTCTCGTAGCCCCAGGGGCTGAGGCAGGGCAGCACCAGGAGATTGACGGCCGCGGCGTGGCGGTCGAACTCGTGCGCGATCCATTGCAGCGCGCCTTGCACGCCGCTGGTCTCGTAGCCGTGCACGCCGCCGGTGACCAGCACGGTCGGCTTGTCGTCGCGCCAGTCACGGCTGCGCACGGCGTACAGCGGGTAGCGCGCGAGCCCGAGGCGCTGGTAGTCGAGCACGCCGTAGCTGAACAACTCGGCCTGCGCGGGCAGGCGGGCCTTCAGCGGCTGGACGACCTCGGCGTCATAGCTGCGCCGGATCGCCTGGCGCGCGAGCCAGTCGGACTTCTCGGTCGCGCCCCAGGGGGTGCCGGGCGTGCCGATCGGATACGGTGTCGTTGGGGGAAGGTTGCTCACGATGGGGATCCGGAACTGGACAGGATCCCCAACGATACCTTGCGTGGCGTCAGGCCCGTGCGTCGAGCCAGGCCCCGGCATGCCCGCCGTGCCGACCGCCGTTCCTGGCACTGGCAACGACGAGGCCCAGGGCGAGGAGCATCAATGATGCCGTGGCGGGCTCCGGGATGGCCGGCAATTCGTCGTTGGAGTCGACCCATGTCGCTGCAAAGATGAACATGTAGTCCAGGTTCTCGTACGATCCCTGCGGAGCAACCGTCTCGGTGATCGAGAGCGTTCCGTGATAGGTGACGGTGCCGTCGGACCAGACCATCGGGTTGGGGGACGGAATGCCGCTGAACTGGTAGCTCGTGAACGGTGAGGCCTCCCTGGTCTGCAAACCCCCGGTTTCGAACTCGACCTGTTCGTATCCGGTCGGGGCGGGGCCGCAATCCGTTTCCGGAAGAGGAACACAGAAGTCCCAGCTTCGTTCCGCAGGTTTCCCTTCCGCATGCAGGGTGATGGTGTAGGGAAAATCTACAGTCAAGCTGGTTCCGCCGGGAATGGGTTGCCCGAAGGGAAAGCCATTGAACGCGGTGCCGGAGCCGGTGACGCTCATGTCCATCCCGGCGAAAGTGATCTCGGCGTAGGAATGGGCACTTGCACAGGAGCCGGCTGTGGCAAGAGCGGCAGTGAGCGCCGCATGAACCGCAGGGTGCATGTTGTTCTCCAATGTTGACTGCTGAGATCGGGGGCCGCCGCATCGACGCTGCCGCCGAGACGTCGGCGAGCAGTTTGCGCTCCCGGCGCAGCAGTGCCCCCTAGCTTTGGAGCCTGCACCGACAGATCCGCTGTGCGGGCCTGGCGCCCGGTGCTGGCGAGCGCAGCCCTGGAACTGACGGAAAATGCGGAGCAGGGCGGTTCGCCGCCGATCTCTTCCCCCAGGGCCGCGCCCGGCGCGATGCCCCAGAAAGCAGCTTCCAGATGGCCATCCAGTGGTTCCCGGGTCACATGCACACGACCCGCAAGGCGATCGCCGAGCGCCTGCCGGACATCGACGTGGTGATCGAACTGCTCGACGCCCGCCTGCCCGGCTCCAGCGCCAACTCGCTGCTGGCCGAGATGACGCGCGGCAAGCCCGCGCTGAAGGTGCTCAACAAGCAGGATCTGGCCGACCCCGAACTCACCGAAGCGTGGCTGGCGTACTACCAGGCGCAGCCCGGCACCAACGCGCTGGGCCTGGACGCGAGCGTCACCGCGCCTGCGCGCGCGCTCGTCGCCGCGTGCCGCGCGCTGGCGCCGCACCGCGGCGGCATGGTCAAGCCGGTGCGCGTGATGATCTGCGGCATCCCCAACGTGGGCAAGTCGACGCTGGTGAACACGCTCAACGGCCAGCGCGCCGCGAAGACGGGCGACGAGCCGGGCATCACGAAGCTGGAGCAGAAGATCCTGCTGGCCAACGACTTCTACCTGTTCGACACGCCGGGCATGCTGTGGCCGCGCATCATCATCGAGGAGGGCGGCTACAACCTCGCGGCCAGCGGCGGGATCGGCCGCAACGCCTACGACGAGGAGGAGGTCGCGATGGCCTTGCTCGGGCGCGTGCGCCACCGCTACGCCGATCGCATCGTGGCTCGCTACAAGACGGCCGACTTCAGCGCGATGACCGACGAAGGCCTGCTGGCCGAGGTGGGCCGCAAGCGCGGCGGCCTGCTGCCCGGCGGGCACGTGAACATGCAGAAGGCCGCGGAGATCGCGTTGAACGACTTCCGCAGCGGCGCCTGGGGGCGCGTCACGCTGGAGACGCCGGAGGAGTTCGCGGCGTGGTGGGCGGCCGGGATGGCCGCCGAGGAGGCGCGACTCGCCAAGAAAGAGGCGCGCAGGAAATCGTGATCAGGCCGCCGGCGCGGCAGGTGCCGGCTTGACGAACGCCTCGACGGTCCCCTTGAGCTTGACCGTCAGCGGCTTGCCCTTGCGATCCACGGTCTTGCCCACCGGCACGCGGATCCAGCCTTCGCTGATGCAGTATTCCTCGACGTCGAAACGCTCCTTGCCGTTGAAGCGGATGCCCACGTCGTGCTCGAAGATCGCGGCGACGTGATGCGGGCTGTGCGGGTCGACGGACAGGCGATCGGGCAGCGTGGGGGCCTGGGTGGCTTCGGTCATGGCTTCGTTCTTCTGAAAGGGAATCCGGCGATTTTACGTGCGTGGCCGGATGACGAGTTCGGTGTAGCCCGTGGCCGGATCGGGCTCGCGCGTGAACGCCATGTCGTCGAGCACGGCCAGCAGGATCTCCGCGGTCGTGCGCACGATGCAACCCGGCGCCACGTGGCCACCGAACACGCGGCCATCGGCGTCCGACAGGCTCGCGTGCAGGTGCGAGCCACCGGCGCCCAGCGTGCCCGCCAACGTGAGGATCTCGAGGTCGCCGACCGCGTGCTGCAGCACCTCGCGTCCGGCGAAGCGCAGGCGGGCTTCGCGCAGGCTGCCGATGCCCGCCACGACGAACGCGGCCGCGGCGCCATGCTCGGCCAGCGCGGCATCGAGCGCGCTGCGCAGGTCGTCGCCGGGACGGAGTCGGAGTGGCAGCATCTTCATGGTTTCCAGCGTACCCGAAAGGGTTGTTGACGAATCAATAACTGGATGGTTATGATTTGGCCATGCACTCCGCACCGGACGATCTCTTCAAGGCCCTGGCCGACCCGACCCGGCGCGCGCTCCTCGAGCGCCTGCTGCGGGAAGGGGAGCTCAACGTGCGGGCGCTCACCGACCAGGCGGGCGTGTCGCAGCCCGCGGTTTCCAAGCACCTGGGCGTCCTGAAGCAGGCCGGCCTGGTGCTGGAACGCCCGGAAGGCCGCGTCGTGCACTACCGCGCCGACCCCAAGGGGCTGGCTCCGTTGATGGACTGGATGCGTTTCTACGCCGTCTTCTGGGACGAGCGCATGGATCGCCTCGAGACGTTTTTGAACAGGATGGACCAATGAACACCACAATCACCCGTGCCGTCGTCGTCGAACGCCGCGTGCCGCACTCGCTGGACAAGGTCTGGCGCGCCCTCACGCAAGGGCCCTTGCTGGAGTCCTGGCTGATGGCCAACGACTTCGAGCCGGTGGTGGGGCATCGCTTCACCTTCCACATGCCGCCGATGCAGGGCTGGAACGGCGTCACCGACTGCGAGGTGCTCAGCGTCGTGCCGCGCGAGGAACTCTCCTACACCTGGAACGCGTCGGGCGCGGAGGCCGCGACGGGGCTGCGGACGGTCGTCAAGTGGACGCTCGAATCCTTCGACGGCGGCGTGCTCGTGCGCATGGAGCAGTCCGGTTTCCGCGAACAGGACCAGCGCAACTTCATGGGCGCCAAGTACGGCTGGGAACGCAATCTCGGCCAGCTCGAAGCCGTCGTGGCGAGGCTGGCATGAGCGCCGCCCGCGCCAACAAGTACCAACCGGTGCTGGTCGTGCTGCACTGGACGCTCGCGTGGTTCATCATCGCGTCGCTCGCCTTCGGCGCCTTCGTGCTGAAGGACATGCCCAACACCGACCCGCGCAAGCTCGACATGCTGCAGTGGCACATGGGGCTGGGCATGGCGATCTTCGCGGCGATGCTCGCGCGCCTGATCGTGCGCTGGCGCACCGCGCGTCCCGCGCCCGCGGGTGTCGGCACGCAGGCGTCCGCGCGCGTGGCCGGGTGGGCACATGTCGCGTTCTACGTGCTCGTGTTCGGCATGGTCGCCACCGGCTATGCGACGGGCCTGATTGCCAGGCTCAACGAGATCGTGTTCGCGCGATCGGGCGCGCCGCTGCCGGCCTCGTTCGATGCGTACCCGACCTTCCATGTCCACGGCTGGATCGCGCTGGTGCTGGCGATCCTGATCGGGTTTCACGTGCTCGGCGCGTTGTGGCACTGGCTCGTGCGGCACGACGGGGTGATGCGGCGCATGGGGTTCGGCGGACGGCGCGTCGAGTAGCGGCCTGCGGACTTCGTCCCGACTTCAGGCGTCCTCGGCGATCCGGTAGCCCTCGCCGCGCACCGTCACGAGGATGTCCTTGACGGCCGACACCGATCCGATCGCTCTCCTCAGCCTCGACACGGCGACGTCGATGGTTCGTTCATCGACGCCGTCTGGCCCCTCGTAGACCGACTTCCTGAGCTCGTCGCGCTTGAGAACCTGCCCTTCGGACAGCAACAGGCAGCACAGCAACCGGAACTCCGCCTCGGCCAGGCGCAAGGTCGTTCCACGCGGCTCGTTGCTGAGTCGTCGATGGACGAGGTCCAGGCACAGGTCGTGGAAGCGCAGCGACGTCCGCCCCGACGGCGCCGGCGCCTCGGGGATCGAAGCCGACGAGTCCTTCAAGCGCAGCAGCGCGCGAATCCGCGCGACGAGTTCCCGCCGACTGCAGCTCTCGGCGACGACATCGGAGGCACCGGTCTCCAGCGCGACGATGTTCGAGAACTCGTCGAACGAGCGTGCGACCAGCAAGATGGGGCCCGAATACGACAGTCGCAGCCAACGAACGAAGGCGATGCCGTCGGCGTCGGGAAACGCGTCGTGCAGGATGATCGCGTCGAACCGCTCGCGCTCCAGCCACGCCCGCGCGACCTTCGGCGAGCCGGCGCCGCGAGCTGCCAACGCGTACGTGGACAGGTATTTCAGGATGCTGCGCCGCCGGATCGGGTCCGGATCGATCAGCAGGCACGTCGAGCGTCGTGCACGCGCGCCCGTGCCACGCGCCTCGGCACGCGAAGCGGCGTTCGCGTCGAGGGCGGCGGTGCGCGCTCCTGGAAGAAGGACGTTCATGTCTGGCTCGTCATGCAGCACAGACTGTCGTCCACCGGGCTTCCAGCCGCATCCCTCGTGCGACGAATGGGCGATTCGCGCAGGCGAAATGCCGCGGCCAGCGACGAACGACCGCGGCATTCCGGGCGGCGCGTCACGCGCCCAGCCGGAGAACATCCGGCCGGGGACGGCGCGCCGTCGTCAGCGGCCCATGCCGCGGCGGGAGATTCGCCAGCCCAGCAGCAACAGGCCCGCGGCGAACAAGGCCGAAGCGGCCGGCTCTGGAACCGCCTGCATCACGCCGAACACCCCGTGCGACTCGTCCCCCGGGCCAGCCGTGAAATAGAGCGACTGGCTGCTGCCGGCGCCCGCGTCGTTGCCCACGCTCAGGGCCCAGAGCCCGTCGATGGCCAGCGGGTTCCCGTCGCGACCGTTCACCTGGCCGAGGAAGCTGTCGGTGGCCAGGTCGTAGGCGTTGATGCGGCCGTCACCGAAATTGCCGACCAGCAGCGAGCCCGCCAAGGATCCGAACGAGGCGGGCGCGATGGCGAGGCCCCACGGCGCATCCAGCACGCCGCCGCTCGCGACGCGGCCGAGCAGGTTGCCTTGCAGGTCGTAGCGATCGATGTAGCCGAAACCGGCGCCGGCCGTCTCGTCGGTGCTGCTGCCGTCCCGCTTCGCGTAGGTGACGAACAGGGAATCGGCCAGGGTCTGCACGTTGAACGGCACATAGCCGGACGGCAGCGCCGCGTCGGTGAACGAGCCGGTCAGGTTGCTGGCCGCGACGTTGCCCTTGAAGACGTCGATCGAGTTCCGCCCGAAGTCCGCGGCGTACAGGTAGCTGTTGCCGCCGACCGTCGCGATGGCGGCGCCCTTGAAGATGCCGTTCACCGAGGCGAGCGTCTCGGCATTGGTGCCCAGGCTGCCGCGCCAGCCGGAGACGGTGCCGTCCTCGCTGACGAACAGGAAGGCGTTGCCGTTGAACTGGCCGGCGCCGCCGGAATTGAACACCTGCCCGGTGATGTTGCCGGCGCCGGGAATCGCCACGGTCAGCGGCACCTTGGTCGTGGCTTGCGTGCCCGGGTTGACCCGGTAGACCACGGAGGTCCCACCACCGTTCGACGAGACCCAGAACGGACTGGTCGGCGAGTACGAAATGCCCCAGGCGTTGACGAGTCCGGCGTCGGTGACCTGTGCCGGGTTGGCGGCCTGGTCGTCGGTGACCAGGTTGGTGACCGACACCTCGACGGCGTGGCTGGACATCGACGCTGCCGTCAACGCGACGGCAACGGCGAGGGCGCGGAAGGGCAATGGAGCGGCGTTCATCAGGATCTCCTTTGTGGCGAAGCATGGATGCGCGAGTTCGATTCGGCGGGCGCGACTCGACAGGAGTTTTCCCCCGCCCGGTCCCGCCCAGACGTGGATGGCGCTGAGCCCACCGACAGTTCAACGCGACAGCGGGGCTTCGGCGCACCGGCGGACTTCAAACTTGGGGGGTAGTCGAGCTGCCGTGGCCGTCGAGTCGTGCAGATGCCGAAGGACTCTGGCGCGGCCTGAACCTGGGTCAAGCCTGGAGGCCGCTGCCGACTCCGCGCTCGCCGGACGCTGCCATCAGCACCGAGACCTCCAGGCCCCGGATGCCCCGCCGTGCGAGCAGTTGCCATCCATGCGCAGTCGCGATCTCCTGGCAGATCGACAGCCCCAGTCCGGCACCGTCCTCGCGCCGCTCCTTGCTGCGCCAGAATCGTTCGAAGATCCGCGCCAGGTTCTCCTGCGCGACGCCTGGCCCCTGGTCGGCCACCGTGAATCCGGCGGCCCCGGCGCGGACGGAGACTGCGTCTCCCGTCGGGCTGTGCTGGATCGCGTTCTCGAGCAGGTTCTTCACCAGCGTGAAGAGCGCGCCACGGTCGGCAAGCCATTCGCGGGTGTCCTCGTCGACGACCAGCCGCAGCGGCACCTGCTGCTGCTCCGCGACCGGCGCCATGTAGTCGATCACCTCTTGCATGGCCGCCGCGGGGTCGACGGGCCTGATCCGGTAGTTCTGCGCCTCGCTGGCTTCCGCGAGGATCAGGAGTTGCTGCACCTGGCGCGCCATCCGGTCGACATCCGCGATGACGCTGTGACGGCCCTGGCCGAGGCGTCCGAGTTCGACCTGGGCGCGGATCAGCGCAAGGGGCGTCTTGAGTTCGTGCGCGGCGCTGGCGAGAAACTCCTGCTGCGTCCTGAAACCTCGTTGCAGCCGGTCGAGCACCAGGTTGAAGCTCTCCACCAGGGGCTGGATCTCCGTCGGCAACGCCGTGCCGTCGATGCGCGCGTCGATGGTGCGAAGGGTGATGCGGCGGGCGTCGTCGGACGCGATCCGCAGGGGATCGAGTGCGCGCCGCAGCGTCAGGGTGACTGTCAGCGCGAAGACCACCAGGAAGGTCACGCAGAGGGCGGCGACGCCTTTCCAGAGCGCGCGCGTCCCGAACGAATGGCGCAGTTGCAGCAGCATGCGATCGCTGATGGCGAACTGGACGAACCACGTGCGTCCGTCACGGACGAGCGGGGCGGTTGCCACATGCAGTCTCACGCCTTCGCGCATGACGGCGACGACGTGGCGCTCGGGCAGGAAGGGCATGTCCTCGGGCACGGCGCGGTGGCCGTTCGACACGGGCGCGTAGGCGACGGCGCCGGTGTCGTCCAGGATGCGCAGGTCGATCTCGTTGCCCTGGAACGCGAACATCCAGGCCTGGACATCTGCATCGTTGGGCACCGTCGGGCGGCCATTGCTGTCGAACGCGACGTGGCGGGCGATCCCATTGGCGTACTGCGCCACGGAGGTCGCGAGCATGTAGTCGCTGAGCGGCTCGGCGAGCACGAACGCGCTGAACGCCACCAGCGCGGTGCTCATGACCATGCCGGCGACGAACACGCCGAGCACGCGTGCCCGCAGGCTACGAGGTCGATGGGTCTTCGCGAAGCGCATAGCCGTGGCTCCTGGCGTTGACGATGCGCTGGCGGGAGCCGACGGTCTGCAGCTTGCGTCGCAGGCGATGCAGCGCGACGTCCAGTGCGTTGGGCGTCACGGCTTCCTGCATTCCCCAGGCCGCCGCCTCGAGCGCACTGCGACGCACGGTCTGGCCGGCATGGTGCACGAGGCACAGCATGATGCGCATCTCCGTCGGCGGGAGCGCCACGGCTTGCTCGCCTCGTTCGAGCTCGCCGCGGTCGGGATGCAACTGCACGTCGCCGTGGACCGGGTGCAGCGACTGGAGCGCGGCGGGACGGCGCATCAGCGCCCGCACCCGGGCCACCAGTTCCGTCATCGGGAAAGGCTTCGTCAGGTAGTCGTCGGCACCCGCTTCGAGGCCCTCGATGCGATCGTGCAACGCGTCGCGCGCCGTCAACATGAGGCACGGCGTCGCGCGGCCGGCTTCTCGCAGCCGCCGCACCAGTTGCAGGCCGTCACCGTCGGGCAGGCCGCGATCGATCACGAGGATCCGGTAGTCGATCTCGCGCATGGCCAGCCACGCGCCGTCCTGCTCCTCGAAGACATCGGCATCGATGCCGACGGCCTCCAACGATTCCTGGATCATCGCGGCCAGCCGGCTGTTGTCCTCCACCAGTGCGATGCGATACATCTGCGCTTCTCAGAAACGATACAGGTAGCCTATCGAGACACTCGAGAGGTTGCCGCGGTCGACGATCGGGCTGTCCTTGATCGCGCCCGGGAGGTGCACCATGGACAGATCCAGGAAAACCGACTGGCGCCGTGCAAACGTGAAGTCGGTGCGCAGGCCCGCCTCCAGGGTGGTCGCCGCACCGGGCACGTAGGCGGGCCGATCCGCAAGGGCTTCGGTGTCACGCACGCCGAAATAGTAGTTGACCGCGTTGCCGTCCTGCCATTGTGCCTGGACGTGCGGGGTGAATCCGACAGGCCCCAGGCCGAAGCGGTGATTGGCTCGCAGGGACAGGGTCTGGCCCTTGCTGTGACCGGACAGGTCGGCCGACCACTCGGCCCGCACCTGGGCGATCGGATTGCGCCAGGAGACGACGCCTCCGCCCCAGGCGCCCCCCTTGCGCTCCTCCATGCCGGCCAAGGCAGGCGAGTCGCTGCTCTTGTAGGCGTTGAAGTGGTAGTCCAGCTTGAGAGCGAACGAGAGATCGCTGGACGGCGCGAGCGCCAGGTGGCCCAGCTTGAATTCGCCGCCGAGCCCGACGAACCGGAACCAGCTGTTCTCGTAGGTGAGTATGGGCAGCACCCGATTCTTGCGATCGGTGCCCGCGTAGGGCGCCTGGCGGGAGTTGAAGGCCAATCCGAGCCCGAACCCGCCGGGGACGGGCGCCGCGGCTTCAATCGCCGCATCTGCCTCGGGTTGCGCCCGCACACCGGAGCTGGCAAGCAGGCATGCGAGGGCCGCGGCGGAAGACGCCGGGATGAGCGTCATGCGATGACGGGCGTGGGTGAGGGGAGAGGGCATGCACGATGAATTCTTGAGAGGGAAAGGCATTCTTCGGCCCGAAAACTTACCGACCACTTTCCTCGCAGTCGGCGGCGTGGACACGCTTTCGATGGAAGCAGGCGCTAGACGAACCCGAGATTGCGCTGGCTCGCGTTCCAGTTGCCCAGGTTCGGCAACACCGTCAACAGGTCGGTATCGCTGATCCCCAGCCACTTGCCCATCGTCGCGGCGTACTGGTCGACCGACGTGGACGGCAGCAGGCGTCCCTGGCCGACGTCGTCGGGCCCGCCGTTGGCGACCACCGGCGGCGTGCCGTAGTAGCGACCGCCGTTGACCGCGCCGCCCAGCATGAAGTGCATGCTGCCCCAGCCGTGGTCGGAGCCGTCGTCGGCGGTCAGCGTGCGGCCGAAGTCGGAGGCGGTGAACGTGGTCACCTGGTTGGCGACGCCGAGCTCCACCGTCGCGGCGTAGAACGCGCTGAGCGCCTGCGCGAGGCCGGTGAGCAAGCCGGGGTGCACGGTGGCCAGGCCGCTGTGGGTGTCGAAGCCGCCCATCGAGACGAAGAACACCTGGCGCTTCGCACCGACGGCGTCGGCGGTGCTGATCATGCGGGCCACGAGCTTCAACTGGTCGGCCAGGTTGTTGGTGCCGGGCGGGGGGAAGCTTGTCTGGATCGTCGGGCCGCCGGCCAGCGCCGCGGACAGCGTGCCGCCGGCGCTCAGCGAACGTGCCGTGACGCGCGTGTACTCGTTCTCGAACACGTTGGCGCTGGTCGCCGTCACCAGGTTCTGCAGGGCGGCGGAACATGCGGTCGAACCGAACAGCGGCTTGGCGACGCCGGCGAGCGCCACGGGCCCGTTGGTCGATACCTGGTACTGCGTGGCCAGCTTGCCCGAGAGATACACCGCATTGCCGGCGACGTTGACGCAGGTGAAGACGGCGTTGCCGTTGCCCGACTCGAACAGGTCGCCCATGCGGCCGCCCCAGCCCGAGGTCGCGCCCTCGGGCGACGACGACTGCCACACCGACTGCTGGTCGTTGTGCGAGAACAAGCGCGGCGGCAGCGGCGTGGCGCCGCCGGTGTACTGCGCCTTCGTGGTCGGCTGCACCAGCGTGCCGACGTTGAGCATCACGCCCATCTTGCCGGCGTTGAAGATCGGCAGCAGCGGCGCGAGCTCGGGCGCGATTGCGTACTGCAGGCCACCGCCGAGGGCGACGTTGGGGTTGAGCACGGTCGCGGCCAGTTGCGCCTGCGTGTACGCGAGCGACGGGCGCATGCCCTGGTACAGCGCGTAGCGGGCGCTGTCGACCGGGATCAGCGTGTTGCCGTAGTCGTTGCCACCGTACAGGAACACGCAGACGAGCGCCTTGTAGTCGGTGGCCGTGGCGGCCGCGGCCTCGCTCATCGCGGCCAGGTTGAGGGCCCACGGCGCGGCGGCGCCGGCCAGCGTGAGCATCGAGGAGCGCTTGAGGAACGCACGGCGGGAGGCGTCGGTGATCATCTTGTTGCTCCGTCCTTTTCACTATTTTTGGACGATGTACTCGGGCGCGGCCAACACCAGCACGAGGGCGGCGTTGACGCGGGCGCGGCGGGTGGTGTCGGTACCGGATCCCATCGTGGCGACGGCCGTGGCCAGCGCGGACACGGTGGCGGCGCTCAACTGGTTGGCGGCGAGCACCAGGTTCAGTTCGGCCAGCAGCGCGTTCGCGTCGTCGGCCAGCGCCAGCAGCGCGGTGTAGTCGGGCGTGAGATCGGCCACCTGGCCCGCGACCGCGCGCTGCAGGGTGTTCACGCAACCCACCACCGACGACTCGTTGGTGATCTGGAACTCGGGCGCCTCGAGCGCGTCGTCATCCAGCGCGGTGTTGGGCGGCACGTAGCCGGGACGGAAGAAATTGAACACCGACGGCGAGCGCAGCGGACTTTGCGCGAGGCCCTTGGCGGAGTCGGACGTGTCGCCGACGGCCCACAGGCCGCTGGGCGACGTGGCCGAGAAGGCCCGCGCCCAGCCGCAGAAGCGCAGGATGGGCTCGCGCAGCTTGCCCCAGGTGGCGCTGCTGGAAGGGCTGCGCGCCTCGTCGTCGAGCAGCAGCGCGCGCACGACGGCCTTCAGGTTGCCACGCCCGCCGGTGCCGTCGTCGGCGAACACCGCCGCGATTCGCGCCACGTAGGCCGGGCTCGGGTTGCTGGTGACGAGGCGCTGGATCAACTGGCGGCTGAAGAAGGGCGCGACGTTCTGGTGCTTGAAGATCGCGTCGAGCGCCATCGTCAGGCCGGTGCTGGCGTCGGTGCCGGCCGGGATCGTCGTGCCGAGAAAGGTCTTCGCACCGGTCTCGTAGCGCGCGGGCACCTGGATCAGCGGGCGCCTGACGAAGTCCGGCGTGGCGGTGCCGGTGCCCACGTTCTGGCCCTGCAGGTCGAAGTCCCAGCCGGTGAACACGCGGGCCAGGCCGGTGATGTCGGCGAGCGCATACGTGGGCGTGGACACGCCGCCGGTCAGCTGGGGCGTGCCGTCGGCGTTGAGCATCACGAGGCCGATCGTGAACAGCTGCATCAGCTCGCGGGCGTAGTTCTCGTCGGGCAGCGCGCCGCTGGCGGTGTCTTCCTTGGCCGATCCGCGGAACGTGAGGAAGTCGCCCATCGCGCCGGACAGGGACATCTGCTGCAGCCACGCGCGATGGCTGCCGAAGGCGTTGGCCTCCAGCATGTCGGCCCAGGCCGCGGCGTTGAACTGCTTCCACCCACCGCCGACGAGGCCGTCGATGGCGACGACGAAGATCTCGGAAAGTGCGAACGTGATGCGCTGGCGCAGCGTGTCGGGCGCGCTGAGCAACTTGCGCCAGACGGTGGCGTCGAAGCCGGCCTGGTCGTTCTTGTGCGTGGCGGCGGTGTAGCCCTGCGCGACGAGCCAGTCCCAACGGGTGTCGGAGACGGGCAATGCGAACTGCGCGTCGAGCCAGCCGGCGTAGCCGAGGCTCACGACGCTGGCGATCTCGGTGCGGCTGGCACCCATCGAGGCCTGCGCGAGAAAGCGAGAGGCCTCGGCTTCGGTCGGGGCCGCGGGCGGCGGGGGCGGCGGTGGTGGCGGCACCGGCGCGGGGGACGGCGATCCGCCGCCGCACGCCGCGAGGGACGCGGCGAGGACCGCCGCGGTCAACGCCGCCGGTGAGACGTAGACGGGCGCGGGAGCCTCGCTGCCGACCTCGGGAGGACGCAGTTCTTCCAGGAATTCGGCAGTCATGGCAGCCTCTTGATCGGGACGTGGTGTGTGTGCGCTGTCGATGTCGCGTGGATCGAGATCACCGCAGGGCTGAGGCAAATGTCGACTTGAATGGCGGAGTTGCCAACAAGCTTTGCACGGAGAAACGTGCGTCGCACGAGCAGCAACATCGGACTTCGGCGATTGGCCGCGAAGCCGGACCTGGAACGAGGGCTGGACGACTGTGGCGCGAGGCCGTCGCAGGCCACCCGGGCGCCCGGACCGGCTCTCGCACCCTTGTTTCCGCGTTTCGTCGCACGAGCAGCCGCGACGCGGGGTGTCGCCCGCCACGACTGGATAGACTGTTTCGCGCCGCCGCGCCAGAAGCGTGTCGGAGCCGATTCAACAGGCGTCACCTGCGCCCCACCCGAACGCTCATGCAACCTTCATTCAACACTCTGCGCCACCTTCTCGTGGTCTCGGCCCTGCCCGCGCTCGTGGGCGCCGCGTACGCCGCCGACGCGCCCGCCACGAACGCGTTGCTGGTCCCCAGCACGCTGGCCCTGCACTTCCCCCGCTTCGACCAGATCCACGACGAGGACTTCCTGCCGGCGTTGCGACAAGGCATCGCCGAACATCGCAAGGAGATCGAGGCGATCGCCGCCAATCCGGACAAGCCGACGTTGGCCAACACCATCGTCGCGATGGAGCGATCGGGCCGGACGCTCGATCGCGCGGAGACGATCTTCTCCAACCTCAACGGCGCCAACACCAACCCGAGGCTGCAGGACGTGCAGCGCCAGATGGCCCCGGAGTTCGCCGCGCACCACGACGAGATCGTGCTCGACCCGCGCCTGTTCGCGCGCATCGATGCGTTGTACAAGGCGCGCGACTCGCTGGGCCTCGACGCCGAATCCGCCCGCCTGCTGTGGCGCTACCACCAGGACTTCGTGCGCGCCGGCGCGCAACTGCCCGAGGCCAGCAAGGCCAGGCTTCGCGCGTTGAACGCGGAGCTCGCCACGCTGCAGACCACCTTCGCGCAGAACGTCTTGAAGGAGCGCGGTGCCTCGGCCGTCACGTTCGACACCCGCGCCGAGCTGGCCGGCTTGAGCGACGCCGAGATCAAGGCCGCCGCCGACGCCGCGGCCAAGGCCGGCAAGCCGGGCAAGTTCGTCGTCGAACTCGTCAACACCACCGGCCAGCCGGTGCTCACCGACCTCACCAGCCACGCGTCGCGCCTGAAGGTGATGGCCGCGTCGCTCGCGCGCGGCAGCCGCGGCGGCGAGTTCGACAATCGCGCCGTCGTCTCGGCGCTCGCGCGCAAGCGCGCGGAACGCGCGGCGCTGCTGGGCTATCCGACGCACGCCGCGTTCCAGCTCGCCGAGCAGACGGTGGGCTCCGTGGACGTGATGAACAAGATGCTGGCGCAGATGGCGGCGCCCGCCGTGGCCAACGCGCGCAAGGAAGCCAGCCAGCTGCAGGCGATGATCGACGCGGACCAGGGCGGCTTCAAGCTGGACGCCGCCGACTGGGCCTTCTACAGCGAGAAGGTGCGCAAGGCGCAGTACGCGTTCGACGAGTCGCAGCTCAAGCCGTACTACGAGCTCGACCACGTGCTGTTCGACGGCGTGTTCTACGCCGCCAACAGGCTGTACGGCCTGACGTTCAAGGAACGCCACGACCTGCCGGTGTACGAGCCCAGCGTGCGCGTGTTCGACGTGTTCGACAGGGACGGCACGCAGCTCGCGATCTTCATCGGCGACTACTACGCGCGTCCCAACAAGAACGGCGGCGCGTGGATGAGTGCCTACGTGCCGCAGGACGGCCTGACCGGCGACAAGCCCGTCATCGCCAACCATCTCAACATCCCGAAGCCGCCGGCCGGCGAGCCGACCTTGTTGACGCAGGACGAGGTCACGACGGCGTTCCACGAGTTCGGCCATGCGCTGCACGGAATGTTCTCGCACGTGAAGTACCCGCGCTTCGCCGGCACATCGGTGCCGCGCGACTTCGTCGAATACCCGTCGCAGTTCAACGAGATGTGGGCCACGTACCCCGAGATCCTCAAGAATTACGCCAGGCACTGGAAGACGGGCGAGCCGATCCCGCAGGCGTTGCTGGACAAGGTGCAGGCCGCGTCCCGGTTCGACCAGGGTTTCGCGACGACGGAGTACCTGTCGGCGGCGCTGCTGGACCAGGCCTGGCACCAGCTCGGCGCCGACCAGGTGCCGCAGACCGCCGACGTCACGTCGTTCGAGGCGGCGGCGCTGCATCGCGTGGGACTGGACTTCGCGCCGGTGCCCCCGCGCTATCGCAGCACCGACTTCTCGCACGCGTTCGCGGGCGGCTACTCGGCGGGGTACTACTCGTACATCTGGAGCGAGGTGCTCGCGGCCGATTCGACCGACTGGGTGCTCAGGCACGGCGGCCTGACGCGCGAGAACGGCGACCACATCCGCGCCACGATGCTGTCGCGCGGCGGCAGCGCCGATGCGCTGTCACTGTTCCGCGATCTCACCGGCACCGCGCCGGACATCGGCCCGCTGCTCAGGAAGCGCGGACTCGACGCGGCGCAGTGAGCTTCGAGGGCCAGTGCCTGCCCACGCATCAACGATGGACGTGATGCTTGTGATGCTTGTGGTGGTGATGATGATGGTGGTGGCGCGGACGAGCATCCGCCGCCACGGCGAACATCGACAGCACGGCTGCGACGGCGAGGAGCTTGGTGAAGGACATGGGGAGCTTCTTTCTTCTGGAGTGAACGGCCGGAACGGGACCGGGGCGGCATCATGCCAGACGAGCGATCCCCGGACGACTTGCATCGTGCCGGGGATCGTCGCTGGCCGATGACTCGAAGCGAACCCCGATCAGGGCCTACTTCGTGTTGGCCTTGTCCTGCTTCACCTGTGCCTTCGCGTCCTTCTTGCAGGTGCGTTCCACCGCGCCGGTGTCGTTGAGATTGCCTGCGGCGCCTTTTGTCAGACGCTTCGCGTCTGACGTCCCGGGGGGGCGTGATCGCTTGCGGCAGGCTGGGCCGGAGAGCCGAGCCCCTGCCCGCCCTGCCGCAGCGGACATGCCGCCCAGGAACGCCCGGCGCGCAGCACCGGGCGAACAGCACCGCAGGCAGATTCACGCAGTCGCGCGAGTCGCGCGAGCCCTGGAAAACCGCACCGGCCACAGCCACCAAGTGGCCAGGACTGCCAGCCCGAACAGCGAATAGACCATCGTGAACACCCACGCCGGCGCCTGCCAGAAGAGAAGCGCCTGCAGCCAGTGCTCGACGAAACTGCCTTCGTAGGTCGACGCGTTCGCCTTGCCGCGCAGCCACATCTCGAGCGTCGTCAGCGGACACACGATGCCCAGCCAGGCCTCGCCGGCGACCACGACGATGGTGGCCAGGTGCGCGAAGCGCAGCCACGGTGAGTTGATCCACGGCCAGCGGCGCAGGTTGCCGACAACGATCAGCGGCAGGCCCAGGACGACGAAGATCATCAATGCGACGTGCGAACAGAGCACGGCATCGGCGAACAGTTGCCACATCACAGCACGCGCCTCAACGCCTCGAAGAACAACTCCGACTGCAGCCGCTCCCCGCGCGTCTGCTCGCCCACGCGGCGGGCGAGCGATTCATCGACCGGCGCTAGCGGACGGCCGGTGGATTGGGCCAGCACCTGGTGCAGGCAGGCGCGCTCGAGGAAGTAGAGGTCGTCGTAGGCGTGGGACAGCTTCTCGCCGCAGACGATCACGCCGTGGTTGCCGAGGAATGCGACGTCGGCGGTGCCCATCGCGCGGGCGATGCGCTCGCCCTCGGCGTCGTCCAGTGCGAGGCCGTTGTAGCGGGCGTCGATCGCGGTGCGGCCGTGGAAGCGCATGGCGTTCTGCGACAGGCAGGTGTCGAGGCCGCGCTCCGTCGTCAGCGTCAGCGCGGTGGCGTAGGGCATGTGCGTATGCAGCACGCAGGCCTTGCCGAGGCGGTGGACGGCCGCATGGATGAACATCGCCGTCGACTCGACCTCGTGGCGGCCCGCGAGCTTGCGGCCGTCGTGGGCGACCAGCACGATGTCGTCGGGCCGGATCTCGCTCCAGAGCAGGCCGCGCGGGTTCAGCAGGAAGCGGTCGGAGCCGTCGGGCAGTTCCACGCTGAAGTGGTTGCAGATGCCCTCGGCCAGGCCGTGGTGCGCCGCGGCGCGCAGCGCGAGCGCGAGATCCGCGCGCAGGCGGGCGACGGCGTCGGATTGGTAGTCGTCAGCGTGCATGACGGAACCTGGCGAGGTGCTGCGAAGTCTCGACTCTACAGGGCACGGCCCGTCGGGGCCGCGGGGTCCGGCGCGAAGCCGGGCCGGCACTGCTTCGACGGGAGGCGGGCCGCCCAATTGCCGAGGAGAAATATTGCGACAGATCAGAGAATTTGCCATGTCCGTCCGCTCATCCGCTCCCATCGTCCCGTTCCCGTTGCACGCCCTGGCGCTGGTCGCGCTGGCCGTGCTCGCTGCGTGCTCGAAAGGGCCCGCCGACACGCCACCGGCACCGCTGGCCGCGGCCTCGGACGCGGCCGCCTCCGACGTGGCGATGGCGGCGCCCGCATCGACCGCCGTGGCGGAGCAGGTCCCGGTGCCGGTTCCCGTGGCGGCGCGGACACGTGTGGCGACGAACAGCGGCTCGTACGCGGCCGACAACGCTCCGATCGTCGTCGATCCGCCGGCGGCCGGCCAGCCGGCGTACGTCAACGAGTCGACCTACGCCGACGCGCCCGTGTACGCCGATGATGCCGAGTACGCCAACGACGATCAGCAGCAGGTCATCAGCGTCTACGACGACCCGCCGCTGGAGCAACCCGCGCCGGTCGCGGTCGACTGGGCGCCTCCGCCGATGCTCGTGGAGGAGATTTCGCCGCAGCCATACCCCGACGCCATCTGGGCCGGCGGATATTGGGGCTGGCAGGGCCGCTGGGTGTGGTGCGCGGGGCGCTGGTCGCGTCCGCCGCGCCACCACTACCGTTGGCATGAGCCGTACTACGAGCACCGCGGCGACAAGGTGGTCTACGTGCCGGCGTACTGGTCGGCGCCGGATCGGCACTTCGTCGCGCCGGCCGTGGGCATCGTGATCGTCGCCGCCGTGATCGCCGTGGGCGTGCACGGGGGTCATCATGCGGACGGGCCGCAAGGCGTGTTCATTCCGCCGCCACCCGGTTCGCGTCCGGGCATCATCGTGCCGGCGCCGATCGGCACGCCCCCGCGCGTGGTGGTCGGCGCGCCGCCGGTGGTCAACGTGGGCATGCGCGTCAACGGCAACGTGGAGAACAACAGCCACAACGTGACGAACAACATCACCAACATCACCAACGTGCGCAACGTGACGATCATCGCGCCGCCGACGGCCACCGCCAACGGCCGCGGCTACCAGCAGGCGGTCGCGGCCGATCCGCATCGCCCGCCGCCGATCGCGGCCGGCAGGCGCCCCACCGCGCCGACGCCCCTGTCGACGACGCCTGTCGCCGCCTTGCAGCCCGGCCATCCCGCGCCGACCCTGCCGGCGGCGCAGCCGGTGCGCGGCATCCCTGCGCACGCCGAGCAGCCGGGACGCTTCGGGCCATCGTCAGGCAACGATCCGCGGTCGCAGCAGCCTCAACAGGCCCAGCAGCAGAATGCGCAGCAGGAGCAGGCCCTGCGAACGAAGCAGCAAGCCGCGCTGCAGAGGGCCCAGCAGGAGCAAGCCCAGAAGGCGCAGCAGGACCAGGCGCAGCACGCGCAACAGCAGGCGCAGCAGCAGAAGGCCCAGCAGGAGCAAGCCCAGAAGGTGCAGCAGGACCAGGCGCAGCACGCGCAACAGCAGGCACAGCAGCAGAAAGCCCAGCAGGAGCAAGCCCAGAAGGCGCAGCAGGACCAGGCGCAGCACGCGCAACAGCTGGCGCAGCAGCAGAAGGCCCAGCAGGAACAGGCCCGCAAGACGCAGCAGGACCAGGCGCAGCACGCTCAGCAAGAGGCGCAGCAGCAGAAGGCCCAGCAGGAGCAGGCCCGCAAGGCGCAGCAGGACCAGGCGCAGCACGCTCAGCAAGAGGCGCAGCAGCAGAGGGCCCAGCAGGAGCAGGCCCGCAAGGCGCAGCAGGACCAGGCGCAGCACGCGCAGCAAGAGGCGCAGCAGCAGAAGGCCCAGCAGGAGCAGGCCCGCAGGGCGCAGCAGGAACAGGCTCAGCACGCGCAACAAGAGGCGCAGCAGCAGAAGGCCCAGCAGGAGCAGGCCCAGCACGTGCAGCAGCAGCAACGCGCCGAGCAGCAGGAACGCGCCGAGCAGCAGCATGCCCAGCAGGAGCAGGCTGCGAAGGCCAAGGCTGACGCCGACGCGAAGACCAAGGCGGACGCCAAGGCCAAGGCCGAGCCCGATCCGAAGACCCGCCGGCCGCCGGAGCGCAAGCCCGACGAGAACGACCGCAAGTAGCGCGGTCGGCTCAGGTCAGCTCAGGCGTGGCTCTGCGCCGCGACGGCCAGCGCGTGCAGCAGCGCGGCGACGTCCGCGGGCTCGTGCGCCGCCGACAGCGCGATGCGCAGCCGCGCAGTGCCCTCGGGCACGGTCGGCGGCCGGATCGCCGGCACCCAGATGCCCGCGTCGGCCAGCACGGCCATCACGCGCAAGGCCTCGGCGTTGGCGCCGATCACCAGCGCCTGGATCGCGGTCGTCGACGGCAGCAGCGTCCAGCCCGTACCGGCGATGGCCGCCGGGAGGCCGGCGCGGAAGTCCGCGATGTTCGCGTGCAGGCGCGCGAGACGCGCGGGCTCGTCGCGGATGACGTGAAGCGCGGCCCGCACGCTTTCGGCCAGCAGCGCCGGCGCGGCGGTCGCGAAGGTGTAGCTGCGGGTCTTTTGCAGCAGCCATTCGACGAGCGTGTCGCTGCCCGCGACGAACGCGCCCGACACGCCCGCGGCCTTGCCCAGCGTGGCCATGTACAGCACGCGGCGGCTCGCGTGGGCCCGCGTGCGCGCGACCGCCGCCAGCGAGCCGCGGCCCTCGGGGCCGCACACGCCGAAGCCGTGCGCGTCGTCCAGCAGCAGCAGCGCGTCATGGCGCTCGCACAGCGCGATCAGCGCGGGAATGTCGGCGACGTCGCCATCCATGCTGAACACGGCGTCGCTGATCACCAGCTTGCGGCGCGCAGGGCTGGCCTGCAGCAAGTCGCCGAGCCGCGCGAGGTCGGCGTGCGCGAACCGGTGGATGTCGGCCTTCGATAGCCGCGCGCCGTCGATCAGGCAGGCGTGGTTCAACGCGTCGGAGAACAGCGCGTCGCCCGGCCCGACGAGCGCCGGCACGATGCTCGCGTTCGTCGCGTAGCCGGCGTAGAAGTACAGCGCGCGCTCCAGCCCGACGAACTGCGCGAGTTCGAGCTCGAGTGACGCGTTCGCCTCGCTGTGGCCGCTGACCATCGGCGACGCGCCGCTGCCCACGCCGTAGCGCTGCGCGCCGGCGATCGCGGCCGCGCGCAGGGCCGCGTGCTGCGACAGCCCGAGGTAGTCGTTGCTGCAGAACGCCAGCATGCGGCGGCCGTCCACCCACATCGAGGCACCGTCGGCGGGGCGCACCTGGCGCCGCCGGCGCGTCAGGTGCGCGGCGTCCAGTGCGGCGAGGCGCTCGGGAATCTCGTCGAGCCAGGAGGGCCCGTGGTCGGGGGAATCAGCGGTCATGGAAGGCGGTGTGTCACGCGGGCAGCGTGAAGCGATCGGCGTCGGCGCGCGGATCAGGGCGGGCGGAGAACGGCAGGTCGGCCCACAGCGGCGCGCCCATGTGCGTGCGGAGATAGGCCAGGTTCTCCTCGGGGCAGAGAAAGTCGGGGTCGACGCGGTTGGCGATCCAGCCCGCCAGCACCAGGCCGCGCGCGCGGATCGCCTCGGCGGTCAGCAGCGCGTGGTTGAGGCAGCCCAGGCGCATGCCGACGACCAGCACCAGCGGCAGGTCCAGGGCGACGGCGAGGTCGGCGCCGGTCTGCGTCTCGGACAACGGCACGAGAAAGCCGCCGGCGCCCTCGACGACCAGGGCATCGGTGCGGGCGCGCAATTCGCCGACCGCCGACAACACCGCGTCGAACGAGATCGGCGTGCGGGCCCGCGCGGCCGCGAGATGCGGCGACAGCGGCTCGGGCAGCAGGATCGGGTTGTCGAGCTCGGGCGGCACGCGCACCGTGGAGGCCGCGCGGTGCGCGATCGAATCCTCGTTGGTCAGGCCGTCGGATGTCCGCACGCCGCCGGCCGCGATCGGCTTCATCCCGCACACGCGGGCGTGACGCCGCGCGAGCGCGTGCAACAAGGCGCAGGTGGCGTGGGTCTTGCCGATGCCGGTGTCGGTGCCGACGACGAAGAAGGCGGTCACGGCAGCGCCCGCTCGTCGTCGCCGAACAGCGAGGCACCGGCGTCGCCCTCGGCCAGCGTCGTCTCCAGCGCGGCGAGCGCGCCGGCGGCGAGGTGCTGGGCCGTGTCCTCTTCGAGCACGTAAGGCGGCATCGCGTAGAGCGTCGCGCCGATGGGGCGCAGCAGCACGCCGTTCGCGAGCGCATGGCGCGCGTAGCGGCGCGCGAAATCGGCGGGTGCGCCGACGATGTCCCAGGCCCAGATCATGCCGATCCGGCGCGCGTTGCGCACGCGTTCGTGCGCGTGCAGCGGTGCGAGGAAGCCGTCGACCATCCCGGCGCGCGAGAGGTTGACCGCGAGCACGTTCTCGCGCTCGAAGATGTCCAGCGTGGCCAGCGCCGCGCGGCACGCGAGCGGGTTGCCGGTGTACGAGTGCGAGTGCAGGAAGCCGCGCGCGGCGTCGTCGTCGTAGAAGCTGTCGTAGACGGTGTCCGTGGTGAGCACCGCCGCGAGCGGCAGCGTGCCGCCGGTCAGGCCCTTGGACAGGCAGATGAAGTCGGGCCGGATGCCGGCCTGCTGGTGCGCGAACATCGTGCCGGTGCGCCCGAAGCCGACGGCGATCTCGTCGACCACCAGGTGCACGCCGAAACGGTCGCACAGCGCGCGCGCCTCGCGCAGGTACGCGGGGTCATGCATCGCCATGCCGGTGGCGCACTGCACCAGCGGCTCGACGATGAACGCGGCAGTCTCCTCGTGGTGCTCGGCGAGCCACGCCTCGAGCTCGCGCGCCGCGCGATGTGCGACGCCGACAGCCGTCTCGCCGCCTTGCGCGCCGCGCGCGTCGGGCGACGCGACGGTGGCCGACAGCCGCACCAGCGGCGCGTAGGCCTCGCGGAACAGCGCGATGTCGGTGACGCCCAGCGCTCCGGCGGTCTCGCCGTGATAGCCGCCCTGCAGCGCGACGAAGCGGTTCTTTTCAGGCTTGCCGGCGTTGCGCCAGTGGTGCGCGCTCATCTTCAGCGCGATCTCCGTGGCCGAGGCGCCGTCGCTGGCGTAGAACGCGTGGCCCAGGCCGGTGAGGGCGGCCAGGCGCTCGGACAGCTCCACCACCGGCGCGTGCGTGAGCCCGGCCAGCATCGTGTGGTCGAGGCGCGACAACTGGTCGACCAGCGCCGAGCGGATCGCCGGATGGCCGTGTCCGAACAGGTTGGTCCACCACGAGCTGACGCCGTCGAGGTAGCGCTTGCCCTCCACGTCCACCAGCCACGGCCCCTCGGCCGACGCGATCGCGATCAGCGGCGTCGAGTCCGCCTGCGGGCCGTCCGGCGCGCCGTGCGCCTTCATCTGGGTGCACGGATGCCACACCGCGCGCAGGCTGCGCGCCCGCCACGCCGCGTTCGAGCCGGTGAGGGTGGAAGTCACAGGATTCCTCCGCCCTGGCGGGCTGCGGTGCGAGCCCCTTCGGGCGGCCGGGCGGTGCTCATTTGCCGGCGGCGACCGTCTCTTCGGTGTGGCCGACGAACGGCGGACGCGCCTTGATGCGGTTCTTCTCGTCGACGAACACGAGCTGGGGCTCGGCGTCGTCCAGCTTGTCTTCGTGCACCATCGCGAACGCCGCGATGATCACCAGGTCGCCGACGGCGGCGCGGCGCGCGGCCGAGCCGTTGAGCGAGATGATGCCGCTGCCGCGCGGGGCGCGCAGCGCGTAGGTGACCAGGCGTTCGCCGTTGTCCACGTCCCAGATGTGCACCTGTTCGTTCTCGCGCAGGTTGGCGGCGTCCAGCAAGTCCTCGTCGATGGCGCACGAGCCCTCGTAGTGGAGCTCGCAGTGGGTGACGCGGGCGCGGTGGATCTTGGATTTGAGCAGGGTGCGGAACATCGGCTGGCGCGCCCCGGGAAACAGGGCGCGTGTCGGGAGGAAAAGCCGGGATTTTGCCCGGCTTCTTCGGCTGGACAGATTCAGCCCGGCCGGGCAGGGGCTTTCGGCCCGGTGTGGGCGCCGAGATGAAGCGGGATTTCGGCCTCTTTTCCCGCTCAAGTTCCCGGTGCCGCCCGGCAACATGTCGTCACACGATTCCCTTGCCCCCATTCCGCCTCCAGACCCTCCATGGCCGATTCCTCAGACCGTACCCTCCCCGCCTCAGCGAAGAAGATTCGCAAGGCGCGGCAGGAAGGCAACGTCCCGCGTTCGCGGGACCTGGGGCATTTCGTCGCCATGGCGCTTGCGGCCGCGCTGCTGTTCACCGTCATGCCGCAGCTGACGAGCTATTCGCAGCACCTGCTGGCCGATGGCCTGACCTTCGACCGGAACACGATCGCCAACCCGCAGGTCGCCGGCGAGCACGCCGTCGGGCTGTTCACGCGTGGCCTGATGGTCGTGCTGATCGTCGGCGGCCTGTTCATGGCGGCCGGCGTCGCGTCCAACATCGCGTTCGGCGGCTGGAACTTGTCGATGAAGGCCGTCTCCCCGAACTTCGGCCGCATGAACCCGATCTCGGGCATCGCCCGCATGTTCAGCTTCAACCAGCTGGTGACGGTGCTGAAGGCCTCGGCCCTGGCGATCGCCGTGGGCTTCGCGGGCACGATCTACCTGAAGAACCACTTCGCCGACCTCGGCGGCGTGCTCACGGCCGAGCTGCCCACCGGCCTCGCCACGGTGGGCCGCACGCTGGGCGGCGGCTTCCTGGTGATGCTGGGCGTGCTCGCGGCCTGGGCGATGGTGGACGTGCCCTGGCAGAAGAAGCAGTTCATGGACAAGCTCAAGATGAGCAAGCAGGAACAGAAGCAAGAGCACAAGGAGTCCGAGGGCAACGTCGAGGTCAAGGCCAAGATGAAGCAGAAGATGCGCGAGATGGCGCGGCGCCGGATGATGAAGGCCGTGCCGGCCGCGGACATCGTCGTGATGAATCCGACCCACTACGCCGTCGCGCTGAAGTACGACCAGAACGCGATGGGCGCGCCGCGCGTCGTCGCCAAGGGCACCGACCGCCTCGCGATGCGCATCCGCGACCTGGCCCGCGACGCCGGCGTCCCGGTGCTCGAGGCCCCGCCGCTCGCCCGCGCGCTCTACACCCACGTCGAGATCGACGGCGAAGTGCCGGCCATGTTGTTCGCCGCCGTGGCGCAGGTGCTGGCCTGGGTCTACCAGCTGCGCGGCGCGCCGCAGATGAACGTGCGCCCGCCCAACGTGCACGTGCCGCCCGAACTCGATCCGCTCACCGGCGGCCCCGCCAAGCCCAAGCGTCGTCGCCCGGGCCCGCGCGCCGCCGCGGCCGCCGCCGAATAAGACATCTTCCAGAGCCCTTCAATGAACGAACTCAAGAAGCTCATCGCCTCGCTCACCGGAGGCAACGGTGCGATCGGCAAGGCGCTGATGGCGCCGGTGTTCATCGTCATGGTGCTGTCCATGATGGTGCTGCCGCTGCCGTCGTTCGTGCTGGACCTGTTCTTCACGTTCAACATCGCGATGGCGCTGATGGTGATGATGGTGGCCGCCAACCTGGTGCGGCCGCTGGACTTCGCCGCGTTCCCCACCGTGTTGCTGATCACCACGCTGCTGCGCCTGTCGCTCAACGTCGCCTCCACCCGCGTGGTGCTGATGGAAGGCCACACCGGCCCGGGCGCCGCGGGCCACGTGATCGAGTCGTTCGGCCACTTCCTGATCGGCGGCAACTTCGCCGTCGGCCTGATCGTGTTCGCGATCATCGTCGTCATCAACTTTATCGTGGTGACCAAGGGCGCGGAGCGCATCGCCGAAGTCGGGGCGCGCTTCACCCTGGACGCGATGCCCGGCAAGCAGATGGCGATCGACGCCGACCTGAACGCCGGCCTGATCGACGAGGCGATGGCCAAGAAGCGCCGTGCCGAAGTCGGCGACGAGGCGGAGTTCTTCGGCTCCATGGACGGTGCCTCGAAGTTCGTGCGCGGCGATGCGATGGCCGGCATCCTGATCCTGTTCATCAACATCATCGGCGGCTTCGTCGTCGGCGTGGTGCAGCACGGCCTGTCGGCCGGCGACGCGGCCGATTCGTACATCGTGCTGGCCGTCGGCGACGCGCTGGTCGCGCAGATCCCCGGCCTGCTGATCTCCGTGGCCGCCGCGATGGTCGTGTCGCGCGTCGGCAAGGAAGAGGATTCGGGCGCGCAGATCCGCAGCCAGCTGTTCGGCTCGCCGAAGGCGCTGGGCATCACCGCCGGCATCATCGGCGGCCTGGCGCTCATTCCGGGCATGCCGCACCTGGTGTTCCTGATCATCGCCGGCGCCGCTGGCTGGTTCTCGCGCTTCCAGACGAAGAAGATCGCTCGCGATGCCGCCGCCGCCAAGGTCGAGGTCGTGGCCGCGCCGAAGCCGGCCGACGCCGAGGCCGGCTGGGACGACGTCACCCCGGTGGACGTGCTGGGCCTGGAAGTGGGCTACCGCCTGATCGCCCTGGTCGACAAGACGCGCTCCGGCGACCTGCTGGCCCGCATCAAGGGCGTGCGCAAGAAATTCGCGCAGGACGTCGGCTTCCTGCCGCCTTCGGTGCACATCCGCGACAACCTGGAGTTGAAGCCCAGCATGTACCGGGTGACCCTGCGCGGCGCCGTCATCGGCGAGGGCGAGGCCTTTCCGGGCATGCACCTGGCCATCAACCCGGGCGGCACGACGCTGCAGCTGCCGGGCACCAAGTGCGTGGATCCGGCCTTCGGCCTGCCCGCCGTGTGGATCGAGGAACGCCAGCGCGAAAGTGCCCAAATGGCCGGCTATACGGTCGTTGATTGCCCGACTGTCGTGGCCACCCATCTTTCACACTTGATGCAAGTGAACGCGGCTCGCCTGTTGGGCCGCAACGAAGTCCAGATGCTGGTCGAACACGTGACCAAGCTGGCCCCGAAGCTGATCGAAGACGTTATTCCCAAGATGATCGCCATCGCCCCATTGCAAAAAGTCCTGCAGCTGCTGCTGGAAGAGGGCGTGCACATCCGCGATTTCCGCTCTATCGTGGAATCGCTGGCCGAACACGCCGGCACCGTCACCGACCCGGCCGAGCTGGCACGCCGCATCCGCACGCACATCGCCCCGGCGATCGTGCAGCAGATCTACGGCCCGGTGCGCGAACTCGACGTCATCGCGCTGGAACCCGATCTCGAACGCATGGTCACCCAGGCCCTGACGTCGCCCCACGGCGCCGTGCTCGACCCGGGCGTGGCCGACACGCTGACGCGCCAGGCATCCGACATGGCGCGTCGCCAAGAAGACAAGGGCCACCCGGCCTGCCTGCTGGTGCCGGACTCGCTCCGTGCCCCGCTGGCCCGGTTGCTCAAGCGCGCCGCACCTCGCCTGAAGGTGCTGGCCCACAGTGAAATTCCTGAAACCCACTCGATCCGGATCGGCTCGATCATCGGAGGTACCGCATGAACGTCAAACGTTTCGCCGCACGCACATCGCGTGAAGCCCTTGCGCTCGTGCGCCAGGCCTTTGGCGTCGACGCCGTGGTGCTCTCGACGAAGCCGTGCGCCGAAGGGATCGAAGTCCTCGCGATGGCCCCGGACAGCGTCGCCGGCCTCGAGCGCCTGACCGCCACGTCCGAAGAAGTCGCGCCGCGCCGCGGGATGCCGGCGCAACGCGCCGCCGCCCCGGCCCCGACCCCGGCCGCCGCTCAGAACGCGGCCCTCGCCGGCGCGCAACGCGAACTCGCCGCCCGCATGGCCGCGCCGCAGAACGAAGTGGAAGCCGACGCCGACCAGCTCGCGATGAGCACGCTGTCGTTCCAGGACTACGTGCGCGATCGCATGCTCAAGCGCCGCCACGCCGAACTGCACAACACGCCGCTGGACGACACCCCGGCGCCGCGCGTCGAATCGACCCGCAGCGCGCTGGCCCAGGCCGGCGCCGCCCGCACCGCCGTGGCCCGTGCCACCGCGCGCCAGCAGCAGATGACGTCGCTGAATGACGCTGGCGACGCCAACGACGACTACTTCGACGAGCCGCAAGCCGCCGCGCCGCGCCGCGCCGCCGCGCCCGCGCAGAAGCGCATCGAACCCAGCTTGCCGCCGCAACGCGCCGAGCGCGCGCCGGCCGCGTCGTTCGTCAACGCCCCGGTGCTGCACGACGAGTACGTGGAAGAGCCGGTGGCGCCGCCGTCGGCGTCGGTGACGCACCTGGCCGACGTGGTCACGCGCAACAACCACATGGACATGGTCAACGAGCTGCGCTCGATGAAGGGCCTGATCGAAGAGCGCTTCGGCGCCCTGGCCTTCATGGAGAAGCTGCAGCGCCAGCCGCGCCAGGCGCTGCTCGCGCAGAAGCTGCTGGACGTCGGCTTCTCGCCGGCGCTGATCCGCAAGATGGTCGACGCGCTGCCGGCGACGGCCACGGACGAGAACGCCTGGGCCGCCGGCGTGCTCGAGCGCAACCTGCTGACGAATGAGGCCGAGCTGTCGATGGAAGACCAGGGCGGCGTGTTCGCGTTCGTCGGCTCCACCGGCGTCGGCAAGACCACGACCACCGCCAAGATCGCCGCCGGCTTCGCCGCGCGCCACGGCGCCGCCAACCTCGGCCTGATCACGCTGGACGCCTACCGCGTCGGCGCCCACGAACAGCTGCGCGCCTATGGCCGCATCCTGGGCGTGCCGGTTCACACCGCGCACGACCGCGCGTCGCTGGAAGACCTGCTCGAGCTGCTGTCCGCCAAGAAGATGGTGTTGATCGACACCGCGGGCATGGCCCAGCGCGACGGCCGCACCCGCGAGCTGCTGGAGATGCTGGCGCACCGGTCCATCAAGAAGGTGCTGGTGGTGGATGCCTCATCGCAAGGTGAAACCATCGACGACGTGATCATCAACTGGAAGGCCTCGGCCTGCGCCGGCGTGATCCTGTCCAAGATCGACGAGGCCGTGAAGCTGGCCCCGGCGCTCGACGCGCTGATCCGCCACAAGCTGAAGAACATCGGCGTGGCCAACGGCCAGCGCGTGCCGGAAGACTGGCATCACCTGTCGGCCAACGCGCTCGTGCATCGTGCGCTCAAGGGCGGCGGAAGCGCGGCCTACCGCATGGATCCGCAGGACGTGCACCTCGTGTTCGCGCACGCCGGCCTGAACCAGCATTCAGCCGCCGCGTTGCGCGTCTGAACACCCCGCCGAAACGCCGCTTTTCAGCCGATCGACCCCACGCCCGCACGGACATAGTCCCTTACATGACTCGTCATCGCAGCCCCCCACCGACTGACCAGGCCGACGGCCTGCGGCGCATGTTCGCCGCGGCCCAGGCCGTCGTCGTGCCGGTCGTCGCCAACCCGCACGTCGAGCACCACGGTGCCGTGCTGGCTCGGCTGGCGAGCGTGTTCGCCGAGCAGGGCCTGAACACGCTGGTGGTCGACGCCGCGGACACCGCCCCCGAACCCGGCGAGCTGGCCTTCATCGACCTCGGCGCCTGCGTCGAGCCGCTGTCGCCGCAACTCGCCTACCTCGCCGCCCGCGGCCTGCCGATGCAGCACGTCGACACGCACGGTTCCTGCGCGAGCTTCATTCCCCGCATGATGAATGTCGTCTACGACGTCGACGTCGTCGTGATCCACGCCGAAGCGCGCGTGCTGGCTCGCATGCTCGGCGAGAAGCCGTTGCGCCCGGTGCTGCTGGCCTCCGGCGCCGGCGAGAGCCTGACGCACGCCTACGCCGCGTTGAAGCTGCTGGTGCAGCGCCTGGGCCTGATGAGCTTCGACCTCGTGATGCCGACCGCCAAGGGCCGCGGCCCGACGCCTGCA
>Ga0307516_10001251_pt1 | contig 35348 bp, 36 predicted proteins | sample 19_EM_MG_FD_203310 | JGI IMG/M metagenome (GOLD analysis project Ga0307516, IMG submission 203310) | Populus trichocarpa ectomycorrhiza microbial communities from riparian zone in the Pacific Northwest, United States - 19_EM | ecosystem: Host-associated > Plants > Roots > Unclassified | place...
GTCAGCTTCCTGGGCCGGGGCCGCTCGGAGCGGGTGGCGACGTTCCAGCAGGCGTACGCCCGGGCCGCGGTGCGCGAGTACGGCGACCCGTTCGAGCGGCGCCGGGCCGAGGCGGCCCGTCAGTCCGACGCGACCCGGTAGCCTGCCTCGCTGACGTGCAGCAGCGGCTCGCGCCCGCCGTCGACCTTGCGGCGCAGGTAGCTCAGCGAGAGCGCGACCAGGTTGGTCCGGCCGCCGCCGGGGCCGGGGAAGACCTGGGCGCGGATCTCCTCCTCGGTGACGACCCGGCCGGCGTGCCGCATCAGCTGGTGCAGCACGTCGAACTCGGCCGCGGTCAGGATGATCTCCGCGCCGCCGCGGTGCACCGTGCGGCGTTCGACGCTCAGCGTCAGGTCGCCGACGGTCAGCACCGACGCGTCCGGCTCCCCGGTGACGCCGACCAGGCCCTGCAGCCGGCCCACCACCTGCTCCAGGCTGAACGGCTTGGTCAGGTAGCCGTCGGCGCCGGCCCGCAACCCGGCGGCGCGGTCCTCGGCCGAGTCCCGTGCGGTCAGGAACAGCACGGGCAGGCTGGGCCGGTCGGCACGGAGCCGGCGCAGCACCTCGACGCCGTCGAAGTCCGGCAGCGAGATGTCCAGCAGGACGGCGTCGGGGCCGAACTCGGCGGCGATCCGCAGCGCCGCGGTGCCGTCACCCGCGCTGCGTACCTCCCAGCCCTCGTAGCTCAGGGCCATCGTCAGCAGCTCGGCGAGGGACGGTTCGTCGTCCACCACCAGGATCCGGGCCGGCCGTCCGGAGTCGCCGGTCAGGCTGTCCGCGGCCGCTGAGGTCACCATCATCATCCCCTGATGGTTCGCCCCGCCCTTGTGCCCCCGCTGAGCTGCGCTTGTGGATCCGCTGTGACGGGTCGGTCACAGCGCCGCCTAGGCGGCCAGGGTGGCGTACCGGCCGCCGACCGACACCAGGGTGTCGTGGGTGCCCGTCTCGATGATCCGGCCGTGGTCGACCACCACGATCTGGTCGGCGTCGCGCACGGTCGACAGCCGGTGCGCGATCGTCACCGTCGTCCGCCCGCGGGCCAACTCCTCGAAGGCGCGCTGCACGGCCCGCTCGGTCGAGGTGTCCAGGGCGCTGGTGGCCTCGTCCAGGACCAGGATGCGGGGGTCGCGCAGCAGCGTCCGGGCGATGGCGATGCGCTGCTTCTCGCCCCCGGAGAAGCGATGCCCGCGCGAGCCGACGACGGTGTCGTAGCCGTCGGGCAGGCCGGCGATCAGGTCGTGGATCTGCGCGGCGCGGGCGGCCTGCTCGATCTGCACGTCGGTGGCGTCCGGGCGGGCGTACCGCAGGTTCTCCCGCACGGTGGTGTGCAACAGGTACGTTTCCTGACCGACCATGCCGACCACCGAGGCCAGGTCGGCCAGGCGCAGGTCGCGCAGGTCGATCCCGTCGATGGTGAGCCGGCCGGTGGACGGGTCGTGCAGCCGCACGATCAGCGCGGCCAGCGTGCTCTTGCCCGAGCCGGTCTCGCCGACCACGGCCACGGACGAGCCGGCCGGCACGTCCAGGGAGAGCCCGGAGAGCGCGGCGGTCTTGCTGCCCGGGTAGACGAAGGTCACGTCCTCGAAGCACAGGAACCCGCGAACAGGGCTGGGCAGCTCGACCGGCTCGGCCGGGTCGTCGATGTCGACCGGCAGGTCCAGGTATTCGAAGATGCGCGCGAACAGCGCCACCGAACTGGCCACCGAGACGCCGATGCCGAGCAGGCCCATCAGCGGCTGGAACAGCCTGGACTGCAGCGTGGTGAAGGCGACCAGGGTGCCGATGCTCAGCGTGCCGGCGGTCGGCGGCAGCCCGGCGCTGAGGTAGATGACCGCCGGGATGGCGGCGAGGATGACGCTCATCGCGGCCACCCGGCCGCGGCCGGCCAGGTTCGAGCGCAGCTGCAGGTCGATGAGCCGGGTCGAGGAGGCGGTGAACCGTTCGACCAGGGCGGGGCCGGTGCCCATGGTCTTGCTCAGCTGCACGCCGCTGATCGACAGGCTCTCCTCGATGACGACGTTGAGGTCGGCGAGTTCCTGCTGGCGGCGCGTGGTGATCTCTTTGCGCATCCGCGCGACCCGGCGGTTCAGGAAGAGGGCCGGGGGCACGATCACCAGCGAGACGAGGGAGAGCTGCCACGACAGCGCGGCCATGGCGACGGCGGTGGCGACGGCGGTGGTGAGGTTCGAGGCGATCGAGGTCGCGGTCGTGGTGACCACCGCCTGCATGCCGCCGATGTCGTTGGTGATGCGCGACTGCACCTCGCCGGCGCGGGTGCGGGTGAAGAAAGCGACCGACTGGCGGTGCAGGTGGGTGAACACGTCCACCCGCAGCCGGTGCATGACCTGCTGGCCGACGGTCGTGGCGATCCAGGTCTGCACCACGCCGAGCACGGCCGTCACCGCGGCGACCGCCACCATGCCGACGACCAACCAGACCAGGAACCTCACGTTTCGCTCGGGCAGCGCCTGGTCGATGACCTCACGCAGCAGGAAGGGGGAGGCCATACCCAATACCGACGACACCACGATGATCCCGATGACCACGGCGAGCCGCGGCCAGTGCGGACGAAACAACCGGACAATGCGGCCCAGCGAGACCTTCGCGGCGGCGGTGTCGGTGCGAGCTTCCAAGAGCTGAACCCTCTTCCGGTACGCGTCCGCTGAGGCTACTGACAGCAGTCACTAGTCCCGATGCTCTCCACGGCGGTTGTGAGTTTCAGCGCTAAATCGCTCGGCATGCCACAAATCCAGCGGGAACAATGCGGTCCATGCGGGATAGGCCACTGGGTTTGGCGGAGCAGGAAGTCGTCACGGCATGCCGCGACGGCTGGGCCCTCGATGTCGTCGGGGCCGAGTACCTGCCGGTGGGCGCCGGCAGCTACCACTGGTCGATCACCGACCGGCACGGCGCGGCCTGGTTCGCCAAGGTCGACGATGTCGAGCGCGACGACGGGTTCGACCAGCTGGACCGGGCCTTCGAGACCACGCTGGCCCTGCATCGCGACGCCGGGCTCGATTTCGTCCTCGCTCCGGTCCCGGCCGCGGACGGTGCGGTGCTGCGGCGGCTCACCTCCCGGTACGCCCTCTCGATGTTCCCGATGATCGCCGGGACCACCGAAGGCTTCGGGCCGCACCGCCGCGAGGACCTGCCCGAGATGATCGGCCTGCTCGCCGCCCTACACCTGGCCACGCCCGCGGTCGCCCACCTGGCCCCGCGCGCCGACCTGCTGCTGCCCGGCCGGGAACGGCTGCTCGCCGCGCTCGGTGACCTCGACCGGCCGTGGACAGCCGGCCCGCACGCCGAGTCCGCTCGTCGGTTGCTGGTCGCGCACGCCGGCCGCATCCACCGGTGGCTTGCCGACTTCGACCGGCTTGTCGATGCGGTCCGGGACACCAGGACTCCCTGGGTGGTCACCCACGGCGAGCCGCATCCCGGCAATGTGCTGCGGACGGCGGCCGGGCTGCAGCTCATCGATTGGGGAACAGTGCAGCTCGCCCCTCGGGAACGGGATCTCTGGATGCTCACCTCCGCCTTCACCAACATGATCGGCGCAGGCGGAGGCGCCGATGAGGAGGCGCTCGCCCGCTATGCCGAGGCCGGCGGCCGCCCCATCAAGCCGGCCGGCATCGCCCTCTATCGACAGTGGTGGGCCCTCGCCGACGTCGCCGTGTATGTCGACGACCTTCGCAGGCCGCACGGCGACGGCGAGGACGCCGCCGCAGCGCTCACCTACCTGACCGGCTACCTGGAGGCACGGTAGCGCCTGCACTACCCGGGGCGGGCAGCTGGCTTCATCGAGACTGCCCGGCGATCTCCCTAGCGTCGTGGGGGACCGCACGAGAGCTTCGGAAGGGCCCGCCATGTCAGACATCGCCGTCAGTGTCGAACGTGTCAGCAGGACGTACGGCGGTGATCAGCCGGTCGTCGCGCTGGCCGACGTCGACGCCTACTTCCTGCGGGGGACCGCCACCGCCGTCATGGGGCCGTCCGGTTCAGGCAAGAGCACGCTGCTGCACTGCGCCGCCGGCCTCGACCGGCCGAGCTCGGGCCGGGTCCGGATCGGCGGCACCGACCTTTCGTCGATGTCCGAGAAGGCGCTGACCAAGCTGCGCCGCGACCGGATCGGCTTCGTCTTCCAGGCGTTCAACCTGGTCGGCGCGCTGACCGTCGAGCAGAACATCCTGTTGCCGTCGCGGCTTTCCCGCAGCCGCACCGACCGGGCCTGGCTCGCCGAGGTTGTCGACCGGGTTGGGCTCGGCGATCGGCTGCGGCACCGGCCGTCGGAGCTCTCCGGCGGTCAGCAGCAGCGGGTCGCGATCGCCCGGGCGCTGGTCACCCGGCCCGAGGTGATCTTCTGCGACGAACCGACCGGGGCGCTGGACACGCAGACCGCGGCGGAGGTGCTGGCCCTGCTGCGCTCGGTGGTCGACGACACCGGCCAGACGGTCATCATGGTGACCCACGATCCGGTCGCCGCGTCCTATGCCGATCGGGTCATGGTCCTCGCCGACGGCCGGATCGTGCAGGACATGCCGCAGCCCGGTGCCGAGCGGATCGCCGAGCAGTTGGCGCGCCTCGGCCGCCGGCAGCCCGTCGCGAGCCGGGAGGGCTGAACGATGCTGGGACTGGCCGCGCAGATGCTGCGCTTCCGTAAGGGCAGTTTCGTGGCGACGTTCGTCGCCCTCGCCGCCGGCGTCATGATCCTGATGACGTGCGGGTTGCTCGTTGAGTCGGGGCTGCGATACCAGGGCACGCCGCAGCGGTACGCGGCGGCGGTCGCGGTCGTGGCGAACGGTGAACTCACCGTCGCCGGGCCGGAGTTCTTCGGCGAGAGCGAATCCACCACCGTGCCGCTGCCGGAGGGTGGCCGGGTGCCGGAGTCGCTGGTCGCGGCGATCTCGGCGGTGCCCGGCGTCGCCGGTGCGGTCGGCGACCACTCGATCGCGGTTACTCCGGTGACCTCGCCGGGGGCGCCGGCCACGGGCCACGGGTGGGCGAGCTCCGCGCTCGCCCCGTACCGGTTGGTGTCCGGCACCCGGCCGCGGGCCGACGGTGAGATCGCCGTCGACGCCCGGCTCGCCGCAGGCGGGAAGTCGCAGCCCGGTGACCCTATGACGATCGTCGTCGGTGGCACCAAGCGGACGTTCCTGGTGCGGGGGATTGTTGAGGCGGCCGGCCCGCAGGCGGCGGTGTTCTTCACCGATGCGCAGGCCGCGCGGCTCGACCCGCACCCGGGGAGCTTCACCGCGATCGGCGTGCTCGCCGCGCCGGGCGCCGATCGGAAAGCGGTGGTCGACGCGGTTCGCCGGGTGGCGGACGGCGCGTCCGTGCAGACCTATGGGGAAGCCGAGCGGGGCCTGGTCGGGCAGCCCGAGGCGGCGGCCGCGCGGGCGTTGAGCGTGCAGGCCGGCAGCGCGTTCGGTGGCTATGCCGCGATGATCATCGTCTTCGTGGTCGCCGGCACGGTCGGGTTGTCGGTCCGGCACCGCCGCCGCGACCTCGCCCTGCTGCGGGCGATCGCGGCCACCCCGGGCCAGGTGCGGCTCATGATCCTCGGTGAGGTGGGGTTGCTCAGCCTGCTCGCCGCCGTGGTGGGCGTCCCGGCGGCCCTGGTGGCGACCGCCTGGACCCGCGACGAGTTGGTGACCCGCGGGTTCGTCCCCGACGACTTCGCCGTGCGCGGCGGCGTGCTTTCCGCACTGGCGGTGACGGTCGCGGTGGCCGTGGTCGCGCTGGTCTCGGCCTGGATCGCCGCGCTGCGCGCCACCCGGATCCGGCCCACCGAGGCGCTGGGCGAGGCGGCCGTCGAGCCGGCCCTGGGCGGCAGGGTCCGCGTCGTGTCCGGTCTGGTGTTCCTCGGCGGCGGGGTGTCGCTGGTCGGCCTCACCGGCGCGACCAGCGGCTCGACCGCCCTGGGCGCCGCGGTGAGCATGCTGTACACGTTCGTGCTGGCGATCGCGCTGCTGGCGCCGTGGATCAACCAGGCCGCCGCCCGGCTGCTCGCGCCGCTGCTGCGGACGGTCTGGGGCAACAGCGGCTACCTCGCCGCGGCGAACCTGCGGGCGAACGCCCGTGGCATGGTCGCGGTGCTGACCGCGCTGGTGCTCTCGGTCGGGTTCGGCGGCGCCGTCTGGTTCCTCCAGGACAATCTGGAGCGCCAGACGGTGGTTCAGAGCCGGGAGGGGCTGCTCGCGCAGCACGCGTTGATCGGCGGGGCCGGCCTGCCCGCGGCTGCCGCCGCGAAGGCCCGCGAGATCCCCGGGGTGGTCGCGGCGACGGGGGTACGCCGCACGTCGGTGATCGTGCCCAGCCAACTCGACGCCCCGGCGGTGGCCGCGCAGGGCATCGACCCGCTGGGCGCGGATCAAACCCTGGACCTGGGGGTACGGTCGGGAAGCCTCGCCGATCTGCGGGTCTCGACCGTGGCGGTGTCCACGTCGCAGGCGAGCACGGCCGGCTGGAAGCTCGGCGACGACGCGCGGCTGCTGCTCGGCGACGGCACGCCGGTGACCCTGCGGATCGTCGCGATCTACGACCGTGGCTGGGGCTTCGGCGACGTCACCCTGGATTCCGAGACGCTCGCCGGGCACACCGCGACCGGCCTCGACGACCGGCTGCTGATCCGCACCGCTCCGGGTGCCGAGGTCGACAAGGCCCTGGCCGAGCTCGCGGCGGCATACCCGGCCAGCACAGTGGTCGGCGCGCGGCAGCTCACCGGTGCACTGGCCGAGGACGTCGCGATCAGCGCCTGGCTGAACAAACTGCTGATCGCTGTCCTGGTCGGATACGCGGTGCTCGCGGCGGCGAACACGCTGATCATGGCGGCCCTGGCCCGGTCGCGGGAGCTGTCCCTGCTGCGCCTGGTCGGGGTGACCCGGGGCCAGGTGAAGCGGATGGTCCACGCGGAGCAGGCCGGCCTGCTGGGCGTGGCCCTCGCCATCGGTACGGCGATCGCGGCGGTGACCCTCTCCTCGGTCGTCCACGCGGTCTCCGGGGAGCGGATCCCGTACGTGCCGGCCCTGGGCGCGGCCACCATCGTCGGCGGCACCATCGCGCTGGCGCTGATCGCCACGATGCTGCCGATCGGCCGGGTCCTGCGTACCCCGCCGGTCGAGGGCATCGGCATCCGCGAGTAGGCGCCTTGATCGATACACTCGCGCTCGTGGGAGCGCAGTGGGATGTCGCCGTGATCGGCGCCGGTCCGGGCGGTCTGGCGGCGGCACACGCCGCGGCCTCGGCCGGGGCTCGGACGATCGTGCTGGAGCGCGCGGAACATCCGCGCTACAAGACCTGCGGTGGCGGCCTGATCGGCACCTCCCTGGCGGTGGCCGACACCCGGATCACCGTGCCGGCCCGGGACACGGTCGCGGCGATCACCTTCACCGACAACGGTCGCCGGGCCTTCACCCGCCGGTCGCCGGGGGGTCCGGTGCTGACGATGGTGCGGCGCGACGACTTCGACTTCGCCTGGTATCGGGCGGCCGTCGCCGCGGGTGCCGAGGTGCGGCAGCGCGCCCAGGTCCGCGACCTGGATCAGGACGCCGAGGCCGCCGCGGTGACGCTGGCCGACGGCGAGGTGATCACCGCCCGCTGCGTCATCGGCGCCGACGGTTCGGCCGCGGTCAGTTCCCGGCACGTCGGCGTCACGTTCGACCAGCAGGACCTGGGCCTCGAGGTGGAGGTAGCCGCGACCGAGGCCGACCGGGCCGCCTACCGCGGGCGGGTGCTCCTCGACTGGGGCACGGTCCCCGGCTCGTACGGCTGGGTCTTCCCCAAGGACGACGAGCTCACGGTCGGCGTGATCATGGCGAAGGGCCGGGGCGCCGAGACGAAGAAGTACCTCGCGGATTTCCTGGCCCGGCTCGGCCTGGCGGACCGCCGCGTCGTGCGCGACTCGGGTCATCTGACACGCTGCCGCCGCCCGGACGCGCCGCTGCGCAAGGGCCGGGTGCTGGTCGTCGGCGACGCGGCCGGACTGCTCGAACCCTGGACCCGGGAAGGCATCAGCTACGCGCTGCGCTCGGGGACGTGGGCCGGCGAGATCGCGGCAGGAGGCGGAAACCTGTCGGAGTACGAGCGGCTGGTCATGGCGGAGCTGGCGCCCGAGATGGCGGCCGGGCGGCGCTTGTTCCACGTCTTCGCCAAGCATCCCCGCCTGACGCACGCGGCGATGGCGACCCCGTTGGGCTGGCGCGCGTTCCAGTCGTTCTGCCGGGGTGACCTGTCGATGGCCGAGGTAGTGCGACGGCCGAGTATCAATTTGGCGGTGAACCTGTTCGGCGGGCGACCGCCCGCGGTGCAGACCGCTCCATAATGGACAAGCGAAGACCAGGCTTCCGCGCTGGCGGCCCGCGCCCGGACGCTGGCGGGGCTGGCCGAATACGATCAGCGGGTCAACGGGGGAGCCGGGGCGCTGGATGGCGGCCGGGCGGTCAGGCAGGCCGACGAGATGCTCACGCGGGGCGGCCGGTCGTGGATCTGGCGCGCTCGCGCACGACGCCGGCTCGGCGGACGGCCGCGCGTCACGGACGCCGTGACCAGGGCGCCCACTGCACCGCGGCGGCGAAGCCCTCGCGCCGCGCGGCCCGGGCCTCGGCCGCGTCGATCGGCGCCTGCCGGGTGGCCTGCACTCCCGGCCCGATGAGCCGAATGTCGAGCCACGATCCGGTGACCCCGCGCCGGACGCGTTCCCACAGGCCGCCCTCGACGTGCGCGATCACCCGGGCGCGCAGGTCGTCGACCAGCTCGGCCGGGTCCTCGGCGCAGTCGTCGCAGCCGCAACCGGGCAGCGGCTCGAAGAACCACCGGCCGATCCGCAGCACGATCCCGGGGTCGGTGAAGGCGATGGACAGCGGCCCGGCAGCGGGACTGCGAGGCATGAGCCGGACGGTACGCACGACCTCGGCACCGGGCGCGGGACCGGCCGGCTCCTTGCTCTCCCGCCGGTCGACGATGTAGCGCTCGGTCAAGTCGTCGAGAACTTCCTCGGCGGCCTCGTGCAGCACGAGGAACCGCCCTGGGTCGGAGACCCGGGAAGAGAAGCTGTCCGGCCGTGGTCCGGTGGCGCCCACCTGCGCAGTATGCCGCGATCGGCTCGCGGCATAGCAGGGAATGCCAGAAGATCAGCGACCGAAAAGGCTCACTCCGGCCGAAACTCCCCAGCGGCGAACGCCTTGGCGAAGACGGTCAGTTCGTCCTCGCTGAAATGCAGTGGCTCCTGCTCGGGATGCTTGCTGTCGCGGATCAGGTACTCACCCTGGACCACGGCGACCTCAACGCAGGTTCCGTTAGCGCACTCGCTGCTTCGTCGCCAGGCCGGCTGTTTCGTCGAGTTCATAGTGCCACTCCTCCGTGACTGTTCCCCGAGTCACACGGTAAGCGACGTCCGACAGGTACGGCAGAAGGCAGGGGTGAGTGAACCGTCATCCAGTGCGATGAATACGGCATTAAGACCCATATGCGGATTCGGTATGTCCGCCCTGCGCACGATTTGGCCTGTCTTCCGTGCGCAGGGCGGCTAGTGGGACATCAGAGGTTGAATTCGCCTGCCTGCACGCCGGCGACGAACGCCGTCCACTCTTCCCCCGTGAAGGAGAGGGCGGGGTTCTCGGGCCGCTTCGAGTCCCTGATCAGGAACGTGTCGGCGTCGACTTTCGCCACTTCAACACACGTGCTGTTACCGCAAAAGCTGCTCTTCTGCCACGCGGGCACGTTGACGCTGTTCATATCTCGCCTCTCGAACTGACCTCGCGCGCGCACGTGCATCCGTGACCCGCGGAGGTCCGGATTATGGTGTATTGTTCTGTCGGTGACCTGTGTCGGTCGCCTCGAGCGTGCGAATTCTGGCCATGACGAAGTCGATCGTGTCTGACTCGCTGACGGCTTCTTCCCACACCTTGTCGTACCGCGCGCGGTGGCGCCTCGTGCTCGACTCGGCTTCTATGACCTCATCCGTCAACCCGTTCTCGTGGTAGAGAAGCATGCCCTCCGCGTCATTGGCGTCGAGCGAAAGGAGATCGAATGAGGCGTTGTTGGTGATGGGGACGTCGAGCGCGAACGGCACCATCTTAAGTTTGATCAAGCCGGACGTGGCCAGGCGATGCAGCTCCCGCAGCTGGTCGAGGAAGACCCTCGTTCCACCGACCGGGCGCATCAGCACGGACTCGTCCAACAGCACGAACAGTTCAACGGATCCGGCGCGAGAAAGTAGCGTGTCGCGGCGCTGTTCTCTGGCTTCCCGCAAACCTTCGATGTTTTTGTCGGGAATTTCATCCACCCAGAGCTCGTACATGGCTTCCACGTAGCCGGGAAGCTGGAGTGGCCCGGGGATGAAATAGATCGAGAAGTAACGGATGGCCGTCGCCTCGGCCTCGTATTCGATCAGCTTGCGATACGAGTCGCTGAGGATCTCCCGCATCTGCGGCTTCTGGTACCAAGCCTGCCGCTGGCGGGTCCGGGCCACCTTGGCATCGATCAACAATGCACTGATGATCGATTTGTCTTTGACGCCCAAATATCCGAGCAGGGGGCGAAGGTCGTTCGGCGCGATGGTGACATCGCCGTTCTCAATGCGAATGACTTTGCTGAGTGACCAGTCCATCTGGTCGGCGACCTGTTGCTGGGTAAGCTTGGACGCCTCTCGCGCCTCGCGCAGAGCCAGACGCACGCGACGGCGCGCGACGGTGGGCGAGACTGCCTCAGCCATAGGTCCTTCATCGTTGAAGTGGGCAGGGTGGGTGTGCCAATGTGCGACCTCGCTGTCTGCCAGCAGGCATTCAGCGAGGTCGCGAGCCATGCTACTCACCGTCATATCAGGACGCGACGGTGGGCGGACGGCTTTCATCAAAACGTGACATGTCACCCGCCTAGGACGGTCCGTGACCTTAGGCCGCGGCCAAGTCCTCCCTTCTTCTGGCAGGGTGTGTGTTTTCGAGGCTTCTGCGCAGCGCCCGGGCGACTTGGTTGAAGATGCGGAGGTCCGAGGCGGAGTAAATCGTCACTGTCCCGCCGCGGTAGGTCGCGAGCAGGTGCCACACCCGCGTGGTGCGCCGGCCGGTGATCGACATGACCATCACGGCGAGCAGGATCGCCGCCGCGGTCGCGGTGTAGCCCACCGTGGAGCCGAGCAGCGTCCAGCTCGTTGCCGCGAGCAGGAGGAGGCCGGCGCCGGCCGCGAGGGCCGGACCCTGGCTCACGCCGGTGAGCGGGCCGCGAACGATGACGATGTTGCGCAGCTCCCCGACGGCGAAGATGTGGGTGGAGGAGGCGCGCCAGACGAAGTGGTCGTCGGTCACGAGAGCGTCGGATCCGCGGTAGTAGGTGCGCATCATGACTCCTTCCGTGCTCCTCGGCGAGGAGGGGAAGCCACGACTCGCGGCTCGGAGAGAATTCCCACCTCGCGATAGCGATCGGAGCCCGAGGGCAATAACGGCACCCGGTTGCCGCCGGGTGCCGTTTGGTGTGTCTTCCCTTCGAACTCCGCCCGTTCTGCCTGTGCGGAAATTAGACCACGGCCACCAGTCCGTCGGCCATACCTCAACATGCTATATCGCAGATTGCGTACAAGCTGATTGGAGATTCACTTTGTTTCCGCAGGTCAGGCGACCTTTAGGTCCGTCCAGGTGGCCGGCGGGCGGGCGTCTTCAATGGCCCGGCGTAGCGCCCGGGCGACCTGGTTGAACACCCGCTCATCCTCCGACGAATACAGCGCCACCGTCGCCCCGCGGTACGTCGCCCGCAATTGGAAGGTCTGGGGCCGTAGGCGCAACATCACCGCGCCCGCTGCCAGTGCCGGCATTCCGAATGCCACCAGGGCCAGGGCGTAGAGCGGTGCGGCCTGCCAGAGCGGCCACGCCGCCGCTGCGATGAGCAGTAGGCCGGTGGCCACCTGGGCCACGGAGGGCTCGAGCCGCTCCGTCCGGCTGATCTGGACGTTCCGCAGGTCGCGGATCGTGTACGCCTGGCCGGGAGCGCGGCCTGTGAAGACGGTGCTGGTCACCACGACGTCGGGCCCACGGTAATAGATGCGCATGGCGAACTCCCTTCCGCTACTCCTTGCGAGGAGAGGGGAAGGCGAGCCACCATTGGCGCAGAGAGAATTCCCCGCCTCGCTCGTGCTTCTCGCAGACGGCCTTTGGAGGCGACAACGGCACCCGGTTGCCGCCGGGTGCCGTTGATTCTGCTCTCCTGCTCCGCCCTTGTTGCCTTCTCTAGTAAAACACGCCACCAGGCTGAGGGCCACACATCAACCTGCTATATCGCAGATTGCGTACAGGCTGTATGGCTACTCAGGTCGCGAGGAGCACCAGCAGCAGGCCGAGCGCAGCCGGGATGACCTGCACGAACAGGATCCGGTAGGTGACCGTCAGGGCGCCGTAGACGCCCGCCACGGCGACGCACGACAGGAAAAACACCTGAAACGTCAGATCATCCGAGATGAGGCCGTAGACCAGGCCGGTTGCCAGGAAACCGTTGTAGAGACCCTGGTTCGCGGCCATGGTCGCGCTCTGCTCGGCGAACTCGCTGGTGGTACCGAACGTGGCCCGCACACGATCTGTCCGCCACAGGAACATTTCCAGGACGAGGATGTAGAAGTGGATGGCGGCCACCAGGCCGACCACGATCTGCGCTGCCAATTCCATGGGACACCTTCCGGCAACCGGCGCGCACGGCGCGGGCCGGATCTCGGGCAACGATAAGACATGGCGCTTTATCGATGGGCGTAACCGTCGACACGGTGCGTTTCACCGGCCCGGTCACCGGGTAGCCGAACTGTCGACGTTGATGAACGAGCAGGTAGGGGAGGGTACAGCCCGCATGGACAGCAGACTCCGGATCGCCAATCAGGCGGTACAGCCGGTCCTGGTGATGTTCCCGCTCGGCCTGTTCGCGATGGCCGTTCTCTTCGACCTCGGCAACGTCTTCGGCGGTCCCGACATCCTCGGCGCGCTCGCCTACTGGAACGTCCTCGCCGGTCTCGTGGGCGGGGTGCTGGCCGCCGCGGCCTCGGCCGTCGACCTGATGTTCGTCCGCAACGGCACTGCCGCGAAGCGCTCCGGCGTGCTGCATGGTCTGGTGAACATGGGTGTCCTGCTGGTCTTCGCGGTGATCCTCATGCTGCGCATGCGCACCCCCGACCGGGTCGCCGGCGGTGGCCTGGTCGCGGTCGAGTTGCTCGCCCTGGCCGGCGCGGTCTTCGGCGCCTGGTACGGCGGCGAGCTGGTCAACCGCCGGCGCGCCCCCGCGTTTGCCCGCGCCGAAGCCGGGAACCGCACCTACTGACAGCGCTACTTCAGGACCATTCGGCCGGTGGCCTCGTAGGTGGCCAGGTCGGCCAGCACCTCGTCGATGATCATCGACTTCGGCCCGGGCAGCGCGTCCAGCGGGAAGAAGCCGGCGTCCACCGACTCATCCGTGACCGTCAGCAGCTCGCCCTCCCAGGTGTGGATCCGGAACGTCATCAGGATCTGCTGGTAGGTGTGGCCCCACTCGTTGGTGTACGTGTACGACGTGTGGAAGACGAACGGGGTCAGCGACGTCGCGCGCAGGCCGGTCTCCTCCCAGACCTCGCGGATCGCGCAATCCTCCATGCTCTCGCCCAGCTCCATCGCGCCCGCCGGGATGGCCCACCGGTGGTTGTCGGAACGCTGGATCAGCAGGAGCCTGTTCCGCTCGTCGAGGATCACGCCCCGGGCACCCACGAACAAGATCGTGTCGGCGTCGCCGACGCTCGAACGGACCCGACCCAGATAAGACTCAGCCCACGTCAATGCCACGGGACCAGCCTAGTCAGGCCGACTTCTTGGCCGCCTTGGTGGCGGGCGTGACCTTCTTCGCGGGGGCCTTCTTCGCCGCTGTGGACTTGGCGGGCGCGGCAGTCGCCTTCGCGGCGGGAGCCTTCTTGGCCGCTGCCGACTTCTTTGCCGGGGCTGCCTTCTTTGCGGTTGTCGACTTGGTAGCCGTACCGGATGGGGCTTTCTTGGCGGCCGACTTGGCCGCGCTGATCGGGGTTGCGGAGATGTCGCGGGCCCGTTCTTCCGGGGCCTCGCCCCGGGCCTTCTTGGCGCGCTCGACGCTGGCCTTGAGCGCTGCCATGAGGTCCACCGCGGCCGCGGGGGCCTCCTCGGCCTCCTCGGGCGCGACGATCTCGCGGCCCTCGACCTTGGCGTCGATGACCTCCTGCAGCGCGGCCCGGTAGTTGTCGGTGAACTCGTCGGCCTTGAAGCTGCCGGCCATCGAGTCGATCAGCGAGCTGGCCATGGCGAGCTCAGCCGGGCGGGTCTCGATCTCCTCGTCAAGGAAGCCGAAGTCGGGGGTGCGGACCTCGTCCGGCCAGAGCATCGTGTTGAGCACCAGCACGTCGTCGTGCACCCGCAGGGTGGCCAGCTGCTCGCGTTGGCGCAGGGCGACCTTGACGATCGCGACCCGGTCGGACTCGGTCAGCGCGTCCCGGAGCAGGACGTATGGCTTCGCGGCCTGGCCCTCGGGCTCGAGGTAGTAGGCCTTGGCGAACAGCAGCGGGTCGATCTGCTCGGCCGGCACGAACTGCAGCACGTCGATCGCCCGCGAGGTGGTCAGCGGCAGCTCGGCGAAGTCCTCGTCGGTCAGGATGACCATCTCGCCGCCGCCGAGGTCGTAGCCCTTGGCGATGTCGTCGTAGGTCACCTCCTCGCCGTCGATCGAGCAGGTGCGCTTGTATTTGATCCGGCCCCCGTCGGTGCGATGCACCTGGTGGAAGCGGATGTCCTTCTCCTCGGTCGCGGAGAAGAGCTTCACGGCGATCGACACCAAGCCGAACGAGACCGCGCCCTTCCAGATCGCTCGCATATCGTCTCCAACCCACCGTGAGCAGCCCCTCGATCAAGGATCGCATTAGTGAGACTCCTGCGTAAGGTGTTCGCTTCTGCCTATGGTGATCGGGTGCCCGGCGCACCGCTCTCGCCTATGCTCGCGACCGCGGGCACGCTGCCGCGCGGGCCGGGCTGGAGCTACGAGTTCAAGTGGGACGGCGTCCGGGTGCTGTCCTCCTTCGCCGGCGGCCCGCCGCAGCTGTGGGCGCGCTCCGGCGCCGTGGTGACGCTCGCGTATCCCGAGGTGGCCGCGCTGTCGCTGCCGCCGGATTCGGTGCTGGACGGTGAGATGGTCGTGCTGGACGCGGCCGGGCGGCCGTCGTTCACCGCACTGGCCGAGCGGATGCACGTCCGGGACCCGGGCCGGGCGGCCCGGCTGGCGGTGACCCTGCCGGTCACCTACATGATCTTCGATCTGCTCCGGTACGGCGGCGAGTCCCTGCTGCACATCCCGTACGCGGACCGGCGGGCCCGCCTGGAGAGCCTGGACCTGGGTACGGGGCACTGGATGGTGCCGCCGGCGTTCGGCGACGGGCCCGCCACCGAGGCCGCGGCCCGGGAGAACCACCTCGAGGGCGTCATGGCCAAGCGGCTGGACACGCCGTATCTGCCGGGGACCCGGTCGCCGGACTGGATAAAGATCAAGTTTGATCGGACCGGCGACTACGTCATCGGCGGCTGGCGGCCCGGGGTGCGCAAGCTCGGCGGCCTGCTGGTGGGCGTGCCGGGGCCGGACGGGCGGCTGCGGTTCCGGGGCCGGGTCGGCGGCGGCATCGGCGCGAAGGCCGAGCGGGAGCTGCTGGCGGTGCTCGCGCCGCTGGCGACCCCGCAGTCGCCCTTCGAGGCCGACGCGGTGCCCCGGGAGGACGCCCGGGGCGCGCGCTGGGTGCGCCCCGAGCTGGTCGTCGAGGTGCGGTACGGCAACCGGACCCCGGACGCCCGGCTGCGGTTCCCGCGTTTCCTGCGCCTGCGCCCGGACAAGTCTCCGGATGAGTGTGCCGAGGAGGAGGACGACGATGGGTGAGCGCTTCGCCGTGCAGATCGAGGGACGCGACCTCGAGCTGTCCAACCTCGACAAGCTGATGTATCCGGCGGCCGGCTTCACCAAGGGCGAGGTCGTCGACTACTACACCCGGATCGCGCCGGTGCTGCTGCCGCACCTGCGTGGGCGCGCGCTGACCCGGATCCGCTACCCGAACGGTGTCGACGGCGCGCACTTCTTCGAGAAGAACGCGCCGGGTGGGACGCCGTCGTGGGTGCGGCTGGAGACGCTGCCGGTGCCCGGCTCGACGAAGGCCCGCGAGACCATCGACTTCGTGGTCGTGGACGAGTTGGCCACGCTGGTCTGGGTGGCGAATCTCGCCTCGCTGGAGCTGCACACGCCGCAATGGCGGATCGGCGAGGACCCCGATCTGCTGGTGGTGGACCTCGACCCGGGCGCGCCCGCCGGGCTCAAGGAGTGCTGCGGCGTCGCGATGCTGATGCGCGACCGCCTCGCCGATGACGGCCTGACCGCCCATCCCAAGACCTCCGGGAAGAAGGGCATGCAGCTGTGCGTGCCGATCGCCGGGACGCAGGACGCGGAGATCGTCGCGGAGTACGCCAGGCAGGTCGCCGAGGAGTTGTCGGCGCGGCTGCCGGGGTCGATCACGGCCAAGATGGCGCGGGCGGTGCGGCCCGGCAAGATCTTCATCGACTGGAGCCAGAACAGCGCGGCGAAGACGACGGTGGCGCCGTACTCGCTGCGGGCCATGCAACAGCCGACCGCCTCGGCCCCGCTGACCTGGGACGAGGTGGGTGAGATGGCGCTGGGCTCGGTGCCGGCCCGGCAGTTCGGCGCGACCGAGGTGCTGGAACGGGTGCAGCTGCACGGCGATCTGCTGGCCGACTTGCTGGAGCCGGGGCCGCCCGTACCGGCTCCTCGTTGAGCTACCTTGCGTGGCAAGGTACCCTGTGCTGCATGGCCGATGTCGCGCAGCTCTCCACCAGCCTCCGGCGGGGGACGCTTGAATTCTGCGTGCTCGCCATGGTCGAGCACGAGGACCGCTACGGCACGGAGATCGTCCGCCGCTTCGGCGAAGAGCGAAACCTTGCCGCCTCCGAGGGCACGATCTATCCCCTGTTGTCCCGGTTGCGTCGGGTGGGTTGGCTGGACAGCAAGTGGAGCGAGTCGCCGTCCGGGCCGCCGCGGCGCTACTACGCGCTCACCGACACCGGGCGGTCGGCACTGGAGCATTTCCGCTCGGAGTGGGTTTCCTTTCGACAGACCGTCGACCGTCTCGTAGGGACCGGTGGGGCATGAGCAGCAACAAGACCGACAACGCAGTCGCGGAGTATCTGCACGAGCTGGAGCTGCGGCTCTCCGGCCTGCCGGTGCTGCAGCGCCGCGAGTTGCTCGCGGAGATCGAGGCGCACATCAGCAACGAGCGCGTCGAACGGGCCGTGGCCTCGGAAAGCGACGTGCTGGAGCTGCTGGAGCGGCTCGGCAGCCCGGAGATCGTGGCGGCCGCGGCGTATGAGGAGGCCGGCATCGGCGACACCCGCCGGCAGGTGCTCGCCTACGCCGGGGCGACCCGGGCGGCGGTGCGGCCACTGCCGCCCATCCCGCCGCCGCCGGATTCGCCGCCGCCCGCCTACGCCGCCGGCCCGTTCCCGCCCGCGGCGCCCTTCGGCCAGTCGTCCTACGCCGGCTACAGCCCGTTCGACGGGCCGCCGCCGGTCGTCGGGCCGCCCTTCGCGCCCCCGCCCGCGCCCAAGCAGGAGAGCAGCACCGGGCTGCGGGTGGTGGTCGGGGTCGCGATCGCCGCCGTGGTCTTCGTGCTGCTCGGTTGCCTGGCCGGCGCGTTCATGCTGACCTCCGGCGCGGAAGTCGGCGAGGCTCCCGCGCCGGTGGTCGCGCCCGATCAGGTTCAGATCGAGCGAGGAGGCGCGCCGGCAAGGGGCGAGGAGGCCGTGCCGCCCCTGCCCGAGCAGGCCGTGCCCGCGCCGACCGAGTGATCCCACCCGCCGCCGGGTCCGGAGGTCAGTCGATCTGCGGCAGCGGCGGCCCGAGCACGTCGTCCGCGTCGACGATCGTGTAGGCGTAGCCCTGCTCGGCCAGGAAGCGCTGCCGGTGCGCGGCATATTCCGTGTCGATCGTGTCGCGGGACACCACCGTGTAGAAGTGCGCCTGGCGGCCGTCGGCCTTCGGGCGTAGCACCCGGCCCAGCCGCTGGGCCTCCTCCTGCCGGGAACCGAACGTCCCCGACACCTGGATCGCCACGGCGGCCTCGGGCAGGTCGATGCTGAAATTGCCGACCTTCGAGATCACCAGGGTCTTCAGCGAGCCCGAGCGGAACTCGTCGAAGAGCCGCTCGCGCTCCTTGTTCGTGGTGGAGCCCTGCACGATCGGCGCGTCCAGATATTCACCGAGCTGGTGCAACTGGTCGATGTAGCCGCCGATCACCAGCACCTGCTCGTTCGGGTGCTTCTCGACCAGGGCGCGGACCACCGGCAGCTTGGTGCGGGCGGTCGCCGCCACCCGGTAGCGCTCCTCGGCCTCGGTCACCGCGTACGTCATCCGCTCGGCGTCGGTGAGCGTCACCCGGACCTCGGTGCACTCGGCCGGGGCGATCCAGCCCTGCGCCTCGATGTCCTTCCAGGGCGCGTCGTACCGCTTCGGGCCGATCAGCGAGAACACGTCGCCCTCGCGGCCGTCCTCGCGCACCAGGGTCGCGGTCAGGCCCAGCCGGCGGCGGGCCTGCAAGTCGGCGGTGAAGCGGAAGATCGGCGCCGGCAGCAGGTGCACCTCGTCGTAGATGACCAGACCCCAGTCGCGGGCGCCGAACAGGTCGAGGTGGGTGAACGCGCCGCCGCGCCGCGAGGTGAGCACCTGGTACGTGGCGATGGTAACCGGGCGGATCTCCTTGCGCTCGCCCGAATACTCGCCGATCTCGTCCTCGGTCAGCGAGGTGCGGGCGACCAGCTCACGCTTCCACTGCCGGCCGGCGACCGTGTTGGTCACCAGGATCAGCGTGGTCGCCTTCGCGGTGGCCATCGCGGCCGCGCCGACCAGCGTCTTGCCGGCGCCGCAGGGCAGCACGATCACCCCGGAGCCGCCGGCCCAGAAGCAGTCCACCGCCTCCTGCTGGTACGACCGCAGGGTCCAGCCGTGCTGCGCCAGCTCGATCTCGTGTGCCTCGCCGTCCACGTAACCGGCCAGGTCCTCGGCCGGCCAGCCGAGCTTGAGCAGCGCCTGCTTGAGCCGGCCGCGCTCCGAGGCGTGCACCGCGATCGTCTCGTCGTCGAGGCGGGCGCCGAGCATGCCGGCCAGCTTCTTGCTCTTGGCCACCTCGATCAGCACGATCCGGTCGAGGCCGCGCAGCACCAGCCCGTGCGACGGGTCGTTGATCAGCTGGAGCCGGCCGTACCGGTCCATGGTCTCGGTGACGTCGACCAGCAGCGCGTGCGGCACCGGGTAGCGGGAGAACTTGATCAGGGAGTCGACCACGCCCTCCGCGTCGTGCCCGGCGGCGCGCGCGTTCCACAGGCCCAGCGGCGTCAGCCGGTAGGTGTGCATGTGCTCGGGGGAGCGCTCCAGCTCCGCGAACGGGGCGATCGCCATCCGGCACGCCTTCGCGTCCGGGTGGTCGACTTCCAGTAGCAGAGTTTTGTCGGACTGGACGATCAATGGTCCGCCGGTCACCAGGTGCCCTTCGACGAGCGAGAGAAGACCCTCCAGTGTGACACGGGTGCCGACTCACTGAAGAAGGTTGATCCCATGTGCAACGCTTCGCTCAGGTTCGGCGTTTAAACAATCAGCACCATCAGACGGCGGGCGGGTCGCGCGCGAGCAGGGTAACGGGGGCGCGCGGTCCCGGTCGTCACTCCTCCACCACGGCGGCCGTGATCCGGTGCAGCGCGAAGGTGTGCAGCGTCTCCGTCCGCTCGTCCTCGGCACGCAGGTAACCGGCGCTCAGCGACACCGGCCGGACCAGCCGCGACAGGGTCGCGCCGTGCGAGTCCACGTAACCGACCCAGACCTGGGCCTTGTCGCGCACCGCCTGCTGCAGAACCGCCATCGCCTGGGTGTGCGCCTGCACCGAGGTCAGCCCCGGCACCTGCTGGCCGTTCGCGGCCCGGACCGTGACCGGCGCGCGGCGGGCCGCGCGGGTCGCGACATCGCCGCGCCGGATCTGCTCGACCACGCCGGCCAGGCGCGGGCCGGCCAGGATCGGCGGTCCGGCCTGGTCGCCCAACCGGGACGAGACGGGGGTACGGGCCACCGCGCGGCGCACCTTCGGCCGGGCCAGCACGGCCGACCCGGCGGCGTCCTCGGCGACCGGGGCGAAACCGGCGTCCCGCAGCGCACCCAGCAGCCGGGCGAGTTGCAGCGGGCTGCACAGCACCGTGGGGGCCAGCCGGCGGAACGCCAGCGAGCCCAGCCGCCTGTCGACCAGCACCTCGGCGATCAGCGCCTCGTCGTCGCTGCGCAGGTAGGAGCCCGCCGAGCCGGCCCGCAGGCCGCCGTGCTTGCGAGCGGAGTCGTCGATCATGTAGGTCAGCGCCTGCGGCACCGGGGTCCGCGATCGGCGCTGGAAGAGCCCGTGCAGGTCGGCGGCGCTGTAGCCGACGTCGAGGGCGCGGCGCACGCTGGCGGTGGTGACCCGGTACACGCTCGCGCCGCCGGCGGACTCCGGCTCGGCGACCACGTCCAGTTCCGCGGCCAGTTCGGGCTCGGGCGGCCCCGGCACGACCACCGACAGGTCGGCCTGGACCAGCACGTGATCGACGGGCGCGGGCAGCAGCGCGTCGAGCGCACGAACGGCCTCCGAGGCGCCCGGCACCCGGCCGCCACCCGGGCCGGCCCCCAGCGGGTCGGTGTCGGCGGTCGGCGCCTCGGTTCGCAGCTGTCGCCCGTACGAGGTCAGCGCGCCCAACCCGGTCACGCCCAGCGTGGCGGCACCGGCCAGCGCGTCGCGGTGGGCCGCCTCCCGGCCACGGGCCCGGCGGGGTGCCTGCCAGGCCAGCAGTTCGAGCACCTCGGTGGCCTTGGGCGCGCCGCCGGGCGCGAGGGCGGTCAGGGCGCCCAGCACCTCGCGGCGGGCCTGCGGTGCGCCCGCCCGCTCGGCGTCCGGCGCCAGCGGGTTGATCGGCCGGTCCCGGTCGTCTCGCTGCCCGATCAGGCCGGGCTGCCGGGTCATCGCCAGCCACGAGTTGGCCAGCGCCTCCCAGCGCTGCGCGATGCTCAGCGCCCGCCACAGGTCGTAGCCGCCGGTCGGTAGGAAGATCTCGTCGACCAGGCCGGAAGCCCGGCTGTTCGTGACGCCCCGGCCGGTGCCGGCGGCGTCCGCCTCGCCGATCAGGCCGGCCGCGTACGCCACCTCGATCAGCAGCGCGGCAGCGGGCTCGTCCAGGTTTGCGGCGCGGGCCAGCCGCTTCAGGTCGCGGACGCCCAGCCCGCCGGTCTTGAGCACGGCGGCCGGCTCGGCCGACAACGCCTCCAGCAGCGTCTCGACGTACCGGACCGCCTCCATGACCTGGCCGGCGCCGGCCGAGTCCACGGACTTCGGCTCGCGGACCGGGCCCTCGGGAGTCGGCGGCAGCGGGCGCAGCACGCCCAGCGGCCCGGAGTCGCGGCGCAGCAGCAGCCCCACCTCGCGGGGCAGCTCGACCAACTCGCCGTCGGGGCGCGGGGCCCGCCCGGCCTCGGAGACCGGCACGAGGATGTGCTGGTCGATCAGCCACTGCACGGGCTCGGCGATCTTGCCGCCCGAGCTGAGCGCGCCGACCGGCGGGCCGGCCGCGAGCCGGTCGAGCACGGCCCGGGCGCCCGGCGGCGCGGCCAGCACGGCCCGGCGCAGCTTGGCCCGGTCGGCGCAGAGGCTCGCCGTCTGCGGGTCGAGGTAGTCGGCGGGGCGGCCCAGACCGGCCGGATACGGCGAGGTGACCTCGTCGACGGCGCCGACGATCTGCAGCGCGTCCTCCGGACCGAGTAGCAGGAACCGGGCGCGCAGGCGGTCGATCGCCACCCGTACGTCGGCCGGGTCGGCCGTGGCGGCGGCCAGCTCGACGATCGCGGCGACCGAGGTCAGCGCGGTCTCCTCGGCCCGGCTGAGCCGCGCCGCGTCCAGCACGGCGAGGGTGAACTCGTCCAGCGCGTCGAGGCAGCGGGTCACCGAGCCCCGGGACTGGGCGCGGACGGCCAGCGCGGAGACATCGGAAGGTACGGGCACGACGAGATCAGGGCGCAGCTGGATCAGCGCCCCCAGGGCGTCATCGGTGAGCGACCGGAGCTGGTCGGCGAATGCGGTGGCCATCGTTCTCAACGCTAGCCGCCATGGGACGATGGTGACGGGTCCGGGGCGTGGCCGGACCGAGCGAGATTCAAGGGGAGTGACCTGTGGGGGCTGACAACAAGGTGCCGGGCACGTCGGGTTCGGCCGCGCGGAAGGCGGCTGGTCGGCAGTCTCCGATCAAGGACGGTCACCTTGCCGTGTCCGAGCTGATCTCCGACCGGCCGGCCGCGCCGTCGCCGTTCGGTGACGACCAGAGCTTCCCGCTGCCGGTCGAGCGCCTGAAGTACACGCACACCACCACCCCGTGACGGTGCCGGGGGCGGTCGGGTTCGACCTGGACATGACCCTGATCGACTCCCGGCCAGGTATCCGCGAGGCCTACCGCGCGCTGACTGCCAAGACCGGGGTGTGGGTCGACGCCGACCTGGCCATCACCCGGCTGGGCCCGCCGCTGCGCACCGAGCTGGCCGAGTGGTTCCCGCCCGAGCAGGTCGAGGCGGCGGTCACCACCTACCGGGCGCTGTATCCGGACTATGCGATCGCCCCGACGATCCCGGCTCCCGGTGCCGTCGAGGCACTGGCGGCCGTCCGCGAGCGGGGCCTGCGAGTGGTGGTTGTCACGTCCAAGCTGGGCCGGCTCGCCGCCCTGCACCTGGCGCATCTCGGCATGACCGCCGACGAGCTGGCCGGTGACCTGTTCGCCGAGGGCAAGGCGGCGGCGCTGACCGAGCACGGAGTCGAGTGGTACGTGGGTGATCACGTCGGCGACATGGTCGCCGCGCGCACCGCCGGCGTCCCCGGCATCGGCGTCGCCACCGGCCCCTGTGACGAGGATGACCTTCAGGAAGCCGGTGCGGCGTACGTGCTGTCCGACTTGACCGGCTTCCCGGCGCTGCTGCGAAAGATAACGGTTGGGCCCGGCTCGGGCGCTGGATAACCTTGCGGTGAGCAATCGAGTCCAATGAGTGAAGTTGAGGTCAGCGGTGCCCACGGGTCGAGTGAAGTGGTACGACGCGGCGAAGGGTTTCGGGTTCGTCACCAGTGACGAGGGCGGGGACGTTTTCCTGCCCAAGGGCGCGCTGCCCACCGGGACCGCGGACCTGAAGGCCGGTCAGCGGTTGGAATTCGGCGTGGTGGACAGCCGAAAGGGCGCCCAGGCGATGGGCGTCAAGGTGCTGGACGCGCCGCCCACGATAGCCCAGCTGCGGCGCCGGCCCGCCGAGGAACTGCACGGCATGGTCGAGGACATGATCAAGGTGCTGGAGGCGAAGATCCAGCCGGATCTGCGCCGCGGCAAATATCCGGACAAGCGCACGGCCGAAAAGGTCGCGCAGCTCGTCCACGCGGTAGCCAGCGAGCTGGCGGTCTAGCGGAACGGCTTGACCGCCGGAGTGATTCCCGCCGCCGTCGCGCGCCCGAGCAGGGCGTCGGCGGCGGCGAATCCTTCCGGACCCAGGTCGAGAGTGAACTCGTTGACGTAGAGCCCGATGTGCTGGCGCACCACCTCCGGCTCCATCTCCTGCGCGTTGGCCAGCACAAAATCGCGGCTCGCATCGGGGTTGGCCCAGGCCATGCTGACCGACTTGCGGATCCATTCCGCGGCCTCGGCCGGGTCGACGGCGCCCTTGCGGGCCAGGATCGCCCCCAGCGGGATCGGCAGGCCGGTGTCGCCCTCCCACCACTCGCCGAGGTCGGCCAGCGCGGTCAGCCCGTAGCGGGGGTAGGTGAAGCGGGCCTCGTGGATCACCAGGCCGGCGTCGAAGCGGCCCTCGGCCACCCCGGGCATGATCTGGTGGAACGGGACGACCTCGATGCGGGCCGGCGGATGCTTTTCCGACCAGAGGCGGAACAACAGGTACGCCGTGGTGCGGTCGCCGGGCACCGCCACCGTCGCGCCGGTCAGGTTGCCGTCGGCGAACCGGCCGTCGCCGCGGGTCAGCACCAGTGGGCCGCAGCCCCGGCCGAGCGCGCCGCCGCAGGGCAGCAACTCGTAGTCGTCGAGCAGCCACGGCAGCGCCGCGAAACTGACCTTGACCAGGTCGAACGCGCCGCGCTCGGCCGCGGTGTTCGTAACGTCCACGTCGGCGAAGGTCAACTCCACCGGTTCGGCACCGGGGATCAGACCGTGCACCAGAGCGTGAAAGACGAACGTGTCGTTGGGGCAGGGCGAAACCGCCAGTGAAAGCGCCACGCCCTCACGGTAACGAGGTCGGCCCGCCGAAACCCGCAACGAGCGCTGTCTGCATTCCCACACGTCGGTTCGCCCACACCGCCGTGCCCCACCCACTGTCCACAGGGTTATCCACAGGCTGCCGTGGCGGCGTCGGTGAGCGCGGAGAATGCTTCACGGAGGCGCCAGGCGGCCCGGTCGCGCGGGCCGACCGGGTTGGAGACGGTGCGCAGCTCGGCGAAAGGGACACCGGCGGTCTGCGCGGCGCAGGCCACGCCATATCCCTCCATGGCCTCGGCCACGGCCTGCGGGTGGCGGGCCTGGAGGGTGGCTGCGGTCCGGGCCGTGCCGGTGACGGTGGCCAGGGTGAGGATGTCGCCGACGACGGCGGCGGGGAGGGCGGCGGTCAGGTTCTTGAGCAGGGTCGGGTCGGCATCGAGCAGGTTGCTGCCGAAGCCGAGCTGATCCACCGGGAGGAAGCCGTCGGGAGACTCCGCGCCCAGGTCGGCGGCGATCGCCCGGGCGCCGATGACGGTCGCGCCCACCGCGGCCCGGCCGGGGAAGCCGCCCGCGATGCCGGCGCTGATGACCGCGCGATACGGGGCCCGGGCGGCCTCGGCCAGGGCCAGGAGGCGAGCGGTGCCGGCGGCCGCGGCGGCCGGGCCGACGCCGACGGGGGCGACGACGACCGTGGCGGGGTCGACACCGGAGGTCTGGACGCCGGCGCGGACGGCTGCGGCCTCTGCCTCTACCGCGGTGACGATGAGCAGGCGTCCGGGCGGCGTGGTCCGGCCTTGCGTTGCGGGTTGGTCTGGCGTTGCGGGTTGGTCTGGCGTTGCGGGTTGGTCTGGCGTTGCGGGTTGGTCTGGCGTTGCGGGTTGGTCTGGCGTTGCGGGTTGGTCTGGCGTTGCGGGTTGGTCTGGCGTTGCGGATTGGTCTCGCGTCGCGGGTTGCTCTTGCGGCCCGGGGTGGTCTTGCGTCGCGGGTTCGTCTCGCGGCGCGGGTTCGTCTTGCAGTCCGGGATGGCTTGGCGGCTCGGGTTGGTCGCGTGGTGCGGGGTGGTCTGGCGGCTCGGGTTGGTCTTGCGGCGCGTGGTGGTCTTGTTGCACGGGGTGGTCGCGCCTCACGGGTTGGTCTCGTCGCGGGAGCCGTTGCTGTTGCTGTTGCCGCCGTTCGAGGCCGATGTGGGGCGGTAGATGTGGAAGCCGGGGGGCGCGAGGTCGTCCTTGGGCGCGCCCGTTCCGGCGTTGCCGGCCGCCCTGGTCTTGCCGGCCGCTCCTGCCCGGTCGTCGGTAGGCGCCCGGTCTGCGGCCGGTGGCCGGTCGGCCGGCGCGGTCCTGGTCGGATCCGGCTGCCCGGCTTGGGAGGGTGCCGCCGGTGTGGCTGCTCCGCGGCCCGGGCCTGTGCTTGGCGGCGGCGCCGTCGCTGGCCTGCGGGAGCCGGAGCGCGAGAAGAGACGGCGCTTGGGCGCGGCGGCTCGGTTACCCCCGACTGCATCCTCGGCCGCTGCCTCCTGGCCGCCTGACGCTTGCCCTGAGGCCTGGGCGCCGGTCGCTTGCCCCGGGACCGGGGCGCCTGACGCTTGCCCTGAGGCCTGAGCGCCGGTTGCCTGCCCTGACGCCTGGGCGTCGGTCGGCTGCCCTGAGGCCTGGGTGCCGGTTGCCTGCCCCGGGTCCGTCCGGTTGGCGGTCGGCCCACCGGGGATCGATGATGCCCTCGGCGGTCGCGGTGGCCGGGCCTTGGCGGCTCCTGCCGGGGCCGGCGAGGTCGGGATCGTCTCGGTGGGTGGCGCCTGCTCGGATGACGAGGGCTCTTCCATTGCCACGTCCGGGCGGCCATGCAGGCGTTCCTTGTGCAGGCGGCCCGCCACGATCGTGCCGCGGACCGCCGCCGCCACCGCGAACGCCGCCATGATCGAGACGCCCAGGCGGCCGTTCAGCGGGATGATGCCGACCGCGCCGCCGACCACCCAGGCGATCATCAGCACCGTCTCGGAGTGCGCGAACGCGCTGGCCCGGAGCCGTTCCGGCACCCGTTCCTGGATGCTCGCGTCCACCGTCAGCTTCGAGATGCCGCTGAAGACGGACGCCACCAGCGACAGCAGCGCCACCATCGGCAGAGTGAAGAAGATCGCGGTCAGCACCGCCACCCCGGCCGTGATGGTCAGGCCGCTCGATTGCAGGGCGGTCGGGCGGCGGATGCGCAGCCGGGTGCCCACCGCCGTCGCCAGGAAGGTGCCCACCGCCAGCGCGCCGCCGACCAGGGCCACCGCGCCCTGGCTGCCGATGTCGCGGCCGAAGAAGGTGGTGCCGAGCGAGCCCGCCTTGACCGCGAAGGCGAAGTAGAGCAGCAGGAAGCCGTACAGGCAGCGGAAGCTCGCGCTGCCCACCAGGGTGGCGATCACCAGTTTGCCGGAGAGCGGGCGGTCCTCGCCGCGGCGTAGCCGCAACATCGTGCGGAACGGGCGGGGGACCTCCTCGGGCGGGTCGGAGTCGGCGCGCGGCGGCAGGCGCAGCGAGATCACCATGCCGACCAGGAAGATCAACGCCGCGACCCGCAGCGGCCACTGCGGACCGAACCAGAACGCGGCCAGCCCGATCGGCGCGACCACCGCGCCGGCGAAGGTGCCGTACACGCTGGCGCGGGCGCCCACCTGGGACAGGCCGATGCCTTCGGGTAGCAGCCGGGGCACCGCGGCCGAGCGGGCCACCCCGTACGCCCGGGACAGCGCCAGCACGCCGAACGCCGCCGGGTACAGGCCCCAGCCGAGCAGGTTGTCCGCGATCACGTACGCCAGGAACGCCCGGCCCAGCATCGTCACCGCCAGGGCGTACCGGCGGCCGTGCCGGAAATGGTCCAGCAGCGGGCCCACCACCGGGGCCAGCAGGGCGAACGGCACCATCGTGATCAGCAGGTAGAGCGCGACCTTGCTGCGGGCCTCGCCCAGCGGCACGTTGAAGAAGATCGTGCCCGCCAGGCCGATCGCGATGAGGGTGTCGCCCGCGCAGGAGATCGCGTGCAGGTCGAAGAGCCGGACCATGCCGATCTCGTTGGCAGCGCCGCGGGCCCGGGCGGCACCGACCCGCCGGGTGGCCCAGGCGCTGCCGCGCACCGATCCCCGCACCAGCATCCGGAGGGCCTTCACGCTGGTGCCGACAGTGCGTCCGATAGTAGGAAGCAGCGGCATCGCCCCATCCTGTCGCATCGAGGCGACTTCCGTCCCCTCCCAAGCGCGGAGATCTGGGGGAGTCGCTGCGTCGGCCGCCCACGGGTAGGGGACAATGGTGGGGTGACGACCAGGACCTCAGTGCGTGCTGCCCGACTCGACCAGGTCTGTGCCGATGCTGTCGGGGTTGCGCGCGGTGCCATCACCGAGGTGGAGCCGAGTGACATCGGCGACCATCTTGAGGCGGTGGCCGAGGGCGACCGGGTTGTGACCCATTTCTTCGACAGTCACCTGGCGGGCTATCAGGGCTGGCGCTGGGCGGTGACCGTGACCCGGGTGCCGCGCTCCCGGCACGTGACCGTCTGCGAGACGGTGCTGCTGCCGGGTCCGGACGCGATGCGTGCCCCGGCCTGGCTGCCGTGGAACGAGCGGGTGCAGGCCGGCGACCTGGGCGTCGGCGACCTGATGCCGACCGCGCCGGACGACGACCGGCTGGCGCCGGGCTACGTGCTCAGTGACGACCCCGCCGTCGAGGAGGTCTCCTGGGAGCTCGGCCTGGGCCGGTCCCGGGTGATGTCCCGCGAGGGCCGGATCGAGACCGCGCAGCGCTGGTACGACGGCGAGTCCGGCCCCGAGGCGCCCATCTCGACCGCCGCCCCGCGCAACGCCCGCTGCGGCACCTGCGGCTTCTACCTGCCGCTGGCCGGTTCGCTGCGCGGCATGTTCGGCGTGTGCGGCAACCTCTACGCGCCCGACGACGCCAAGGCGGTCAGCTCGGATCACGGCTGCGGGGCACACTCCGAGGCGCTGCTGGGCGCGACCGAGCAGCCGGTCGAGGAGTTGCCCACGATCTACGACGACAGCGAGGTCGAGGCGGTCGCCGTCAGCCGCGCGCACGGCTCGGTCGAGGCCGGCGAGCCCGCGGAGCCGTACGGCCACAGCTAGATCGATCCAGGGCGCGCCCGGAAGCGGCGCCCTGGATCGAGCTGTCAGACGAACTTGCGGCGGCGGGTCGCGTACGCGAGGAACACGCCGAGCGCGACCAGAGCAGCGCCCGTGCCGAGCACTGTGGAGGTCGCCGGTCCGGTGATCGGCAGACCCGGATCGTCGGAGCCGCCGCCGTTCCCCCCGCCGTCGCCGTTGCCGGAGCCGCCGCCGGTCACCGCGGCGCCGACCCGCACCGCGAAGTCGACATTCTCGTCAGTCGTGAATTCCTTACCGCCGGCAAGCGACGCGGCATTCGACTGGGCGGCCTGCCGGGCCCTCTCATCCAGCTTCGGCTCCGCGGTCGTGACCGTCGTGACCGTCCACTCTCCGCCGGTGAGATCGGCCGGACCCTTCGCGTCCTTGTCCACCACGATCGGCATCACGATCCGCTCCGACGAGTCGTACTTGTCAATCTCCGGATCGAAGATGAACGGACCGATGTAGATGTCGTCCCAGACGCAGGTGGCAGTGCGCTTGTCGGCCGAAAACTCGCAGTTGGTGAGGCCGTCGGGGATGAAGCGGACGCCCTCGGGCAGTTTGCCGACGGTACGGACGCTGGTCGTCGCCACGGCACCGTAGTTGTAGATTTCCCCGAACGCCTTGCTCTTGCCTCCCGGCGGAATGGGCTTGCCGGAGTATTGCTCCGCGTAGTCCCCTAGCGTGGATGCGCCGTTGGTGGAGGACAGGTCCTCCAATTGGCTCACGGTCTCCGCATATACGTGCAGGGCGGGGTCTCGGTCGGGAGGAGTCACGACCGGGATGCTCTTGCTGTTGTTCGTCGCCTCGCCGTCCGTCTCGACGGTCACCGTGGCGGTCAGATCGCCCACCGCGCCGGGGGCTGCGCCGGCCGTCCGCCAGAACACCACTCGCACGCTCGCCGACTTGCCCGGTTTCGGCAGGCCGCCGTTCCTTCCCAGGTCGTCGCACTCGAAGACCGCGCCGGAGGCGGGGCAGCCGTCCGGCCCGATGATCGCCACCCGGGACTTGTCGACCGCGGCAGTGTCGAGCGTCAGCGCCAGCTTGTCCGGCGTCGTGGTGCCGTGGTTGGTGATGGTCGCCTCGATGACGGTCACCCCGAGGCCGGTAATGCTGCGCAGGTCGACGCCGAAATCGACCTCGGCGGCCAGGGCCGGCGTGGCGGTGAGGGTCACCGCGCCGGCGGCCAGCAGCGCCGCCGAGCCGATCCGCGTGAGATGTCGCATCAACATTTCGAGTTTTCTCCCCGTGTCCCAGAGTCAGGAGGCGGGCCGCGGAGAAACGCACAGCGGCTCGCGCTCGCGCACGATAGCGAAGATCCCTCAGGTAGGCGACCCCGCACCCGTACGGCGTTACGCCGTCTCGGTCACCGTGAACTCGGGGTGCGACAAGGCCCGCCGGCGACGCCGATTGGCGTCGTGACGCAACATGGTCAGCAGGCCCGGGATGCCGCACAGCAGGCCGGCCAGGCACGTCCACAGCCAGCTTTCCGGCGCGCCGGCCAGCAGCAGGACCACCCCGGCGACGGCGAAGGCGGCCGAGCCGGCGAGCGCGAACGGCACCATCGGCGGGTCGAGCGGCTCGGGCCGGGGCTTGGTGCCCGTCACCATGTCGAGGCCGTGCGGCTGTTCGTGCGGAGCGGGGGACAGGTCGGCCACGACCATCAGACTACGTCTGCGGTGATCGTCCGTGTGCCCTCGTGACGGTTGTAACAGTCCCGATCTTTTCCCGAGGTCAGCGTTCTGATTTGATGCGCGAATGTCCACTGCTGCCGCCGAGACGGATGCTGGTTCGTCCGGGCGTACCCCGAAGAACGCCTTTGACAGATTTTTCGAGATCTCGGCGCGCGGCTCGTCCGTCGGCCGGGAGATTCGCGGTGGTTTCGCCACCTTCTTCACGATGGCCTACATTGTGGTGCTCAACCCGCTGATCCTGGCGGCGGGCGTGGACGCGGTCGGCGGCAAGCTGCCGGTCGCGGCGCTGGCAGCCGGTACGGCGCTGGTCGCGGGCGTGATGACGATCCTGATGGGCGTCGTGGCGCGTTTCCCCCTGGCGCTGGCGGCCGGTCTCGGCGTCAACGCCCTCGTCGCGTACGAGATCGCGCCCGAGATGACCTGGGCCGACGCGATGGGCCTGGTGTTCATCGAGGGTGTGATCATCGGGATCCTGGTGCTGACCGGGCTGCGTACCGCGGTTTTCCGGGCCGTGCCCACCCAGCTGAAGACGGCGATCGGGGTCGGCATCGGCCTGTTCCTGATGATCATCGGGCTGGTCGACGCGGGCTTCGTGCGCCGCATCCCGGACGCCGCGGGCACGACCGTTCCGGTCGAGCTGGGTCTGGGCGGCAAGCTGGCGACCTGGCCGGTGTTCGTCTTCTGCGTCGGTCTGTTGATCACGCTGGTGCTCTTCGTCCGCAAGGTCAAGGGCGCGATCCTGATCGGCATCCTGGTCAGCACGGTGCTGGCGGTCATCGTGGAGGCGATCGCCAAGGTCGGCCCGTCGTTCGTCGACGGCAAGCCGAACCCGAGCGGCTGGTCGCTGAACGTGCCCGCGCTGCCGGACAAGATCGTGGACCTGCCCGACCTGTCGTTGCTGGGCAAGTTCAACGTGCTCGACTCGTGGGGCCGGGCCGGCTGGCTGGTCGTGCTGATGTTCATCTTCACCCTGTTGATCACCGACTTCTTCGACACGATGGGCACGATGGTCGCGGTCGGCCAGGAGGGCGACCTGCTGGACTCCGAGGGCATGCCGCCGCGGACGAGGGAGATCCTGCTCGTCGACTCGGTCGCCGCGGCGGCCGGCGGTGCGGCGAGCGTGTCGAGCAACACGTCGTTCATCGAGAGCGCCTCGGGTGTCGCCGAGGGGGCCCGGACGGGCGTCGCCAACCTGGTCACCGGCGTGCTGTTCCTGCTGGCCATGTTCCTGGCCCCGCTGGTCACGATCGTGCCGTTCGAGGCGGCGTCGACGGCGCTGGTGGTGGTCGGCTTCCTGATGATCACGGCGGTCCGGCAGATCGACTGGACCGACTACGAGATCGCCATCCCGGCGTTCCTGGCGATCACGCTGATGCCGTTCACGTATTCGATCTCCAACGGCATCGGCGCCGGGATCATCTCGTACGTGGTGATCAAGCTGACCGTCGGCAAGGCCCGGGAGGTGCACCCGCTGCTGTACGGCGTGGCAGTGCTGTTCGTCCTGTACTTCCTGCGGGGCCCGCTGGAGTCTGTTCTCCTCTGACCCGGGTGTCACCGGGTGCGCTAGCGTGCCCGGTGACTACGGTCATAGCCGTATTCGATGTCGTTAGCCAAGCTCATTAGCTAAGCTAAGAAACGTGATGGAGCGGTCGGTGGCGGAGCGGGCAACAGCCGAGCAACTGGCCATTTCGGTGCGCGAAGCGATCATGCGGCTCAATCGGCGGTTGCGTCAGGCCCGTGCGGTCGGCGACCTCACGTTCAGCCAGCTCTCGGCGCTGACCAGCCTGCAACTGGCCGGTGCGCTGACCCCACGGGAGCTGGCGGACACCGAGCGGGTGCAGCCGCCGACGATGACCAAGATCGTCGGCAAGCTGGAGGAGCGCGGGCTGGTTGCGCGTACGCCCCACCCGACCGACCGCCGCCAGGTGATCCTGGCCGCGACCGAGGAGGGCCGGGCGGTCTACGCCCAGTTCGAGAAGGCGCGCAACGAGTGGCTCGCGCTGCAACTGGCCGAGCTCACCCCGGAGGAACGCGACACGCTGGAGCGAGCCGCGCAGATCCTGAGGCAGGTCGCCCGCGGCTGAGCAGCCTCGCAGCTTCACGGTCGTTCCGTCACACGGCGATGACGCGTACGGCTGATGAGGAGGCGCAACCCGAGTGCGGGCAGTGCTGAGCACGACATTCCGGTCCCTGCAGGTTCGTAACTACCGGCTGTTCTCGATCGGCCAGCTGGTCAAGCTGGTCGGCGTGTGGATGATGTTCACCGCGCAGGACTGGCTGGTCCTCGACCTGTCGAACAACTCACCCGGCGCACTCGGCATAGTGACCGCCCTGCAGTTCCTGCCCGTCCTGCTGCTGACGCTGTGGGCGGGCAAGCTCGCCGACCGCTTCGACAAACGCAAGCTGCTGATCAGCGCGAACGCGACCTTCGCGGTCACCGCGATCCTCTTCGCGATCCTGGTGGCCAGCGGCGTGGTGGTGCTCTGGCACGTGTTCCTCTTCGCCTCGCTGCTCGGCATCGCGAACGCCATCGAGACCCCCGTGCGCCAGGCCTTCGTCTCGGAACTGGTCGAGCTGCCGCTGCTGCCCAACGCCCTCGCCCTGTCGGCAGCGACGTTCAACACGGCCCGGATCGGCGGCCCGGCGCTGGCCGGCGTGGCCCTGGCACTGTTCGACACCGGGCCGGTCTTCCTGATCGCCACCGCGCTCGCCGTCGCGCCGATCTTCAGCTACCTGGCCATGCGCCCGCTGGAGCTGCACCGGTCGACCGCCCGCCCGTCGGCCGACGACACCCGCATCGCCGACGGCCTGCGGTACGTCTGGAAGCGGCACGACCTGCTGCTCCCGATCGCCCTGATGGCCGCGGTCGGCATGATCGGCTTCAACTTCCCGGTCACCCTGGCCGCGCTGGCCAAAATCAACTTCCACGCCGGCCCGTCGTCCTTCGGCCTGCTGACCACGGCCCTGGCGGTGGGCGCGCTGGGCGGTGCCCTGGCCGGCAGCGGTCGCCGCAGCAGGCCCGGGGTGTACGTCGTGCTGGGCGCGGCGCTGGCGTTCGCGCTCTTCGAGGTGGCGGTCGGCTTCGCCCCCAACTTCATCGTGGCGATGATCCTGCTGGTGCCGACCGGGTTCTTCTCGATCTACCTGGCCCAGGCGGCGAACCACCGGGTGCAGATGGGTCTGCACTCGGCCTACCGCGGCCGGGTGATGGCCCTGTACGTGCTGGTCTTCCTGGGCACGACCCCGATCGGGGCGTCGCTGGCGGGCTGGTGGGGCGAGCACTTCGGGGTCCCGTCGAGCATCTGGACGGCCGGGCTGTTCTGCCTGGTCGCGGCGGTGGCGGCGCTGATCTGGCAGCTGCGCACCAGCGGGGACCGGCTCTCCCTGCACGGGGGCTCCCGGCCGGGACTGACCCTGGTCCGCACGGCGCCCGACGAGGAGATCGTCGAGCCGCAGCAGCAGCCGGCACCGATCGAGCCGGTGCGCGCGGTCGCCGCTTGATCGGCGGCGGCCTTGTGGCGCGGGGGTCTTGCGGCACGCATCGTCGCGGAGGTTCGGCCTGGTTAGCCGGTGCGGGCCAGGTCAGGTCGCGGGTTCGCAGTTTGCCGTGTATGCGGCCGCCTCCGTGGTAGCGGTGGCTGGGTCCTCGGCGCGGATCGCGGCGAGCAGGCGGGCGTGGTCCAGGTATTCCTCCGGGCTGAGCCGGGGGCCGAAGTGGTCCCGCAGCGAGTCGCGGATGACCTGGCCGAGGTCGGCGTACAGCTCGATCAGCACCTCGTTGTGCGAGGCCGCGACCACCGCCAGGTGGAACGCCGAGTCGGCGTCGACGAAGGCATCCCGGTCGCCGGTCGCCCAGGCCCGCTCGCGCTGGGCCAGCAGGTCGTCGAGCCTCAGCAGGTCTTCCGGGGTGCGCCGGCGGGCCGCGAAGCCGGCGGCCGCCGCCTCCAGGGTGCCGCGCAGCTCGGTCACGTGCTCCGGCGCGGCGGCGGCGAAGCGGCGCTGCATCACCCCGGCCAACTCGCTGGTGGCGATCACCCAGGTGCCCGAGCCCTGCCGGATGTCCAGCAGACCGTTGTGCGCCAGCGCCCGGACCGCCTCGCGGACGGTGTTGCGGGCGACGCCGAGCTGGGCGACGAGCTCCGGCTCCGTCGGGATGCGGGAGCCGACCGGCCACGCGCCCGAGGTGATCTGCTGGCGCAGGCGCGCGATCACCCGGTCGGAGAGAGTCGTGCCGCGCGAGACTGGACTCAGATTCATCCTATGATTCTATGATGGGGTCATGACGAACACCAGCACCCGGCCGCGCACCGCCGCGAAGCTCCGTCCCCTCGCCGTGGTCGGGCTGGTGCTGGTCGCCGTCAACCTGCGGCCCGCCGTCACCAGCCTCGGGCCGGTGCTGGAGGAGGTGCGCGCCAGCCTCGGCATGAGCGCCGCCGTCGCCGGGCTGCTCACCTCGGTGCCCGCGGTCTGTTTCGCCCTGGTCGGCTCCCTCGCGCCGATGCTGGCCCGCCGCTGGGGGACCGGCGGCGTGATCGCGCTCGGCACCGCGGCGCTCGCGCTCGGCCTGGCCGTGCGGCCGTTCGCCGGGGGCACCGGTTCGTTCATCGCGTTCACCGCGCTGGCGCTGGCCGGCATCGCGCTGGCGAATGTCCTGCTCCCGGTGGTGGTCAAGCAGCGCTTCCCGGACCGGGTGGGCGCGATGACCGGCCTGTACTCGGTGGCGCTCAACCTGGGAGCCTCCACCGCGGCGGCGGTCACGGTGCCGCTGACCGCCGGTGCCTTCGGCGGCGACTGGCGGCTCGGTCTGGGTGTCTGGGCCGTGGTCGCGGCGGCGGCCCTGCCGGCCTGGATCCTGCTGGCCCGCGACCGCGCCGCGCAGCCGGCGCCCGCCACGACCAGCCCCAACCCCGCCGCTGCGGCCGGTCGCGGTCTTGCCGCTGCGACCAGCCCAGGCCTTGCTGCTACGACCGGTTCCGGCCTTGCCGCAACGACCGCCGCTGCGACCACCGGTCCCGGCCTTGCTGCCGCGACCGGCTCCGGCCTTGCTGCCGCGACCGGCTCCGGCCTTGCTGCCGCGACCGGCTCCGACCTTGCCGCTGCGGGGATCGTCCAGGACGGGCAGGGTGCGGGAGCGGCACGTGTGGCGTTGCGGTTGCGGCGGCAGCCGATCGCCTGGGCGTTGGCCGT
>Ga0307516_10001252_pt1 | contig 35334 bp, 48 predicted proteins | sample 19_EM_MG_FD_203310 | JGI IMG/M metagenome (GOLD analysis project Ga0307516, IMG submission 203310) | Populus trichocarpa ectomycorrhiza microbial communities from riparian zone in the Pacific Northwest, United States - 19_EM | ecosystem: Host-associated > Plants > Roots > Unclassified | place...
CGTCCATCGCCCGGGCCCCTTCGCCCGCGAACAGACCTGTCGGCATGAGTTCCAGCGTCAAATCGTCGAGCAAAGCGAGCCTGTCGAGGACCGGGCCCGCGCCATAGCACCAGCCGCAAAGCGGATCGAATAGATAGGTGACGCGCATGTCCAACTCCACCGCGGATTTGCCTGACGATGGAGATAGGCGAATTTCATTCGTTGATAAATAACGTCTAATACGACAGACTGTGTGTCAAAGGCTTACAATCAACTCGGAGGTGAGGCATGGAATCGATCAATCTCAACCGCCTTGCCTATTTTGCGGCAGTCGTCGATGCGGCCTCCTTCACCCGGGCGGCTGATCGGCTTGGCATCACAAAGACGGTGGTCAGCCAGCAGGTTGCCCGGCTCGAGCAGGAGCTCAAGACCAGCCTGCTGGTTCGGACCACCAGGCGGGTCGAACCGACGGAAGCCGGCCGTCTCCTGCACGCACGATGCCTCATGATCTTGCGCGAAGCCGAAAATGCGTTCGCGGAGCTGGCTCAGGCGAACGCAAAGCCCATGGGACTGCTCCGGATCGCTGCACCGAACGACTACGGCTCATGCACGCTTGCGCCGCTGGCGGCGGCGTTCTCGAAACAATTCCCCGCCTGCCGCGTCGACTTATTGCTGGCCGATACCAAGGTCGACCTTGTCGGGAACCAGATCGACCTTTCGATCCGCGTCGGCTGGCTTGAGGACTCGAACTTGCAGGCCAGACGGATTGGAAGTTTTCGACAATTGCTGGTGGCCGCGCCGGGTGTCGTCAAGAAACGCGCGGTGCGGCAGCCAAGCGATCTGGCGTCCTTGCCGTTCGTTGCCAACGGCGCGCTCAGGGAGCCGCTGCAGTGGCAATTTACCAGGAACGACTTCGAACGGCAGACTGTTCGCATGAATCAAACGCTGACCATCAATACGACGCCGGCAGTTCTCGCCGCGACACTGGTCGGCGCCGGCCTTTCGGTGCTTCCCGATTTTCTGGTCGTGGAAGACATCAAGGCTGGCCGGCTCGCACACATCTTGCCGGCCTGGACGCTTCCCGCCGGCGGAATCCATGCCGTTTACCCGGCCGCGCGCTTCCGCCCTCCGAAAGTCACCGCCTTCGTGGCCATGCTGACGGAGGAACACAAGCGCACCGCGCCAACCAGGGCGAAAAGCTAGTACGACCGCTTCCAGATCGAGCGCCTTTGGTCAATCAATCCTTTCTATGCACGACTTCGCAATGACTTCGTTCCAACGCCGGATCTCGGACGTGACAGAACTCTTCATCGCTTCCGGAGTGGAGGGTTCCGCGCGCACCCCGAGCAGGTCCAGCCGGCCTCGAAGCGCAGGATCGTCTATCGCCTTGCGGAGGCCTTCATGAATCCGCGAAACGACTTCCGGCGGAGCTTGCGCCGGCAAGGCAATTCCGATCCAGGATTTGGCGTCGAATCCCGGAAGGTGCGAGGCGATCGTCGGCACGCCAAGGAGCGAGGGCCAAGGCGATGCGCTGGACACACCGAGTCCCTTCAGCGTTCCGGCTTTGATGGCGGATTTCGTCCCGCGCCTCTCGCCCGAGGCACGAAAGGCACATATGGCGCTGGTCGACGTCGTCAAGGGCGTCGCCGGTCGGAAGGGCGCGATGCCGGCGCAGTGATCGCCATCGTCAAAGCACTCGGATTGGAGGCGGAATAACCGCTATTGTGAATGTCGTCTGATGGAGTCGAGGACAATGCGATTGAAGATAGCGGGCTGCTCCCAATAAACTGAATGCCCGGCTTCGGCCACCACCGCGGCTTCGCTATTTGGCATGTTCCGGCTGAACAACCGCAGCGGCGGAGGCGGCAAAATGAGATCGGCGTCGCCGGTGATGAGCCGTGGTTGCGGCGCGTTTGGCCAGCAACACGCGGGCGCGCCAGGTGCTCGGTCAAAAGACGGCAGAGAGAAAACATCTCCTCTATCGCGACCTTACCTGTATCTCCGCGCTCGAGACGTTTCTCGAAGACGCGGTGCGTCAGACTTCGTAAGTCGCATGCGGTTAGCGTCGGATGAATTTCTCTTTTTTCAATTCATGCTGCCCATTTACGCCGCACCTGCAGGCGCGCCGCCCTGTATCGAAGATGGCGTTAATTTGAGAAATATCAATTAAATCAATATGTTACGGACTAGCGGAGAGAGTGACCGCCACACCGCTCGATTTATACCATTGATATTATTTATTAATCGCACAAAATCAAGAGTCTAGGTACCCGGCTTTCTACCCGGCGATGGAAGCGATCACTTGCATCCGTCGTGCAGCTGCACTCGGCTCGATGCATCACGTCGTTGTTGGACCGCATCAATCTGCTCTGGCGTGTAGAGCGCTCGTAAACAGTTCCCGCGTCTGAAGCGAGATGCGCCGACCATCCGTCCGTTTGCCTATTGGCACGGGGACGCCTCGCTCCGAAGGTGGAGGTTAAGCATTCGACCCGTATCGGATGCGCCAGCAATCAAGACGTATTTGATTTGGCTGTTCAACAGCGAAGCTCACCGAAGACTCACCAGCAAGAAGTACATGGCGGGCGCACGACCGGCGCCGTAAATCGCCACCGAGGCGCACTATGCGGTGCGATGAGACTGGTAATTGGCATAACGTCATCCGTCCCTGGCACAACCGAAATCGGAACGACCGTCGTTGCTCAATGCGCATGTCGGCGGAGGTTTGAGTCGGAGGTCCGCCGCATCCCATACTTACTACCCGCAACGGTGTGCACTCTTCTGACGGGCGCGAGGAATGATATTGGCCATGAAGGGTAAGGCCTCAACTCCGATCGGCGCAGAGAAGTAGGTTCAAATCGGGGACCTGCAACAATCTCAAATTGCTGTTCGAGGCGATCGCCTAGGACTTCACAGGACGGGTGACAAGTCTTTATTCTCAACGAATTTGCCAAATTTCGACGGGACAAAATCGACATTGATACAGCAAGCATTCTTGCGGTTGGCAACTTTTTCGCCGTCGGAGTTCGAGTCGGGAGAGCGCTACCGTCTTTCCCCACACGACATCGATCCGCGATATTTGCTCCGATCAAGTCCCTTGACGTTGGAGCAAGAAGTCAAGAAGCCGCTGCGACATAGCGGCACGCGATGACAGGTACGCCGGCGCTGGCGCGGTCGAGTTCATCAATGAGAAACATGAAGACGGGCATTTTCTCACGCCTCATACGCGACCGCGGAAAATTCTGCCGCGAGCGACTAGGTACCTTGCGGCTGGCGCGCCACCTTGGTGTGCATGCCGGCTTGGCATTCGTCTTGCTCAGGTGAGCGCGAATCCTTCTCATGCCTCTTGTCGTGTCGGAGTTGCGTCACCGTTTGCGCGAAACCCGACAAGGACAAGGGCCGATCAGCAGAGTAAGTCATGGCGGATATAGCGGAGCTGAGAGCAAGAAAGATACCGCTCAATCTGGCGATTGTGCATGTCGACTCGGATGCCTTCATCACCAATTTCAGAGGCTGGCTGGACATCACCGCGTTCGTCACGGCGCAGCAGGGCGGCGAAGCCGCGATCGATGCCGGCGGAGAGACTCCAGAGCTGTCACCGGAGCAGTTGCGGAAAGGCAGTGTGCATGATGTCGGCAACGACGCGATGTTTGCCTTCTGCATGACGGCGGCGCTAAAGGCGGACCCGGCCGCAGTGGCTCAAGTGGAAGCCGCTTTGGCCGAGAGCATGGGTAAGGACTTTCCTGGATCGTCCGGCTTGTGGCATTTTCGGGCCCAGATCGACGCGCCGGTCACCCTGGAGGACTTCGTCGGTCAGGCCGGCAAGAAAATGCTGCTGGGAGACATCGCCCCGCCACCGCTGCGCGCAAAGGAAAACTGGAACGCGGGTTTGCGCTTCTTCGAAAAGGCGCGAAGATCGAATTTCGTCCACGAGATCATGTATCCCTTGGCAAATTGGACCCGGACCCGCTGGACCGAGACCTTGGACAAGGGTGTCGCCTTCCTCCAGCATATCGAAGACAATGTTCCGATCTTGCGCGAGGTTCTGAACGATCCCCGCAACGACCAACCCTTCATCGCGAATGCGCTACTGAAACTGGCCCCCGCGGTGGATATGGAGTTGACCGAAGAGTATCAGGGATTCCTGAGATCCCTGGCACGGCGGAATTAGCGTGACGCACGATCAGCTTGCGCCACAGTATCGCGGAATTCCGGCATAGGGAACCTTGCCGTGGTCCGCCGCGATGTATCTCACCTTGCCTCGTCGGCCGTGCCCATGCCGATCGTTTGGCGTACCTCGAAACCCTCGAATTGAGGCGGCCCCAGATAAAGCGGCTTGCTGCCGCCGGCCCGTTGATGCGCGGAACGGAAGGCCTCCGACTTGGTCCAGGCTTCAAAGACGGCTCGGCTCTCCCAGACGGTGTGCGAGGCATAGAGTGTGTGATCGTCGGCTTCGGGCCCCTTGAGCAGATGGAATTCGACAAAGCCCGGCACCTTGTCGAGGTGACTGTCGCGCGACAGCCAGACCTGCTCGAAATCGGCTTCCGACCCCTTGGCGACCTGGAACCGATTCATGGCGATGTACATCGAGGACTTCTTTCTCTTGAGAATGCGCGCGGCACGTGGCTCTGCGTCGTTGGCAAAAATTCTTTTCTTGACGCGTTTTTTGACGCGAACCGGTATCCACTTCGCTGGAAAACGCTTTAGTGATGGCCGCAGACCGGACCGATCCGCACCTGAACATCGCGCGGGCGCGCCAAATAGGGCGACGACGTCACCACGATGCCGGCGCCGGCCTGTGCGTAGGCTGCGACATTTCCCGCATGAATGCCGCCGGCCGCGATGACGACGGGGGGCACCGATCGTACCGAGGCCATCAAGGCCATTCGCGCCACCAGCGCGCCGATCTCGGCCGGCGAGAACTTCTCCGCCTGGATCACATCGAAGCCGGCCGATGCGGCAATGATCGCAGCTTCGATCGAGTTGACTTCGATCACCAGTTTCTTTTCCGGCGCGGCGCGCCGCAGCCGCTCGACCGATTCCAAAAGCAGCTTGCCGCCGAGGAACGCGCGATGCTCCGGAAACACCAACACCGTCTCTGACAATCCAAGCCGATGCATCACCGCGCCGCCAGCTTTCACCGCAGCGACCGCGAAGCGCTTGGTGCCGGGAACATTCTTCCGCGTGCAGGCGATCGTGATGGATGGCGCAATGGCGGTAGCCGCATCGACGATGGCGCGGGCGTCGGTCGCCACGCCGGACCAGACCTCGATCAGGGTTTGCGCCACCTTCCATCCACGCAGCAGCGCCGACGCGGGACCGTGCGCCGTCAGGATCGGCGCTCCCTTTTCCAGCGCAGTACCGGAGGCAGCGTGCAGATCGACCCTGCCACCCGCAAGTTCGATGATGGCAGCCGCGTCCTCGGCCAGCGCAAGCACCATGCTGTCGCGGGCGGTGAACGCCATCGTGCCGGGCACGGTACCGATGCCCAGCGCATCTGTCGTCAGGTCACCATAGGGAACGTCGTCAGCGAGCAGGTCTTCGAGTTCGGCGCGGGATGCGACGGGCAGCATCGTATCGCTCCGTTCCGCGTATTGATCCGGCGCGACCGTCCTGACCAGCATCGTGTCGTGGCGCATGGCGAAACCCTTCAGAGGCCGTCCGTGTGTCATGTCGGGTCAGAGACATCGATGTCGGAACTCCGACAAGGACGCGCGGGCTCGACCGGACCATTATCGAAAACACCCCGTTGGCTCCGATCCTAGCAATCCCCGGACCAACGTGATTGCGGCATGCGGCTTGCTGAGATGAAGACATCGAGGCGGATCCAGAGGCCTGCGGAACGGAATGAGGAAATCACGATGAGATTTGCCAGATCAATTCGACTCGCCGTCGGTATCGCGACCTGGGTGCTCACATCCACCACGGTGCCCGCGGCCGAGACCAACGTCGCAGTCGCCGCCAACTTCACCGAAGCCGCCAAGGAGATCGCTGCGGCGTTCAAGGCGAAGACCGGTCACGTGGCCGTGCTGAGCTTCGGTGCCAGCGGACAGTTCTACACCCAGATCACGCAAGGCGCGCCATTTCAGGTGCTGCTTTCCGCTGACGACGCCCGTCCAAAAAAACTGGTCGATGACGGACTTGCCATCGCTGATAGCCGCTTCACCTACGCGATCGGCAAGCTCGTGCTGTGGAGCAAGACGCCTGGCCTGGTGAAGGGCGAGCAAACCCTCAAGGCTTCTGCATTTACAAAGCTGTCGATCTGCAATCCCGCCGCGGCGCCTTACGGCGCGGCCGCCGTGGAGGCGATGAAAGCCCTGAAGATCTACGAGGCGCTGCAGCCGAAGCTAGTCGAAGGCGCCACCATTACCCAGGCCTACCAGTTCGTCGAAACCGGCAATGCCGAGCTCGGCTTCGTCGCGCTGTCGCAACTGACGGGACCCGAGACCGGTTCGCGCTGGATCGTCCCGCAGAACCTCTATTCGCCGATCCGGCAGGATGCCGTGCTGCTGAAGAGCGGGGCCTCGAACGAGGCTGCGAGCGGATTCATCGCCTTCCTCAGGGGACCGGAAACACGTGCCATCATCACGAAATATGGCTACGTGCTCGACGGACAGAGCTGATCGACATGGGCGGCCTGCCTGCTGACCTCTGGCAAGCGGTCTGGCTCACCATCGAGCTGGCGTCGATCACGACCGTCATCCTGCTGGCGATCGGCACGCCGATCGCATGGTGGCTGGCCCGATCGAAAGCATGGTGGACGGAGGCGATCGCGGCAGTGATTGCGTTGCCGCTGGTGCTGCCGCCGACGGTTCTCGGCTTCTACCTGCTGGTGACCCTCGGCCCCAATGGGCCCGGCGGATTGATCGCCGGCCTTTGGGGAGGGCGCACGCTCGCATTCACCTTTGAAGGCCTGGTGTTCGGATCGGTGCTCTATGCGATGCCGTTCGTGGTGCAGCCGATTCGCAATGCGTTCGCCGCGATCGGCGACCGGCCGCTGGAAGTCGCAGCCACCCTGCGCGCCTCGCCGCGACGCGCGTTCTGGACGGTCGCCGTGCCCCTGGCACGGCCGGGCTTTCTGGCCGGCGCCGTGCTCGGATTTGCCCACACTGTCGGGGAGTTCGGCCTCGTGCTGATGATCGGCGGCAACATCCCCGGCCGCACCAAGGTGCTGTCGGTGGCGATCTTCGACTATGTCGAGGCGTCGCGGTGGCGTGAGGCCAGCGTGCTGGCAGGGGGGATGGTGATCTTTGCCTTTGCCGTGATCCTGACCATGACGCTGATCGAGAAGCGCAGCGCAGGACTTCGCCGTTGAAAGCCGACGGATCAGGTCATATTGAAGCCGTGTTCCGCGGCAGTCTCGGCGGATTTTCGCTGGACGCGACCTTCTCCGCGCCTGCGACCGGCGTGACGGTGATCTTCGGCCCATCCGGCTGCGGCAAGACCACCGTGGCGCGCTGCCTCGCCGGCCTGCAATTCCTGCCCGGAAGCTTCTGCGCGATCGACGGCGACATCTGGCAGGACCAGTCGACCTTCCGCAAGGCCCATCAGCGGCCGGTCGGCTATGTGTTCCAGGAAGCCAGCCTGTTTTCACATCTTTCGGTCAAGCGCAACCTGCTCTACGGCGCACCACGCGCCTCCGGCGCGTCGTCCGATCGCGTTGGCTTCGACGAAGTGATCGATCTGCTCGGTCTCGCCCGACTGATGGAGCGTTCGCCGCATCATCTGTCCGGCGGCGAGCGGCAGCGGGTTGCGATCGGCCGTGCGTTGCTGTCGCAGCCCAAACTGCTGCTGATGGACGAACCGCTGTCGGCGCTGGACCGGCTCACCAAGAACGAGATCCTGCCGTTCCTCGAGCGGCTGCATGCGCGGCTCTCGCTTCCCGTGATCTACATCAGTCACGACATGGCGGAGATCGAACGACTCGCAGATCACCTGATCCTGATGCAGCATGGCAGCGTCATCGGCGCGGGACCGCTCGCGGTGCTGCAAAGCGACCCGGCGCTTCCGCTCGCCGCGGCCCGCGACGCCGCGATCAGCCTGGACGCCACGGTCGAGGCCTATGATGCGAGCTATGGGCTGCTGACACTGCAGGTCGAGGGTGGCCGGCTGCTGGTGCCCGCGCCTTCCGTCGCGGTCGGGACACGGCAACGCCTGAGAATCTCGGCGAGCGATGTCAGCCTTGCCCGCACCGCCCCGCAGGCCAATTCGATTCTCACCGTACTGCCGGCACGTATCGTCTCCAGCTCGGTCCTCGGCCATGGCGAGGTCATCGCCGTGCTCGCGTTGGGAAGCGAGGGCCACGGCGCGACATTATTGGCGCGGATCACGCGGCGGTCCCGGGATCTGCTCGGGCTCGCCGATGGGATGCCTGTCTTCGCCCAGGTCAAAGCGGTATCGCTGGTCTCCGGCGCAGCCGGAAACGCCAGCCCGTAGCCGGGACCGCTCCCGATCGTGCCGGACAACGCCCCGAGGATCGTGGTGTCGCCGGATGCCGGCACGGCCCTTGCTGAAGCAAACCGCCGGGGGCTATCTGTTGGATCATCGATGCGAGGCGCCATGACGTCGGATTTTCAGGACATCAACCCCAATCACCTGGCTGCCATTCTCTATCGGCCCGACGACGACGTCGACGCGCTGCTCGCCGACTTCGCGGCAGCCCTGTTGCGCGACGGCGAGCGCATCGGCGGTGTCGTGCAGCGAAACCTCAAGGATGAAGCCGGCCGGCCGAACGGGATGCACGTCGTCGATCTTTCGACCGGACGGCAGATCTCGATCTGTCAGCCGCTGGGCACCGGCGCCACCGCCTGCAAGCTCGATCCGGCCGGGCTGGCCGAGGCCTCCCTCGCGGTGTCGCGCGCCGTCGCCGAGAACGCCGCCCTCATCATCGTCAACAAATTCTCCAAGCAGGAAGCGACCGGGCACGGTCTGCGCAGCGAGCTCGCGGAAGCAATCATCGCCGGCGGACCAGTGCTCACAGCGGTACCCGAAAAATGCCTCGATGCCTGGCGGGATTTTACCGGCGATCAGGGCACGACACTGCTGTGCGCGCGTCACGTCGTCGACGACTGGTGGCGCGAGGTGTCGCTGCGGCGGGCCGGCGCGCAATCCGCGATGCAGGCGCCCACGGCTTCCTGAGCTACTTTCCGATCATCACGTCCGACGGTTTGATCACGGCCGAGACGCCGTCGCCGACCTTGGCGGCTCTATCGCGCTTGCGGCCGCGGCAAAATAACCGCGACCAGGTGTCGGCTGTACATCACAAACGTACTTGCGGCGGCAATCACGGCAACAGCAAGCTGTGCAACGACCGCCTCCCAGCTCGTCATGACGCCAAGGGCGCTCAACCAGTCCGGCGCGGCCAGCGCATCATAGGAAAGTATCCCCTGCTCCTGCAATTCCCCGACGGCGCCGCCGATCAGACGAAGGCCCATCAGGAAAAGGAACGCCGACGTCAGCAGGAATACCGGTCGCAGCGGCAGGCGGAAGGCGAGCCACTGCATCGCGCCATACAGGGTTAACAGGCCGACCAGCGCCGCAACCAGGCCGACATTGAGTCCGGCACTCCAGCCGCCGCTCGAGCGGGCGAGCGCGTGGAGGAACAGAACGGTTTCGCCGCCCTCGCGAAACACCGCGAGAAAAGCAATCGAAGCCAGCGACAGCGCGGTGCCCGATGACATCGCGCGCTCCGCCGAGCGATGCAGCGTCGCATTCCAGGCGGCGGGATTCTGGCGCAAGAACAGCCAACCGCTCATGTACAGCATCAGCACCGAGGCCAGCAGCATCACCACGGCTTCGATCCGGTCATCATGGGCGCCGCCCAGGAAGACATTGAACGCGACCGCCGCCAATACGCTGGCGAGGATGGCGAGCGCGGCGCCGAGATAAATCGCCCTCAATTCCGCCAGCGCTCCGGACCGGCGCAGGAACGCCGCCAGCGCGGCGACGATCAGCATCGCCTCAACGCCCTCGCGCAGCAGGATGCTCGCCGACTGCAACGCCACAGCAAAATCAATCATGGTCAGTCTCCCTCAGCCCGAGGACATTGTTGTGTGTGAAACACCGTGACGCCGATCAACCGAACTTGAACAGCACGCCGTAACCGCCGCGGGGATAACTCCATTCGATGTCGCCGCCGGGTTCGCCGATCACCCGGCAGGTACCGCATTCGACGCAGCCGTCGACGGTGACCTCGACCTGCCCCTTGTCGTTGAGTTCGTAGCAGCGCGCCGGGCAGGCCTTGAGCAGGCTCAACAGCGCCGGCGACGGCACCGTGTGCGGCCGCACCTTGATGTGGGCGCGGCCCGCATCGACCAGATAGCGATTGTAGAACAGCTTGTCCTCGACGCGCACAGAGATCTCGGTCGTCATGTCTCGGTCTCCATCGTTAGGGACCCGGTCTAGAGTCCGTGTTGCCGTTCATCGCCATGCCCGGGCGAAGCGGAACGCATCGCCGAACAGTCCCGTCCAGGAGCGCGCCTTGACGAAAGATCGCAGCGTGGTCTTCTCCTTGTCCGCCTTCGGAACGCCGTCGACGCGCACGAAATTCTGCATTGCCTTGGAGACCAGCTGCGGATAGGTGAGGAAGAAATTCTGCGACTGGATATGCATGAGCTGCGGCATATCCTTGTACTTCTTGAGATCCTTGATGACGAAGGAGTCATCCAGCATCTTCTTGTAGAGCGACAGATGATCCGCCGTCATCGGATCCTTGCGCGACTTGACCTGGAAGATCGCCTCCGCGGCAATGCGGCCCGACGTCATGGCGAGATTGGACCCCTCGCGATGAATCGCATTGTTGAGCTGGGCGGCGTCGCCGACCACGACCCAGCCTTCGCCGTAGAGCTGCGGGATCGCATTGTAGCCGCCCTCGGGAATCAGATGGGCGGAGTATTCCTTCACCTCGGAGCCCTCGATCAGCGGCGCCACCGAGGGATGCTGCTTGAAGCGCTCGAGCAGGCCGTAGGGCGTCTCGCCGGTCTTCTGGAAATCGGCCACCAGACATCCGATGCCGAGCGACACGCACTCCTTGTTGGCATAGATGAAGCCCATGCCGGTCATGCCGCGCGAGATGGTGCCGGCCGCCTCGATCACGGTGCCTTCATCGCCTTTGAGGTTGAAGCGGGCCTCGATGGTCTCCCGTGGCAGGAAATGCATTTCCTTGACCGCGAGCGCGACATTGTCGGGCTTCGGCCGCGCCCGCAGTTCGGCGCGCGTGCCGAGCAGGCCATTGACGCCCTCGGCCAGCACCACCACGTCGGCATGGACCTCGCCGTCGTGACGATCGGTGCGCACGCCGATCACCCGACCGTAGGCATCCTGCGCCAGCTCGGTCACGGTGGTCTCGCACAGCACGATGGCGCCCGCCTCCCGCACCTTGGACGAGAACCATTTGTCGAACTGCGCACGGATGATGGTGTAGCGGTTGGGCCGCTCCTCGTTGAAATCGTCGGAGCGATAATGCAACCCGACATGGGCGCGGTCGTCCATCATCCAGAAGCGCTGCTCGACCAGATGGCGTTCGAGCGGCGCATCCTCGCGAAAATCCGGGATCAGCTTCTCCAGCATGTCGGCGTAGAGGATCGCGCCCTGGACGTTCTTCGATCCCGAATATTCGCCCCGCTCGAGCTGCAGGACCTTGAGACCACGCTGAGCCAGGGTCAGCGCGCAGGCGTTGCCGGCCATTCCGGCGCCGACGACGATCGCATCGAATCTTTCCTCGATCATGACAGCCTCCTGTTAGCTCGCAATGCGGTCGCGCGAATGCGGCGACAGCCGCGCACGGAATGCCTCGGTCAGCGCCGGCAACAGCCGGATCGCGTCGGTGATAATGCCGACATGGGCGAAGTCGAAGATCGGCGCGTTCTTGTCGGTGTTGATGGCGACGATCAGGTCGGCGCCCTCGACGCCGACGCGATGCTGGATCGCTCCCGAGATCCCGGCGGCGATATACAGCTTCGGCCGGATGGTCTTGCCGGTCTGGCCGATCTGGCGGTCGGAGGTGACCCAGCCCTTCTGCACCAGCGGGCGCGAACAGCCGTATTCGGCGCCGAGCACGGCCGCGAGCTGACGCACTAGCTGGAAGTTTTCCGGCGATCCGAGCCCAAGTCCGCCCGCGACGACGACATCGGCAAAGGCGAGATTCGAGTTGGCGGATTCGCGGTCCGGAAGGAACGACAGCACCTTGGTGACGATATCGTCCTCGACCAGGCCGAGCGGATGGGTCACGATCCGCCCCATATCGCGCGGCACCCGCTCCGGCATCTGCATCACCCGCGGGCGCACCGTCGCCATCTGGGGCCGATAGTTGAGGGTATAGATCGTGCACATCAGCGACCCGCCGAAGGTCGGGCGGGTCGCCGCCAGCGAACCGTCGGCATCGACGTCGAGCGCGGTGCAGTCGGCGGTGAGCCCGGTGAGCAGCGTGGTCGCCACCGACCCGGCGAGGTCACGGCCGAGCGTGGTGGCGCCGAGCAGCAGTATCTCCGGCTTGTAGGTGTTGACGACGTCGGTCAGCGCCTTGGTGTAGGACTCGTTGCGATAGTCGGTGAGCAGATCGTCGGCCACCACATAGGCCAGATCGGCGCCGTAGCAGAACGCCTCGGCGGCAGCCTGCCGGGTGGCTTCGCCATCCGGCCCGATCACCACCGCGGCGAGATCGACCTTGAGCTTGTCGGCGAGCTGCCGGCCGGCGCCCAGCAGCTCCCAGGACACCGGGTGGACCTGGCCGCGCTCCTGTTCGACGAACACCCAGACATGCTTGTAGCCCCTGAAGTGCTCGGGCAGTTCCTTCTTGGTGGCCGCGCGGCCCGCGGGTGCGGCTGGCTTGGTCGGTTCGCTCATCGAACTGGCTCCGATATCGTTCCGTTAAAATCCGCGCGCCAGCGTCATCAGCTCGGCTTCGAGCTTGGGCTGCCGCTTGAAGATGTCAGCGATCAGCGCCTCGGCGGGCGGCTGGCTGCTGAAATCGATCAGCACCGCCTTCTCGGCGCGAGGCGCCGGCGCGAACACGCGCTTGACGATGGTCGGCGAGCCCCGGAGCCCGCATTTCGAGATGTCCTCAACACCTGCATCCTGCGCGCTCCATTTGACGATGGTGGCGCGCGCGGCGCGCAAGGCGTCGATCATGGCGCCGCGCCTGATCTCGTTGGTCGCCTCCAGCATGCTGATCAGGCAAGGCAGTTTGGTGCGCAGCATCTGCACCCCGCCTTCCGAACGCCGCTCGGCCTCGATGGTACGCCCGGCCAGATCGAGCGTGCTGATCTTGGCGACGTAGGTGAGTTGCAGCAGACCGAGGCGCTTGGCGATGCCGGGACCGACCTGGGCGGTATCGCCATCGATCGTCTGCTTCCCGGTGAGAATGATGTCGGGCGTACCGTAGATCTCGCCGATCTTGCGAATCGCTGTCGCGAGCGCATAGCTCGTCGCCAGGGTGTCGGCGCCGGCAAAGAAGCGGTCGGTCAGCAGCACGGCGCGGTCGGCCCCGAAGGTCAGCGCCTTGCGCAGGCTGTCTTCGGCCGAAGGCGGGCCCATGGTGAGTACCGTGACTTCGCCGCCGAACTTGTCGCGCAGCTCGAGAGCTGCCTCGAGCGCGAACAGATCGTAGGGGTTGATGATCGTCGGCACCCCCTGACGCATGATGGTGTTGGTAACCGGATGAACGCGGATCTGCGCCGAATCCGGGACTTGCTTGATGCAGACGACGATGTGCATGCCATTACTCCGAGCCCGCCTCGCGGACCGATGTAGAGATAGCAAGTGCCGTACCAATCGCGGCTGTGATGAAAAATCGCTGCATCGGCAACGATTTGAGAGCTGAGATCGGTTTTGCTGCGGTGACACGGCACACAATCGACCGGACAATTGCGACGCGTCGCAAATGCGACAGGGTGACGGCGAGAACCGATCAACCTCTTGGGGATGCCTGGACTCGGCAGCGGACACCGTTCATCGTCCGCTTCGCTGAGCGGACGGTACCGATCACACCGGTGCCGAGACGCTATTTCAACGTCGTCAGCGGAACGAAATTCCTGGGCGCGGGTGGCGGCGCCACGGCGTCCTTCAGCACCTTGAACACGCGCTGGTCGAGCGGAGACGAGGCGACAAAATCGGCATAGGCCTGCGTCAGCACAGCCTTGCAACGCCCGGCCACCTCGGCCTCCGACAGCCCGTTGAAATCCTCGCTGACGAGATATTGCCCCATGCGGCGCAGGATGTGCAGCCGCACCACGTTGACGTGCCTGGGATCGTAGTCGACGCCGAGCAGTGCAAAGAATTCCTCGGCGGAGGCCGCCTTGTTCAATTGCTCGAGCATGCCGGATTGCGCGGAACCGCTCATTGTCCAACTCCTCATCTAACCTGCTTCGCGGCGGGCGGGCCGCCCTTGTCGTCCCGCAACGATCCGCCGCCGTCGCGCAGCCGCTTCTGCAAATGGGCCAGCCGCGCTTCGAGAAACTCGACCCGGTCGAGCACGACCGAAATCGCTTCGCCGACGGGATCGGGCATCAGATGGTGATCGAGATCGATCCGTCCGACCACGCGACGGTGGGAAAGCTCCGGCCGCACCACCCGCGCCGGAATGCCGACCACCGTCACGTCCGGTGGCGTGCTCTCGATCACCACGGAATTGGCGCCGACCCGCGTTCCCCTGCCGACGGTGATCGGCCCGAGAATTTTCGCACCGGCGCCGACCACGACGCGGTCCTCCAGCGTAGGATGGCGCTTGCCCGGTGACCACGATGTGCCGCCCAGGGTCACCCCGTGATACAGCGTGACGTCGTCGCCGACCTCGGCGGTCTCGCCGATCACGACGCCGGCGCCATGATCGATGAAGAAGCGCTGCCCGATCGTGGCGCCGGGATGAATGTCGACATTGGTCAGGAAGCGACCGAACCAGGACAACAGCCGCGCCGGAAAGCGCCAATCGGCCTTCCAGAGGCGATGGGCGATACGGTGCCAGATCAACGCATGAATGCCGGGATAGGTGAGCAGGGTTTCGAGTTCGTTGCGGGCAGCAGGATCGCGCAGACGAACGCAGCCGACATCCTGCCTGATCAATCGCAGCAGCGAGACCGCATGCGGCTGGACCTCCGCGATCGGGCTGGCTGCCGGCAAGTCTACGATGTCGGACATGGCGGCCTCAGGCACAGTTCGGAAGCCGGGGGTGGCAAACCTCTCGCCAGATCCGCGTAACAGTCTCGCGCGGGACCGGACCCTTGTTGTCGATGGCATGCTCGCGAACCCGCGCCAGGATACCGCGCTGCTCCTCGGCGCTCGCCGACAGCTGCAGATCCGTCAGCAGCGCGGTGATGGCCGACAGGCCGGAATGCTTGCCGATCACGATCCGATTGGAACGGCCGAACAGCAGCGGATCGAGCGACTGATAAGTGCGCTGATCCTTTAGCAAGCCGTCAACGTGGATGCCGGATTCGTGGGTAAAGACATGGTCGCCCACGATCGCCTTGTTGAGCGGAATGGTGCGCGCCGCGGCCGCGGCGACCACGGAAGCGACGTTGCCGAGTTCGGACAGCACGATGCCCGTCCTGCGCCCGTACAACTGCCCGAGCGCGACTGCGACTTCCTCCAGCGGCGCGTTGCCGGCGCGCTCGCCGAGACCGATCACGGTGACGGAAGCATGGGTGGCGCCGGCCTTGATCGCGGCCAGCGTATTGGCCGTGGCGAGCCCGAGATCGTCATGGCCGTGGAATTCGAGTTCGAGGTCGGTGGTCGCGCGCAACGCGGCCATCAGGGCGTAGCTGGAATCCGGATCGAGCACGCTGAGCGTATCGGCGACGCGAAACCGCCGCGCCCCGGCGGCCCTGGCAACCGCGATGATTTCGATCAGGAAGTCGACATCGGCGCGCGACGAGTCCTCGCCGCCGACGGCGACCGCAAGACCCTTGCGGCGGGCGTAGTCGACGACGCGCATTACCATGTCGATGGCATTGGAGCGCTTGCCGCCCAGCTTGGCCGCGATCTGCACATCGGAAACCGGCACCGACACGTTGACCATCGAAACCCCGGTTTCGATGGCGGCATCCACGTCACCGGTCAACATCCGGCACCAGGCGATGGTGGTCAACGGCAGCCCCGCTTCGACGATCGCCCGGATCGCGGTGACTTCCTCGCGCCCCATTGCCGGCGTGCCGGCTTCGATCTCGGGAACACCGGCGCGGGACAGCGCGCGGGCGATCGCAACCTTCTCGGCCGTCGTGAACGCCACACCGGGCGCCTGCTCGCCGTCGCGCAACGTGGTGTCGTTGAGAACGACCGGCGCGAGGTGGCCGCGGCTATCGGATGTCGGCTGTTCGATCATGAGACCCTCACCACAGTGGCAGCTTCAGCGGAGCCGAAGCCGGCTCTCGCAGAGCATGCACAGCAACCGCCGTGCCATCGGTTTTATCCTCCGCAACCCTTTGTCACTAATACGATTTCTTGACCGACGCCGATTTGTCGCGAGTCCGACAGCGTCGCGAATGCGACGCGCGGCTGGGGGTGTCGTCATTGCTTGCGGCGAAGATGGACGACGACGTCGACGCCGGCGATCTCATAGCCCGGCAACGGCTGCGGCAGCAGCTCGATCCCGACGCCAGGTGCGGGAACGTCGAACAGCCGGTCTTCGCGGTCGACGAAGAAATGATGGTGGGGGATCGGGTTGGTGTCGAAGAAAAACGATCTCGATCCGTCGACGCCGATCTGGCGCAGCAGGCCGGCATCGGTGAGCTGGTTCAAGGTGTTGTAGACGGTGGCCCTCGACATCGGCATGTTGGCCGCGGCTGCCTCGGTGTAGATCATGTCGGCGGTCACGTGGCGTCCGCCTTTCGAAAACAGGAATGCACCCAGCAACAGCCGCTGGCGGGTCGGCCGCAGACCGGCCCGGCGCAAGAGGTCGCTGCAATCGTAATGGAAGAGGTTCGGCGCATCCTCGTCGGGCGCAGCTGCAGGCAACGTTTGCGTCCGGACAGCGGCGAGCGATTCCGGTGCGATTTCGATCCACGGCATTGTCGTCGTCAGATCCATGTCCGTTACTCCGCAGACTGCGCCGGCGATGCGGCGGACATCGAGAAAACCGGGTTCTGCGAGGCTTCGCGCCGCCGCTCGGCCATCCGGCTCTCGCCGCTCTCGTCGCCGAAGCAAAGCTCGAAATCCCCACAATCGGTGCATACAGGCGTGGTGCACATGACGAAGCCATCGGACTCGCAGAGCGCCCGGTAGAAGAATCGTTTCCAGCGCATATTCCTGGTGTTGCGCGCGGCGAGCGGACCGAAATGGCGCGTCAGCAACCGGGTCAATTCGGAGCGATCCCGCAAGCCGAGGTCTTCCCACAGATGGTTCGGCTCCATCGCACGCCGAGCAATCATCGCGGCAAGAAAGCGACCGGTGTCGCCTTCACTCGACCGTTGCGCGAGCAGGAGGTCGCGCACCATCGCAATCTCGTCGTCCTCGGCAACTTCGTCGCGGCCATGCCACGCGACGTCCGTGCCGCAAGCCACCGGAAACCAATGTGTCATCAGGCTGACCAGATCGTCCGCAGCGAGCCCTGCCCGCTCCGCCACCGGGCCATTCTCCATGGCTGCGACCGCGAGAATCGAGGCCAGCACATGCCTGTCGAAGCCAAGGTCGTCGTCGATGTCGGCATCGGCCGGGTAACACGCCGTCAGCATGCGATAGGCCGCGGCCCCGACATGCTCGCGCTGATGCGACGGGCCCCGCGTCGCTGGCGCCGAAACCGCGTTGATCGACTGCTCAAATGGTGCCGCTGCTATCACACGCCGCTCCAAAGCCGGTTGGTTCCACCCTCAGACTGTCTTGTGCGTTCCCGTCGTCCTGAAGCTCGTTAAATCGCATCTCGATGACGGATGCTTCCCGGCCGGCCCGGCCCCTCTTTCGAGGGGCCGGGCCGCGTCTCGAAAGCCTCAGGCAGCTGCTATTGCTGCTTCGGCGGCAAGTTCGGCGGCGGTCTTGCCGACGATGGCTTCGTCGACCGGCTTCATGATGCCGTGCTCCATCAGCATGTCCTCGAGCTCGTCCATGGTGATCGGGGTCGGAATGATGCCCTTGCCGCCATTGGCGTGGATCTTCTGGGCCAGAGAGCGGTAGTGACCGGCCTGAACCGAGTCGGGCGCATATTCCAGCACCGTCATGCGGCGCAGTTCGGCGTGCTGGACGATGTTGTCGCGCGGCACGAAGTAGATCAGGTGGGTGCCGAGCTTCTTGGCCATCGCTTCGGCCAGTTCGAGTTCCTTGTCGGTCTGGCGTTCGTTGCAGACCAGGCCACCGAGACGCACGCCGCCGGAATTGGCGTACTTCAGAATGCCCTTGGAGATGTTGTTGGCGGCATACATCGCCATCATCTCGCCGGACATCACGATGTAGATTTCCTGCGCCTTGTTCTCGCGGATCGGCATCGCGAAGCCGCCGCAGACGACGTCGCCGAGCACGTCGTAGGAGACGTAGTCGATGTCCTCATAGGCGCCGTTTTCCTCGAGGAAGTTGATCGAGGTGATGACGCCGCGGCCGGCGCAGCCGACGCCCGGCTCCGGTCCGCCCGACTCGACGCAGCGGATGTCGCGGTAGCCGACCTTCATGACCTCTTCGATCTCGAGATCCTCGACACTGCCGGCGGCGGCCGCGAGGCTGAGGATGGTGTCCTGCGCCTTGGCGTGCAGGATCAGCCGGGTCGAGTCCGCCTTGGGATCGCAGCCGACGATCAGGATGCGGTGCCCCATCTCGGCGAGTGCCGCGAGCGTGTTCTGCGAGGTCGTCGACTTGCCGATGCCGCCTTTGCCGTAAAACGCGATTTGTCGTAGTGCAGCCATTTTGTTCTCCATGAACCGATTGCCAATGAGTCTCTCGCGTCTGCGCGAGACTGTTTCCGTTACAGAACCGGGCACATGGGTTACGGGAAGGAGCGCATCGCTCGTCAGGCGTCTGCGTGCACTCAGCCCTCACTCCTTGTTCCAGCCACTCAATAGCAACCTGCGTGCCATTCGCACTAAGGTGATGATTTGGCTTCTGAAACGCCCGACTGTTCGATTTTCGCCCGATGTACCGATCGCGACAGCTGGAGCCCCGCTGTCCGGCGACTGTTTGAAATCAGACAAGGATGGCGCGACCATTACGTCGGACGCGTTGACCGCGTGCGTCGTTCGTCTCCCAGAGCAAAATCCGGCGATCCGCAGCCCGGAATGGAATTTGCTAGCAGCGCTGTGAGCCCTACGACTGGACAAGCTTGCAAGCTCAAGGAGGCTGACATGCAGATTGGCGTCGAAACATCGAAAGCTGTCGACCAGCGTCGCGTCTTCGTCATCGACGAGGATGAAATCACCCGCGCCGCGCTGCAGTTCATGCTGCATGACGAAATCGAGACCCACGAATTGACCAGCCCTGAAGAGGCCTATGCAAAGGGCGTCGGCTGGCTCAAGCCGCATGTGGTGCTGCTCGGCGTTTCCTTCCTCAGGCAGAGGGGCACCGCGCTGATCGGCGAGCTGACGGCGAAGTTTCCCGGGGTCCGCGTGCTCATCGTCTGCGCGAAATCCGATGAGGCGGTCGCGATCGAGGGCCTCAAGGCCGGCGCCCATGGCGCGATGGTCAAGCCACTGACGCTGGAGGCCGTCCGCAAGAAGGTCGACACCATCCTGGGTCGCGGTGGCGCATCGCCGCTGGTTCAGCTGAGCGTTCTCTGAGGGTGCCGCGGGTGGACTGACGAACGCTTGGACTCTGTTCGCGGCAGCCGGCGCGATCAGCGCCGTGCAAGAACCACGACCAGACGGTCGACCCGCTTGCCGTGCTTGAAATGAGACTCGACGATTTCGTCGATGTCTTCCGCGGTGGTCGGCCGGTACCAGACGCCATCCGGATAGACCACCATCAGGGGGCCTGCGCTGCAGAAGCCGAGGCACCCTGCGGCGGTGAAGCCGATTTCGCCGAGGCGTTGCGTCTCGATCGCCTTGCCCATCCGGTCCCACAGCGGTTGGGCGCCGGCCGCGCCGCAACTGCCGCGCGGATGGCCGGGCGGACGCTGCGTGAAACAGGCAAAGACGTGATGCTGGTAGAGTTGCGGCAGTTCGACCTCGGTATCCTCGGCGGTCTCGCTCATGTCGCGGCGCTCAAGATGCCCTTGTCAGTCAGCAGCACCGCAAGTTCTCCCTCCTGAAACATGGCCCGGACGATATCGGCGCCGCCCAGGAACTCGCCCTTGACATAGAGCTGGGGAATCGTCGGCCAGTCCGAAAACGCCTTGATGCCTTCACGGACCTGCGGATCGACCAGCACGTTGACGCCCTTGAACGGCACCTTCATTCCGGTGAGGATCTGCACCACGCTGGCGGAAAAGCCGCATTCCGGTGCCGCCGGCACCCCCTTCATGAAAAGCACGACATCGCTGCTCGCGACAATTCCCTTGATGCGCTCGGCCGTCGGGTTGGTCATGTTCTGTCCTCAGCAATCGGGGTGATCTGACGGTCGTTGATTTGACGGTCGCAGTGCAAGAGCCGGTCCATTCATTTCGGCACCACGGTTTCGAGCGCAAGCGCGTGCAGCGCGCCGCCCATTTGTCCCTGCAGCGCGTCGTAGACCATCTTGTGCTGCTGAATCCGACTCTTGCCCTGGAATACTCCAGAGGTGACGCGCGCGCCGTAATGGTCGCCGTCTCCCTTGAGATCGACGACGACGACCTGCGCGTCCGGGAAGGACTGCTTGATCAGGCGCTCGATTTCAATTCCGTCCATGGCCATCGCGACACACTCCAGAGCTCTGTCGCGTCCGCCATGCAAGCTCCAAACCAACTCAGCAAGGACGCGCCGAGAGCCGCAGCGCTGTACCGCAGCCATCCAAAAGCCGGATCGGAATCAAATGTCCCGGATTTGTCGCAACACGGCGGGACGTTCGGTGTCAGCTTTGCGACATGCGGGAGGCGGCATGTTGGGGATGCGACTTGCTTCACCGACAAGCTGCCGTCAACGCCTGTTTCCGTTGATCATTCTCGTTTTTCCGCACACGGCCCGGCTCTTGCTTTCCGGGACGGGACGTCACGACCGGAGCAGCGCGAAAATGCGGGCCGCCTTTCCCTATCGATTTGCCGTGATCCTCGGCACCAACGAGATCGCCTCTGCTGTTGCGGTGCAGCTTCATCGCAACAACTACCAAGTTGTGCTGTCGCATGACCCGCACCCCCCGGTGATGCGCCGGAAGATGGCCTTCCACGACGCCCTGTACGACGATGGCGTCGCGGTCCAAGGCATCGCCGCACGACGCGCCGACAGCGGGCTCGAAATTCGCGCCAGCTTCGCAGACGCATCCAGGGTCACGGTCACGGAGCTCGGGCTTCTCGATCTGATCGTGATTCAGGCGGTCGACATTCTGATCGACGCCAGGATGCAGAAATACCTCCCGACCCCTGATTTGCGCCGGCTCGGCCGCCTGACGATCGGACTCGGTCCCGGCTTTGCCACCGGCCTCAATTGCGACGTCGCGATCGAAACCCGGCCGGCCAAGGCAGGACAAATTATTCACGAAGGCTGCACCGATCAGCCCGATGGGATATCGCAGCGACTCGGCGACCGTGCCGGCGAGCGCTTCGTGCGCGCGGATGTCACCGGGCGGTGGAATACCGCGATCGAGATCGGCACGCGGGTGTTCCGGGATTTCGTCGTCGGCCATTTGGGACATGTGCCGGTGCGCGCGCCTTTCGACGGAATCCTGCGCGGAATCGTCCGTGATGGAACAGAGGTATCGATCGGCGCGAAGCTGCTCGAGATCGATTCGCGCGGGCGGCAGGCGAACTGGACCGACACCGACGAGCGCGGAAAGATGATCGCGGATGCGGTGGCGGAAGCCGTCGCGACACATCAGCCGAAGGCTTCGGTAACGACGACGCACCCGCTTCATCTGGTGAAGTGAGGCGCAGCGTTCAGCATCCTCATCCGAGCTCCGCATGATCGAATTGTTCAGGGAAGCGGACGCGACCAATTTCGGCGAACTGCCCGCGGCCATCGACGCGCTGCTGCAACAAGGCGTGCTTGCCTATCGGCACGACCGGTCGCACGCCGACAATCTGTTCCGGCAGGCTCTTGCCGCCGCCCCGAAGCAACTGCCGATCTACTTCTGCCTCTACAAGATCCACACCTATCAGGGCAATCTCGACCAAGCGCAGGGCGCTGCGGAGAGCGGCCTGAGGGAGGCGGCCAGCCAGGCGGGATGGCCGCCCGACTGGCGGCAGTGGCGACTGCAGGCGGTGTTGCCCGACGGTCCTGGCCGCTTCGCACTCTACACCCTGAAGGCGCTCGCCTTCATCCATCTCCGGCAAAACGATCCGCGGCAGGCCCGCGAGATGCTCGACGCGCTGAAGCAACTCGATCCGGCCGGCGCGGTCGGATGGCCCGTGGTTGCGGCATTCGCCGACGCCGTCGGCTGAGCGACAGCGCCGGTGGCATCGCGCTTGCACTTGTTTCAACAGTGTTTCGATAGTGCAAAGTCCGATCGCGGAGGCGGCAACACATGACATATCTCGATGACCGCCCGGCTGCCGCCTCGGCAGCGCCGGAAGCGCAGCCGGCGGTCGCCGGCGACGCGACTGACCTGGTCGAGGCCGTGATCGCGGTCCTGCGCACGGTGCATGACCCCGAAATTCCGGTGAACATCTACGATCTCGGGCTGATCTATCGCATCACGCCAGACCATCAGGGATCCGTCGAGATCGACATGACGCTGACCGCACCGGGCTGCCCGGTCGCCGGTGAAATAATGAACTGGGTGCAAAAGGCCGTCAGCGACATCGCGGGCGTCGCGAGCGTGAAGATCAATCTGGTGTTTGATCCACCCTGGGACAAATCGAAAATGTCGGAAGACGCTCAGCTCGAGCTTGGTCTGCTGTAGCCCGTTGTCGGCTTCAAAACAATTTGCGGCGCGCTGCCGGGGAATCAGCCGAAAGCCGTCGTTGCAACGCTCAGGGCAGCGGCCGGCGCCGCATCGGCATCTGGCACCTTCCCTGCATAAGCGTCTCCGACCGAGACCGCAGCGCGACCCGCGACTGTCGGCGATATGACTCAGAGGACGCCATGATTAAGCTGACAGCCGGCGATGGACATACGTTCTCGGCCTACCGCGCCGATCCGCCTGACGCCCCGAAGGGAGCCGTCGTCGTTCTCCAGGAGGTGTTCGGCGTCAATTCACACATCAGGCAGATCACCGACGCCTTCGCTGCGTGCGGCTATGTCGCAATCGCGCCGTCGCTGTTCGATTCGGTGAAGCCGGATGTCGAACTCGGCTATGACGACGCCGGCGTGACCGAGGGCATCAACTTGGTGCAGCAGGTCGGCAAGGATCGCGCGATCGCCGAGATCCAGGCGACGGTCGACTCGGTCAGGGACGCCGGCAAGGTCGCCGTCGTCGGCTATTGCTGGGGCGGCACCCTCGCCTACGCCGCCGGCAACCTGGTCAACGGCCTCGCCTGCGCCGTCGGCTATTACGGCGGTGGAATCGTCGACGATTACGGCGCCAAGCGCAAGGTGCCGACCCTGCTGCATTTCGGCGAGAATGACGCGCTGATCCCGCTGGAGGCCATGAGCCAGTTTCGCGCCTTCCGGCCGGATGTCAGCGTGTTCTCCTATTCCGGCGCCGCGCACGGTTTCAACTGTGACCAGCGCGACTCCTATCAGGAGGAGGCCGCGCAGAAGGCGCTGGAGCGAAGCCTGTCCTGGATCTCGCAATATGTGCAGGGCCAGGCCCCGATCGCGCTGAAGAACTCCGGCGCCTACGCCCAGGCCAAGGTCGACAAGAAAAAGAAGAAAAAGGAGGCGGCGGACGATCTCGGACCGCCGATGGATTGATGCGGCCGCAACCCGGGTTGAAGCGGAGCGACGTGCGCAGAGAAAGCCATGAGCGTCATCCGGCATGATTTCGATACCGACAATCGCGGCCCCGCACGGCGTCTGCGAACGCTGCTGAAGCTGAGCACGCTGCACGAGGCGAATATCCGCGCCAATCCGCTGCCCTACCTCGAGCGGGCCAGACGCGTCTTCTTAACGCGAACCGGTATCCACTTCGCTGGAAAACAAGGACACCACGGAAGGGAGAGCGCGAATGTTGCCGACGACCATCCTGATCGACGAAGCGCCGCGTTGTGTGGTGCGCCCCACCGACACCAAGGATCTCATTCGCTTCATCCGAAATGGCAAGACCTACTTGCTCGCCGATAATCCCGACGGCAAGATCAGCCATCGCAATGCCGATAACGCCGAGGCCGTACGATGGCGCAACGCGCTGGCGTTGCACAAGGCCTGGGGCGGCGCCGAAGAGGATTTTTTCGGAACCCCGCTCTGAACGGACCGGAATTCTTCGGCTGTATGGATGCCGCCGACGGCGTCAGGGACGTGCCGTTCCCACATCATGGGGATTGCCGGCCTGGTTGCGCATCCAGTCCGCGAGCTTGGTCAGCGCAGCGTCGAGCTCCCGGCGGGCGCCGGCGTCCGCGATCGTCTCTGCCATCGCACCCCTCATGCAGAGCAGCCAGGCGTCGCGCTCGGCATCGCCGATCGCAAATCCAAGGTGCCGCTGCCGCAGCCGCGGGTGACCCTTCTCCGGAGAATACAGTTTTGGGCCGCCGGTCCATTCGCTCAAATAGCGCTTGAGCACGCTCCTGACCGGCGCCAGATCCGGCGCGTGCATGGCGCGAATGACTTTTGCCTCGGGCAAGGAATCCATCCGCAGATAAAACGCCTCCACCAGCCGGTCGATCACGACCGCGCCGCCGATCCGCTCGAACATCGAAACTTCCACCGCGACGTCTGACATCCCTGCTCTCCAGTCTACTCATCCATACTCGGCAACAGCACCACTTCGGCCGGCGCGCCCGGGCCCTGCCGCTCGACGAAATCGAGTGCATCGACAGGCGACAGGCCGCCACCGCTCTCGATCAGGACCACGGCCTCCCTTGGCATTTTCGACAGCGCATCGAGCAACTGGGCGACGGTCATGACAGCTGTGCTCCCGTTTCGTCGAAACTCATGGCAACCGGCTCCTCGTCCAGCATCACGATCTCGACCAGCCGCAGCCGGCCATTGCCGTGATATTGGTAGCGGTGCGACAGCTCGACCTCGCCATAGACCAGTTTGTCGAATCCGCTCAGCAGTCCCACGCGATCGAACCAGGCGCGGATGAAAGTATTGCGGTTCGACAGCGCGTCCGGCGCGATCGCGTTGACAAGATTGAACGGCAGTTTGACGCCGCTGTAGGACGCGAAGAACCGGCACTCCCGACTATTCTGGTCCAGCCCCATCGATCTATCCGCCTCTGCCAACTTCATCCCGCCTTCCGCTCGCCGTTATTGCTCGGGATGAATCATGATTTCCATGGTGTCGCCGCCGTCGTCGAACGGATCGGGATGCCCGCCTTCCTCCAGTTCGACGCCGCAGAGGCAGACTTCACCATCGACGACGGCGAGCGCGATCGGCTCCAGGTTGCGGTCCTTGCAGGGACCGTCGATGCACAGCCCGCTGTCGATCTCGAACACCGAGCCGTGGCGGCCGCATCTCAGGAAGGCCCGGTCGCGCGTGAAGAACTGTCCTTCTCCGAAATTGAGCCAGATGCCCTGGTGTGGACAGGAATTGACATAGCCGATGTAGTCATCGGTGTGGGTCCGGATCACCATGATCGGAAACGGGCGGCTCTCGCCCGCCTCGTTGATGCGGAACAGGCTGAAGGCTTTCGCATTGCTGCGCTCGATACTGTCGGCGGCGCAGATGACGAACACCTTCGCTGCTTCCCGCCCGCCATTGGCAGCTCCGCGGCAGACCATTGCCATACCTGACCTTGTCGCAACGACGACATTGCTGTCGGAGTCGCGTCACCGGTGAATCCGTAAAACCCCGCTGACCCGATATTTGCATGAAGCATGCCGAGCCCGGCGCCTGGACCACCAGAGCACGGATCTTGCAACGTCACAGAGCAGATATGGCAGCGAGGCAGACACCGTGGCTGAAATGATCGTCGTCGAAGACCGCAATCAGGATGACATGTCGCGCAAGGCCGGCTGTTATCTCTATGCCGATACCCGGCTCTGGCTGGAAAACGACATGGTGCACAGGGACGACGGGCCAGCGGTGATTTCTCCCGATGGCGTCGAACGCTGGTACATCCGGGGAAGGGAGATCACCCGCGACGTCAACGTGTTCTTCTTCCAGAACCAGTGGCCGGCGCGGCGTGGCCTCGATACGCCGGTAAAGACGGCCTGCTTCCAGACCGCCTTTCTCAAGTAACGCCGCGACCGTCATGCCGCGGAGGGCGAATACTCGGCCTTGAACGCTTCGACCTCTTCAGCCGTCAGCCGAAACACGCCACGACCACCGGACAGCGCCTGGTAGGCGTTGCCGGCCTTGTCGCTAAGGACGTCGAACCATTCCTGCGGGCTCAACGCCGTGGGTCGCTGGCTGATCTCCACCACCGTGCCGTTCGGCGCGAAGCGCAAATGGATCAGGACTTTGTGCGGCTCCATCGTACTCTCCTTGTCTAGACGCCGGAGCCGAAGCCCAGCAACTCGATGGTGACGTTCTCGGTACCCAGCACCTTGGCCTGGCAGGCCAGGCGGGACTTGGAGCCGATACCAACGATGGTGTCGAGCCGCTCGTTCTCCTCGCGGGCGATCTTGGACAGGCCCTTGCGGCCTTCCTGGATGTAGATGTGGCAGGAGCCGCACTTGGCCTGCCCCTCGCATTTGTGCAGGATGCCCATCTCCGCACCCAGAAGCGCGGCCAGCAGGGTCGTCCCCTCCGCCACATCGATGGTTTTCCCCGACGGCAGCACAGTCAATGTCGACATCTGTTCATTCCTCGCTGTTGTTGAACGATCACGTTCAAGGTCCTAGTAGATCGCAGCACCCGCTCCGTCATTGATCGAAGCCTCCTTCATTGTCTCGACGATGAAGGAAATCTGGTCCTCGGTGAGGTGGGTGTGGAACGGCAGCGCGACCGCGCGATCCGCCACTTTTTCGGTGACGAAATAATCGCCGCGGCGATGGCCGTGCTCGAAATAGTGCCGCTGCAGATGCAGCGGATTGCAGTAGGCCGCGGCTTCCACCTGTTCAAGCCGCAGATCCTCCACGATGGAATCACGGCTGGAGCGAGTGAAGCGGGTCCCGAGATGGACCACATAGAGAAACCAGTTGACCTCGGTGACGTCGGGGCCGACGTAAGGCGGCTTGATGCCCTCGAACGACTGCACGTATTTGTAATAGAGATGTTCGATCAGCCGCCGCCGCTCCAGGATCTCATCCAGCCGCCGCAATTGGGCGAGACCAAGCGCGGCCGCGATGTTGCTCATGACCGCCTGATAGGGCGGGGTCGAGCTGACCACCACGGATGCCCGTTCCTCCAGCCGGTGCGAGCGCAGTCGCCGCAGCGCCACCGCGATGTCGACGTCATCGGTCACCACCATGCCGCCCTCGCCGCAGGTCAAGGCGGAAGGTTGCGCGAAATCGAACACCGCGACATCGCCAAAGCTGCCGACCAGTTCGCCCTTGTAGCGCGAGCCGATCGCCTCGGTGGAATCCTCGATCAGCACCAGGCCGTGCTTCGTCGCGATCGCGCGCAATTCCGTCCATGCCGCCGGATGTCCGTTGGTGTTGCCTGCGACGATCACGCGCGTGTTTGCGGTGATGCGGGCCTCGACCTTGTCCGGCGCCAGCGTTCCGGCCCAGTAGTCGATATCCGCAAAGACCGGCGTCGCGCCCGTGACGGCAATGGCGTGGGTCGTCTCGCGGAATGAATAGGACGACGCGATCACCTGCTGGCCTGGCCCGATCCCATGCGCTTTCAGCGCCAGCACAAGCCCGATCGTGCCGGAGGGGACGGCGACCGCATAGCGGCGGCCGACATAGGCGGCAAAGGCCCGTTCGAGCTCCTCCACCACCGGCCCATTCGAAAGCCGCGCCGACCGCATGATCTGATCGACGGCCTCGATCTCGGCCAGGGTGATATCCGGATCCGACAGCGTGATGAAGCCCTCATCAGGGCCGTCGTCAGCGACGTCGTTCAGTTGTTCCGGATCCTGGACGACAGCAAGTTCGGTCATCATGTCATGGTCCTGTTCGCCAGCACGATGCCGCTCGCGCGCGCCGGATCCGCCGTGATCTGGACGCAATGGTCGCTGCGATCGACCAGATGCAGTTCAAAGCGCGCATAGGTGCGGAACGGCGCTTCCAATACGTCCGAGGCATCGCATTTGGTCCACGACAGATGCGGAAACCGGCCGCGCAATTGCGCGAACACGCGCGCATCGGCATCCGGCGCCGACAGCACGCCGTCGATTTCCAGTAGCTCGTCCGGTCCTAGCGACATTTGGTCAACTCGATGTTCCCTGATCACAAATTCACTGCCAGAACGTCCGCTCTGGATCGGCGTTCAATCGTTCCAATGCCGTCGGCAACCGCTCATGGGTCGAGTCGAGTTGCCACAGACCCGACAGGTGATCCTTTCGGAACAGCTCCCATCTGGCGGCGTCGGGATCGTGCAGCAGCAACGCGACATCGACGACCCCACCGTCCTTGTCGATATTTCTCGAACAGCACGGACTTTCGACCTTGTAGCCGCCGACCGTGGTCAGAACCTGTGGCGTGACGTAACGATAGCGCTTGCGAGCCTGCAGGCTTCGCTCGATCCGCTTGCGGTCGAGGTCGTTCGGATGGGCAAACGGCCGCGCCGTATTTCGGCTCAAGACAGCAGATTGCATGATGCCTGCTCCTGCTAGAGGGGAAGAATCTCTTCTTCGAGACAGCCGACCACCAGGCGCTCGCCGAATTCGACCAGGTAGATCGGCAGGTTTTCTTCGGTGTGGGTGCCGACCTGAACGATTTCACCGACATCGCCGACCTTGACCAGCAGCGCCTCGAGCGCGGCATCCGGAAAGGTGCCGTCGTTGTGAAGGTCGATCAGCGCCTTGACGCGCTGGCCCCATTGAAATCGCGGAATACGAGGTTCGATCATGATGCGGCAGCCTCCGGCAGCGGGATCTCCGCCATGTCATCGCGCGCCTGCACCGGATCCAGTTCCTTGCGCTTCATGCCGACGCGGTTGCCGCTCTCAAGGAACTCGACGCCGTAGATGTAGAACTGCTGCAGGAACGTGCCGATGCTGACGACGTAACCCTCCTCGCCCTTCTTCGCCAGGACGTCGCCGATCTCCTTGCCGGCATAGGTGCCGTCGTTGCGGATGGTCCGCTTCGCCCTCACCTTCTCGCCATAGCTGAAGACGGGAGGCGCAGAGATTTCCACCACGTCGCTGTCGCGGACGATATTGCTCATGCCGGATACTCCCCTGATCGGCCGCCGTAGACGCGCGACCGCGCCATTTCTTGCACGAAGCCGTCGCTGTCCTCGGTCAGGTCAGCGAGCTCGCCGATTGCGATCCGGCTCGCCACTTCGTAGCGCACGCGCCAGTCCGGATCGTAGCGCAGCCGCGGCAGCGTTTCGGGTGTCAGCCGCTGCGCGATCTCCAGTCGCACCAGCGCATCCTGGTCGCTGGCCATGCGAAGCAGCCGGTCCGGTGCAATCCGCCGCGCCACCACGCGACGGACTTCCGGCTCGGCATCACCGATCATGGCGGCGAGCAGCGCGGGCGCGACGCGGCGCGCGATTACCAGCCGCACGTAATAGTCCGGATCATTCATCATCGGCATCAACTCGGCGTCGTCGAGCACCGAAACAATACGAATTCTCACCTCGCGGTGAACGTCGTTGCGCAGGCGCAGCACCAGCCGCTTGGGCAGGCGTCGCCCGGCGTTCCACCGCACCGTTTCCTCGGGATCGTCGAGCAGCGGCGGCAGCAGGAACACGCTGGCGTGCTTGGCCGCGATCGCGCGCACCTCGAAATGCGCATGCGTGACGTATGAGTTCGCGAGATCCGGGTTCCAGTTGAAAAAGCGGTCGATGCGGCGGGCGTAGCGATCGTGGACGCAGGCATGCTTGAGCCGGCAGGATTGCGCGTCCTTGAGCGCCTGATGGCGGCAGGATCCGCAATCGATGTCGTTGCCCTGCCAGTCCCGGGCTTCGTCGATATCATCCGTCATCGTCGATCCCCACTCGATCGAGGACATCGAGCAAGACCCGCGCGCCGACCTTGTCGCTGGGATCGAGCTCGAGCAGCTTGGTGACGGCGGCACGGCCCTCGTCGAGATTGCCGAGCCGCATCTGCAGATAGGCGTATCCCTTCAGGGTGAAGAGATAGAATCGCGGCAGGATATTCTCATAATGATCGAACGCGGCATCGCCGGCCGCGACGTCCTGCCAGTCGGCCGCAAGCCTGTTCTCGCGCGCCGCCTTCTCCAGGCAGAGCTTCGCGACCGTCAGCGCGTCGGCCAGCCGGCCCTTGTAGAAATAGAACCGGTAGAGCCCGATCAGCACCGCGGCGTGCCCTGGCGCCAGCGCCTGGGCTTCCCGCAGATGCTGCTCGGCGACATCGTCGAGATGGTAGGCAAGCCCTGCTTCCCACAGATGGAATTCGGCCTCCGCCGGGAGCCCGCCGCCGAGCAGCGCGTTGGCAAGGGCCGCCGCGTCCATGACGGATTGCGGCTCGCCTCGTTCCGCATATCCAATCATCCGACGCCTCCCGTCTAGTGGCTGGAGCACGCGACCTGCTTCGGATCCTTGAACACCAACCCCGTCTGCGACGGCGTGTCGGCGAAATCGATGGTGACGCCGTCGAGCAGGATGCGGCTCTCCGCTGGCAGGAACAGTTTGACGCCGTCGCGCTCGACGATCGCCTCGCCCTGCGCCGGCTCACGGCGCACGCTGATATCGGCCGCAAGCCCGGAGCAGCCGCCCGGGCTGACGGCCAGCCGGAAGCCGCTGGCGGCATCGCCATCGGCGCGGATCATCATGCGGATGAACTTTGTCGCCGCAGGGGTCATGGTGAAATTCATCGGGCTCGTCCTTATGCCGGTGGCTGGTAGCGCGGGAATGAATTGTCGATGACGCAGGTGTTGTCGACCGGGCAGACCGCCGTGCATTGCGGCGAGTCGAAATGACCGATGCACTCGGTGCATTTCTTCGGGTCGATCACGAAGGTTCCGTTCTTCTCGGTGATCGCCACATTCGGGCACTCCGGCTCACACGCCGAACAGCTCGTGCATTGTGAGGCTATGATCTTCAGCGCCATCGCTTGCTCCTGGGAATTCCTGGGTTTGGTGTTGTCAGGCCGCGGAAATCAGCGCGCCCTGGCGGATTTCGGCATCGCCGCGCACGACATGCTCGATCTCGCCGCTGTTGACCTTGTCGAGGTAGGACTTGAACCAGGCGATCGCCGATTTCTCGATGAACTCGTGGGCGAACTGGTCGACCGGCTCGATGCCCGCCTTCTGCAGGTCTGCCTTCGGACAACCGCCGATCTTGGCGACGAACACCGCGTGACAATCGTTGATGGCGCGGATCACGGTTTCGAGGTTCTCCTCGTCGCCGAACCCGCCTTGGCAGTACAGGTCGACGCGACGATGACCGACGAACTTGGCGCCCGCGGTGGAAAGTTCATAGACCTGGAATTCCTTGGCATGACCGAAGTGCTCGTTGATCAGGCCCGAGCCCTTGGTGGCGACCGAGACCAGCAGCTTGATGTCGCTCATCTCGCCGGCCAGCGTCTCCAGCTCTTCCTGCTTCGCCGCCACCTTGGCGACGCGCTCGTCCTCCACCTTGGCTTGGTAGGCCTTGCGGCTGTCGAGATCGTAATTGACCTCCATGGCCATGATCTTGTCGGTGGTGAACTCCGCGCTGCGGTCCTCGCCCAGCAGCCCCACCGCGTCGGCACGGCACTGGCGGCAATGCCGCATCATGTTCATCTCGCCTTCGCAGGAATCCTGCAGCGCCTTCAATTCCTGCGCCGTCGGGCCGCGCTGGCCGGTCAGGCCGAACACGGTGCCATGCTCGGGCGCCGAGATCAGCGGCATGATATTGTGCAGGAAGGCGCCGCGCGACTTCACCGCCTTGTTGACTTCGACCAGGTGCTTGTCGTTGACGCCCGGGATCATCACCGAATTGACCTTGCACAGGATGCCGCGCTCGGTCAGCATTTCGAGGCCCTGCAGCTGACGGTCGGTCAGCAGCTTGGCGGCCTCGACGCCGGTGTAGCGCTTGTGCTTCCAGAACACCCAGGGATAGATCTTGGCGCCGATCTCGGGATCGACCATGTTGATGGTGATGGTGACGTGATCGACATTGAAGCCGGCGATGGTGTCGACGTGATCGGGCAGGGCCAGTCCGTTGGTCGAAAGGCACAGCTTGATGTCGGGCGCGGTCTTTGAGATCAGCTCGAAGGTCTTGAAGGTCTTTTCGGGATTGGCCAGCGGATCGCCGGGGCCGGCGATGCCGAGCACGGTCATCTGCGGGATGGTCGAGGCCACCGCCAGCACCTTCTTGGCCGCCTGCTCCGGGGTCAGCTTTTCGCTGACCACGCCGGGACGCGATTCATTGGCGCAATCGTATTTGCGATTGCAGTAGTTGCACTGGATGTTGCAGGCCGGCGCCACGGCCACATGCATGCGCGCATAGTGGTGGTGGGCTTCCTCGCTGTAGCAGGGATGGTTCTTCACCTTCTCCCAGATCTCCGTCGGCAGATCGCCCTGACCTGCCGCAGAACCGCAACTCGCCTTGCCGCTGCCGCCGGTCGTACCGCAGCCCTTGTGATCGGCAATCTCCTGCATCACGGTTTCGATGTTCGCAATATTGCCGGCTGCGGTCGCTTCGTGCGGTGCTGTCGCTTGCATATCCGTTCCTCGTTGCTGGCCCGTTCAATGGTCGGAAGATCTCGACCAGACAGGTTAGCAACTCGCGTGCCATCGATGACGCCCAGACATTTTTTGCAGCTTTTCAAGGAGTTAAAGAAAGTGCCTCGGGCTGTCGCTTTGCCAACACCAACGACCGACATCGCAGCTTCGATGTTAGAAACGTTACAGACCGCAATGTTCCGGGCGAAGCGGCCGCGCGATACGCTCGGTGGCAAAGCGCAAATGCGACGCGCGCCCGGCAACGCCAGACGGCGCCGGGCAACGCGCAATGAGCCGGATGGGTTCAGACTGCGCCGAGCAGTATGTCGACCGCCCGATCGAGCGAGATCGCAATCGGCATGTACCCCTGGCTGATGAAGAACTTGATTTCGTTCTTCGACAAAGCCTCGGGCTCGACGATCACGTAGTGCAGCGTCGATGATCGCTTGGTCAGCTGACGCGCATAGGTCCGCAGCAGCTGGTCGTTGAAGCGACAGCCGATGAAGACAAAGCTGCGCTCGGTGCGGCGATCCTTCACCGCGTCGGGGATCGGGGTCTGGATGTCGATCTCGGTCAGCACCTCGACATAATCGGCATCGGAAATCAGGAAGTTCTTGGCCGGAGCGACCGAGCCATGCGGCTTGTACAGCAGCGTCTTCCAGCTGCTGGCGACCGAACGATCCGATTCCGCGCCCGCCGCATCGTAGAAGCGATACCAGCGGTCTTCGCCGATTCCGGCGCGGGTGATGCCCTGGATTTCACCCCAGTCACTCCGCTCTCCGAGTGCGGTACGCATCGCGCCATCGTACCAGCTGTCGACGATCATCGGCAGCCGCAGCGAGGCGAGATGGTGATGCAGCCGTGTCGGCTCGACCGGAGTGGCAAAAGCCTCCGACATCAGCGCGGTCACCGTGGAGCGATGCTTGTAGCTTTCGATATGCTGCGCGGCAGCCCAGGCATTGCCCTTGGCCCGGCGCGGCAGGGCCACCTTGGTGCCGAAGAATGCCGCCAGCGCTTCGGGATTCATCGGCGCTGCAGGTTTCAGGGTGGCGGCAAGACCGGGTCCGAGATAGGGGATGATGGAGCCCGCGCGCAGCCGCACGGCGACATCGGCCAGCGCGGCCTCGGCATCGGCGTACTTGACGAAATCAATCGGCGGAATCGGAGCGTTCATCAGTCCTCACTCTCTTGGCCGCCCTCTTGGCCGCCGCGCTTTTTCGCATTGACCGTGATCGGCAACGAGGTTCCGGCAGCCATCTGCGGCAGATCGAGCACCCATCCGTTGGCGATGCGAATCCATCCACCCCACAGCGATTCATGTTCGGATTCGACGATCGGCTCTTCCAGATCCTTTTTCGGCACGTAGATCGAAAGTCCCGTCTCCGGGGAGCGGCGAATCATAACTTTCATAGGGTCAGCTCCGGAGCTTGCGATGGGCCTGCCGCAATTGGCACCTGCGCGGGCGAAGGTGGCGACAGTGCCCTCAGCCTGGCAAGGATGCCGGGCAACAGGTTGAGGACGCAGACGACATCGTCGATGGTATTGTCGCGCGACAGCGAAAAGCGGATGGCGCCGCGCAGCGCCGACGGCGGCACATTCATCGCCCGCAGCACATGCGACGGCTCCATCGAGCCGGAGGCACAGGCCGAGCCCAGGGAGGCGGCGATGCCGGCCTTGTTCAGGTGATGCAGGATGGCTTCGCCTTCGAGATGCTCGAAGGCGATATTGCAGGTGTTGGGCAGCCGGTTGTCGACGTCGCCCAGCACCATGCAATGGCCGAATTCGAGGATACCCCGCTCCAGGCGGTCACGCAGGGCGCGGACCGGGCCCTGGTCATCCCGCATCAGCACCAACGCCAGTTCAGCTGCCTTGCCGAGACCAACAATGCCCGGCACGTTCTCCGTGCCGCCGCGCCGCCGCCGCTCCTGCGGGCCGCCGCGCACCAGCGGGTTGAACGGCGTGCCCTTGCGCAGGTAAAGCGCGCCGATGCCTTTCGGCCCGTGCAGCTTGTGTCCCGACAGCGACAGCATGTCGATCTGCGTTGCCTTCAGGTCGAGCGGAAGCTTTCCGACCAGTTGCACCGCATCGGTGTGGAACAGCGCGCCGGCGCCATGTGCCATTTCGGCGAGTTGTTCGACCGGAAACAGCGTCCCGGTCTCGTTGTTGGCCGACATCACGGTTGCAATCGCAGTGCGCGGACCGAGCGCGCGCCGGTAGGCTTCGATATCCAGCCGCCCCTGCGCGTCGACCCCGATCCGGTGAACCTTGATCCCGCGCACACTTTCCAGATGATCCAGCGGCGCCAGGATGGCCGGATGCTCGACCGCCGAGGTGACGATCTCGTCGCGGCCATCCCTGTTGTCGAGCGCGGAGAGAATAGCCGTGTTGTCGGCTTCGGTACCGCCGGAGGTGAACACCATCTCGTGGTCGAACGTCGTCCCCAGCAGCGCCTGCAGGCTCCTGCGTGCCTGCTTCACCGCGCCCGCGACCTCGCTGCCGAAGGCGTGGGATGAAGACGCATTTCCAAACTGATCGGAAAAGAACGGTAACATCGCCGCGACGACGGCAGGATCCGCGCGCGTGGTCGCATTGTTGTCGAGATAAATCGGCCGCACT
>Ga0307516_10001253_pt1 | contig 35332 bp, 45 predicted proteins | sample 19_EM_MG_FD_203310 | JGI IMG/M metagenome (GOLD analysis project Ga0307516, IMG submission 203310) | Populus trichocarpa ectomycorrhiza microbial communities from riparian zone in the Pacific Northwest, United States - 19_EM | ecosystem: Host-associated > Plants > Roots > Unclassified | place...
ACTTAAGAATGTGGGAAGGGGAGGCGGACCGCGTCGAGTCACCCTTCCTACCATTCATCAACCACAGGACCAATCTTTCGCGTCTCCGGAGAATCGCGAACTTAAAAAGCGGTCCCAAAAGTTCATCGTGGCGGGCGAGCCACAAGCTGCAGAACGCGTCCTGTGTAGATTGCGTTACGCCATAACCAAGTACGCCAGCACTCAAGCCGATGGATCGAGCGATCATATGAACGGCCACAGCAGCGTTGTACCCGGAATCAGATCCGTGATCCCATTCAACGAACAGTTGGAAGTCATGCAGTCGGATGGCCAACCTATACGACGCAGAGTGTCGACCAGGCCACGCCAGAACTCCGAAACCGGTGGAGATCGAGAACCCCTACTGGTGCCAAATGGGGGACATGATGGCGGTACGATCGCGAACGAAAGTCTCCGAGCGATCGACAAGTTGTCTGTGCACGAAACGCATATACTCACGCGCATAGCACGGAAATGAAATATATGGAGCTCAGTATACCAAGGGGAAAGGTTTGGTACAACCCAAACCGAGAAAACGAAGAAAGATTCCACGAACCCACAGGGCTACAAAATGCCAATAATAAAACCAGTCGGACCTATGGCTACAGTTGCAAAATGCAAAAAAAAATGTACAATGCGAGGGGGGAAGAAATCTAGTCAGCAGAAAAGAAGATCGAATGTGCGAACGAAGAAACGAAGAAAAAGAAAAAGGTCAGACACCAAAGGTAGAATCGACCCAGGGAGATTGTCGAGAAGGGCCAGGCGAATCGGGATACCCAACGATGCGCATAATCGCCCACGACTCTCCCTTCGGAAAGACCAACTCCCACTGGGTGAGGACCTTGGGCAACCTAGCCTCCCACTCGTCATCGTCATGGATGACCATCTCAATAAACTCGTGGATGTAAATAGGTCGTTGTGACCCCGTCTTCTGATCCCTGATTTTGACGTAGAGCTCGACCTTGGGGATGATCCCAGATTTTCTCGGATACTGAGTTGGTAATAAGAAACGCAACGGTCAGATCTCATCAGAATGAACACCAGGGGACGTTGGCTCCTCACCTCCACGATAACGTGGGTAGCGTGGATATCCGCAACCCGCTTAGGCAGACCCTCGTAAAATCCAAACTCCCCATCTGCATACCAGACCTCTACGTCGCCTTTTGGAGTTTGCCGATGGGTGTAAAACGTCCTGACCACCTCGACGTTTTCCGTTTCGCCAACAACCTCTGGTCCAAAATTCTACGGAAAAAAAAAGAATTATATTATTAGCGCCAGGGGCGGCAGGGCATAGTAAGCGTTACTCACATCTTGGAACCACTCTTCCAGGTTGTTGTACGTGGGCTTAGGATGAACCCCCGCACTCCTGTTCGCGTATTCAGTCCCCTGCAGCGGGGTACACTTCACTCTTCCCTTCGCCTTGACGCTAGCTTCCTGGGATGTTTGGGAGTCGATGGCCATTTCAGATGCAAATGACCAAGTGTAAGGCTTCGATGCACGGAGGGGAGGACGGGAAGCACTGAGGACGCGGACGGGAATGGGGGGGGGACAAGGAATCTTCGTTTCAGGCGATGGCCATTTATATACACCGACCCCCAAGGGAACATACCGTTTGCACATTGAACAGTGTGCAAAGGAGGGGGCCACGCACGGCAAGCCCGATCTCACACACAGCCGGATATCCATCCATGTGAGGTAAAACGAACTTGAAACCAAGGACAGTTCGGGCCCAGATATCAATGTGTGGTGGGGCATGGCGTGTGCGTATGTGTGGGTCTGGCATGGCCACGGCCGAACTGTCCATTGAAGTGACAGACCGCGGACACGGCCCACCCGCGCCACGATCACTCGTGTGACTGAATTTGGCCGTGGCCGACGAAAGGAGAAAGTTATCACGGAACCAATTGACAGTTCACTGTGTCCGCCCTCGCTTTGGCGAATGTTCCTGGTCGGTGCACTGAAAAAAAGAGAGGGATCCCCGTTCGCTGCAGCCATTGTTAGCCATCTCCATAGGGATGAACTGTCGGTTTGCATTGTTCGCTGGGGCGTGCCTTATTGGGGAACAAAAGAGGGACAAGGCGAAGGCTGTTACTCCAAGTAATTCCATCTGTTACGGAAACGGGGACAAAGGGGCCAGGCGGGCACGGAGGGGGGCTAAGGGGTCAAAGCTCAGAACGTTATACATGTACACATTATAATTGGACAAAGAGGAAGGTGGAAATGAACCCGCTGACAATAAATAAGTATGCATTAAACGCACGACGCAGACATCATACACCACCAAAAAGGTGGGATTCCAATATACCACCACAGACCACCCAGCTCGTTAAAGTTCGCTTGAAGGTGGAGGCAGGGTGTCACCCGGTGGGTGGGTCACTTCGTGTTGGAGAGTAACCTCTCCATTATGTGTGTGAGGTTGTAGGTCTTCGTTGTGCACCCCCCGCATATTCAAAGCGTACTCTCGACACGCGTTGGTGCTCTCCTTCAGTGCGGAATCGTTGAAATCGAGGGTTACGATGTGGAACCCTGGGAAGTTGTACTCCATGCACGCCTTGAGAGCTGGTAGCATCATCGGGTCGGGACTGTAGGTTCCAGAGTTGTTGTCGATGACCAGTTCCCAAGGAACGTCGCTGTCGTACATGTCATCCCGGAAATTTTGCCACCCGCCATGCGGACGAGGGTGGAATTCGCCAGAGTATCGTACCCCTAAACGCTGCGGTAAGTGCGTGCCCAAGGCGGTTCCACCGGCCAAACCACTCACTTTCACAACAGTTCGAATGGAGGGCGTGTTTCGAAGCGAAATCCACAAAGAAAGCCGCTCCGGTCTCCGAAAACCTGAACGAATCGTCCTCCGCCGCGATGATATACGTATACACCGCAGGTTTTATCCGATGTTGGAATGTCGACCTGCATCCCAACTCTTCTTTCCCGCCACGAAGGATGTCGAGCATGTCCTCCTTGCCGTTGATATTCCCAAACCCATTCGTCGTGCTTCGAGCGTACAACATCCGATGTCCGGCCTGTATGCTTGCCCGAATTGCAAACGAGCCTTCAAAGATAGCTTGTGCAGCCTTGTATTTGTGATTCCACGGTTGGAACTCGTCACCAAAGAAGAGCTTGACGCCCTTGATGTGCATCTTCCAGGTAGAGTATAGCCGGGCGTCGTTGATGTTCGTCAGGAGACCGACAGTGGGGGAGAAGTGGCGAGAGAATCGAACGGGCCCGTCGAACACATATCGGTGTCGCTCAGGAAAGCGGTCTGTCGAGGGAATACTTTCGATCTGGAGAGGGAGGTTCAGCAAAGCGGTGATCGAGTTGGAGGGTCAACTGACCTTGAGCCAAAATGTGCCTTTATTTCTCTTAAAAACGTGACCTTCGATTTCCTGCTCTTTGGCACCGGGCTGCACGTCCGTTTTGAACTTGCCAATGTAATCGTCCTTCGCTCCATCGTCCTTGTCCAGCACTTGAACCCTGAGTTCCGCGTTACTCGGGACGTTCTTGACCTTCCAAAATTCGTTCCATACGGGTTGCAGTGTGTCGGTCTTGACGGTCGAACTGTGGGACGAGGTAAGTGACGCCGACGAACACAACGCTCAGGGGTTAAAGGTCACACACGAACAGGGATGGGGTCGACCCCTGACCATGATCGCCAGGCACGTCGCACAACGCAGTCGCGGTGGGACCGACGCCGAAGCAGCCAAAACGCAGTTCAAACGGAGGAAAGGACGGCTCACGTAATGGTAACATGACCATCCAGGTCAGCAATGAAATAAGGATCCGCAGATCCCACAACATCCATCTTCGGTATCCCGCTCGCACCAATAAACTGAATCGTCAAGTCGTTGTAAGTAACTTGTCCATCAAACAGCTTCTCCTCGGCGAGATTCCGGACGTCGATGATAGAGTCCTTGCTCTTGCGAGAGGCGTGGGTGGCGTGACGGGAGATTGTGGAAATGACCCCGCGCATCCTGAGCCTGGACATCCTTTGTTGGGAGGGGGGGGCTTTGGTGTTTTGTAAGTATGGAGTGGGTGACGCAGTGAGGATGATCGAGAGAGGTCGAGGTGCTTTACTTATAGGGCGGAGCGCGTGCTCCTAAAGCTTGGCCAAATATAGATTTCGTCACCACTTGATATACTGCTTGCCACTTGCCAGATACCCCCTGAATCCCTCGAGTTCACGGCCGCACAGCTCACCGGCGCCGCTTCTCGGTTTGGCCGGAGGGTTACACCGCCGAGAGAGATACTGCTGCTCATGACGCAGCATCCCTTGGTCATCATTATGATGCTACCCCGGAAATGCCGTTCTCGAGTAAGTGCTGGCAGAAACATTGCCTGGTTGCACTCGCTGGAACCACATCCCAACACTCCAGGCAACCCTCATCAACGACGGGCGAGCGAACCGTTCGATCCTACAGGACTCCAAGGCCGCAAGGCGAAACCCGGAACCAAGGTGGGCATCACAAGTCCGAGATGTTAGGCTCGTGCCCTTGGCAACCAAATGTCGTCATGCCGGGATGTTCGCTCAACCGGGGCTGGCAGTTCCTGGACATGATGATACTGACGAGCGACATGGCCACTAGCAGCAAATCCACCCCCTAAGACCTGCGGGCTGTGACGCGCAGCACCAACGCTTTGACGTTGGGAGGTAGCACAAGCACGTCGGATCTGCGGTTCACTGCCTCAGAAAATCTCTCTGCGTTCAACTCGCAGGTATTTGCCGTCCCTGCGGCGCAAACGCTGTCCACAGGCACTCACAGAGTCCACCTCCAACGTCCTGGCACGTACCCTCCCATCTTTCGAATGTTGTGGATCCATCGAGCGAGAGCGTGGGACGTGCTCGAGCACTCACTCATCAACTGAAGACTGCTCGCCCCACACCTCCACAGATCCCCCACGCTCATATTCAGATTCCCCGCGTAATTGATTCTCACCAGGCCCAGCACCATCCGACTCGTCAGCGCCAAGGCCCTGTGATATTCAGCGTTGCATTGCAATGACACGAGGTAATCCCATCGGACGACTCGATGGTTTCCTCGTTACCACATCGCTTCTGGTGAGTTGACCGCGTAACGGTCTAGCCGGGGTACTTGTCGATGTTTTCCGGTGGACCTCTCCCTCCCATCTTTTTTCTTGGCGGCAGTTGAGAACCAACATATGGCAGATCGTTTCACAAGTCACCCAGGGGAAACGCCGTTCTGCACTTGCTATTTACACAGCACTGCGTGGGACTCCGCGGTCGGGTGAGGTAATGACCTCGCCGCCCACGTCCACGACCTTACGAAGCACGAAACCCATTACATTCTGCATCCAAAATTTATCACACTCGTCTATTGCATACGGACCCAGCTACTGCATGGTCTCCGCGCAAAACGTAAAGACCGAGCAGTCGTGGGCAACAATCGAAAGGAAGAGTCCATCATTCACGACATAGGATTCAACGGTTTCAACACAAACAAAAAGGGGGAGTAAAGACAATCCAACACAAAAAACGGAGGGGCCCATCAAGGAAAATGAAACGAAGCGGGACGTGAGTAAATAACAGGTGGAAATGAGTAAAACAGAAATGGGAGGTGAGGAGAGATACGGGGAGAGATCGTCAAGACTTTATATCAGGGAACAAGGGATATATCGACAGTAGATCGAACCAGTTGGGAGCAGAGTGGGGCGGTATGTGGTATTGAGCGAGAGGGACATAGACGGGACGGAGAAGGAGAAGGTGGAGGGAAGAGAGGCTAGTGAACATTAAAAGCTACAAGGGAGATCAGTCATGCGTGCATTAATGGTTTGGCTGAGGGGAATTTGTGCGAACATAGGGACGAATGGAATGTGCGAGCGAAGATGTATGTGTGCCATGTAGTAGGTCTGGGACCGGGTGAGTCGGGAGGAAAACCTAGATGAACGATACGTGGTGACCCATGGAAGCACATTAGCGTTGACAGGAAAGTGAGAGGGGAGGGGATAAAGGACGCGAGGATGGTGGGGAAGAACATAAAGCACAAGTGAAAAAAATCAGGTGAATCGTAGGAAGCGGATTGGTTAGGAATAGACATGCGATGCGAGACACACGACGACAAAAGCCGCCTTGCACGACCCCCCTCATTTCTTTCTGTGATAAGAGAGTGGTTAGATCGATATAAAAACGGGATACCAAGCCGGCTCACCACTTCTACTTGAACCGGGGTCTCAGTTCGATATTGGTGGTTCTTCGACATCCATAGGAACAACATCCACACCTCTCACCAACACAGCATCCGGGTCGACGGCAGTATCTTCCTTGGGATAGGCCAACGGAGAACGCGCGTACGCAGAACTCCCATGACCGGGCACCTTCCTCGTCCCGAGTGGCTTGTACACATCCCTGCGACTGAAAAGCATCTTCGCAACAAGCTGTCCCATATCGTTGGACATCCACTTTTTGTTCGGCCCCTCGATACCAAGGGTGACCTTCGTAGCCTCTTCAACACTCTCAACATCCATCGTCTCCTCCGGGATTTGGGACGGTCCTTCTCCTTGACCCGGAATCTGATCTCGACTCCTCGACGCCTCTTTCTCTCTCTCCATGCTCTCCAGCTTGATGCTCAATAGCGACCGCAATTCTCGACATCTCTCTTTCTCTCTCTTCCTGATCTTCGTCTGTTCCATCTTTCTTGTGTATTCCTGCTGAAGCGCGATCCTCTTCTCGATGGTATCCACTCCTTCTGGGGGGCACATGCTCGCAGTGATGGCCTTGACCCTCTCTCCGATCTTGATCTCCCTGGCACGAGCTGTCTTCTCTGCATCTCTACTCCGTCTGCACAGCCTGACGAGCCGAACGAGGTCGTAGTCCGGATGAAGAGGGCCCAGTCCCTCGGCTGTCTCATCCGTATTTGGAATCTCGTACTTCTCGAGTTCGGGAAAGTAGGTGAAGAAATCATCGACGTGGGTGTACTCCGGTGATGGGGACTGCGCAGCGTTCGAGAACTCGTCCGCCACGTACAGACCGAGGGCGGGTCCGTCGTATAACTCGGGAGGGGTGGGACAAATAGCCAGCGGCGGGGATGTCAGATCGATCTCTGGGAGCTCTCGCTCGAAATCCATCACCGTGTCGTCTGCCCCCGACCCAGGAAGGTTCAGGATGCTAGAGGACGGAGACATGTGACCGTAATCGTCTTCCAACTCGGGGAGAGACTTGCGGCGATTGGGGGTACACAACAACGCTGACGTGTCATAATCGTCATCTTCCTCGTAATGGAGAGGCAAGTCCGGAATGTTGACGAGCGGAGAACGGTGAGAAGAGGGGGATCTCAACAATTCCTCTCCGTCCTCTTGTGAAAAGCCAGTCGGTGACAGATAGCCTCGGTCATCCCAGTGGTGATCGGAAGGTTTGTAATCATGACTGGGATACGAAAAAGGCGGAGAGATGGGGGCAAAATGTAACGGGCTGTTGTCCTGGTGGTCAGGACTCGTCGTCCACCTCCCGTCAGCATCCGCCCACCGGGCTGACGGATCTGACTCTTGTTGGTCGGGTAGGGACTCGAGACTCCACAATGAAGAGGCGGTGGAGGAACGGGAGGATGAGGGAGTGGAAGGACCAAAGTCCATCTCATCGAGCTCTTCAATGGGTGACGGGGATTCGGGAGACCAGGCGGAGCGAAGGGGCTCGTGGCAGAGAGGTTGTGGGGGTTTTATACCGTCCTCCCAATCAAAGTGATCGCGTTCTGTGAGAGGCGTGGACCCCACGTCCAACCAGTTCTCAACAGGTAAGAGTGAGGGCCGGTGGAAAAACGTGGGACCATCCTGAGCGCTGGGGGAACGTTCCAGGAGTGAGTGGTCGCCATTGAAACGGGATAACCTCTCGGGAGGTGAGTGAGTGAGCGGGAGGGACCGAGCATCGAGGCCGATCGGAAGATGCAGGATGGGGGGCAGGGCGGCAGGTGGTGACAATCGTAACTCTGAAGGCTGCAGGATGTCGCAATGCATATCAGGAGAACGAACCAGCTCGTCCTGATGATAACGGTGCTGTCCGTGGAGAAGTGGGGGAAACGTAAGCGGCGGGTTCAAAGCTGATGCTTTGAAGGGAGATGTTTGGGATAAGGCGGGCGATGGCGGAGGCGGACGCAGCGATAGGTCGGATTGTGGCGATGGTAGAAGGAGGGGAAATTCGGGGTGGGATAGGACGCGGTTAGAGTCACTGTCGTTGGAAGAAGGGTGAGTCGAATAAAGAAATGATTCCATTTATCTTGCGAAATGTGTGTATCCTGGGTTAACAGTCTGGTGTCAGCGTTGGGGTCATTTGCACGAAGGATTCGAACACGCGTGAAGGATGGGAAGAGAAAAAGAGAGGGGAAAAAAGGAGGGCAGACGAGCAGCCGGGTAAGAGGGTCTGCTGCGTATTTGGGGCGTGGAGGAGCGGGAGAAAAAAGTCTTACGGCGGCGACCAAGGCAAAAGGTCAACTAGGACGTAGACATGGCACTAACGAGCGACGGAATGGAATCAGAAACAAGACATGGCGAACTGGCGGGTGTTCACAGCCAGCTCATGGACGTTGCGCACGATGAAGCGAAGGCAGAATGTCACTAGGTCGGCTCGGGAACGCTGGAGCGTCTTTCGAGCGCGACCCCAATCACTTATCGAAAAAGATAAATAAAAAATAAAAATACTTGCCTGGCCACCAAAAAAATCCGAAAGAGTCAAGGTCGTGTGAGAAGGGGTCGTGAGTGGTCGTGGCTCTTGCAGGTCGCTAGCTGCGGGGGGTGGGACATGTGAGGTGGCCAACTGGCGAGGGCGAGCAGTGCAAAGAAGCGGGGCACGTGTCGGCTGGGTGGTCGGGGGCTGCCATACAAGAAAGTCGTGGCCTGCCTCGTTGAACGTTCAGTCGTCCAGCCATCGGCGGACGTGGCGTGCACTGACGTTCGGGGTCGTTGATTTTATTTTATTATTTTCAGCCATGCGAGCCGTTGGATTGGGACGTGCCAATGGTCATCCGCCTTGACGTGGGTCCACCACGGCAGGCCACCGACCGAGTCCACGGTTGCAGCTGGTTTTGGTTCGTTCCACTCTTCTACTCCTTCAGCCTATGTACCTTTCTCCTCTTCCTCTTCCTCTCTCTTCTCGCAATGTTCAGGATAAACCCCTACGATCGCTACGGCCCAGACAACTCCTCTTCTTCCGAAAATTCCCCATCAAGGACACGCATATCATTCTCTCGCAAGGCGGCTCCCGTAGTTTCAATAACCACCGCCTCTGCAACTTCCACCGGTCAGGAAAACCACTCACCCACAAGCTGTATTCCCTTCCCATCAACCCCTCTGCGAATCCCCCCCACCCCAGCCTGTCATGATGCAATGTACCTTTCCTTCCCAGGTGATCCCCTCTCCACACCAGAACCGATGGAGTGTACGCCGTCCACCCCCTTGTACCGCAGACAGCGTTCAAGCTCGGGCCTGATGGGCGTCCAACAGAGGAATCCCCGCCCACTCTCCACCCTCAACTCCGAGTCACGTGCCAGTATGAGACGTATCGACCTTGGAAAGGCCACCGCTGTGCTGGCCATAACCTCTTCCGGGGCCCTGTCCAGGGTGGATGGCGACTACCTGGGCAAGACCTTGGCAACCGCCCGCCAGAGGAGGCTCCAGCAATTCGACAGGAAGCGGAATGCTTCAATGGTCACGAAAAAACAAACAAAGAAGGCGTCTATGGACGCCAAATTCCTTGTCACTCTCCATCACAGCATAACCTGGCATATCGAAAACAGGTCTGATGCGAAAGGTCTGGCCTTTTTCTTGAGGATCTAGACCCGTCATGGAACTCTGACGATTAGGAAATCCCGTCCCTAGGATCACAGGAGTTAGCCGCACAAGACGGGCTCCTCGCCCAACGGATATTCCAACACCTAACGCAAAAGGGCCAGATCTTTCCCCCGGTCCTCAGACCCGGGGTCCATGCGGATGAAGCGCTTATGTATCAAGTGCCTGTCACTTTCCCCACACCCGCACCAAGCCCGCGGTCGCCTTCTCCAGCGCCCGCTCCCGGCCCGGGAATCATGACAATGCCGCAGATTGTAGCTGCGCTTCATTTGAAGCACCGTGACCGTACCACGAGGTCACACCGTCCGAGGAACCCTGTGGCGAAGAAGCCCCCAACGATGTCCAGGAGGTCGCCTTTGTCCCAATTATGTTGATGATTTCATTCCCCGCCCCCAGTGTCCTGTTTGTTTTGGTTTCTCTCGGGAATTCATTTGCAGCTTCTATTCCCCTTGTCGTCCGTTTACCCTCGATTTACGACTCCGCGACGCGTCCCGTTCACGACCCTATCCAAAGTCCTCGTTCATGAATCCTACCAAATCCACCAAGCATTTTCTCCCTCGCATATTTGTACCCATACGGCATCCACTTTCACGTCCACTTTCACATCGCACTCGCCAGCCGACGTTGTTTGGTTCCCTGTGCATCCTCGTTTTCGCCTCCCATCGTTTGAAACGTCCATCAACTTCATCACCACATCGTACCCTACATCGCTTTACTTCCATTCTACTCCGTGGTAAATTTGTTACTTTCGTTGGTTTTCCTGCGACTTCCCGTTCATTCTTCATCTACGGTGGATCCCCCACTGATCAACACGTTTCCGTGAAGTTCACACTTCCTTCACGCCGTTTTCCCCTTTTTTCATCTCCCACGACACCATGTATATCCTACCCCAGATATTACTTTTACGAAATAATTACAGCAGCTCCGGGCTGGGCTTGTCATCCAATGTCATGGGCCGAAACGGTTGTATTTTGGGGTTGACCCGTGCGCACTCTTATCAACGAGGTGCGTTTCATTTCTTCTCGACGAAAGCGAATGGCTCGGAATCAGAGTCACACCCCCGCCCCATTTATTTGATCCAGCGGTCACCAAACACACAGGCTCTTCAATCCCACTCGTACCAGGTCGTCGTTTCATCATATGTTTACACGCCCCGGAAACCATCTGCCGATGCGGGTGATTCATGGCATGAATTCTAAGCGTTATCATGTCTTGTGTGTACATTTTCATATTCGGACGTGGCGGGTCGTTGCTTCTCTAATTAAGCATCGGTGATGGTGGAATAACCAACATCGACGTATGCACGTAGCTCCTCTCCGAAACGGATCGTTGCCCATAGAACCCTGTGGTGAGTGATTGGTACGTCATCAGTACATTCCGCCGTTCCTGAAGATAAGCGTGCTCAAGACGCCACAAAGAGGGTGGTAAGGGGTGGGGGGTGGAAATAAAACAGGTGATGAGAGAAACTTACAGGGCTCCAAGGGACGTCAGGATTGCCGCACCTGAGTTGGTCACCAGGACTCCCCACCGTTCGATGGCAGGAATGATGTTGGCCGATGCCATAGCCAACATCAAGTTTCTTACACCACTGGAACACAGAAGTGTAGGAACCGCAACCAACATAACGAATCAAAACAGACGGGGGCCAACTGATGAGCAAATTGTAGAGCCGGCCGGAATGTAGGACAGCTCACGAATGGGCGGACATAACCTGTGCGCTGTGGGTATGTACGACGTCCACGTTGTACGCGACGATGGGCGTCAGAACTAGGTCCACCTAGGTTGGTAGAATCGTGTTAGTACCGGTGCCATGTCAAGTTTCCTCCGATCCGAGGAAAGCCCATTCGAGCGCGGCAAATCCTTGGAACTTACCCCTATTCCGTTGATGAACAAACAAACCAGACACAGCACCAAACCCCGAGTTCCATCAACGTACGCGTTTGCGACTCCGAACAAGGCCAACGATAATGGGGTCAACCAGGTTGCACCGAACAGGGCGGCCCTAAGCCGATCTTCAGCGACCCACTTCCCACCCCGCTTCTTTCGCCACTTCTTAACCATGAGGTCAGAGACACGGCCTGCGAGCGGGGCGCCGACTTGTTTGTTACGTGGGGGAAAAGGGGTTCGCGGGTAAGACGGATGGATATAAGCATGCGGAAGCGAGAATAGAACTGACGCAGGTTCCCAACACCAGCAGGCATGAAACACGCCCCTATCAACGCCTTATTGCGGATGTTGTACCGCTCTCCCTGTATCGCATTATCACGAACCCGTTTCGAGGGAGAAGGGGGAGAGAAGTCGAGTAAGATCTGCGAAAATCTGTCGATCAAGGCGGAACAGACGCACGAAAGTGGTTGAAATTGGGAGAAGTAGAACTACGATCAGAACGGCAACGATTAGGACCACACAACCGCCAGCTTATCACGTCGAAAAGCTCGTACCAAAGTCAGACAAAAGAGCCGTGGCACCGACGAACGTCTAGTATGCGACGTTCGGGTAGGATCAGATTCACAACACGCCATGGTCCGGAAACCTGGTAAAAGCTGACGAGGGCTCACCAGCGCGAGCAGGTTCGGCGAGCGCATAAACCAGAGACATCTGAACGGGTTCAACCACACCCACTTGAATTTACCGCCGAACTGTTTATCGACACCACGAGTCCCAGGATGAGAGGTTTCAGGCATTCCAACGTACATGAGCACGAAGGTCAGAAGTGCAGCAAAACCAACCCCAGCTTGCATCAACCGCCAAGAAAAATACCTACAGATCAAAATGGGTGAATTCAACCAAGCGGGTGATCGCTCCATCAATAGACGCCCAATCTGCAAGGGGGTGGATCCTCAGAACGTACTCTGTGACGAATCCCCCGGTCAGAGGAGCGACGGCGGGCCCGATTAAAAGAGCCTTTGGATAAAAGTCTTCAGTGTGCAGGCCGCGCGCGCAGTACGGTTTTTTTGAAAGCGTACGCCAAAGGTGATTCCAACTGCCGTCCCTCGCTCTTCCAACTTGTAGATGTCTCCAATAATCGCCATACCGGTTGACATACCAGCCGAACTCCCGGCAGCTTGAAAGGCCCTCCAAAATAGTAATTCAGGCACCGAATGGGAGACGGAAACGCCAAAAGACGCCAGAGCCAGACACGGCGTGGCACAGAGAAACACGGCCCTGCGACCATCTGTGGAAACCAACGTTCGAATAGAGTCGTTGGGCGGATCAACATGTGACTCACAGAAGGCCGCGTACGTGGCCCATGTCATTCCGGTGAATGAGGCAACGAACCAAGTTATACTGACCGCCCAACTGCCGTTCGGAAGTTTTCTTCAGTGACTGGCAAGGAGAATATGCAACACACGTACCCGACCACGGAAACACTTGTGCCAAGCTCTTTTGCGACTTCGGGGATAGCGGGGATGAATGAACCGGAGACGAAGACTGTGAGTCACACGAGTAAAAAAAATCGTGCCATCGCGTGGTCAGTCAGTGTCATGCGGACACACTTAAACGAAAAGCGAGAGCGTCGTACAGGGGATGAATCCAGCCCATGCGATGAGCGCGACGATGGTACGCTTACGGCGAGGCGAGAACCGAAGGTAGATGAGATTGTGGTCAGCTTCCGCAGCTCCCTCGGGGGCCAACAGAGGAGTTTGTTCTGAAGTCATAGCCTAAAGCGGAAGGTGCTTGAGTTGCAGGCCCGAGAAAGATTATCGCAAAGCAACCAACTGACCCACGAGTGTACGAATGATTGCGGCCTGGGTCCCAGGTGAGTTGGTTCGAGGACTGAGGTGGTCGGTATGTTAAGAGATCCTGATCCCCGCCGAGTCAGAGGTGAAAAATCAGCCGATGAGATGGTAAATCATCATCCGGGTGGCATCCGGATCACGGATCAGGTGGACCATCGGCAAATAGAAGGGACAGCTGAATCTGGGACCAAGAAGATACGTAGGAGGTTGCTTGCGCTGCCGTTTCCTGTGGCACTCAACCATAAGCACAGACTTTCGTCCGTGTGCGTGAGGGGTCTGGTGGCCCTGCATCACCAAGCATGATGGGCGCTTGGCGTAAGATGGATCGATCGAAATCGAGACTCGATGGCTTTCCTCCGTGATTCACCGCAAATGGATCACGGGTATGTTATCCCCCGTGTACAGCCATCCAGGCCCGTTCAAAGCGCGGGTGACGCCGTGGGTACCTCCTACCCAGCCTCGTGGTAGCCGTTTCACTTGAATGGTACCAGCGTGGCGGAAAACGGAGTTAGGATTTATGAGCCCGATCGTCCCCGGTTGTGGACCCTAGAGGTGTATTTGGTTTGTGTCCCCTATCCCGCCTAGAGAACTACCCCAGAGCCTGGGCACTTCCCCGGCCGGGACCGCCGCTGAGTACTGGGTACTGAAGTATCGATCGGTGGATGCGGGGGGACGGATTCATTACGATAGAAGTACACCGGGTGCAGGGAATGTTGACGATCAATGATATATCACCTCACGAGGGGGCTCTATTCGATTGTTCTGCGTACTCCTTAGTTTTGATAGGACCTCCCAGCATTTTTTGGGCCCACTTGGGAAGAGTTTCATCGTGGGTTGCTCCGTTTCATTGTAAAGAAAGCTTTAGGCGTATGAGGGACGTCTGCGAACCTCTGGCCGAGAGATCATAGATCTTTACATCCTAACTACGACACGAATGGGGTATCTCTACGATCAAACCCCGCGGTTTATCGTGAAGGGAACGTTCAAAGAAAGAGGTGCAGGGGATCCGAGATCAATGAGCTCTGTCCCTGCCCGTTCTTTGCAAAACGCTGTTCTTCGCTGAACGCGGCAACCGCGTAAGCGGGTGGTGACGACTTTTTGAGTATCCTATGCTTCAAATGGAGGGCGAAGGGTCGTCGAAGCGTCATACACTGGACACTGTGTATTCCTTATCTCCGCTTCATAGTGCAGCGATTCTCCCCCTCGTAGTTCAATCCGTTCCAAGGGCTATGCACGGAGGTTCTATTTGACCCACCGATCCACAACGCCCACTAATATACTATCAATGGTTGTATCAGCAAAACGTGCCGCTCCATACGAAGTACCAGACGATTCCCGTTCAGCCCTCTGCGCTGGCGCCCAACAGTTAACCAGGGTAGTGCTGCCCGAAGGGTTTTGCTGATTACCTCCTTGTTTCCACTTCTCCATCCTGCGTTATCCTTGCTGGGAACTCTTTTCGTTTCTCGTTTCGCAGTGGTTCGATGGAAAAGCACCAGCTATGATCATCAAGTCCACTTGAAAGGCGGGAGATTTGGCCCTTGTGCTCCTAGTATTGTGAGAAATGGAAGTACTGGTCATCAGTCTAAAGGGCTCAGCAGCGCTGGCGATGGGTTTGCTTGTACCCAGGGGACTGTAGGCGCTGGAACGCGCCAATACTGAAAGGGCCCAAGCGCAACTGAACTTTGACTGATCCATCAGCATCATACCGACCTTTCCCACAGCGTACGTTCGTGTGACACCCGACGGCTGACCCCATTCCCCCGTGTTCAGGACGTTTGGTTTTGAGCGGAACGCTCGTGCCTTCAGCCGAATTCAAGTCCTCTGCGCGAACATTCGCCTGCGCTACTCCGAGGAGGCCACCACGATTCCGATTTGCTTGACCTACCATACTACATGACCTCCCCGAACGAGGTGCACCCAGTGGACACTGACCGATACGCTGAATCATAATATTTCCCGATGCAGTCGGTCAGAAATTGACATCATCCTCTGGCCCTCCCCCTAGGCGCACGGCCAGGTGTTTTGTCGCAAATATCAGGGTTGTCTTACTGACAGTACTCTATTCCAGAGGTGGGGGGGTGTTCGTGGTCCTTATCCGTAGTATCATGATCAACCTACATCCCCAAGGTGTTTCGTGGAGCTACTTCGAAACCAAACAGAGGTCGGACAGGGGGGTGCAGGTATTCCGAGCCGAACTGTTGGGTGCCACTGATGTTCCAATGAGGCGGTCTTCCCATGCTCGAGAGTTGTCATTCGTATAGAGCTGCGGATTTCGTCAGGAAAGTTACCAACCAGGCCCAGTGGCTGTCAGGCTATTTCTGCTACCACCCGGCTTGGAAAATCGGGTGACCGGCTGTCCTGTGGCCTTGGGTATCCCAAGTAAGACGACTATCCATTTTCCGTTCAACTGGTAGGAGCATTATGATAGAGAGAGATTGCGTGGTCCGCCATCGGTCGTAGGCCTGCTGGTTATCTGCCGGTCACCCCAGTGGTTACCCTGGTCGCGTTGTTCGTCGTATGTATGATCTCCCACCTTCCCCGCATGTTCGCAGGTACCCTTGGATTGCATTTATTTGAAGACTGGGAAGTGGATACCACGTGACCCGTAGGCACTAAACGTGGGAAGACCGGGAATCGGGCGTACGTGTTTTTGCCTCGGTTGCCAACGCCGACGATCTGCCACCACCGTCCCCAAGGCGTTCGCCACCTCGGTTCCCCCCGTGTAGCGCCAGACAAAACCCCGAACGGGCAGTTTACTCTGAAACTCCACCTGAAGTGATCCTTGGATGCTACTGCCTCCGGATGCCTTTTGCAGGATGACCGGAGAGATCGGTTGAAACAATCGGCCCCCCTGGACCCGCCGACTAGGGCGCCAGTGGGTCCTTTCCCTTTGTTTGGTTTCCCGCCACGACTGAAGGTTTGCCATTTCCCTGAGCTGTGGGTAAGGAATCCTAACATTAGCGATTTGTAAACCACGAGGATCATCAAGTAGCTGATCGGTTTCGCAACCTCAAGTAAGGTGATCGCACGCTGTCCAAAGCGCGGGGAAACTATACTTTGGTGATGCAACATGACTGTATTTGGGTCCATTCCCATCACTTTTCGCCTTCACACCATCTCGACGACCGGTGTTCATCGTCTCGCGATTGAGATGTGGCCCTTGGCATTCAAGTTCTGCAGGCCGATCTGATGTCCTCGTTTTTTTCGGATTCAATTCTGCACGTACGCCCTATGTCGCAGATCAATTGGGATGTGATGGTGCTACCCGCAGTGTTGGCGTCCTTTGGCTACCTTGTTCGTGAGCACGAGACTCCGTCCGAGTCCGAGCCCTGTTGGGGACGGCGTCTGTCCGGACTGAGATAACCTATAAGAGTTGGGGAAGTTTCGGCATATCTCTCCATCGTAGACTCCCCGCCCCTCCAGTTCTCAGACATGTGCCGTTACAGACGGTACGTGGGACACGTCGGTGTCACTTGTCGTTGCACCCTTGCTAACTCCTGGCACTCCCCTCCTTAGAGTTAATATTTATTACGCCGGGTGTGGACATAGCGTCCCTCAGGTGAGCAACTCTCTCGCTATCTAAGCGGTGCCCCACTCAACACTCATTTCCTTCACAGCCTGAGGATATCGTCAGTGACCACTGCCGAACCCTCACGGATGTTTTGGCACCTGACTTTGTTGGTACCCAGATTTCATGCGGAGACGCCAAGTGTATCTTCAGCCCTACCCACGGTACAGCCTGTACTGCTGCTACCTGCAAGCAAACCTGTTGGCAACGGTACGTTCCCTCACTCACGTCGTACTTGACTAACGACCCGCGTCCGTAGCTTCCAGTACCCTCAGCAGTATTGTAAGTGATGGGCCCATACCTCCGATCGGGCTTTGACGCGCTAACCCGTGTTACCCAGCCCCCAACATGAATTCCCGTTGTCCCAGGTGCAACCAGGGCAGTTAGATGTACCATGTGCTCGTAGTCACAGTGCCACCTCCCTAGACTTTTCTCTCCATAATTTATTTTCCGATTCCTGATAGCGTTCCCCTCGCCACAGCCACAGCGTCCCGGTCCTGAGGCCTGAATTGTAGTCAACGATTGTGAGATATGATCTGATTCCATTACGTCCCACGTGGTTCGATGGTGATCGGTGCTCCCTGAAGCAACCCTCCAGCGGGTTTCATTTTGATAGGCCGTTCTCGAGGATGAGTACAGCCCCAATTGTCGTCTAGCTTACGGTGGCATTGGCACTCGGCGCTCCGGCACGACCGACGCCGGGTAACTGAGCCAAGCTCCCTGTACTAACTCACAAAGGCCAAGGATGCGTCCCAAAACACTGTACACCTAACCGTTGACGACGACCCTACCGACCACAAATCAAACAAAGGAACCGACCCACTCGTGGTCAATGTACAACGTACTGGACACGGAAAGGGGCGCAGGGTTCCACGCCATCACACGATGAATAAGAATTGTACCGGAGCTGGCAAGGAGCGCGGCCTACCGAGATCAAACCTGTTGTGGGTGTAGGGTCCACGGGCGGTACCGGTAGGGCCCAGGATGGACGGTTAGGGTGTGGACTCCAGCACTTTGGTGCTGCAACAGGTTGGGCACACGGAGGCCGTCCTCTTGGCTGCGTGTTTCACCCCCGCTTTGGTCCATTCACGGGCGAAACCATATGGCCGACAAGCGGCGGAAACCGGGACCACAAGAGACGACGATAAAACCAAAAAAGCGGTCACGATAGAGCGTTCGAGGGTCGAGGCCAGCGGAACGTGAATCCAACTCGGCCGCGGGTGGCAGTATTACGATGTCAACATCGATCAAATTGTTACGAAGTACATATGCGACCGTAGGTCGAGAGGTAACTTCTTTTTCTTCTTCTCACAACATCGACATCAGCCACTGGAGTTGCGTGCTGTGGGTGAATCGCCCCTGTCTTAACCGTCAAAGCGCTGGCCGAACCGTGGTTTTGACACAGCCACAGTGAAAAGAAGTCCATAAGCTCCGGAACTTACATCCCGGGAATGTCGAGGACATCTCAAGCGGCTACCCACGTGCATGTCATGAATATATATTTCTAAGTTCTCGTGTCGTAAGAGTACAAACGTTATTTCTGTATCGAACTAGTGGAGTCCTCCGGCGTAGACGGTCTTGAAGCTGGGCCTCTCAGCCCAGAGCTTCCAGTACGCAACAACGGATGGGGGAACGGGGGTGCCCAACTCCTTTTCGTAGGCGAGGATGCCAGTGGCATCATTGGGAGCGAAGACGGTAGAGGCAATACGAGCGAGCCAACCGATGAGGTGGTAGTCGTCCTCACCGGGCTTCTCACCACCGAGGAAACCGCTCGCGGGAAGGTTGGCGGGGATAGTGTTGAGGATCAAGTCGCGGATGTTGGCGATGTGGCCGGTGGATGCCTGGAAGAATCCGTTCTTGGCCTCTTCGGGGACCTCGTTCTTGTAGACCTTGAGGAGGCCGCCGTTTTCTGGAATCTTCTTCTCGTAGAAGGCCTTGAATTGGGCAGCTTCGGGGGTAGTAGAGATGCGCTCGAGGGCAGCTTGACCTGGTCGATGTCAGAAACGAACGAAGAAATGTCAAGCCGAAAGTGATCGACGCACGGTTGGCAAGGAAAATTCCGGGGATGTTGGCAGCCTTGGCCTTGAGCTCCTCATCGCTCCTCTGTACATTATACCACGTGAGCTCAAGTCCAGGTATAATGCAGTACGAAAGGATCCACTTACGGCCAAAAGGAGGGCAAAGTTGGGGTCGTACTTGGCCTCATGGAGAACAGTCGTGAAGTCGGTTGGCTTGGTCACATGGGAAGAGGCGATCGAGTTCAAGTAGGAGACGACGGATTTGGTATCGGTGTAGACGTTAGAGCCAGCGGTCAAAGTAGGGAGAGTGGCATTGGGGTTGAGCTTGAGGAAGGAGGGCTCGAAGTTCTCGCCATCCAGAAGGTTGACGGGTTTGGCCTCAACGTCGACGCCGAGCTCAGCGCTGGGAACAATGTTAGGATACACTAATTATACCCCTTGCTTGGGTGTTTTTGGGAGACACTCACACAGCGATCTCGGCAACGGCAGCCCAGACGGAGTGGCCGAAAACGTAGAGAGTTGGCTGTTGGGAGGGATTGTCAGGGGATCGGACAGGGCCCATGAACTGGTAAAGAACCGACCTTAGACATTGTTGGTTATTTGAGCGATGAGAGGATGTGAAGCTGAAGTAGAGAGGTTGGTACTGAAAATACCCCGCCATCTCAGTCGGGTTTTATAGGGGACTGGGGGATGACGAAGACGCAGGGTCAACGGACACGTGAGGCTACGCGCTTCGGCAACGTTTGTCAGACGGTGACCGACTTGATGAGCCGCCTGATTGCCTGAGCATCCGTGCAGGGTGGAAGAAGCGACTTGGGTCATCACTGACGCGATGGCGCCGGATCGCGGTAAGCACGGTGGGGGTGCACGTGGTATGATTAGTGTGGGAAGTGGTACAGCGAGCTCACAAAACAGAATCAAATGCAAAAGGCCGAAACAAAGCCTCAATCTCACAGCAGAGTGGACAAAAAATAGGTATACAAGGTGTCATCTTCCTATCCCAATGTTCGGCGGTGGCGGCGTTCTCATCAGTCCGTTATCCTCGATGACCCCATTCAGTTGCACAATCCGCTTCTTGGACACTTCATTTTGTCTCTCCAATGCCCTGTAAGAGCCGCGATGAGTACGGACCACCCTCGCACCTAGGTGTTATCACCGCAAAGGAGGGTTCAAAACTCACTTGACCGCAGCTTCTAACTCCATCGTTCGCTCCTTCGCTCCTTGCCGTTCCCGCTTCACCCTCTCCTCGGCTGCCTTGAGACGAGACTCGTATTCCTTCACTCGTGCCTCCCATTTGCTGTCTGCCGCCTGGGTCTTCTGATTCATCGACGTCATTTTCTCCTCGGAAGTAGCCAGTTGATTTTGAAGATTGATCAACCGTCGTTCGGCGTTCGTAGCGCGGGCAGTAAGCGAGCGAATTTCCATCAGGGACCCACCGCCTGATATGCGACCGAGGCTTGTCAGTTGTGACTGCAACTCAGCATTTGACGACTGCCCATCTCACCGTCAGAGCCAACGCAGCAATCGATTTAATTAAGTGATCCACGCACCTTGAGAGCTTCGATCTCCCCCTCTTTGGCGCTCATCTTCTTCCGCCATGTCGACTTCGCCTCCACGATCGCCTTCACGCTCGTTTCAAACTTGTCTAGTTGCTTCCACCTCGACTCCATCTGCTTCTTCATCTCACCGAACCTCTCAGTGAACCGTGTTTCGGCTTCTTTACACCGCTTGTCGAAATCCAACTGGATCTGGCTGAGGGCCTTCAAGCGGGTTATCAGATTGTCGTGGAACACGCTGAAATTCGTGAAGGGCTTGGTTTCGGCTTGACCATGCTTCTTCTGGTGAAAGGATCCATTAGATAAGCCGGGGTCGGTGTTCGGTCACTAAAGCGGACTTACCGGTGTCTTATCTACTCCGAGGATTTTATCCATGTACTGGTAGATGGTGAGGAGCAGGGTGTTCCTCTCCGTAAGTTGATCTCGGTACTGCGCCTCGGCGGACATCAAAGAGCGCTGATCCTTGGATAACCTTTGTTCCAACTCCTGGGCTCTTGCACGTAACGAAGCGGTCTCTACCTCTGCGGACTTAAGACCGGATTGCGTGTCGTCGAGTTTCTCGGAGAGATTCAACCGCGCCTGTGTCTGAGCGGCCAACTGAGCGGCAAGGTCTCGGTTTTCGGCGTGTAGCTTGTCAAGGACGTTGTCGCGGTCTCTGCCCTTGTTGTCCTTTTCGTCGAGGTCCTTTCGAGACCGGGCAAGATCAGCTTCTAAGCGTTCCAGGTCGCGCTGGAGACGGTCGACCTCCAACTGAAGCGAGAACTTCGCGGTGGTGTGCGTCTCGCCCGCTCGCTTTGATTCAGCCTCCAAGGTCTGTAGGGCTTCCTTCACGGCCTGGTATTCCGTGTTCCGCTGATCAAGAAGTGCCTGCGTCCGGGCCAGATCATCAAGCGTAGATTGGAGGGCCGAGTCCTTCGTTTCGATCGCCCTCCGTTGTCGGCGGTATTCAGCATCATGCTCCTGATCCACCACGTCGGCGTCATGCACGAGTTGTTCTCTCTCCTCTTGGAACTTGTTAATCTCCCCAACGAGGTTCTCTACGTGGCGAGCCAGCTCATCTCTCCTGTCGAGGGAATTCGTCAGTTCGGCCTTACACTGCTCATAGAGGTCGGTTATCTCGTCGAGTTGTTCCTTGTAGGATGCCAGTTTCTGGAAATCGTGAGTGTGTATCCCCGTCCAGGAAAACCAGAGCAACGCAGTACCTCTCGCAACGTGGCAGCTAGTATCTCATGTCGTTCCTTCTCGGCGGCGATGTCATCCTCGATACGCATTTGCCCCTCCTTGAGGATGTCATTCTCTTCCTCCAGGAGGTAGATCTGTTGTCCGAGTTTTTCGATCTCGCCATTTGCGGCGGCAATCTCGATATCCTTGTCCTCGGCATCCTGCTCGACCTTGGACAGCACCTCTTCAAGCCGTTCGTTATGCTCCTTCGTCTCGCTTTCCAGCTGATCGAGCTCCAATCGAGTGTGATCCAGTTGCGCCTTGACGTCCGCGAGCTCATGATTGACGTCTGCGAACTCGGCCCTGTACTCCTCCTCCACCTGTTGGAGTATCCGCCCGTGGTCGTCGATGAGATCGTTAATCTCCCTGTCTTTCATCTCTAGGTCGTCCTCCCTCTGCTGAAGCTCGATCTGGGCGGCCGCGTACTTGTCTCGCATGGTGTTTAGATCCTCTTCGACGGCAGCCTTTTCCTCCTCCTGGTCCAAAAGCATAGCTCGACTGGTACTCCGTTCGATCGACTCAGCCTCTTGTCTCCGTTCCAGGTGTTCCATCTGGCCTCGCAGGATCCCGATCTCCTCTATGAGAATATCCCTATCGTCCTCCCACTGCTCCTTCTCGGCCTCCAGGTCCGTAACCTTGCGCTGCAGGACACTTGCGCCTTGCCGAGCCTCGATACGGAGAGATGTGCTGGCCGTGCCTTCGGCTTGGCTCCGGATGCGTTCAAATTCATCGTTGTTGTCCTGGAGTAACTGCCGAATGTGGTCGAGTTCCTCGTCTTTGCGCATAAGCTCCTTATCCTTCAGGCGCAGGGCTTCGCGTGTATCGTCCAACTCCAACTCCAACTCCCTCATCTCCTGGGCAGTCCCACGGAAGCCTCGGAGTTCCAAGGACCTCTCCTCCACGGCCATCTCCAGTTGTCGGATCTTGCCTTCAGACTCAACCCCATAACCATTCCTCCTCCGCAACTCCTTCAACTCCCGCTCCCGCTCCGCCAACCGCTCTTCCAGGTCCCTTGCCCGGGGATCTCCTCTCTGCAGCCGCTCCAACTCCTGTTCCAACTCGAGAATCAGCTTTTTCTGTTTCTTCAAGTCCATCCGGTGCTGCTGAACCTCAATCTTGAGGTTGATGTTCTGCTTGAGAGCGGCTTCGATCTGGTCGGGGGCGAGCTCGGCAAGGCGTTCCTCGAGGAAATGGACCTTGAGCTTGATATTAAAGTTTTCTTTCTTTAATTGATCAATATGCTGTCACGCCCAAGGCCGGCGTCAGATAGTGTTGATAGGAATACAAACAGAGTTTATGAAAATACCTTTTCCTGGTCACGGAGGGTCAGGTTTGTGGCAGACTTGGAGGCAGCGACGCTTTGCCGAGATTTACGACTGGGGTGGGGTGTGATGGGATCGTCGTCGAGCGACCATCTCTTCTCCTTCCTAGGTGTATCAAGGACGTCGGCGTCACCCTCTACACCACCGTAGGACAGGTTACTGAGTCTTCTGAACGAGAGGGCAGTCTCATCTGTAGATATAGCCGGACGTTTTTGTTGAGACGCAAAATGGAGGTCGGCGGAAGAGGGGGCGGTGGACTGGGTGGTGGCAGATGTAGGCCTCGGAGAATGTGTTCGTGATGGACTCGAGAAGGAAGTAGAACCAATGGAGCTCAACGAAAGGTCTGGAGGCACCCCAAGCGATTGTGAGGAGACATTGTGAAGTTGAGACATCTGCCTTCACGGGTCTGCGCGGAAAACGGGTACCGTGTACGTGTGAGGTTGAACAAGGAGGGTTCTGGTTGAACTCACGAGTGATTGTTCCGGTTCAGTTGGCGCCACAACGGAGATCGTCCACCACGGAGACAATCCTGGTGCAAGACAAGCGTAAAGTCCGACCGAACGGCACCTCGTACGCGGTCGCGACACCACTCGTGTCGTTGGAAAATGAAAGATCGAGAACTGGTTCCAGGTGACGATTAAAGTCCACTCTGGGGTTGGCCAGCAGATCACGTGGCGCTGGTCTTCACGCGAGTTCAACCCAGGGGCCTAAGCTTGGCCTCTCCCTCCTCCACCCCAACCTTCAGTCATGACAACGGTCCGCAGTGCGAACGGAATGGCGAGGCCTTTTGCTAACCGATCCTATCACAGGTGCCTCAACAAATCCCATACCAGCAGAACACGGAAGAGATTCGAACCGCCAGAGAGGAACTCATTCAGGGGAGTACGGACGACTACTTCCCAACGGTGCATGCGGATAGGCAAGATACGCATAGTCTGTCTTCGCTAAATTCGCCGGATATCACCCAAGATGTTCGCTACCCGAGGCAATCAAACGAATCAACCCTCGACGATTTGGGGTCTCTCGGCGACTCCTCGCCAACATCTTCTGCGTCCACACCTCGTCAATACGATCATCTGGAAAATCTTGTGGTTCGAGAGGAGCTCATCGAGGGTCACGAACTTTTGCGAACGCCATCAGGACAGAAAACTCCCACTGCCCCTGGCGGCCAGCCGAAACCGATCCTCAAGCAATCTTTCACCTCACTTCTTGCGGAGAAACGTTCCTCACTGCAGGATATCTTGTCTACTGGCCCCGATCCGGGAACTCGACAGGCTCGCCGCGTCAGCTTTGCGGCCTACGATGACCCCTCGCCCTCTGTGGTGTCCACCCAAAGCGAATACTTGGCTGCCTCGGTCTCGGAACCCGAGGGTTCGACTACTACGGAACAACGCCTAAGAGGAATAACACGAATGCTCTTTTTCGAGCTCGAGCGGAAACTCAAAGCTGACACGCCCACGCCGAGCAATTGCAGACCCCTTTCCGGTGCATCTTCTTCGACTTCGCCCCGTGAACCGGAACCACTGGTCGACTTCGTCCAGGTTGTGCCTTGGAATGATAAGGGGCACCGCTCTGGACGAGATCCCAGCGGTTCCGGTTCATTGCAACAGGTCAGAACCCAGGTCTTCTCTTGGTGCAACCGGCACGCTGGTGACTCTTACGACGGAGGACCGAGACAGATGGTCGAGTTGGGCGCGCTTCCGGTAGAATTGCAGGATCTTATTCTCGAGTTTGAACGGAGTCGGGTTGAACAGACACACGGACACGGTAACAGAAACCATCGTATCATACACGTTGATGTATCTCGAGTCCTAAATCCCTCTTGAACTTTGCTTTGTTTCTGCCACTTGTTTGTTTTGAAACGGATACAAAAATCTCAAACACCGCAACGGACCGTTGCGATCGTGAGAACGCGGAACGGTCTCAACTCGGATCGCTTGAAAACTGAGATCGATTGTTCCGACCCAGCCACTCGACAACGATCCGAGTCAGCTCAGCGGCTCCATTTCTCCACCGACAGCAGCATGGACTGGTCTCCCTCTTCCTGGAAGTCAAAGCCAGCGGCGCAGGTCTGTCCTCTCGTTTGACCCCAAATTTCCCGCCTCATCCAAGGTTTGGTTCCAAGGAAGTCAAGTATGCGGATGAAGAGCACCTCCGAAGGTCAATCGGTTCGTTTCGGCTATGCTGAACGTCCGCTGAATGAGTACCGTTAGGGTGTTGTCCAAAATCGCCACCCTTCCACCGCTGGTGGCGCCTTCCGAGGCAAGTTCCCGATCTCAAAAAACCGCTGGGGTCAGGTTGAAATGGTATCGGTAGATCGAGCGTTTGAGATACCAACTCTCCCAAGTCCAAGAGAACAAAGCGTTCCTCCTCCACGCTGGCGATTGCGCAGAGAGTTTCGACGCTTGCACCCATGTGCGTCCTCTGAGTGTCCCCGATCCGCGATCTCATGAACGACACCTATAGGAAAACATCACCGCAAAGATCGGGTTAATCCTCTCCTTCTCCCTGATCCTGATCTGGGGTGCCCGCATACCCGTGGTTCGTGTTGGTCGTATAGCAGGGCAGTACGCGAAACCCCGAAGTAGCCCAACTGAGAAAATCGGCGATAGAACGGTTCCGAGCTTCAGGTGAGGAATAGCGCAAGTTTTCTCCAAGGGTTTGTATTCACGGACCCGCACTCCAGGGGCGACAATGTCAATGGGTATGTACAATGTACTTGACTACCCTGCGAGGCCCGCGAGGTCCACGGACCCCCACTAAACGCGCGTCGCTCGTGAAACAGGCTGGACCCTGACGATAGGACGCCAAACCCTGAGAGGCTCCTCAGGTAGGTTGGGTACCCGCGCAAAGGCGCGTTCCGTACCTGTATTCAGTGTTTCTTTTTTTGTAGCGCCTACTTCCACTCCGCCACGGCGCTGAACTACATCCGCGCCATTCTTGCCTCCGGGTTCGCGTCTCTCAACCACCCTCGGGACTGGTCTCTCTCCCACGTCCGCTCTGCGACCCTCAAGAAGGAATTCGAAGAGATCGTCACAAATTTGTCAGACGCGCTCGATTTCTCGAGGACGATTGGTATCGAGACAGGAAGCGAGAGTGCAGTGGGCTACGAGCGAGGTAGTGGTTTGGGAACCTTCGGGGCTGTTGATCTATACACCAGGTCGGTTTGCCATTGCAATTCCAGATGTCCTGATATGCTAATATGAATGGCGCAGTCATGAAGGGCTCATGCTCGACTATGAGGAAGCCCTTACCCGAAAGTTAAGGAACCCATTACCGCAAACGAAGGAACCTGAAAGCCACTACAACACTTCTGCCCACTTCCTTTGGATTGGAGACCGGACGCGACAAATTACGGGTGCACATATCGAATACTTCAGGGGTATTAGGAATCCCATCGGTATGAAGGTTGGTCCGAGCATGGAAGCAGAAGAACTTGCACGGGTGCTCGACATTTTGAACCCCGATCGGGAGAGTGGGAGGGTTACCCTGATCACTCGGTATGGTGCGGGCAAGGTAAAACGCCGATGTCACATGCAAGAGAGTGACCTAGCTTACCCTTCGGTGAAGATAGAGAAATACCTTGCTTCGCACATCGAAGCGGTGAAGCAATCGGGACACGGAGTAGTTTGGGTCTGTGATCCCATGCACGGAAAGTATGTCGGTGCGCCCATCGCGTGAAATCCATGGTCTGACCAACTTTTAGCACCGTGACTTCATCTTCGGGGCTCAAAACCCGTCAGTTCCGGCATATTGTCGAAGAACTCACACTCTGTCTACGGATTCACGAGCAGTGCAACTCGCGACTCGGTGGGGTGTCGCTTGAGTTCACTGGAGAGCTGAACGACGAAGGGTTCAGTGTGACCGAGTGCTTGGGGGGTAGTATGGAATTGGCGGAAGGCGACCTCGGTCTCCGATACCAGGTGAGCTCGCCAGACTGGTGTGTTTTCACCACTGACGGATTTGTCTCTCAAGTCGTTCTGTGATCCCCGACTCAACTTTGAGCAATCACTCGGTATGTTGTTTTCTGTCAATGCTGTTCTCCCCGGCTCAAGAGATTATTCAGACGTGGCTTTCTTGATTTCCAAGTACTTGAAAGAACTCCGGACCGGGAAACCCCGATCGCAGGACGAGTCCTCAGCATTGGGGAAGAAAGACGCTGTGTATGATGCACTGCGAGCACAAAACTAATCCATGGGGTACCTAGAATATGTAGATGAGAAATTTCTTGCAGAATGTATAGAATGAGAATTTGCTTGTATGATATGATAAATTATTCGTTTGGTTTCGGTTACTGCCCACATGGTAAAAAAAACAATGCCTAGTACCCGGGTTGAACGAGTGACCTTTCCATTACAAGTGGAACGCGCTACCACTACGCCAACCAGGCATTATAACAGCAACGGCCTGAATGTGACTTTGATCACGGGCTTTCGCGACCGCAGGACTGTCGGAAATCAGAATAGACTTTAAGCGCGCCGGCCCAAGTTGGAACGGGCTGACAAACGACACGTGGCGGGTGCGTGGTTGGCGGGTTTTGTATTTAGGTAGCCAATGGGGTGATGGGGGATTTCAAGCAGTTGGCCGCAAAGACGTAACGCTAGTTTCCGTCCGCCATGTTCTCCTCTGCTATTCGCTCGTCTCTCCGCCCTTCGACCCGTTTGACTGCTCGTTCCGCCGCCCCGAACAGGGTTTCTGCTTTTAGAAGTTCTGGTTTCCGAAAATACTCCACTGAGGCACCCAAAAGCTCGTCCAACACCCTTCTCTGGGCTGGTGTCGGCGCTGCCGCCGTCGGTGGTGTCGCCTGGTACCTGTACAGTTCGGACGATGCCGCCAAGGGTGCTGAGACGGCTTTGAAGTCCGGTGCTCAGTCTGCAAAGGTCGCGGCCAACTTCGTTCCCACCAAAGCTGACTATCAAAAGGTTTGTCACACTGAAACCCCTGCGTCTTTATCACGCGTCGAGCTGAGGTTTCCGTGCGGTGTTTCTAGGTCTACTTCAAGATTGCCGATATTTTGGATGATGCTAGCGATGCTGGGTACGACGACGGTTCCTACGGCCCAGTACTTCTTCGACTTGCCTGGCATGCGTCTGGAACGTATGACAAAGACACCGGTACTGGTGGAAGGTGAATACACACTACTCCGTATCTCCCCGTACAGTTCTAACGATTTCGTGAAATGTATAGCAACTATGCTACCATGCGGTTTGAACCCGAGTCTCTCCATGATGCCAATAACGGCCTCTCGATCGCCCGAGCCCTGATGGAGAGAGTCAAGGCTGAATTCCCCTGGATCAGCTACGGAGACTTGTGGACTCTTGCTGGCGTTGCTGCCGTCCAGGAGATGGCCGGACCCAAAATCCCGTGGAGGCCGGGACGAATCGACGGATTCGCCAAGGACGCCACCCCGGATGGCCGCCTTCCCGATGCCGCCCAGGGCGCTCCGCATGTCCGAAACATCTTTAACCGTATGGGGTATGGTTTCTACCCTCTCCTCTGCTTTGGTCATACTGATCGTGCTCTCCCCAGCTTCAACGACCAGGAGATTGTCGCGCTGATCGGTGCACACGCAGTCGGTCGGTGCCACGCCGATCGTTCCGGCTTCGATGGACCCTGGACGTTCTCTCCCATCACCTTCACCAACGATTTCTACAAGTTGTTGTTTGACGAGAAGTATAAATAATTTGCCTTCATGCGGTGGCCCGCGTACTTACAATTGTCGTAGGTGGGTGTGGAAGAAGTGGAACGGACCGAAGCAATTAGAAGACAAGAAGACTGGAACACTCATGATGCTCCCGTAAGTTGAATTTTTAACACAACAATGGATTCCGAATTGACCCTGAATCCACCAGTGCCGACTATACCCTGGTCAGTGACAAGGCGTTCAAGAAGTATGCTCTCGAGTACGCGAAGAACCAGGATGTGTTCTTCAAGGAGTAAGTCTCGGCGCACGGTATCCTTGTGGTTCCAGACACTGACAACCCGGTCGCTTGTAGCTTCTCTGCCGCATTTTCTAAGCTCATGGAGCTCGGCGTTCCAACCTCCCAGTTTGTTGCCTCGGAACCCTGGATTTTGAAGAATCTGGACGAGAAGGAGTAGATTCCCGTATTCCCCAACACCATACCACCATCTTTGCATATGTACTGCACTGCGACCCAGATACAAATGATAACCCAATACGTACTTGCGTCTTTCGGATTTCGGACTACATCTATCGATCTGGGTCATGGGCAACGTCTACTGAAGGCCGAGACGTAGATCGGGCCGGAGGGCTGTCGGCATCAATTGAGAGCCGCTCCTGATCGAACTCGAGGTTGGATCCAGCCCATGCCGGCACACGAGAAAAAGACCGAATGCGCAACCTCTTCTGTCGGCGATCTGGGTGTATCCGTAGATGACCGAAGCATCCGGGTTCACTCCAGAGACTCCCCGATAGGAAACGTGTCCCGTTTGTTACACCCAGTCAGCGTGCGTACGCGCAAACGTTCCCGACCCAGATCTGTCATCAAGGAAACCGCAACAGTGATGTTATCCGGCTTCTGGGAAGAACTGAGCCACCGCCCAAAGATAAGTACTTATGATTCAGCATTACGCCCTAGGATCAGAGCCCTCAAAATTCTCTTCTTGTCCGACTAGGATATAAGGCCTTCGTGTTCCGGAGCCCCGTTTCCCTCCTTCCCTCTAGACCCCCCATCCTCTCCATTCCTCCGCCACAGGGGTTCCGCCGATAACCTAGCGGTGCGAGTCAATCGTGATGCCGCATGGAACTAGATCGAGACCCCCCTCCCCCTCTGGCACCTCCCGGACGGGCCAAGGACATATAGATAGTCCCGCTGGCTTAAGTGCCATGCCTGGCCCCGCATACATTCCCACTTCCACCTCTGCGTCCGAGCCCCGAGACCCCACGGACATGCTCTTGAGGGATAGAGAGAAAGCGCAGCTGACGCTCGAGATCGTGGTCACCAATGACGTGCTTCATCTCAAGGGTCCAGGAGCGGAGGCGGAATCAGCTCTGCTATCTGGGAATGTGGTGATCCACCTCCCAGAGGCGACCCCCATCAAGGACATCACCCTCCACTTCCGCGGCAAGGCTAGACAGAGCCCTCCGATAAACGAGTCGTGAGCCCAGAAACACTCTGTCTGACGTGTTGAGCATCTGACCCGACCCCTAGGTTGTCCCTGACGGCGTCCTGCACGACAAGCCTCATTTACGAGCACGATTGGGCTTTCCTCCAAGGCAAGAAAACGCATAGCCACACCCTCAAAGCCGGCCGTCACAGCTTCCCTTTCCAACTGCACGTCGAGGGCCACCTACCTTGCAGCATTTCGACCCCGGTATTCAATGGCGCGACTATCTCGTATAAGCTGCGCGCGGTGGTTCATCGACCTGGCTTCACTCAGAACGTTCATGCCCTCCTGCCGATCACGATCGTCCGGTCCTTTACCCCTGATTCCCTCGAATACCAACAATCGTTGGAGATAGAGAACACCTGGCCTGAGAAACTGATGTACAGCATCCTCCTTCCCCACAAGGTTTGGGCTGCCGGGGATACACTCACAGCGCTCGCCAAATTTGTCCCTATTTCCAAGGGGATCAAAGTCCTCACAGTCATGACCACAATCAGCGAGACTGTCAGGCTCTCGCTCACCAAGACAGTCACCCCCGAGTGCACACGACCCGTCGTCGTTGCAAAACACGAGATTGTTGAGGGGAAACCGGTTTGCAGGTATGAGTTCCATTATAGGAACAGGCTCCCGTCTCTCTTCCGCCGAGATGACACCAGCTCCCGTACCCCTATACTGGATGCTGGTCAGGAGTCTCCATCCCAATCACCTTCTCAAACTGGACCCAGTGTCTGCAGTGCAGCGGAGGAGGATGACGAACAGAGTGATGAGCTCGTCGTACCTCTCGGGGTCACTTTGCCTGCGTTCCTGACGCCTACCCACGACGTGGAGCCCATCTCAGTCACCCACCGGATACGTTGGAACGTCTTCATCGCCAACCCAGACGGGCACACTTCCGAGGTCCGCTGCTCACTCCACGTTCACGTTCTCGATGGTCGTGTTCTTTCGGAAGCTCGGGCTGCGTCTGCACCGACCCGCAGGATGCTTTTAGGGATGTACGGCAGCCCGGATGAGGATGGGGAGGAAATCCAACTACCTTCTTACAATGCCCATGTCCGTGACAGGGTTCCCACCACCGACCAACGGTACTCTGTTCCGCCAGGAACGCGAACACCGTCATCTGGTTTACACTCTCCAACGAGTCAAGCGCTGTTGGACATGCATTTACCCCAGGTTCCTGCCGCTGCACCGCTGGAGTGGATCACGTACGAACTGTCAAGACACCAGCTCTCCAATAATGCAGGCAGGAGCGGAGATTCGAGCGCGTCCAGTAGCCGATTCGCCAGTCGACTCCCGAGCCGAGCATCCAGCCCGGAACGCGGTTCACACAGTAACGGCCAATCTTCCCCTCCCCATCCCCAGCACGAAAGTCGGGGTATCTTCAGGAACCCCTTCAGTGCCATAGCTTCCTCTTTCTCGCACAGTTCCAGGAACCATTCCCACCAATCTACCACCGCACTTAACCAATCTAACACGCCTGAGATTACCGAGGCCCCTAGGAGAAAACCGTCAGGGCCAACCACCACCCCGAACTCCCCCGTCTCGTCTCCGCCCACTTCGTCCGGCGTGCCGAGCTGCTTGAACGATGTACCAGATTACGAGACCGCTTCGAGGGGGTTCGCAGGCGGAGGGGTGCCTCCTCTCACTAGCGTGAGGGATCTGCCGACTTACGAAGAAGCCAATACACAATCCCCTACCCCTGGTTCTGCATTTCCACCGCCTCCTGACACCCCATGAATCCCCTCGCACCCAAGCTCAGAGATCACACGTTGAACACTCCGGACCGGACTCCCGCTGTTTTTGGGTTTGTACGCTATCTTCCTCACCTCGTCTCCTCCTCTCATCATATTTCTCACCCTCCGCGTTTGGCGCTCCTCTCCTCACAGCGCTTGATTCTTCCTTTTATTTCACCCGGTCAAAGCATTATTACCCATCCTCATCTGCGATTACGCAGTTTTCGTTGAGAACGTCCTTATTTATGCACACAGAATTGTACCACACACGTGCGTGGCCCATAGACGCTGCATTTTAGATTGGTGTGCCACCGGTTGATTACAATACGTACTGTCGTAGCTGTTCAAGTACTTACCCGCCCCGCTCTTCACAGGACTTTCTTGATTATAATTAGACGGGTACCAATTTCGTTACGACCTCCGAGAGTTTAGTGAGTACAAGAATATTCCCTATACGTCGTGTGTAGTCGTAGGTAGTATTGTGAATTACAGGACGAAACCGGGGGGGTCGTCACAGGTCCAGCCTGGTGCGCATCAACGTATAATATACAACCGGTTGTGAGCCGGAAGGTGTGGATTCAGAACTCTCCTATCACGTTTATACAATCGAGGAGATTTCCAGATGGTTCCTTAGCGTCCTCGTTGATGAACTCCAGGAGGGCCTCGAACACCTCTACCCTCTGCTTGAACCTGATTGGGGAAGGAGCCGGTGGCTGGTCCATCAAAGCCGGAGTGGGGCCAGAAGCGACGAGCCCAGAAGCGGAGGAGGGGTCACTGGGATTTTGACTGGGATCGGGGATGGGGACCGAGGTGGAAACGGACATCGGGGCTGACGCAAGCGAGGTTCGCAAGGTCTGTTCGAAAGGATCTTCTTCAATGGTTAGAGTCGTGACCCCGTTCGAACCTTCGGACGTTGGGTGGTTCATATCGACATCTTCATCCGACTCCCCACTCAATCTATTCGTCCAACCGTCTCCGGAGCGGGACCGTTTCCTCGACCCTTCCTGATGCTGGTGGTTCTGTCCGTGTCCTTGCCTTCTCACACCACTGCCCGGAGTGACAGGGCGAGATCTTGGAGTGGGGTTGAGAAGGTGGGTCAAGAGGGATCTGAACAACGCCGCTTCGTCGGCGGAACCATGATCGACGACCGAGTAAACTTCGGTTTGGAGGAAGCTTAGAGCCCTCACGGCTGGTTGTTCTTCGCACATCTCGCGGAACCTGCCCGCAATAAGCGTCCGATGTACTACGGGGCCTTGCAGCTCATACGTACTGTTGCGTTCTGATCTTGAACGAGGTTCGTCGTATGATCTCTTCAGGTGAGATCCTAGAAAGGCGACGGCTGTCAGCAGATGACAACCTAAAACAACCCCTCGTACCGTTCAAGCCTCATGGACCAGAAATCGTCGAGCCGAGTTCCGTCATCCCCCTCAACCTCTCCTTCTGGCTTGTTTTGTTGAGAGGAGGCCTCGGAGCTAACGCCCCCATTTCCACCATGCATAAAAGTCTGGCCGGTCTTCGGGTCATAGACCAACTGATGGGCGTACCGAGCCTGAGGCTCCTCAACGTGACCATCCTCAGGCGTCGACGCTCCAGGCAGGATCCTAATCCACTTTCCAGGACGAGTCTCGTACCGGTAAACCCATTTCGGGATGTCCAGCCTCAACTCTGTTTTCGCGCTAGACCCTGCTCGCGCCCGGGTCAAACCACATATCCTAGTTCCAGATTTTAGCGTGACTGGTGGCCAAATAAAGGCCACTTACATGTAAACCTCCTTTGCTTCGGTGTTGATGACGGATCGTTGGGTGAAGCATGCGTCTGGCCCACCGGAAGACGAGAAATCAGACCAAGCCTCACTGGCCGTGCCGTTTTGGGTGTCATAAATCCACAAATCCGCGAGGTAGCTGTCCTCCCGCTGGCCAGCGAAGATGAATATCGATTTCCTGGAAGGTTCGAAAAGCATGGAATGACCTAGTGACATGTCAGCGCATTGACACGGCCATACGGGGGACTGGATTACCAAATCGGAGGGGTATCATCTGCGACGTCGCCGAGTCTGGCCTGTCGGATATCAGTGAACTCATTTGTCTGAGAGGTAAATAACCCACTGTAGGTTTTTCCATTTGCTGGTAGAAATGTTGTAACTATAGAACCCGGAATACTTGATTGGGGATGTCTCTCCATCAAAAACCCTCCCGCCGAACACATAGATGGTTTGGGATTCGCTGTCGACCGCGAGCTGATGGTCGAATAAGAGCGGTGGTCCACCTGAGGCCTGCGCAAAGTTCAACCGTTAAGGAATCCCAGGAGCGAGCACACAAAAAACACACCGCCGTGTCAAAGTTCAACAACTCCCAATTGCCGCGGTCAATTCCTCGGGTCCGGTACCGATAAAACTCCGAGGAGAACTGCTGCTCGCCAGCCCCAGGCGGTTTAGGTTCGGACGCGTCTTCTGATATTAATCGAGAACCCTCTTCGTCTCCGAGTTTCCCGAGGAGATATATGCACCCAGTCTTTTGGTCGAATACCATCTTGTGACAAGCTCTGGGTCCAGGCCCATTTTTATCCTGGGACGTGTGCTGGCTGAGGAGCTTCCACCGATTGTTGACGATATTGTACTCCCAGTAGTCATCAAGGTTCTTGGTTCCATCCCATCCACCATGCAGGTATATGTTCCCCTTCTCGCTGTCTACGCACATGGCGTGACCGCCTCGTTTCGTGGGGTAATCACCATCCGCGTCGACGGCAGTTATACGTTTCCAGTGAGCGCGAGGTTGGCTAGATTTTATGAATGAGTCAAACAGCCCATTTTCGAAGCACATTCGCAGGCATTGTTCAGTTTCAGCGAACTGCCCCCTCAGTACGAGGGAGTTGAAGAGTTGGGACACGAGTGGGTGCTCGAGTTGGACCTTGGACCTGTCCTGGATGAACTTGAACGGAGTAAGAAGCCTTCTCTGTCGGAGGTGCTTTAGGATGCGTTTCATAGTGATGTCTTCTCGATGCTGTCATCTACCGTCAGGTTTCACGACAATCACAACCAGAAACTCAAACGAGAACCTCCTCGTAGCGTGAGCTTACGTGCTCGACGTATTCTTCATCCACGATACCATGGAGGGCGACATGCCAGATAGAAATGTGAAAGCTTTGGCCGTGGGCTCTACATTCTCATCGGTGACCGGAAAGCGAAAACACGTCCCTGAGAAGGGCTTACGACAGCGGCACGATTTGCACATATCGTGTGGGGAACA
>Ga0307516_10001254_pt1 | contig 35315 bp, 40 predicted proteins | sample 19_EM_MG_FD_203310 | JGI IMG/M metagenome (GOLD analysis project Ga0307516, IMG submission 203310) | Populus trichocarpa ectomycorrhiza microbial communities from riparian zone in the Pacific Northwest, United States - 19_EM | ecosystem: Host-associated > Plants > Roots > Unclassified | place...
GGAGGAAGTGTTGCAATATCTCACTCGTTGCTTAGTCACGGCAGGCATGGGCCTACCCCTATATTCTCCTTTCTCTCGAGGCTTCAGCCTTACTTAGACAATACACACGTTCATCACTTTCAACACACTCCCGTTTATATAATACGAGTGCTCTTCCATGAATCAAAGTAGAATGACTAAGCGGAGGTGACGTCAGATTGCAGTGGTGGCGGATTGCAGTAGTTCCCAGTGCTAAAGATGCCATACCTACTGGGCTATCGGCGCAAGCGCAAATGATATCTGATAGTGACACTAAGACGCATGAAGGGACCCCCGTCGTGGCCGTCCGAACCAGCATACCCCCGCCGCCGCGCAACTTTGAATTTCGTCCACCGCTTGCTCTTTATCCACCACCTGTCTGTGCCCTTTATACACTCTTTCAGTGAATCCTTCTGTATCATAGGTCATCATGTGTTTACCGCCTTTGCCCGGAGCCATGACGCGAAAAGAAAGATAGTCGCAGCGATAGATAACACGGTGGCGCGACGTTGGTATCGGTTCTGCAATGAGTCTTAGGGGCAGCGGCGTAAATTTTGCTCGGATGGGCTCTGGTACGGTTGCGACGGACGCATCGTGGCGATGATTATGGTGGCCTCGAAATCGCTATGTATTTGTAGGAGCATTTTGAATTGGTAAAGTTCTTGGTGCAGCTACCTATGGTGCAACGCGGTGGGCGCAGACCTCTTCGTCGGCTGCGTACATTATCACTCGCTGCTTAGTCACTCGAAAACCAATGTCGTCAAGGTATCGATTCAGGTGTCCAACCACTTGCTCTGAACTTACACCAACCTCCTCATCACACTCCAACATACAACCAAAAAAAAACCCCGTCTCCCCATAATTCATAATGAATGCCCCACCTCCTACGGAGCTACAGCTTCAGCAAGCAGAAGGATGGAAGCAGAAGGGCAACGCTGCTTTTCGTTTGAAGTAGGCTTCTCCACGTCCGAGTCGCATGAACCTGAGGCTCATTTCCGTAATAAACAGGAACTTTTTGGATGCTTACGCGAGCTACTCGGAGGCGATCGCATTGAATCCGTCATCACATTTTTTGTACTCTAATCGTTCTGCAGCTCTCCTGTCTATGGGACGGCATTCGATGGCTCTTAACGATGCTAAACGTGCTATCGAGCTGGACCCCAAGTGGCCCAGAGGATACAGGAGAAAGGCGGCAGTTCTAGATGCAATGAAGAGATACAGGGACGCACTCGTAGTCTATGAAGAGGCGCTCGCCGTGACTAGAGCGGATGGCAGCCTCTCTGACGAACAGAAGAAGAAGGAGGATATCGAAGTGAAAAATTTGATGGCAGGTTTGTTTCTAGATGTTTGTTATAGGTGGTTCTGTTTGATTGTTGACGGATCGTGTAGCTTTGAGCAAGAAGCTTAACGCGAAATCGGAGCATATTGTAACGATCTATACCCAGAGAGATCCGGAGCAGTCTCCGGGTGCTCTGATCATACGCGAGGCAGAACGTCGACTGCAACAGGGAGAAAAATTCGGGGACTGGCCTGCCGTCGGGACCGCCTTTCGGAGATTATGGATAGCGTTTGACCCCAAATCGATACGATCGGAGTTCGTGGAACTGACTGTCGCAGGGAAATGCAGTTTCAGAATGCCCTCACCCATCTGATGGAGTACACCACTGTTGAATTGACGGTTGCGGGCTTCCCTCAGCCTGAGCCGGTTATCTGCGGACGTCTCCAGACTCTCGAGGAACTGACAACCGCAATGATTGAGGATATCCGTGTGGCTCGTATGGACTTTGCGCTTCTTGAAAGGCTTCAAATGTGTCTCCAGCTTGAGCAGCAGCGGAGGAATGCCATAGGCCCCAACATGTCGCCGAAGGACACAATTAAAGAATATCAGCGCCGATTGACCGAGCCAGTAACCTCTAGACAAATTTCTGAGCGTGGAGGAGGTACCGGCAGCCTCACGGCTACTGGCTGGGACTACGTCCGTCCGGCTCTGCAGCTAAGCATTCGCTCATGCCTCGTAAACGGATTCATCAACGAAATATTCGCCGACGGTCAACGGGGAGATGCGGAGTTTCGCCGCTGCGTGGAACTTATAGAAGGCGCCCAAGCTCAATGGCCAGATGTCAATGGCAGTATTCGTGGCAGAACTCTCGAGACCACCTTCCTCCGCCAGGCAAGATTCGAGAATATTCCCTCCTAGACGGCCCCGCCAGAATCGCTAACACTTGTGGGCAACCCAGATCAAAGCGCACCTCGCGGAAGCACTGGCGCGGATGTACATGCAAGCTACTAGCCCACCTAATCCAACCCACATCCTCGATGAGATCGTCTCCATCACCAAGTGGATCATCGCCTCATTCGAAGCCAACCCGCACCCCCCAGAGGAAGAGAAATACACGATGCCCACGGGCGAGCCTGGCTGGTGGACGGTGTATTACACGCACTACGTCGCGCCGCTCGCGAAAGCTCACCATCTGTTCGCCTTTGCCAACCTCCGATACGGAATGGACATCGAGTGCGTCGCGCTCGACTCGCAAGAAACCGGTGCGCGCGGCCCGACCGCCTGCAGCCCGACGCGGCTCGGCATCGCCGCCAACCACTACGCCACAGCGGCCGCATGGATGCCCCCCGACGAGCCCGAGCGAGCCAACACCCTCTGGTACGCCATCTTCAGCATGGTTCGTCGTGGCGGCTACTACCTCGCCGACTTCGAGATCCTCCGCGACATGGCCACCAAATCCCCGGACTTCTTCGTCCCCGTCATACCCCCCGACGCCATTCCCGACAATCACCCGGGCCGCCACGTGGCCGCGGAGATCCTCAGCACCTCGGCCGGGGGCGAGCGAGACATGATCTGCCCCGCCATGGTCCAGTGGCCCGAGGGTATCCCGTCAAACATGAACATCCTCCAGGAGGTCATGGACCCCTGGACGCACAAAATCGTCAATGGTGACGGCGGCGGCCTCCTGGCGCTGACCGAAGTGATCAAGAATGTCTGGCGGGACCGGGTGGAGAGGTGGGGAGAGAAGAAGGAGAACATGGCCACGGACAGGGTCTGGGGCGGCCTGGAGGACGACCTGAAGGACAACTGGGAGGCGGTCTGGAGGGAACATCAATCCAATGGCAACACAACCTTCAGGATGTAGCCGGTGATATTGCGTGGTTTTCGGCGGCGGATGTTGGGGAACCGTCTGATTCACTGTCGAGATGTGCGGGAGAATAACCCTTATACAACGGGAGATTTTTTGCCCTATTCATTCTGGCAGTTGATCTTAATAGTAGCGACAATAGTAATAAACACCACCGTACTTTTCCTTCCATCTGCGGTTTTTGCTGTGTAACGTGAACGGTGTGATATTGTGTGATTCCGTGTACGGGTGGTGAAAAACTAGATATAGTGTACCCCGCTAAGTGATAATTAGGGTATGACTTGCATTCGTCGTCTTACCAGCACGGCTGCCCTGCTCAAGCTACCGCAATGGCTGGTTTCGCTGCGTTTTCGTTGTAGGTATGTATATCTTCCGATGTCACGACCCGGTACTAGTCTTTTCGCAGGTTAAAGCAGCAGATGCATCATTGAACGCTGAATCAACGGAGCATACTCCTGCTTCTACTGTGCGCAAGTTCGTAACTGGAGCTGAGGCCAAGAGCTGGGAATAGAAATCTCTATTCCCCAGCAGCAAACCCTCGAGAACAAAACAAGCGTCCAGTCCCAGGTCATGTAAAGCCATGTAATCTATGAAGTAAGAATTAGAGTAGAAGTAAACTCTGTCGAATCAGTAGCGCCAGCAAATGAAAATCTCAAGTAACCCACCGTCAAGTAACTCCCCTCCCATCATATCTCGTCTCATTCGCCATCCATCTATCCATCGCAGTTCATGAGCAGGTAACTAGTAAAAGCAGAGCAAGGCCTAGATAGCAATAAGGGAACGCAAACACCTGTAAAAAAAACAATGTAAAAAAACATATTACATATCAATTCAATTCACTCGTTCACGCATCTCGCTTCTTCTCCCTCGGCCTAACACTAAGCAACGGCTCGATCCTGGCACGCTTGGAGAGCCCAACGCGGTACGGAACCTTCCCGCTCTTCAGTGGCGAGTGCTGCTGCTGCTTCTTTTTGCTGCTATCTGGGGAAAGTGGAGGTGGGGCGGGGGTTCCGGGCGTCTCATCGACCGAGGCAGGAGGAGAGGATTCGATCTTTGTCTTCTTGGGGGGGTAGCTGTCCCCGGGAAGAGTTGAAGGGTCTGCGGTTTTTTCGCGCTTGCGTTTGCTCATAGATTTTGGCATCGAGGGAACGGGCTCTGGTTCGAGGGTAGCAGCGAAATCCTCAACAGCTTCAGCAACGGGTTCGGCGTCCCGCTCGAGGGTCTCCAGCTCTTCTTCGTTTACCTCTGGCCGTGACCGTGCTTTCTCAGTAGACTTTGTCCGCCGTCCATTCGACACAGCCTTCGGTTTCCCCCCATTCCACTCGTCACCATCTCCGTCATCTCCGTCAGCAACCGGAGCATCCACCTTCTTCGCAGGTGTCCGCTTACGCTTCGCCGGTCCTGGAGCAGGAGCCAGAGATATGCTGTCTCCGTACTCGTCATCTCCGTTCCCAGGCTTTGATTCCATCCCCCTCAAGGGCTTGACAGGCGACATCGGTGGCGAAGACAGCAGGGCCTCCATGTCGTCATCAGTGTCCGCAATCACCCTTGTGATAGGTGCAGGAGCGGGTTCCATCACGGCTTGTTCCTTCGTCGTGGGAGGATAGTTCTCGGTGCCATGAAGGGTCAAATCCTCGTCCTGTTCCTGAAATTTCCTCTCCTTGGCTGGCCTTTTGGGAGTGGGTTTTCTGCTCTTCCGCCCCGCATTCCCATCCGTGACTGGCGCCGGCGATTGCCTCACAGGTTTATCGGAAAGATTCTGTCGCCCCTTCGCCTTAGCCGCTCTCCACTCTGACGCAATCCGCAGACCCCCACCACTGTCACTGTCCACACCACCTCCGACCTCTCCGATTCCCAATCCCGCCCACAACTCTGGCGGATCGGGGATGGTACTCATTGGGCTCTCAGTGACCCCCAAACCGTCGAAATCGAGTAACTCACTAGGCGTTTGTCCCTGCCCCTTCTGAATCTCCACGGCAAATTGAGGCGAAGGCAACGGGAGGAAATCCTGCAGCTCTCTCGCAAGATCTCGCTTTCGCTCGGGTTTGGCGCGCTGTTTTTTGGTAGCGGCAGTGGGAGGACCGTCGGAGTCGTAGATGACGATCGGTGTGTTGGATCGCGATTTACTTTTTCTGGTGCGCTTCTTCCTGGAGGCGCCGTAATCGTTGTCCGAATCGTCGCCGCCGGCGGTTTGCGATCGCTTCCTCTCCGATGGAGTAGACCTCTTCGAACTCCCCCTCGGCTTCTTCTCGAGCGGTGGGAGGACATCTCTAGCTTCATCGTCGTCTTCGGGCGGGTTGTACACATCCCCATATGCCTGGCCGTCGCCTCCATCCGCCTCCGTCCAAATCCGTTCTGCAATCTCTTCCCCAATCGGCGCTGCTCCTTCCTCCCCTCCAGCATCCGCCACAATCTCTTCCTGTGCATCGACAGCCACTCCTTCATACTCCCCCTCCACCCACGCTCCGCCGCTCTGCCCTTCGTATTCTGCGTTCACAGGAGTCTCGCTCTCGGAAGGTGCGATGATCAATCTCGCAGCGTCGATCGCGTGCTGTCGTACCTCCTCGCTTGTCGGCGCTTCGCTTGTCGGCGCGGGCTCGTCGAAGCCGTCGCCGCCGGAGTCATCGGAGTCGAGAATTTCGAAGGGCATTGTGTGTGTTGTTATGCGGTGGTGGATGCGGGACGTGTGAGACTGTGGGCGAGACGGATAGTGAGGGGGACGTGTCGCACTTTACCGAGTCGGGACGCGTGAGGCTAACTTCTTTGGGTGACGTAAAAAGGGCAAGGCAACGTGCGAGTGCTGGTGAGTGGAAACGCGCAGAAAACGTGTGAAGTTGAGCCTACAAGACTCGAGAGAGATATCGAGCCAATGGCGATGGTCGTATAGCCGACGCGTAGTATCTGTGTAGATACACGCTTATTACATATCCACACGAAGATGAAAGATTACCATCATACCACATCACCTCGGCGAACCACTACACGTGAACAGCGAATGGCGAACAGCGAACTCGGATGCGGAGAAATATACAGACTGCAAAAAAACAGAGAAACCTTACACCCACGCACTTCCCAACACAGAACAAAGCACGGAAATCACACAAGACGGTAGAATGATACGTTAATAAGTTAAAGCTCATCCACCCCGCACCAGCAATGAGGCAACGAAGCATCACGGCAAGAAGGGAAACACACACACAAAGAGAGAGAGAGAGAGAAAAAAAAAACAGTCAGCAGTAGGAAGAAGTAGTTAAGTAGTCAAGCATGAGCTATACGTAGTTTTAGTCGTCATTATGCGACGTAGAATTGCGAAGATTTCCACCCACCCCACAGTTAACAAATTTTTCAGCGATTACTCGAAGGCCGAAAGCAGAATGCCAGAGAAGTACTAAAGTTTCATGCGTTAGCAGGGCAGTATACCGAAAGGTGGTAAAATGGCTCACCTCGCTGGCTTCTTTGGCTTGCTTTTCTTGCCACTCTTTCTCCCATTTGTGAACATGCTCTTCGATCTCCCTCTCGTCAGTGAGACCCTTCTTCCTGGCACGAGCCCTGAAGTTCGAAAGACGTGCGGACGTCTTGGCCTTCTCAGGATTTTTCTTGCGGTAGTCGGACGAAGAAATACGATTACGCTCGACAGGAGTTCCCTTCGGTTCTAGTGATAAGACACGTGTCAGAAAATAAGAGACGCGACGTGAGACCAAGGTACCATGTATCTTACCCGCATCACGCTTCATCTCAGCATGAGCTTCGCCGTGCGACTTCTCGAATTCGGCTCTGTCTGGAAGTCCGCGCGTAGCGTAATACTTGAGGTGATGCCAAAGAGACTGCCTTGGGTTGCGTCCGGTGAAAGTCTGGCCACAGCCCTTGACTGGACAGCGCAAATTGCCCTGAGGACCAGGTGTGCCCCCCGACTTCTCAACTCTACCAGAGCGAACGCGTGAACTCGGAGTCTTAGGAGGCCTAGTACCCTGTGGGGTCTGCGGATCCAAAAGGTGTTCAGGCGTAGCGGTAGTAGAACCTTCAGCACCGTAGACGGTGTCCATGAAGTTGTTGTTGCTCGGAGTAGAGAGCTGCTGGTAGTGCTGGAGTTCGGTTTTTTTGATAGATCCTGGAGTCTTCTTGGGCGTCTTGAGAGACTTAGGGGGCGGAGGCGTCTCGTTATCAGGCTCGTACTCACTTCCCTCGTCGGAATACTCGTGGTGGTCGGACATTTCGACATCACCATCGTCGTCGAGTCCGTTAGCAGCAGCACTCTCGGCATCGACGTCGCCAACAATTTCGGTGACAACATCAGCTCCCTCCTCGAGGACTTCTAGCGCTCCGGTCACGACAATGCCGGCGGCGACTGCAGATCCATCGACCATTTCCGCCGAGTGATTCTCGATGTTGATGGTATTGGTGGTCAGGGTAGTCTCGGCCATAATCTCGTCACTCGCTGGGGCGGTAGTCTGAATCGTCTCGATCCTCATCTCGGTTGCGACCGTGTCGACTACGGAACGCGACGGTTCCTCATCCATGGTCATAGAGACCGATCGCGCTTCGATATCGTCCGCCATTTCGGTAATACTAAAGAGAACGAGTGCTTTCTTGGAGAGGCCGGGTGAATAAGAGTGACGGGTGATGCAAAGATGGTGATGGCTGATGATGGGTGGAAGGAGAGAGCGGAGATGGTGGGAAGGGGAGGGTTGGGGCTAACAAGGTGGTGTGAGTTTTGACTTGGCAAACTAAATTTGCGGTTAGGGCTCACTCGTGGTCAGCTGGGCAATAGGCATTGGAGAGACGGACAGGTTGTCGGAGGGTGAGTGATAGGGAGGGGAGGGGTGAATTTTGCCGCCGGCTTTTATCAAATCACCCCCACGAAAGTTCCGCACATTCTGTTCGCTTCGATCGGAAGTAAGTGAACAAATCAGCAAAACGGGAACCCATATTTTGTCCTTGGATTATTACCAGTAGATATAAGTAAAATTTCGTGCATATGGTAGAGTAGGGGAAATGCCACTTCCTATGCACATACGCAACTATAGCTAGACTGATTTCTATGGATCCCCAAGCGATACCGGTCAGTTGTTCAGGTAGAGACGGGAAATGACATAGGCCGGTGGTTTTTTAAGAAAAAAATTCTACGGAGAACCCGACAAAGCATAACTAAAGCATAACGAAACACACGACCGTTTCTGCTACCACATACCAAACACTTATCTGGTATCTGCATAAACAGATAGCACTCATACCAGATAGACATGTAGCCAATCCACTCCCGACATTATCCGTCAAGTGTTTCAACTTCCAGTGGCCTTCCAAAGCCGGGTGGTGCGCTTTCGCAGAAAACGATGGGGAGAGCAAAGTAGTTACCCGCTACTACCCAAACCCCGCGGTTGCAGCAATCGGCACTCTTCTTCTTTCCCCCGTCCTCGCGGCTTTCACTCGCTTGAAAGTGGCTGACCCCCTCCGGTGAAAGAGACAGTTTTCATCTCCGCCCGCAAAATGTTCGATAAATATGCGTCCGGCATAGGCCCCTTGCGCCGATGAGATTGAGGGAGGGACTTCCGCTATATAGTAACACATACATATTCACCTTTCGTCGGGTGTTTCGACTTCGGAGACTTTACCTTTTCGCTTGCAATATCTGTTGACGACTGTCAGCCTGCCGCTACGCCCTGGAGAGTGCGCATGCGGAGTGCGAATAGCGGGGTAATTAGCTCTGAATGCGGGCGAGCGAATCAGGAACTACATCCCATCTCACGAGAAGTACAGTTACCCGAGGGGGAAAAGAGTGTTAAAACAAACCAAATAATAAAATCTTGGGGGATTTGGGAGGGGATTTCGGGAGGGCAACAGACGAGCGACACGTCGGTTGATTTTTCTCCAACAATAGAGAAAACGGACCGCGTATCTCTGGGTCTGCGGTCAGCAGATGGATGTCGGATTGAACGGTGACGTGCCGCCAATGTGATTCCCGCAAACGCATCTCCCGGTAAAAGAATCGGCCCAAGCGTCCTTCAGATCACGATACGGATATTGACTGCCTCGAGCGAGGGCTGGTGGTTTTATCATCTGGAATCATCGCCGGTAGTTGGCCCCTCAGCAACCCGACATAATCCAACTGGTGGCCCGTGGGGATCGGAATTTCTTCCTAGCTATCTACACTTCCAACGGAGTAGTTATTATGCCTCGGTCAAATCTGGGCAAAACAAAACGGTGCGTCATACACTATTACTCGTCGGTGTATCCGCCGAATGATGGTGGAGGAGGAAAGTGAGCTCTAGAGTAGAGTAGGCAGTGTAGGTGCATCTCCCCCCCCCCCTATGATTCGCTACTCTATGCAGCTCACTGGCAATCTACAGGTCGTTTTCGCACCTCAATTAGATAGTACATACCACCAAGAAGAGATTTCACGCGGGCTTTACAGGAGCGGTAATGTCATTTAGAAGCACGACCCGCACCACGATCCCGAACGCGAATTTCATCCCGACCCTCAGCAAAGAAAAAATGATCATCAACGAACACTCCCCGTACCCGTATCCGTACCAAACAAGCAAGAAGCAGAAACCAAATCTCAAAAAAACAGAAAACAGAGAACAAAAACAGAGAATAGAAAACAAAAAACAAAAAAGCCCATTCATTATGTATTATCCCAAAGGACCGGAAGAAAACGCCAAAGCACCGCTCCATCTCGTATCTTTAATTACACCGCAACGGCAGCCTCATTGCTAGAAAGGATGGTCGCGGCGACCCCCTTGGTCTCGTCACCAGAACGGCGAAGCTCCTTGTCAACTGCCAGGACGCGGTCAACGATTAGGGCGTCGATGCCTTGTTCCACTTGCAACTACACGCAGGTATGATTAAACATGATCGTGTGACTCCGAGGTGGGCGAGAAACCATACCTTCACGTTTTTGGCCTCGTTGTTCATGGCACCATAGGTGACGCAGACTAAACCGGTTTCCTTGACCACACTGTGCATCCAGTTAGCTGGTTGAAAGATATCGGGGCGTCTCAACATACCGAATGAGGCGGGGGCACAAAATAAGTGGTTCAGCCACGGAAACGATTCCAAGGAGATTCCACCTACTGGCGAACCGAATCGCCTCCTGGAGGCTGGTGCTACGGATATCCGACATCTCCTGGGTCCCGCCATCGGTGAGGAAGAGAATCGGGATCGATGGCTGCTTGAAGGATAGCAATAGACACACTCCAGGGTTGAAGCTGGAGAATATGATATTACGTCCTTTCATGTGGTCGTAAACCACCTTGAGAATAGTGTCGACCCAGGCGTTCATCTCGATAACGGTAGCATCCATACCATGCTCCTCAGATTCCTGCAACGAGGGATATTCTGGCCACCGCATTAGCCATGCCAACGGTGCCAATTCGAGATTAACCTACTCAGTTCGATGTTGAATCCCACGTGCTGCGGTAGCGCTTTGAACGTCTGTTCCAGGGTAGCAAAAGGGCTCTGGATACTGTGTCCCCTACTGTTGCCTTTGAAACCGTTAAGTTTAAATGCCCTAGAGAGTCTCATGCGTTCGTTGATATCGTTCTGGCGTCCGTCCGGCTCATTGAGAGACATGGATCGGGTTCTTCGCAGGTTCGGAGTGCGCCCGCCTTCAGGCTCGTTCGAGGAGTTGCCATTCTTCTTCTCGCTACCCCAGATGCGGTCCGGAGAACCCGATCTGGAGTCGAGGTGAGCGGGCTCATCTTTCATGGACATGAACTGCTCCAGGGTCAAGGTATGAACCGGGACGTCAATGCCGGTTTCTCCAACAAGGAAGTCATGGTATATGACTGGAACATGGTCCTTCGTGAGTTGAACATCTGATGGCCCGTATTAGTGACAAATAACTCCCCAAGGCATGTGTGACAATTACCAAACTACTGATTGTTAGTATTGAACAGGCCAGAATTGGGACAATTGGGGGGGCTTACTTCAATATACGATGCACCTAATCGGTTGTGATTCCCGTGTTAGCCACCATTCAAACAAAACCACAATGAATAGCCAACCTAGCTTCGCAGCATGGATGAACGACTAAATATATCAATTAACATCCCATCATAAAGATCAACGAAAAGAGAGGGTCATACTAGTAAAGTGTTTTCGCCAAGCTGCAATGACTTCCTCGAAGGAAAGTTTTTGCCGAGACCTTCTCGATGGTTAGGAAAACGCCACGAATGCGGGGACTACATCACGCCAATCACCTCGGTGCCCAATAACCTAGGTAATACATTAGTACTATAGATATCAGGGGGATTGCCGTAAGTATAATACTGACCCTAGGCGTCGTTAAACTCTTCCAGTATGTGTGCTCTTTTGTAATTGCAACATTGGGGTGTTCAAATGGAGTGATGATGGTGAACTCGAAGTTGACCGACCCAATGACCTCCAAGGTGCTAACCGCTAGAATGGGGACTTGGATTCCTCCCTGCAATGAAGCCCTCTTCTTACCGACCTCCGGTCTCACGGCGCCCAGAAGAGCAACTGCACGGCCAATGATGCGATCTTTTGACCCTGCGTACGTTGGGACGATGTCAAACATCACTTTGACCTTGGTGGCATCTTTTGCCTCGAAGAGGATCGGATCGTCGGTGGCGACATTGGCGTGGACCGGAAGATCGACGATCGCCGGATCGCCAGTTGCACCTTGAGCGGAAACAACCAAGGAAAGCGCAGTGTCCAACTGGGTCGTGTGGGCTTCGTAAACCGGGATCTGATCCAACTTCACAGCCTGGATGTTCTTCCGCACGTCCATGCTGCCGAGAGTGATGAGCACCATGGTCTGTCCCTGCTTGAGATAACGATGACCAAAGCTCTTCACCATGTGTGGATGGCCAGTGGAAGGTGTGGGCTTAGAGCCCGTTGGTTCCAGCGAACCTGTCAACGAAACTGTGGAGGAAATACTCTTCTCAAAAGGGGTGGAAGCCAATGGCGGACTGGAGGACAACGGAGGTGTGGGAGACGGTGACGCAGAAGAGACATAGCCAGTCCTGAGACTCTTCGAGCTCTTGGCGATCAACATCTTCGCGAGTGCAAGGTGTCCTCGCAGAACAGCATGTTCCTGTGCAGACCATCCGGAAGAGTCGACCTTGTCGACCTCACACCCGCCAATATCAATCAGTGCTTCCGCCACCTCTTTCTTTCCCTCCACGGCTGCAACGAAAAGTGGCGTCCATCCGTATGTCTTTTCCGTGAGTTCAAGGTCGGGCCGCTGACTGTTGCTGCCAGCCAAAAGCGCACTGACACATTCGACATGCCCAAGCCTGGCAGCGTGGTGCAGGGCAGTTTCACCGTTCTCGTCCTGGTAATTGATATCGACTCCAGCCTCCACCAAAAGCTGCACGATGGCAACACTGTTGCGCCTCGCGGCCATAATCAGCACAGCAGAAGACTTGGAGACCGTTTTGCGAGCCGAAACAACCTGTTCAGTTGTGCCAACACCGCCGTCCCAGTTCTCGGCCTGCAGAAGTGTTAGGGTAGTTTTTGGGTGCTCTCCAATTACGGCCAAATGTAATGGCGCATATCCGTCCGCGTCTTGCCAATTCGCTGAATCGATACCATCGGACACATCGAACTGGTTCCACTCACGCATGTACTTGATGATAAGCCTGCAGAGTACCACGAATCCATACTGAGTAGCGTAATGTAGCGCCAGGCGGCCGTATTGGTCACGATCAGCCAGAGCTCCGCGCTGCGCAGGACGAAGGTTCGACAGAATGTAATCAAGCAGCTTGACCGATTCGTCGTTAGGAGACAGACGGAAGACCCCATCGCATTCAATAGCTCCCGTGGATTGGGGGGGGGTCTGAATCGGGGACTCTGCTGGAGTGATGAAGAGCTGCGGCGGCACCACAGTGAGAGAGGTATTTCCCGCTGAATTTTCGCTCTCTAGAGGGATCAATCCTTTGGTTCTGCCGATGGAGATCACAAGCCTGTGTATGATGTTTCGCCCATTGATATCACCCTCTTCTTTCAAAGTATCGACTCTGCCGAGAAGCAACCGGATACACTTGAGAGACTTGTTTGTGATGCACCGCTGCAACAGGTTTTGCAACAACTTCCTCGAGACGAGCTCGCCTTCTGAGTTGTGTAACGTATTTGCTAGGGCGGTTTCGTTGTCATCGCAAACACTCCGATCAATGGCTTCCACGACGTCTGTAGACAACCCGGCAGCAGCACCGGAGGACACGCGCTTGAGCGGGGGCCGGACAGGGAGATCGGCCGCGCGGCCATGCTCGGGATCCAGTCCTTCTGTACCACCAACCTTTGAGAGCCAAAGGTTCACCGTCTGCATCATAGTTAAAGCCTCCGTCGCTGAAGCAAACGGTTTCGGTAAGACCTTGGATTCGAGATACTCCCGCTGTACAGCCGAGTTCGTTTTCTTGTCAAGCCTGTGGTGCAAATGTTAGCGCCATTTCGGAGTATGCTAGGAATGCGTGCTTACTTCTTCAAGATCTTGATAAAGCCTCTCCGGTTGACCTCGCCGTACCACTGGATCTTTCTCAACACACTCCTGAGCTCCAAGAGAGCTCCCAGGATCTCCTCCATCTCGTCACGATCGAGCCCGTAACAATCCGACGTGTTCGTGGCGGAATCACTGCCGAAATCCTCACTGTGTACGCTGCCATTGGTGCTAATATTTTCCGATGCAGGGGAGAGATCGAAATGATCTTCGTATCGAGATCTTAGCGACTTCAGCCGACGTTGGGCATCTGCCAGCCGCTTGCTGAAGAATGTGTCGACGGTCTCGATATTGCGGTCGAGCGCGAAGAGAAACACTTTCGCATCGGATATCAGCACAACAATCTCCGTATATGAAAGGGGAAAGGGTCGCCGCCGCCTCCACATACGCGCAAGATCGGGAGCCTTTCCAGCCCGCTTCTCGCCTGCTGCTGTCTTGATGTGCTTCTTCAAATCTTTGTAATTGATGTAGTTGGTAGCCCATTCAGGCACCTGGTTCCGCGACAAGCTAAAGGCCAGTTAGTAACGAAGGAAACCTGGACAGAATTGCCACCATGACACACTTCTTTCCGAACTTCATGATGGCAAGGAGTAGTGCTTGCGAGTAAGTTTTGTGTGCCGGAAACAAAATTAATGACTGCCGGAAAGAAAGCAAGTCAGAGCTGGTTGAATGGGCGTATAGGATTCTGTGAATGTAAGTCGCGGGGAGAGAGGTCAATGGCCATTCGAAGGTCGCTGGTTCCGATGAGACCGAGAGACCCTAATACCACACAGAGGAAATCCCCCTGTACAGCAGCGGGCGGGGTCAGGGCTGCCTTGGTTGGCAATCACAAAAGGTTTGGGCGGCCGATTGTTGATATTGCGGGCGCTGCACAGAACAATGGGCGTCAGGGTCGACGTCCAAGCAGCCAACCAGAGAGCTCTCAGGAAGCAACGTGCGTTTTCTGGGGGGTGCGATGGGATAGCGATGGGGAAACTGAGCTTTTAATAATGAGCAAGAAGTGCTTCCTGCAGCCGGTCAGAACCCAAAAGAAAGGAAAGGGAGGTCAGATTGGACCAGGAAGGAAGGGAGTGGGCGAGACGAAAGAGAGGGCTCGAGTTGCGGACTATGTATGCATACTCCCAGGACATGTACACTCGCAACAACTTTCAAGGCTGCCCGAAGTCGGGGTGACACGACTTTGATGGTGGCCACTCCACTCCACTCCGACTTTGGTTTGGCTGCAGGCACGTACCGCTCTACATTCATTGGCGAAGAGAAGCTGCTGCCGTGTGCTTTTTTCCTCCAAGTTGGTGGTCGAGGTTCAGTCTGGTTCGCCGTCGTCGCCGCCATGCGGCAAGCAAGCATCCGCGCAACGTTGCTGGCCGGCCGTGCTCTAGCGCGTCGGCAGCACGTCGCCCGAATCTCCCGAATCGAATACTCTAATCCAAAACATCATCTGTCCTCCACACTCAGCTCCTCCCCTCAACTATACCAGCTCGGTCTCGCTTCAGCCCCATCACGACTCACGATGCGACTATCGCATTCCAGTTACCCCAATCATCAAGGATCCTCCCGATAGCCCATCCTCCTTCCAGAACGCCGACGCTGTGGAGTGTGTCCAAGATATCCATACGCTTGAGCTGTGCGACGCCAAGGTCCGGCATTAACTACTCCACATTTCAAACTTGCACAATGCAATCAGCCAGCTGGGAGCGTGTCCATGCCGAATTCCTCATACCGCCAGTCGTTTGGTCTGCAGCAGGGCGGATTCTCCGCCTCCATGCAAAGAAGGACTTCTCGATCGTAAGGCGGCATCAACCGACGTGCAAACGCCCGTTGAAGCAATTAAGGACATACCCAGCTCGAGCTGCTGACGGCAGACGCGAAATACTTGCGGGCTCGAAGACCAAACAAGTGCGGACCACCCACCTTGGCCGCTCATGTCCTTTGTGGGTCATCTCCCCCCTCTCTCCTCCTCTCTCTCCAGGCACGAATCAACGGGCTCGTCTCTTCCGGTCAATCAGCGCTTCCTCCCTGCTCCCGTGAGGGTGCCCTGATACGCCCCACGTGAGGCTATTTGAAACCCCGAACCTCAAAAAGAGTGGCGCCGCCGGGGTTGCCATACATACAAGGATTGATGTGCGGTGACGGACATCTGGGCGCCGTAGAGTAGTGCCAAAATCAATTCTCGTGAAGAAGGAAATTCGTCACGCGAGCCCGGTCGGTTTTACCAATCTCCCCCACCACGATTCGTTGGCCATGTTGTAAAGACACGCTCCGGCATGCGGAGGCGACGTGTATGGACCCGGCTTGGAATGCCTGGCGATCAATTGCGGACTTGCCAATCATGCGAGTGCTCGCACATACGGAGTTAGAGCAGCAGGCAAGTGTGGATGTCCCTCCATGCGTGCGTTCGATTGAAGGTGTGCATTCTGTGAGCTCTATCCGGGCCGGCGGGGCTCTTCTGGTCGAACTCGCCATTCATATTGCCCACCGTGGAGCAATATCTTTGTGGGATCGTTAATTGCGATGCCAACTAACAGCGAGCTGCACCCACCCGCTTGATCCGAAGATCAAGGTCGTGGAGTGTGCTGTACTCAATTTTATCGCATTCCCCGCTGCTACACACCAATGCTCTGCCAGAGGCAATGTGCATGATTGCGGTTTCATCTACTGCAAGAGAGGGAGAATGCAGGCTTTGTCTTACGCTTCTCGAACGAACGGAAGAAGCGTACGTGAGCACTCTATCTAATCGACGTACCGAGACGACCGGACCGATTCCAGTCGCTGGGTTGGGTTGGTCGTTGCGTCCGCGGAAGGTCGGCATTTGACGATCGTTCTCACAGCTGGACTGTGGTTTGTATGCACCAGTTAGCGCATGTTGCTGTTGGGCATCCGGGCTCGAATGGCGGGGAGAGAAGGGCCGTCTTTTGAGCCGGAATCGCTCCAATCTGTCCGGTTCACCCCGAGACTCGAGTCGGTCGGCGGTCATCCCGGAAACCGCGGCAACCGGAGCAATCTCACAGGTGGAGCGGCGTTTATGGCGGACAGACTTTCGAGCGTGGGCGACAGGTTGTCAAAGGTGGAAGGTAGTGCCGTGGAGTACGTACGAAGGCAGTACTATGGAGTACGTACGTGACTGAATAGTTAGAGTGTGGCTTAAAAATTTTACGGATTGACTAAGCACAAAACCTCGACGGGCTAATTTACGAAGGACACCCAAGATCCTACCAGCAGCCTCCGCTTCGTTCCTTTACATACTCCCGCGCGACCGCTACCTCGACCCCTTCGACTGTTCTGTCCTGCTTTCTCCTCGGCCCATCTAGTCGGCTCCAGAGACAGTGACATGGAGTTTGGAACGCTTGGAAATGCAGCCTTTTATCTCCAGGTCATCCCGCACCTCCAGTACAACGACTTGCTCTCTGTCGAATGTCTTCCTTTCAACACTCAAGAGTGCGGTTCTACTCAATGGCTCGACGACGAGGACGACGTGTCCCACTACCATCACCACTGCATCCGCGAGGGATCGCACCAGAAACTCTTCGCTGTTCCGGCGGTTCGGAGACTTCTACAAGCGGTTTTACTCGACGATATCGGAGAACACTCCACCGGCAGGCTCCAATGCTGCTGCATCGCCCAATGCTAACGGAACGAGTAACGCCTGCGGCAGCGAGTCGGTAGTCCACGGCGGCGGTTCTATTGAAAGAAGCGAGAAGAAGCCCGTGCCCGCCATCGCCACCACACCTCCAAACTCCTCCGACACACCTCCGGTCACTGAAAGACGACAGAACCCCAGCATTTCGTCAGTGCACATACACTCATTTAGGTACTCGCCTGGCCGTCTGGGTCCGGGCAGGACACGTGGGCCAGTGCTGGGCAGAAGCGGCCCTGTGGAACCTAAATCTCGTCCAGATTTTAATATTCATCCGAACAACATCGAAGTATCGGTCTACAGGCTGGTTAAGCGACTGGAGGACCACGACCGGCTGCTCAGAGCCCTCGAGACGGAGATTGAGCGGAGGAATATGTTGCATCGCGAAGCTCAGTCCGCAGCCGAAAAAGATGTGCATGCCAAAGAATTGCAGTCGCTGCAGAGAGTCTACGTACATATAGTAACGCACTATTACGACACCAGAGTCGTAGACCTTGTCATGAGAGCCGTCAAAGCTTCAAAGTCCCGAGTTGCGCCAAATGCCCACTCGACGAATCGGCCATACCTACCGCCATTCCCTCACTATGACTCGCCACACCCGCCCGTAGCTCTCAACAAGGCCACGCTGAACCTATTTCATCCCCGGGTCCCGCCGCCCCGGCTGCTTCTCAAAATATCCTACAACCTCCTGACATCCAACTCCGCACCTGATGCTAAAACCTACAACATCCTACTTCGAGGCTTCACCATCCACCGGCAGAATTCTCTCGCGCACATGGTATTCCATAGCATGGTTGATCTTGGCCTGCATTTCGACGACTACGGCGTGGTAGCAATCCTCAACCTCTGCGTCAAATCGGCGGACTACGACGCCTTCCGAAGGGTTATGCGGATCTTGCAAACGCAGGCTCGTGAAGGTGGCCCCCGAGTGCACCGGACCAAGATGGTCTACGAGGCGATGATTCACGGCGCCGCGAAATTCGGCCACCTGGAGCGGGTCAAGCTCCTCATCCGAGCGGTCAAACGCAATTTCCCACACTCACCGCTGCTCAGCATCACACTGCTCACCGGCCTGCTACGCCTCTGGGCGCAGAAGCGGAACTGGAAGGAAGGAAAGGTGATCTGGAAGCGGATGAAGCGGCTCGACCGCATCGCTCGCAGACGCAAGGAGGATCCCGCAACCGATCACCGTGCGTACTACCAGATGCTCCAGCTCTGTAAATCCTGTGGGAAAAGAACCGCCTTAGCCAAGATCCTGGAGGAAACGCGGGAGCGCGGCTGGGTGCTGGACGACTTCATCACTCGCCCGGAGAAGACGAAAGGTCTCCACGTCACGTCGGAGATCAAAGTCCCACGCCTCGCGGAGCTCACGCCGATGTACGCGCGCTACAAGCGCAAGAACCTGCGGTTCGGAGGCCCGGGCGAATCCCGCCGTAACGCAACCATGAGACTACTAGAGAACGCGTTCGATTCCTACAATGCTGATCTGGAGAAACCGAGGAACAAGACCCAGGACGACGAATTCCTGGAACACGTCCTCCTACCACCGCTGGAAGCAGGCAAAAGAGTCCACCCGCCCGATTCGGAGCCGAACGAGGAGCGATCGAAGATCTGGAGCGAGATGTTGTCGCGCCGACTCGCCGTCCTACGGGAAGAGATCCTTCACGACAAAAACAACCCCCCGCCAGATCCCCCGAAATCGGATGGCACCGCCGACGTCGATTTCCTATCCGCTTCTCCGATCCGCTGGAAACCGGATATGACGGCGTACCTTCGTGGCTCGGAGTGAGAGACGGATGGGGACTTTTTTCTGTATCATAGCGCTGTATAATAGATTGAGAATGCAGTCAAACATTATTTTGGACTTTTTTTCTTTCTGCACCGAATACATAGGGAACTGGGTGGCTGGGTAGGGCATACATCTGCGTATCGTACTTGTGACGTTTTGTCTCTGTGTATATAAGTGGGTGTGCATGCTGGGTGTATATGTACTGAGCGGCAAAGAGGGCGAACGAACGGTATCGTGGGCGTAGAGGAGGTCGGTTGAATGTAAACAGGCAGATGTATGCGGACTCCGGAACTGGAGTCGGTGTCGATACGAGGGAATCTACGAGACTGGAGACTGAAATCCCCACAGAAATGTACACTTTCCTACTATCAAGGCCCAATGCCCTTTTCCCCAATCCGCACATCCCTCTAGCAGACGGCTGGGAGCATGTGCCGCTGTGCTGTACATACGTTCATCAGAATTCCGCCTCTGTCCGTCCGTCCCGCCAGATCACCCTCGACGCTCACACACGCGTCCTCTCGATTCCGCTCCGCGAAGGCGGCTCTGCACACACGTGCCGACGTAGTTATATGTATACATACGCGAACCGAGCGGTACATTGGAAAGGTCATACAAACGGCGGGATGCCATCCGCAGATACCGACGGACCGTGCGTTTGGAGCGCATCCGCGACTACATATTCTACATACAACGGCAAGCGCCCGGGGGGGGGGAAAGAAAAAAAGGGGAGAGATGACAGTTTCGGTCTTGCGATTCGGCAGGTGGCGTACCTCAGTTCCTATGTACATACACACATTCATACTTACCCATCATCGGAGGGCGCACGTTGGGAACAGCCAGTCGCAGCTACTATATTTAGCAGGCTACACGAGATACCCGCTGCTCACTGGCGGGGGACTCGTCCAACATCATGTGTTGCCGCAAGGGTAAGGAGCGCAGGGCTTGGGGGACGTCGCTGGTATATATGTATGTATCACTGGAAGGAATGCACCAACCGCTGTTGCCGCTTTACTCTTTGGTTTATTTCATTAATCGCACGAGACCTATCTAGATCATGATGGCGATGTGCTAAGACTAAATCCCGTTCACTACGGTAAAAAGAATTTATTCATTCACTGCTCGCATTTCACTACGGTATATGTGTTGATGATGATGATGATTCATTAATCGCATGCGACCCTCTTGGATCATGGCGATATTATATACAGTCCTTTCCTGTTCACCGTCCACCGCGACCTCTCACAGTCCGCCGGTGGCCCGTGGCAACTCCCCCTGCCCCCGCCTGGCCTGTCCCAAGAAGAAAGAAAGAGGACAGAAGCGACCGTGTGAAAGAACGGAAAGAAAAACAGAAACTACGGTATATGTGTGATGGTTCTATCTATTGCGTTTGTCTAGCTACAGAGTGACGGGGTATGATGCTAGAAACGAACGACTGCCAATTAGGTATGGTACAGCAGCCGTCCCACCCGCCATATCGAATCTACACATTAAACCCGTTCTCCTTCACCGGATTCAGCCTCTGCAGCAAGTAATTGATCTCGACTTCCTTAGTCATCGGTATCACCCAGTCCTACTTGGCGTCAGCTATACACTCCTTCCCCGACAATAGCTTTTTTTTTTTTTTTTTTTTTTTTTTTGGGGGGGGGGGGGTAAGTAAACCAACCCTGTACATAGCCACGACGGCATCGACATTGATCCTGAGCGGCTTCTTTCCTCCGTCGGTGGCAGGCGCACTCGGATCGGTGCCGTACGTCCTCGCCTTGAGCTCGAGCCTCTTAAGCACCTGGAGCTCGACAGCAGGTTTCGTGATGGCGTCCTGGAGCGCATTGACGTTCCGTTCCCTGATCCAGGCCGTGAACTCCTCCGGCCGCTCCCTGAACTTGGCCTCGGCCACGAACTTGCCGAAGTGGATGCGGCGCGAGAGAGCCTGTAGGCAAAAGACGTCCATAACTGCCGCTGACCCGTAGTTCTCTCCGCCCGCACCGCGGTCCGTGTGCAAGGCGCACGCCGACGGGAGGATGTGCGACGTGTAGGCGTCCTTGATCTCCTCGTTGATGTTGATCGTGTTCGGGTGCAGCAGGCGCGGATAGGATAGTGGTTTCAGGAACGGCGCGGGGAGCTGTCCAGGGAAGAAGGGATATTCGTCGGGTGCCTCGTAGCGTCGCACTTGCGCGTGAACCCGCTCCTGCTGCAAGAGCATCCAGTCGAGGAAGGATCCCGTGAAGTCGGGAATGTCAACGCTACCGGGAGTATACATTGACAGGGAATATGAAAATTGTACGCGTTCGATGAGGTAGAATATGATCGTGTCCTCGAGACGGCTTGCGGGAGGTGTTAGCGGACGGGTGGGCCGGACGCAAACCGAGTAAAGGGGGAGATACATTAGCTGGTAACGGATGTTGCCCAGGTCCAACGCCGCGGACGCGTCCGTGAGATCGATTGCGGTGTCCATTGTGTACCGTGTAGGCGAAGCGCGGTGAAGACGGCGAAGCTGGATCTGTGGGGCTCTGTTGGTGATGGTTGCGGTGGAGATGAAGATTCACTCCAGCCTCAAGGTAGTTTTTGGTGTGTGTGAGAGCGCAGCTTTATATCTATCCCCCGCACCAGGTCAGCTCGGCAGACTTGCACTGGGCGGCCCTTTGCCAGCGATCGAGGAACCGTCCTCGGCGTGCTAGCTACATAGCTAGCCACGCATCTAAGGGCTCCTTCGAAGTCGACTGGATTGGCGCTGGACGTGTGTCTCGGCCTCTGTCTCACCGGTCTCACCCGTCCGAAAGAATATCAATCCCCGGCCGAGCGCATCTCCATGTCCTCTGTATGTAGAGTAAGACCCGGAATGACAGGGTGTCGGATGTCTGACACTTCAGCAGAGGATACATACTTACTAGATATCAGTTAGTCGATTGGACGGCTGAGTTTGGCGAAAGGGCTGGGGCCATAATAGCGGGGCACGTGGAGACGCGGCTCAACACTTCCCTGCTTACAGCAATGCTCCGAAACCGCGTCCACGAGCAATGAGTCGAGCAGTGTTTGCCTGGACTACCCGGATCTGTTGCGAATCTCGTTCGCGTCCTCGCTTCAGCGCCCGACCCACCCGCTCCTTCTCGACCACCTCTGTCGGCCTTCACGCCCTACGGATAAACCGGACCACTTCTCCACGACCGAAACGCCAGATGTCCGCAACAGAGGTCACCGACGGAATCCGCGTCGCCGTCGAAGGCTGCGTACGCATTCTCCACCATTCCCATCCCCCCTGCACACACACACACACACACACACACAAGCTAACCCCCCCAGCGGGGTTGTAGGGTCATGGCAAACTGAACGTGATGTACGATGCGATCGCGCAAGCCTCCTCCGACCAGAACCTCATCGTCGACCTCCTCATCATCTGCGGCGACTTCCAGGCGGTGCGGAACATGACCGACCTGGAAGTCATGTCGTGCCCGCCAAAGTACCGCGAGATCGGAGACTTCCACGAGTATTACTCCGGCAAGCGTGTGGCGCCCGTCCTGACGCTGTTTATCGGCGGGAACCACGAAGCGAGCAGTCACAACGCTGAGCTGTGGGTCTCACCCCGATCGGAGGGGAGAACGTAACTGCGAATATGCTGACGGACGAGTAAAACAAAAAAGTTTTCATGGCGGCTGGGTCGCTCCAAACATCTACTACCTCGGTGCATCTGGTGTGGTTCAATTCGGCGGCATCCGCATTGGCGGTCTCAGCGGGATCTACAAATCGCACGACTACAACCGGCCGCACTCCGAGAAGCTCCCGTACTACCCGCGCGAGGTGAAGAGCATATACCACGTGCGCGCCTACGATGTTTTCAAACTTCACCAGCTCTCCGGCGACGTCGATGTGATGCTCTCGCACGACTGGCCGGCGAACATCGAGCACTACGGCGACACCCAGGGACTGTGGCGGATCAAGCCGTTCTTCAAGACCGACAGCGAGAAGGGAGAGCTCGGCAGTCCGCCGGCGGAGGGCTTGCTGAAGAAGCTGAGGCCGAGATACTGGTTTTCCGGGCACATGCATTGCAAGTTTACGGCGATCGTGCAGCATGAGCCGGACACCGCAAAACCGGTGCACGGTGGCGTTGCCGAGGCGAAAAATCCGGACGAGCTCGATCTGGACCTGGACGGCACTCCGTCGGAGGCCGCAGCGGCCAAGAACCCCGACGAGCTCGATCTGGACCTCGACGACACGCCGGCCGCAGCGCAGAACCCCGACGAGACCCCGATCGACGCCGACACAGCGAGCAAGCCCTCGGACACGGACCCGGCACCTCTCGGCCCCACCAACGAGTGCACCCGCTTCCTCGCGCTGGACAAGGCGCTGCCGGGGCGGGAGTTCCTGCAATTCCTGACGGTCCCGACGGCCTCGGGCACGGCGCAGCCGAAGACGCTCACGTACGACGCCGAGTTCCTGGCCATCACGCGGTTCGCGAACGCGTACCCAGCGTCGTCCGCGAGCGCACTCGCGGAGCTGCAGTCGCTGGACGCGAGCACGGTCCGCGCGGCCATCGCGCGCGAGCGCCACTGGGTCGACGAGCACGTCGTCGCCGCGGGCAAGCTCGCGATCCCGCACAACTTCGCCGTCACGGCACCACCGCACGTCCGCGGCGACAGGGCCGTCGGGCAGCCCGCCGTCCACCGCAACCCCCAGACCGCCGCGTTCTGCGACCTCTTGCAGATGCCCGACTGGGTCAGCGTCGCCGACGACGAGTGGGCCGCCAAGAAGACGCTGCTGCGCGAGCACCCGCCCCAGTACACGCCGCCGGTGGGCGGGCATCGCGGCGGCTTCGGCGGCGGCGGTCGGAGGGGTGGCGGCGGCGGTTGGAGGGGTGGCAGGGGAGGCAGGGGTGGAAGGGGTGGAAGGGAGTAGAGATGTTTTCCGGTTCCTTTCCTTCTTCCCGTTGCATCTCTGTGAATCTTCAAAAGGGAGGGGAGGTTTCCTCCCTTGTTTCGGGGACGGCGGGATCACAGTGAGTGAGTGAGCTGCGAGTTGACTCGGTACGGAACTCGGACTTGACGTTACAACACAGAGCACCAAGGATGTGCCACTTGTTTTGCCAGTGGGGGTGCCCATCAGGAACGGCTTTGACACTTGTGCGGACAAGCGAGTGCGGAACAAGGCAGTTCAGAGCCCCCCTCCTGTTCCTCCTCCATGGCGGATCACTCGCGGTGAACATCACATCGAGCAAGCAAACATGCATCGCCGCAAGATTCTACGGGAAAAGACCGTACCATAAGTAAATATCGCCACGATCCAGTAGGGTCGCATGTGATAAATGAATCATCATCAGCATCAGCATCGCTGCAAGCTAGGTGGTCAGTGTGTACATTGCTAGCTAGCTGGGCCCGTATGCAGTCACCGTAGTCTGCATCAACTGTGCGAATACCCAAGTACATAGGGACACACGAACAACCGTCACTCACGGGCAAGCGGCGAGAGTAGATAGATGATAGCAACAATTTTCAAATTTCCTGCTCTCTCCCCTCCCATCCCAATAGCCCCTATCCATTTTTTGAAAGGAAGAAAATCCACAAAAGGAACCCTATACAAGAAAGAAAGAATAAACCCCACTACAAGAAGCCCTCCGCCGATCCTTCCCCCCACCCCCATCCCCACTCCTATCCAACCATATCCATCCGAACCGAGCCAGACCCAACTCCTAAAAAAATACAAAACGCGAGACGAGAAACGGACCGGAGCCAAGAGACATTAAGGTATCCAACATTAAGACGAAAAAGGAAAGTAAAGACGATGGTATGCGTGAATAGTCGATAAGGTTATGTAGAAAGGAAAAAACCAAGGAAAAAAATAGAGGAGAGGTATCCAAGGTATATAAGGAGCCAACCGACCGAAGGTAGCAAGAAGAAAAACATACAAAAAGCCGCCACCTGTAATGGAGAGAGATAGGTGTATGTACTGTTGTGCCCAAAGACCAAAGGCCAAAGAAAAGAGATGAATGGAGGAAAGAAATCTTTTGCAGACCCCGCCCACAATGCTTCGCAACGTACCCGATGCGTGTAATGCCGTCAATCAATGAGATCGGAAAGGAACATAAGCAACTTCAACAATAGGTAAGAAAAAAAAAGAGAATCGAAGCGAATAGGTATGGCAGGTGAGCGATTAGAACCAGACATTAGCGGGTTGGTCTTTAGACCACGAGGTACTCCATCTCATCCGAGGCAATGATCTTTCTCCACCGAAGACTGTCGCCAATGCTGCGATTCTCGTCTCTCCCCATCCTTCGCGATCCGGCGATAGTCCAAACGGCACCCCCTCCTCGCCGTCGTCTTCCTTCCAGATCCGCTCCAGGACGTCGAGACCGGAAAACTTGTTGAAGAAACCCACATCGCGTTACATATCTAGTCGCCGTTCGCAGATGAGCACCTTGCGGGCGTCGACCACACACTCGGGCCCGGTGATAAATAAGGGCCATAGGAGTCAGTTGCCCAGCCCACCCGAGGGAATGCAAGCAACGTGGACGAGAACTCCGCGGACGTTATTTTGGAGGGTCGAGTGCGAAGACGCCGTGGGAGGAGTACGCGCGGATTCGCGCTCACACTCCATCGTGTTCATCCGGGAAGAGGTCGCTGCATGGAGAGTGGTCGGCTGCCATTCGTACAAGTCCGACTTCATCGCATTCCAAGCCAACCAAAAGCCGCACCGACCATCCCTCTCGTTCCGTGCGGGTTCCGACTCTCCGTCATCCGGTCGCTGCGTGGATCATGCCCAGATAGCCCTCACGGAGCTGCGTTTCCCGGTTTGTTGATCGAGCTGCACATGTTGTCCCGCCAACAGAAGACGGTCTCCATCCACCCCCACCGACCAGTCTGCTTGGCAACCTCCTTCGTCGTCAGCCTCTTCACGCCTGCAAGATAGGGCTTGAACACCCCCCACCCATATCACAGATGTGATAGAGTAGCAGGAAGAGAAGGGTCGCCGAGACCGAACCCTGCTTCGATAGTACCGGGTTGATGAGCTGGTGTTGGAGAAGCTTGGTGCAGGTGTTCTTGAGGTGCAGCGCGCTGTCGGATGATTTTCGCGCACCCTTGCCGATGATAGTTGTCGGGGTTCTGATAGGGGTGATGCGGCGATGTCGGCGTGAGGCTTTCCGGATGGCTGCCGCTCGGCAACCCCATCCTCTTACGAAACTGGAGAGATGGCACCGAGACAACGCAAAGATGGCATCGAGCAGTGCCGGGTTCTGAAAGCCCATTGGTAGGATCTGGCGGCGAGGGTGATTGTTGTTTCCGTCGAACACAACGACCGCACCACAGACCGACTTGTCGTAATAGTTCGACGCGAAACCTGAGGGACGGATGGAGGTGTGCGAGCTGCGGGGGAGGAAGAACCGGGCCGAGGGAGTGTTCTGGAATCTCGCCCCTATGCCAGTGATTGTGGTTGGACGAACCAATCGGCGCATGCGCTGGAATGGACTTATGATGGTACCCGGACACGCTGAAAGTGATATCCGGACCGGCAGGAGCTGAAACCAGACCGAACTCAACCGAGTCAGAATGGTGGCCGAAGATAGTAAAGCAGCAAAAAAGCAGTCATACAGGGCGGTACACATCAACAACCGCAAGAAAAGACGCGCAAACTTTTCGCCGAGATGGACCTCTAAAAAAGACGCAGACAATATACAAAAAAAAAAAGGAAGGAAAAAAAACAAGCAAACGGGCGCCTGGAAGAACCAAGCATTAGAAAGTATTGAGCATATCTTCATCATACAACAGGTCGGATAGGTTGTTGTGGCCCGGGGTTACATGTTGGTGATGAAGATTGCTTACTCCCATGTTCGGCCCATTCCACGACTGCCCGTTTGGGTGGACGTGACCACTGTGCATCATTCGCGAAGCCGGAGCGTGCACGGAGGCAGTCATGGGCGCGTAGGAGACACCGCTGCTGGTGGCCGTCATGGACGGTGACCCATGGTACGATGCACTCGACACTCCCGAGACCATCTCGTACAGCGGGGCAGACGAAGGAGCAGAGGAGATGGGATAGTGGTGGGGGTGGGAACCACCATTGTTGAAGCTCGGCTCGTATTCCGACATCGGCGACAGCAGCATTGACGGGGCCTGCTGTTGAGGCAAGGTGACATGGGAGTACGGGGATTTGTGGTACTGCGCATTGCCGGGAGGGGGCGACGTCTGGTAGTGTTGCTGTTGGGCTTGCGGCGTAGGGGGGTGTTGATGATGGGACTGGGGCTGGGGCTGCTGCTGCTGCTGGTGGTGATGATGCTGCTGCTGCTGCTGATGGTGGTGGTGGTGGTGGTGGTGGTGGTGCTGGGGCTGCTGGTGCTGGTGCTGGTGCGGCTGCTGGTGATGGTGGTGCGGCGGCGGCTGCTGGTGGTGGAGTGGCGGCGGAGGAGTTTGCGCCGGGTGGGGCAGCACGGGTGAGCGGTAAGATGGTTGTGATACGGCAGAATAGGGGGACGAGATCCCAGATGGCGGGGATCTCGATGAGGGCAATCCACCCTTGGCGGAGAGCGCCGGACTATGCACCGAGATCGCTGATTGCGGTGTCGCAGATATCGCCGATGATGGAGCACGGGAAACTGCAGAGTTCGACGGCGGCTCCATGTTGACAAAATCATAGCTCGTGATGACGCTAAGCTTACTGGCGCTCGCCGTCGCCGTCGCCGCGGGCGACGAGCGCTGCTGCTGCTGCTGCTGCTGCTGCTGCTGTTGCTGTTGCTGTTGCTGTTGCTGCTGTTGCTGCTGATTGCTCCCGTAATTCGGCGTCCCCGCGCCCGCCGCCGACCTGGCCTTCTTTGCCGCCTTCCCTTCCGCTCCCTCTTTCTGCTTCGATATCCTGTCTCTCCTCTGCTGCTCCGTGACCGCGTTGAGAACCGGCAGCGACAAGCCCCTGAGCTTTCCCCTGCTCGCAACACCGACGCCCCAGGTGAGTTGAGTCCGGTAGCCCTTGCAGGTCTGTTCGCTGTCGAGGCATGGCCCGCAATAGGGTCGCCGCCTATCGCACTTGATTCCAGCGGAGCGGCAGCTAAAGCAATCTTCAGCTGCTCCGGTTGCAGGTGCTCTTCGTCTGCGCTTCTTCGTGGGGGACGCGGGGGTAGTCGATGCAGCCATGGCTGGAGGGATCGGAATTGCTGCGGCAGCAGGTTGTGTGAGCATCACGGTGGACATGTAATCGACGGAAAAACTCGCTATGTAGGTCCGGGTGGGATATATATATACTTTTTTATATATATTCTCGGGGAGGGCCGGCGACGAGGAGGCGGCGGCGGCAGCGGCGGCGAATGCGTGGGGTTTGGGGGGGGAGGAGGGGGAGGGGGAGGGGAGGAAGGAATATGTATGTAGGGATGGATGGACAAGACGTTCCGACTTGTGGTGTGTGCTGGTACAAGGTATCAAAACACACGAGCAGCTAAGAAAAGAAAAGAAAAGAAAAAAAAGGTCCTGTAAAATGGGGCCAACTTTTTTTTTTTTTGAGTCTGTGTGTGTGTCCGTGAGTGCAAGTGTGTGTGTGTGTGTGTGTGTATGTAGGATGTCCGTGTATGTATAAGTGTGTGTATTTTTTATTTTATTTTCCTTTCTTTCCTTCCTTCCTTCTTTCTTTCTTTCTTTCTTTCTTTCTTTTCCTTCCAAACGCGTCTCGGATGAGATACCCAGCGGGATATTGCAGAGAGACACGAACGGGCGAAGGGACTGTTGTTGCACCACGCAATCCGACGGGAAGGCTCGATTCGACGACTCCTGGCGACGCGGCTGCGGAGAGTAGATATCTACCTCGTCTTTAAGATGACGGCTGTGGCGGCGGCGATTCGCGACGGTGACTTTTGTGCAGGCGGACGCGGGAGTGGCGTAGGGGGGGGGGGAGTGAGTGAGTGGGTGGGAGGGTGGGCCCAGCGCAAGAGGGGGGGCTCGGATCCAAGGGCGGCTGTTATTGGCTGGAGGAGGGGGGGAGAGGAGCGCAAGTCAATGTCAGCACTCTCATTCCTGGAATTGGCGAACGGAAATCGAGGGATTGAAAGTGATGTGGAGAAGGAGGGGGGGAGCCTTCTTGAAATAAAACGAGATGTACATTCAAGAGACAGGGGCAGGTTTGGGAGCTGGTGAGAGGCGGGGGGGTAGTGGAGGGGGAGATTCGATGGATGGATGGATGTATGGATGATATGGCACGGTATGGGCATGGGTTGGATGGTGGGGGGGTTGTGTGGCAGTCGTACGGGTTGGGGGGGGGGGGGAGCAGTTGGAGCATGATGGGACCTGGGAGCTGTTCGAGTTTGGTCGTAAGGTATGTACTCTACTCAGTCCAGTTCAGTCCCCCCACTCTAGTCCCGCTCTTCGATACGACATTCTGCAGTCCGCCATGTTGTGTTGGATATTGTTATTACCATCTACGTTTTCTGGAGCAGGGCAAGGAAGTAGAGTTCGTACACAGTCCTGGCGATAGTCGACGCCGTGATGCTACCGACGGTTGCTGCTGCTGCCATGCACAGGGGCAAGCCGCCGTCGAACGGGTGGGTGGGTGGGTGGTTGGCGCGGGCGTGGATCGCACGTTCGGGTTGGGGTGTTGGTCGGAGTTGAGCAAGTGCTCTGAGGACAGTGGCACTGGATGGACCACATTCTGCTTTGCCGCACGCCGTTCCTGCCCGACGGATCGGACAGCCAGTTTACGACACATGTGGTATCCGCGGACTTCCATCCAGGAGACCGCCATCGTCAGATTCACCATGCCACACTCTATCAAGCAATCAATCGGTCGGTCAGTCGGTCAGTCGGTCAGTCAATCAATCAATCAATCAATCAATCAATCAATCAATCAATCAATCAATCAAGCAATCAATCAATCATCGATGCACCCCCCCGGAGCAGCGCAGGCCCATTTGTCTCGCTTGCTGCTCCCTCTCTGTGTCTCTCTCTCCCCTTCATCCCCTTTCGCTAAGTCGTTCCCTTCGCACAATATGTCCGCCATCCATGCCATGGTCCTCTCATGTGTGTTCCGTAGTGACAGCCGATCCGGGGAAGGGGAGGGGGGCTATGTATTCAAGTTGTCGCAGTTCACCGCGACACTGGCCGACCCCCATGCACCACCACCATCGGATGTCTGGTCGCCTGGCCTGGCCTGGCGGTCGTGCAGAATCGCAGTCGGGGTCTGGTGGGGAGGAGGACGGGGGGGGCAACTTCTACTCTAACTATGACCCATTGCATGGAAGTGGGATCTCACGTTAGGCATTTTTGTTGTAGTCTATGTGTACCTAGGTATGTATGCATGTATGTACCGCACCTCAAGATCCGGCGTGCATGCCTGCATGCCTGCCTGCCCACTCTTAGCACGCACACCCCCTACCGCGCTCGGCGGATTGGCGAGAACTCAGGGCGGAAGATGGCGGCGTGGTGGGTGGTGGAGGGATGGGCTGGGAGGAATGGGGGGGCAACGTTCGGTATAATGTTATAGATAGGAAATACAAGGAATGGGAAGACCGACGTTTTTTTTTTGTTTTTGTTTTTTGGTGGGGGGGATGCTCGTACATACTCTACATACTCTAGGTGTCTCGAGTGGAATACCGAAAGGGTAGATAGTGAAAGACCCAGGGGCAGGGGAGGTGCGGGCGGGGAATTGATAGAATGGTCAATGAACTCGGGATGTCCTTGGTGTGGCGGAGGGTAGACTAGTGTCGAGATACGCAGTCTTGGGCTGCGGAATCCGTGAAGCGTGATGCGGTGATGCCTCTCGTTCGTCCGTGTGTTGGGCCGTTCGTTTGCGCAACTGTCCGATGTCCGACTACTCCGGATGCGTGCCCGCCGCACGTCCTCGGTCGTCGTGGCCGTGGTCGTGGCCGTCGTTGCAACGTGAAATGCAGAGTTAACTCTTGCTAGCTCGCGCCGGTGCTGGCACAGCTGTCGGAGCCTGAAGATCGCTTCTTCCGGGCGGATGTGGCGGCGAGGGGAGTGGAGCATCAGCTTCGCGATGATGAAGCCGAACGAACCATGCGACCCATGTGTAGATACATATGTACCGGAACACCGCCGGCACTGGATGTTCGGTGCGTCGATAGAGTACTCTGCACAGCTGCAACCATGCCGTAACCGTACTGTGTGATGTCTGTCGCTGGCACTCAACTGCAGAACCCTCGCACATGAGCCCTGGGCTTTTGCGCAAGAGAGACGTGCTAAAAAAGGGTGGATAGACGGATGCTATAGAGCAGATACGTAGATACAGTGCAAACCATGCAGCGGACCGCCAATAGGCCTCGGACATGGAGGGTGGCCAAAGAGAGAGAAAAAGAAAAGAAGAAGAAAAAAGTCGAGACGGGGCGGGTTCGTTCCATCCTTCGGGGCCGATCCGGAAGAGCGAGCAGATAGAGAGGCACAGGCCCGCCAGTTCGCCCGGAGACAGCCGGCGGGCCGGCTTGCTGCGATTCGCTGCCAGCTGCCGGTTAACGTCCGCAGCTGACTGGCTGGCTGCAAAGCACATTTGCTGCGAGAGCATATGTATGTATGTATGTACGTACATCATCATCATCACCCCCAAGCCCTTCCGTCAACTGAGACAGCAGCGGGTAGTGGCCCTGTTCCCTGTCGTGGACGTGTGGTGTGTGTGCACGAGAGAGCGAAGTCGGGGCTGCGGACCAATCGCGGCGCGTGGTTCTATCGGGCGCTCGCTCGAGGAGATGAAGACGCCGAGATACGGATACAGATGATCTGTCGCGCTCGCTCTCGCTCTCTCCGGCGCTCTCTTCGAGTTCCGTCTGCCAGCCTGCCAGCCTGCGCTGCGGCCACACCTCCGACCGCCCGACCCGCCGGCGCGAAGGCTTGGTCCGCCTCTGCTTCTCTCGGTCCCGGCCTCCGCACACGCGTGGCTGCGGGCTAGATGGAGTCCTCCACCCGATCCACCCGTGCTAGAGCAGACAGAGACGTCGTCGTCGCAGGCGCTAAAACATCCTCGCGCACTCACGCTAACACTCCACAGTAGTGGTTACCGGCGAGTGGGCGGGCGGCGCAGAGCAGCGTGCGCAGTGTATCATAGACCATGTACCCTCTCCGTGCGGTACTCCATATCCGTTTGCCGTGCTTCGGTGTGCGTGTGACGCCCGCGAGAATGTCGGCGCGAGCGCGCGCAAACATAAGGGGCTGGTTGGATGGACGATGGGCGGTGGATGGTTGGACGGATGGTTGGGTGCGGATGCTGCTCCTTTGCGCGCAGCAAGCAAGCAATAGCTGCGGGCCCAGAGGGAAGCGAACAGCCTGCGTGCGGTGGGTGGCGGATGTTTGTTTGTTTGGTCGACATCTGAAGATCCTTCATGCTGTGTTCCACCAACATCAGCAGCAACAACCATCCCCGGCTATTTCCCCGTCGACGGCGGGGCTAGGGCGTATCGCGATAGATGCAGTGCATTGGGTGACTCTGCACGTTCTCTGTCCGGCGGGAAAAAAAAATGACTTGTCGCCTTCGCCCCGGAACCATCATGGATGGCGGCTGCTGCTGGTGTGGATGACCACCCATCCACCGTATCCCCCCCTCGACGAGCCCCCAACCCTGCTCCACTCCCCCCTACCGTTCCATGTTTGCCTCTGCGTGCCCCGCGCAAACTGCGCAGCTGAGGATGTTTGGGTGTGGGAAACTCCCGGCGGACGCACGATGATGACGGTGATGATACCAAATCAAACCCCCCCAAAAAAAGAAAAGGAAAAAAAGAGGGTTGCATTGATATGCAGAAGCAACCGTATAGTATCATCCATCGCGATGATATCGAGACCGTACCAATTTCCCCTCCCCTAAAAGAGGGTTTCACACACGGGATGGATAGAAAGAAGAAAGAAAGAAAAAGAAAGGAAGGGGAAAAAGACGCCAGGGATAAAGGGGGTGGAAGGAAAAAGAAACGGCAAAAGCATAAGCAGTATGTATGATGTGCAGCGAGCGAGCGAGCGAAAATCGCAACCCCGAACTTCCCCCCCTCTCCTGCTCTAGTATTCTTCGTCGTTCTCCGCCGCCGCAACATCGGGACCGACCACGCGCGCACACACACACACACACACACACAGAGAAACTCGCTCCCTCCTCTCACCCACTCCTCTCCGGTCTCACCGGGAACTGAGACGGTCGAGCACGACAACTCCCACGATGCGCGCACTAGGGGAGCTCGCTCTAGTAGGGCGAGTGTCGAATGTCAGCCGCCATCGGCGGTTATTTGTGCAGCGCTCCGCTCCAGAAACACACTCTGCGTGCTATGATGTTGCCTCAGTTCTGAGCACATGTCACGTTCGCGCTGCACGTAACCAGATACACTTCCGGGTGTGGCTCCAGCGCGGACGAATGGGAACATCGGACGGACGCAATCGATCCTGCAGGGCGCGAACCCCTCCCCCCTAGATAGAATCCTCAGCAAGAGAACATTCCGCAAATCCTTCTCTTTGCGCTCTCTCCAGTCGTGGCGCGAGCGCGAGAACGAGAAGGCAGCGCTGCAACAGCGGCTGGACATCGCTCTAGGCGGTTTATGGCAGGTGGAAACGACGACGCGCCCACGTCCCGACCACGTCCTGACCAGGTCCAATAGGAAGCTTCGCATCGTCCTCCTCGTGCACCTCGCGTTCGCCGCGTCCGCTCGTACGTATCATATGTAGTGTAATGGGCGGGCTCCTTCGCCACCCTCCCCTCGGACGGACTCGTTCGCGCCGCTAGATGCCGGCTCTCCACCGGTCGTATTAATACATACCAGCTACATAGTTGTTAGCCCAGCCGATGCAGTACGTACCCAAGGTATGTATACGTAAGCAGGCAATATATGACGCCACCCCCCGAGACGTGATCTGCCACACAGGGTGCCAGGTCAGGGTACATGGAGTGATCCGCCCAGCGTCGGCATCGCTTGCTTGACGGTCCTCTGGCCCGGGATGAAGGGATGCCGCGGTGATGGGGGGGGGGGCTGGGCTGTTCGGTGTGTAGATACGGTAATGGAGATCTACAGCCCTCTGTGAGGAGATGGGCGGAGTGGAGCGGAGCGGAGCGGGAGTGGAGCGGAGTGGAGCGGAGTGGAGTGGAGCGGAGCGGAGTGGAGTGGAGTGGAGTCGAGAGATACTCTGGATGTGGAGTGCGCAATCGCCGCACGATTTGCGGACATGGTTAGCCGCCGTCACGAGCCGCTCGCTCAGCTATCACTCGCAGCGGAGTCCAACCACAACACAACACAACACACAACACATCATCATCATCATCATCATCATCATCATCACCACAACACACACAATACGCAACGCGCGAAGGCCAATAATGTGCGGCTCTATGCGCTCTCGTTTCGGACCGGTTAGGCTCAACCGTCGCGGGGACCTGCATTCGCGGCCATTGCGGTTTGCCGCCGAGGATGGTCCGCTCGCTCGCTCGCTCTCTCGCCGTTTCGCACGTACGAAAAAGATCCGGAGGCGCTGTCGGTCTGGGTGAGACCTCCCCCACTCTCCGGAGTACACTCGACCCCAGCGGCGGCAGAAGAGATGCTGGACGGACGGCACTAGGCACATAAGTACATCAGTAGTGCAGAGTGCGTGCGGAGTACTTACCGAGCGACGCTGAGCTCCGCACGAACCCGCCGCCGCCTCCACGGAAATAGCCACCACTTCATCAGACGAAACGGGGGCGCCACTCTTCTTTGCAGGCTGTCCGGAAAGTCGAGCCTCCGACTTGGAGCAGACACCAGAGGAGGAGGCACGTGCCGGCTCTGTCGGTAGATGACGTCCTGTCGATTTATTTTTCCTGCGTCCACGAGCCAAATCCACAGCCAAGAGCACCCGGATCTCCCTCCTCCTCCACGCCAGCTCCCCCCCCCCCTCCCCTTCCGACTCCAAACGAGGTGGGGATAGCTGGCGATGGGATCGGACGGACCGCAACCACAGCTCCGAGTGCCCTGCCTGGCTCGCAGAGTGGAAGAGGACGAGCGCCGCCATCTCGCTTCGCCCCACGGAGCTGCTGCTCCAGAGGCGGATTCCGGGCTCGATTCGTATGTACGTGCCAGATCCGTCAACCCCCCCCCCCATCTTCTCCGTCGTCTCTCCTCCTCCGCCTGCTCGTCGTTGCTGCCGAGACGGCTGTTTGAGCGTCGCCAGCCGGAGGAGTGCCCACATCTTCCACTGGTGGACTTCGGCAGTGTCCGCGCACGCACGCACGCTCCTAGAGTACATACGTGCAGCAACTAGGTACCCGCGATGCCGAAGTGGAGGTATGTAGTATGTATTCCACGAAGATGCCGGAGCGGGGGGGGGGGGGGGGGGGGGGGTTGCCCGGGGCGGCCCGCACCCC
>Ga0307516_10001255_pt1 | contig 35314 bp, 42 predicted proteins | sample 19_EM_MG_FD_203310 | JGI IMG/M metagenome (GOLD analysis project Ga0307516, IMG submission 203310) | Populus trichocarpa ectomycorrhiza microbial communities from riparian zone in the Pacific Northwest, United States - 19_EM | ecosystem: Host-associated > Plants > Roots > Unclassified | place...
GTGAGGTGTGTATAAGAGTGGCAGCATCGTTGCCAAATTTCAATGTTGGGGTCGCGGACGGTGAAATGTGATGAGATCACGGCAACTTGAAGGAGGCTGCGGCCCGACATGCCGGCATTTACCTCTCGTTCACGAGGTGCTCTCTGAGTGGAATATATTTCCGATCTGGGAAACCTCCCTTTTGATGCGGGCAAAGGCATAGGTAGTTCTGGTCGACGACGCTATCCTACATTAACAATGGCAGCCAGATGGCTTATAAAGATGAAAGAGTGTCCAGGGGAGAACAGACGAATTCGAAACGCTCATAATCCGACCATTCAAACCAGACCTTTATGTCGATAGAACACCTCCAGAGCCTTTTTCTGCACCCGCCAAAGCGGCGTCCCGAACTTCATCAGCCAATCCAAATGGTGCCTACAAAGATCATCCGTCGCAATCAAAAAGTCGAGATCCTTCACCGTCATCGGCCTTCCGAACCCTTCCTCCCCACCAACCGTCAAGCTCACCCAAAGCCTCCTAAACTCCAACAACACACCAGGGAGCCGCGGTCCTTTCAGACCTTTTCCGATGCCTCTGGCCACAGCATAAAACGTCCCCCGATTGATGTGCATCGACTCGGGCTTCCAACACCGGAGCTCCACCGACAGCATGCGGAACAGGTAGAGGATCTTGGCAGACACGAGTTTGTGCGGCAGCGGGAGCTTCGCGATGATGGTGCCGCCTTCCTTGACCGCTTGAAGGGCCAAGATGAGCTGGGAGATGAGCAGTCGCTCCTGATCCCATGGCAAGGCATCAACCTGGGTGCGCAGCTGATGCCCATCGAGAAGGGCCAGATCGAAGGTGCGCTCTTTGAGTTGGGAAGGCAGACTTTGTAAACGGTCGTCGTCGATGATGGAAGGACCGAGTTGGAAATATGTGAGGTTCGCACAAGTCAATTGAAATCGTGAGCGGTGGTACTCCTCGAGGGCGAATTGATGCCCGCCTTCAGCGACCGGCAACGAAACCCCGAATCCTTTTGCGTAGGCGTTCTTATCCAATATGTACGAGGAAAATCCTCCAGGACAACATCTTCGGTGGTGCATTAATATTACCATCGAACAACAACCCGGACCAGAATCGAAAAACGAAGGGGGCTTACCCCAGATCCAAGAAGTTCAAGGACATGCGAGCAGGGACACACCACACAGCGTCATCGATTTCGCCAAGGACGATCTTCATCCGTCTGAACCATTGCATATTGAGATCCGGCGGAGCGTTATCCGCAAGATGGCGCTGGAGTTTGAAATGGCTTTCGATGATTTGATCATGCCATCCCTTGCATATCGAGATCGCGCGCGCGTCAACATTCCAGTCTAGGGGACTTGGGGACGCACTACTATGGAACTCAACGTACCCGGTTCTGCAGTTCCAACAATCGCTCAAGATCAGACGAGCCATTGTCGATTAGAGCCTTCGCCAGGCGTGCCCCCTCATCGTCGTCGTCGGGGGAAGTGTCAGTTGGCGATAGCGACAAGCCTGAGAGTGCGAGATGGACTGAAATGGGGATCGGGCGCATCTTGGAGGACTAGTGCCACAGGGGGCGCCAATCGAGGGAAGGGTTCCCAACTCGCCCTAATATACCTAGAATACATGACCATGGGGATGCTGTGAAAGTTACTTTTGAAGGTTGCCGGTACGCTTCTTGCAAGAACCTGGCAACAACAGATGATCACAGCATATGACTGGCTTTGGGATCCGGACCGAACGTTCTTGCGTCTCCAACGGCCTATGGCAAAAACCTCCAACATATGTCAAGTTACATATACATAATCAGATAACATGGGGAAAAATCGGCTGGAAATATCTCTCCTTGACCGTTCGTTCATTGCTCAAGCGCTCGTTCCTTCTCATACAACAATCCCACCTCACGCCGACGAATCCCTATTCCAACCACTATGTTTCCTATCGACATACGAAGGGGCCACAGGGTTGGTCTTTCCTTGGCCCTCCGCTGCACAAGTACATCGTCAGAAACAAATAATCTTCAGGCAAGCCCACTTACGAGTCGAGAACCAGAAATAAGTGATCAAGCCAGCGATGATGATCACATAGGCGACGAAATACAACCAGAATGGGCGATAATGCTTCATCGACGTTGAGCGGATGCAAGGGGAATGAAAAAACAAGGTCTTACATATAAAAAGAGACCTGGAAGGTCGCGTCGTCAGCACAAAAACGGATCCGAATGGTATGTGCACGTGCCAAATAAAAGGCCCCAAAAGTCGCTCGTGAGCAGACTGAGGTTAAAGTAGGTAGACGACGCTAAGCGGTACAACCAAGGCGCCACCGTATACAATATGAACATCGCTACAAATCAAAGATGATGAGACGAGCAAAAAAAGAGTATGTGTGGCCAAACCTGACGTATACGCGACCAAAAGTCCGACTGGGGGTGGGATTTGAATTAGAAGGGACATCGTGTTCGCGCACGTACTGTTTTCGCCTGACCAATTAGCGGTCTTCATTCCTTTGTGTTCCAATGCAGAACCCTGGATGCCGCTGATGATGACACCAAACATGCCCAGTTGACCAACGACCTGGAGGAGCGTCGTTCAAAGAGAGAGAAACCAAGGGGGAATCATGGCACACTTCGTATAGGGGACGTTTCCGGACGAAAAATTCTTCCGTCGCATTCGCTACGAATGAATGGTCCATCAACATGCCGATTTGTGATGGGAACCGACAACGTACTGAATCCGTAGAGAGTAGCACCGGCAATCATGAAGCCATCACCCTTGGCGCGGCTGAGGGCCGTCCAGTCCTTGTCTGTGAGCTCGTCAGAGGCGACCAATAAGCCGAGACCAGCCACGCAGATGGCGATGCCCTGTCGTTGCAAAATAAGCCGAGGTCAGAACACGATGTTTGGGAGACTGACTAGGATTTGAGTCCAATGGTATTTGGGCCGCATGTACACCCAAGAGAAGAACATGCAGACTGGGATGGCCCAGCTATGGATGAAGTTGAGCAGTGCGAGGTGATGAGGAAGGAGAGGGGACATACGCATCGAGGAGCATACAAGACAGGAGATCGGTGTATTGGTATGCCTTGTGCTTTCAGCGACGACAATCAATGACAAGAAGTGGAAGGGCAAACCTTGACCACGAGAAAGTTGCCTTCGACATCGCAGGCGGCCAGTATGATATCTAGATGTCTGAGATGATGAAGGATTTGGGGATGCGATCGTTCCTGACGTACATTTCCAGCCATCACGAATGACCACGTTCGCCCACCCCTTCAGGCCATCTAATATTGATCGTGAGCCAAAAGGGATCAGTCGTCTACCCGGAGGACGTACACTGATACATCGTGTACGGTGTGTAAACGATAAACAAGGAAAAGTACCTGACGTTCTGTTCAGAAGCATCAAAAAAGTACCGAAGGATACACGCACAAGAAAAAGGTCTGGGTCGTCGAAAGGGTCCAGTTCCGTTTGACCAGTTCGGTGGTCGTGACGTTTGTGCAAGTGATGCAAAGGGAGACGATCTGTCCGAAGAGAAGGGACAAGGTGAAGCGTTTGGTCCAGATCGCCTTCCATCTTCTGCCAAAGCTTATGAGAAAGCCCTCGGGAGAGGAAAAGTCCATGGGGGGACGAGTGGGGAGGGTCTGGAAGAGATTCCAGCGGGGTGAGGGGTCTGCATCGGCGGGGAGATCGTCGTGGCCTTTGGTGGAGCTGGAGGCGTTCTGGGGATCGGAAGACATGGTCGGCTGTAGGAGGAGATGGGTGAAAAAGACGTTGAGGATATGACTGACGGGGTAAGTCAGGGCAGTGGCTGGGTGGAGGGAGGTCCGGGAGAAGCCTCTGAGGAAGAAAAAGCTTTTTTCAGAATGTTTATATGACCACACGGGGCATCACACGCCAGGCACCTGTGGCACAAGTTGATGACGAAATGGTGCCTTGGGATGCACCTCGGTTCAAAGTCGAACATTTCAATATGGTGGACATGTGGAGGCTCAGGCAACGCTATGTTGATGTAAATTGAGCGAGTTGGCAATTGGTAGATCGAGTGTGGCGGAGTGTGCTGTACCTGATCAGTCCAACGGTTGTGCCGAGTGCAACTCTGGTGTGTTCCAATTTTTAGCCGTACCGTTACAGTCAGGGATCGCTCGTAATTTTCTGCTGGACTTGGACTTGTCCCTTCTAGTACGTACTCGCCATCATACACAAGGCAGGGCGGGAGTTATTGATACCGTTCCCGCCGAGATCACGGCCGACGAAGTGCCGGAGATCAGTACGTGGCCTCCCACAGGACATTCCGTGATTCGTCGCTGGTTGGAATGTCGGATTTGCGAGGCTGCAGGATGTAGAGGGCGATTGACGGGTTTGAGACGGACATCAATTTGTGATGTGTTTGTGAAATGATGGTTGGCAGTGTTTTTTCCGGTCCTTGTCACCGTCTCTTCCAGTCCTTTAATTCCCTGCTCGTTCTGCAGCAGCCACCACGCTCCTTCCTTATGCGCTTTCTCCTTATTTATCCGTTGCTCGTCCTAGCAGTCCACGCCACCCACGCCTCTCCCAGATCACATGGACGTCGTCCACTCAGGAGAGACCTCCTCGGCGATCTGCTAGGTCATCCATCCCCGTCTTCTTCTTTTCTGTTCTCACACCCCTCCTAGGCATCCCCCTCACAAGCCTTCTCCCTGCCATCAACATAAACCCGTCGCCGACAACCACCTCGACGACGACAACAACATCTGATACCCCAACCATCACAACCACCCCAGGCGGGCTCATTCCTCTGCTCTCTAGCATTTTGAACCCGCCTACAACCACAGGCGGGATCATCCCTATCCTCTCTAGCATCTTGAACCCGCCTACAACCACCACAACCACCGATATCACAACCACCACAACCACCGATATCACAACCACCACAACCACAACCGATACCGTAACCACTACCACCGATACCGCAACCACAACCACAGGCGGGATCATCCCTATCCTCTCTAGCATCTTGAACCCGCCTACAACCACCACCGATACCGCAACCACAACCACCACAACCACCGATACCGCAACCACCACCACCACCACCACTACCGATACCGCAACCACCCCCACTACCACCGATACCGCAACCACCACAACCACTACCGATACCGCAACCACCACCACTACCGATACCGCAACCACCCCCACTACCACCGATACCGCAACCACCACCACCACCACCACTACCGATACCGCAACCACCCCCACTACCACCAATACCGACACCACCACTGATCCCGGACTCTTGCCTTCCATCATCTCTTCCATCCTCTCCTCCATCCTCGACCCTCCTCCTTCCACTACAACCACCGATGCACCCACCTCAACTACTGACCCCGGCCTTATCCCTTCCATCATCTCCTCCATCCTCAACCCTCCCCCTTCCAGTACACCCGATGCTCCCACCTCAACGACTGACCCTGGCCTCATCCCTTCCATCATCTCCTCCATCCTCGACCCTCCCCCTTCCAGTACAACCACCGATGCACCCACCTCGACCACCGATGGTGGCATCCTCACAAGTATCCTCTCCAGTGTCCTCAATCCTCCCCCCTCATCCACGACCGACGCTGGTCCCATCACCACTCCTCTCTTATCCTCCACAACAGACGCTGGTCCCATCACCACTCCTCCCTTATCCTCCACAACAGATGCTGGTCCCATCACCACTCCTCTCTTATCTTCCACAACAGACGCTGGTCCCATCACTACTCCTCCCTTATCCTCCACAACAGACATGCCGATCATATCTCCTCCAACATCCGCCCCCAATTCCACCATCGACATCACCTTCCCCACCGTTGTCCCCTCCTCCACAACACCTCCACTCTCATCCGGCGTCGACGTCACTAGCGACCCAACCCCCTCCACCACCATCTCCATCAACTCGGACTTTTCTTTCGTCCTCACCGAATCCTCCCTCATCTTCACATCTATCGATCCAACCGAAACACCGACGTTGACCAACCCAGATCAGGCAACCACGACCGTCGCAGACAACGGGCCTTCTCCCGTCACCACTCTGACCGCCGCCCCGCTGCCGACCGGCATCCCTGCGAGGATCTATCCGAGCAAACAGCTCGACCTGACCCAGGACCTTTCCGGTTTCACCCTGATCAGCATCCTCTTCAACCAGGACCTCAACTGGCCGTTTGTCGTCAACAACCAAGTGTCTTCCAGCCAGATATTCGCGTACCTCCCCGCCCTCATCTCCGCCGCTATCGCAGGCACGTCCTCCTTCTTTTCTTTTCTTCCATCTAACTAATCCCCCTTTTTTTCAGATACCAACGTCAAAACTTGGGTGTTGCAAGTGTACATCCCCTCCTCGTACCAAAGCCCCGCAGACGCGCTGCAGCTCGGCACCATGTGGCTCGGGTACATCCCTTCTTCCCTCGTCGACACCCTAGCGGCAGAAATCAAGGCTCCTCAGTCCGCGTTCTACACCGGTGTACCAGACGCTGTCGCCCGTGCCCTCGCCCTACGCGTCAACTCGGGTTTCTCCCTCCTCTCCATTGCCGACCCCAACCCCGGCACCGGAAGTTCAGGCGCGTCGGCAAGCGGGAGTGCGGGTGGTTCCGGCAGTATATCAAATAAAGGTGCACAAGCGAGACAAGACGCGATCGTGGGTGTCGTCAGTGCTCTTGGAGGCGTGGCCGTGTTGGTGCTGCTGTGGTTGGTGTATAGGTCTTGGCAGAGGAAGAAGGAGCTGGCACATCGCAGGCTTTCAGGGTCGGATGATGGGGAGGGGAGGGTGGTGGCGGGTGCGAGACCGGAAGGGAGGGAGTTTGATCAGGATAGTGTGGGTGGAGCGAGGAGGAGGAGCTTTTATTTTGCGGAGGATTCGTTGAGGGGGTGGGAGGATGAGAGGCAGAGGCAGCAGGGTGGGTCAGTATCACCGGGGGGCAGTGCGGGTGCCGGTGGGAGTGTGAGTGGATTGGGAGGAATGGTGCAGAGAAGAGTGCCGGTGGCGGGTGCGCAGATTTCGGCGCCGGTGTTGGGTGCGAATACGATGAATTGGTGAGAGATGAGGACTTGTCTTTTTTTCTCTCACTTGTCATGCCGCGCCAACGACGTTTGTCCTTCCCGTCATCCTTACAAAATATATTTCCCTTTTTACTTCTTCCTTTCATGCATATACCTCTCCCTTTTTCTTCCTCCACTACTGACCCTTCTTGCTCACTTTTCCCCCTTCTTTCTTGATCATGACATGGGGCTGCGTCAATCGGTTTTTTTCTTTCAATTATTGCACAAAAAAACAAAAGCTCTCTCCACCTTCACCTTCACACCTCCCCTTACGATACTTGCATAGATTTGTTTACAAGCACTGGTAGCTGCGCTTTGGCATGTAACAGGGTTTTTTTTCAGTTTCAGTTTCGTACGCAGGCTAACGGTATACTTCACTTTTTTTGCTTTCAATGTCCATCCTGGTAGTTACCGTTGGTACTATGCTTGGCGTATGTTGCTGGACAAGCATCGTTTTTTCTAGCCAGCGGTGCAGGTGTGAATCGATGTCAGTGAGGGTTGCAATTCGGATGTACAACTGCTGTTACAGTATCTCGGTATTTCGATGCATCAAAACTATGTCTTATCCATAGATACACCCTAAACCCACCCCTTCGATTCTCTGTCTATCCCACTGGCCATCAAGGCGGGTCATCCATCGTGATAACACGTCTTCCGGTGGTTTCGGCCATTTCTGTGACGAAATGTTATCCATCATCCATCAGCGATTCATTTGGCTTGCAAGAATCACTACTACCGACCTGCAGCCAATTCACCACCTCTATTACCAGGGAATATGGGACACATTTTCCGAAGAGAGGGCTCCCAAGCCTCTCGATTCCTTGTATCGCAGTCAGCAAGTCTTCATCACCCGGCTTCACGCTGTGAATGGGGCCATCAATCCAGTCGATCACGTATGAATACTCAGATATCTCTCTTTCATAAAAAAGGCAATCAGTCAACGCCGACCCAGGAGAAAGATAATTCTATCTCACTGTGAAGACGCCTTGGCCAAAAATCGAAGGAAACGGGTGGCGGCAAAGGTATGCCACACTTCTGGGTCATGATGAAAAGCTCCGGACCGCGCAGGATCCCGTTGGAACCCTTCAAAGAAGATTTCGAGCTCGCCAATATAAGATGATTGAACGTAAAGCCCGGTTACGAATTGATTGATGTCTGTGTATGATACCGATTCTGGGAGACCGAGTAGCTTCGGAAGAGCCTGGAGATAGCGAGTGCGATATCGATCAACTATGCGAGACCCAGAGAGGTCAAGTTCTCCGGAAAGAATGAAAAGAACCTGCATGTACTGGAGTTCTTCGGGTGAGTTTACTAGTCGCGACAAGTGGAAACGGAAGCCAGAGTCGGCGAGCAGTATCAACTGGCCCAACAGTTTTTTGTCATTCCAAGTGGACTTATCCACCGGGTGTGCCTGATGGGGATCGTAGCGCGAGGTCTGCAGGTCAAAGCCTGCCTTGTCGCGTGGACTGAGCTTCCAGTTGACGTTAGATCGCAGTATCTTAAATTAACATGGCACACCTGCAAGACGTTGATCATTCGCACCAAAAGCGCTGCCGCGAACCTGAAGCTTCCCTCAAAGGAGCCATTGAGAATTTGCGACCATGACCCATTTTGAAGACTGTCCGCAATGACGGTTTGAAGTGATTTTATTTTAGAACCTTGTCGTGAACATTCCATGATGCATGTCTCAATTTCCTGCGGGTTGCAACGCACACGGTGACCGCAAACTGTCCACTCCACGCCGTCGGGCTCCAGCACCGGCATCGAGCGGGTCACCAATGAAAATAGACGATGAAAGTTACTTGCGTACCATGGTTCAATATCGACATAATAGTCCTTGGCCCGAGAGGGATCGAAAAGAAAGTCGAAGAACGATGCATGGAATGACCGAAGCCTACCGCCAACGTCCACATCGACAATTGACCGCAAACCCCGTAGAGTCAAGTTTAGTTGCCCTGGAGGCAGACCAAGGAATACTTCGGTAGTTGAGACCTTCGCATAAAGTTGGAGGAATGGCAAAACTCTCTTGACCAGGGGTAATTGGGATGTAGGGCATGCAGATAGAACGTTACTATAGAGGTTGTCAAGCTCAGCGAACGGCATCCCTTCGGGGCCATTAGGTGCAGATGAGGTGCCTAGTACTTGATCAAGTCGGTCGAGGCATGAAAAGTACTCCTCGTCGACATATTTGATGACGGTGGCCGCATAGATGAAGTACCCCCCCCCGATTTCTCCGCAATTCGTTTTATAACTCTATCGGAAGGCCATGGCCCAGGTACGAACTGCATTATATCCTTGTGCCTTGGGGAGTCCTTTATTCGCCTGAACTCATCCTGAAGATATGCCACAACGTCACGACGAGCACCGAAATCTCCGCAGACCGATACCACTTTGGTTACACTGGTCAGGAGACGTTGGTCGAATCTCTCTCGGATGTGAGATCCAGGTCGGCTTGTGATCAGGAAATGTAGGGGAAGGCCATGCTTGTTGACAAGACCGTAGACATCATCGAGGATCACCGATTGATCATTGTTGCCCTGACATTCATCGAGACCGTCAATGATGACGAGGAAGGGCGATGTAAGCGTCGCTTGACCCTCAGTGAGCATGCCGGGCAGTTCAGAGAACAGCGAGAAGAGAAGATCGATGGAGCCAGAGACACGATGTGTGATGTATGGGTCATCCTGTAGTACATCCCTGAGCTTCTGGCGTTTATGAGGGGAAGACATGGAGATTTGAACAGCGATGGTGGGGAAAAGGTGTTTACGAGCGTCGCGACCTGGGCTGGACCGAGAGAAAAAGAAACTCGCCGCAAGCTGACCGCGTTCAGCACATGTCTCTGCAACGGTCTGTGCGATAGCGGACTTCCCTGCACCTGCTGGCCCGTGAAGCCACAGGAGCTTCGTGACACATGTTTCAGCGTGGATCCACTCTTCAATTTTCCCCAGTATCTCCGTGCGAGTCCCGGGATGACATCGAGGGGGGGGAAATCGTTCCTGAGAATTATAAGCGGCACCAGGGGAAACCCATCCCGAGAGGGCTTGGGAGAGGCAGCCTATTTCAAGTGAGGTTCCGGGATGTAATGCAAAATCTACTCACCTGCCTCTAATCGGTCAACTGATCCATTTAGATGATAGGCGTTGAATACGTCTCCGTTGTGAACGGTCAAGTTTCCGTGAACGTCGGTGAACGAGCCACCTTGAATCTGCATGGTCGAGCCCCCCCGATATCTACTCATCTGGAAGCGTCCTTTTTTCAGCAATCTGGTCACGTCCCAAGACATACAGAAGTTTTCGCCGAAGGGTTCGAATAACCACGGAGGAGAGTCTTTGGCAGCGACGAAGTTGAAGAAGAGAGTCGCGGGCCTGCGCCAGGCACACAGCTTCGGGTGGCTGTGTGGCGTGTATAGTGACTTGTGGAATCACACTGTGCCGCTGCAGAGTACGGCGATTGGTAGTGATGTGACAGTCGATCACTATATAGGTATTTCATTACATCAAAATACGTCTAGGGCCTTCTGGGGCTCACCCGTCGATGACGAGTACGTCTTGCACGGTTCTCCATATCTCCCACCGGCCATCAACGTTCAACACGGGTCAGGTCCGAATCTATCATGACGAAAACACGTCTGCCGGCGATTTCGGCCAATATTTCTGTGACGAACATCCGTCAGCGGATTCATTTGGCTTGCAAGAATCGCTAAGGACCCACCTCTAACCCCAGGAATTCGAAATATATGGCAAGGTCTTCGAATAGAGGCCTCCGAAGACTCTCGATTCGCTGTATCTCAGTCAGCAAGTCAAGTTCATCACCCGGCTTCGCGTTCACAATGTGGCGAGGAATCCAGCCGATTACGTATAAGTACTCGGCTATCTCCCTTTCGTCAAGAAGGCAATCAGTCAATGCCGACCCGGGAGAAAGATATATCCCACTGTGAAGACGCCGTGGCCAGGAATCGAAGGAAACGGGTGGCGGTAAATGTATGCCATACTGCTGGGTCATGATGAAAAGCTTCGGACCGCACAGGATCCCGTTCGAACCCTTCAAAGAAGACTCTGAGATCCATTCGGTCGTCAAGATAGGGGGATGGTCGGTAGAGCCCGGCTATGAAATCATTGATGTCCACGTATGATACCGAGTCGGGGAGGCCGAGTAGTTTCGGAAGAGCATGGAGATAGCCCATATAATCAACTCCGCCAGATGTGGAGAGGCCAAGTTCTGGGTCAAGAATGAGGAGAACCTGTAAATACTGGTATTCTTCTGGTGAGTTTACTAGTCGCGACAAGTGAAAATGGAAGCCAGAGTCGGCGAGCAGCATCAACTGGCCCAAAAGCCTTTTGTCGTTCGAAGTGGACTTGTCTACCAGTTTTGCGTAATGGTGATCGTAGAGCGATGTCAGCAGGTTACGGAATGCCTCGTCGTGTGGACTCTTCCAGGTATTATTGATATCAGATCGCAGTACATCGCAACGTAAATTGTCATGGCCATACATACCTGCAAGACGTTGATCATTCGCACCAACAGCGTTGCTGCGAACCTGAAGCTTCCCTGAAAGGAGCCATTACTAAGATCTTTCGACCATCGACCTTGAAAACTGGCGGCAATGACGCATCGAAATGAACTTATTTTAGAACCTTGTCGCGAACATTGCATGATGCATGTCTCTATTTGCCGCGGGTTGTAACGCATACTATGGTGACTGTCAATTGTCTGTTTCATGAGTCTTACCACAATTGATACGAACATGTTTCGAATTCCGTTGGGATCCAGCGCCGACATCAAGGGGTTCACCAATGAAAATAGACGATGAAAGTTACTTGCGTGCCACTGTTCGACATCGACATAATAATATTTGGCCCTAGAGGGATCGAAAAGAAAGTCGAAGAACGATGCATGGAATGACCGAAGCCTACCGACGTCCACATCGACAATTGAACGCAAACCTCGCAGAGTCAAGTTTAGTTGCCCTGGCCGCAGGCCAAGGAATGCTTCGGTAGTTGAGACCTCCGCATAAAGTTGGAGGAATGGCAAAACTCTTTTGAGAAGGGGTAATTGGGATGTGGGGCATGCAGATAGAACGTTACGATAGAGGTTGTCAAGCTCAGCGAACGGCATCCCTTCGGGGCCATGAGGTGCAGATGAGGTCCCTAGTACTTGATCAAGTCGGTCGAGGCATGAAAAGTACTCCTCGTCAACATATTTGATGACGGTGGCCGCATAGATGAAGTACCCTCCCGATCTCTCCGCAATTTGTTTGATAACTCTGTCGGAAGGCCATGGCCCGGATACGAACTGCATTATATCCCTGTGCCTCTGGGAGCCCCGTATCCGCCTGAACTCATCCCGAAGATATGCCATAACGTCACGACGAGCAAAGAAATCCCCGTATATTGATACCACTTTGGTCACACTGCTCATGGGATGCTGGTCGAACCTCTCTCGGATATGAGATTCAGGTCGGCTTGTGATCAAGATACGCAGGGGAAGGCGATGCTTGTCGACAAGATCGTAGACATCATCGAGGATCGCCGATTGATCATTGTTGCCCTGACATTCATCGAGACCGTCAATGATGATGAGGAAGGGCGATGTAAGCGTCGCTTGACCCTCAGCGAGCATGCCGGGCAGTTCGGAGAACAGCGAGACGAGAAGATCGATGGAGCCAGAGACACGATGTGTGATGTATGGGTCATCCTGTAGTACATCCCTAAACTTCTGGCGTTTATGAAGAGAAGACATGGAAATTTGAACAGTGATGGTAGGGGAAAGGTGTTTAAGAGCGTCGCGACCTGGGCTGGACCGAGAGAAAAAGAAACTCGCCGCAAGCTGACCGCGTTCAGCACATGTCTCTGCAACGGTCTGTGCGATAGCGGACTTCCCTGCACCTGCTGGCCCGTGAAGCCACAGGAGCTTCGTGACACATGTTTCAGCCTGGATCCACTCTTCAATTTTCCCCAGTATCTCCATGCGAGTCCCGGGATGACATCGGGGGGCGGGAAATCGTTCCTGAGAATTATAAGCGGCACCAGGGGAAACCCATCCTGAGAGGGCTTGGGAGAGGCAGCCTATTTCAAGTGAGGTTCCGGGATATTATATGGGTAGTGCAAGCTCTACTCACCCGCCTCCAATCGGTCAACTGATATATTTAGGTTATGGGCGTTGAATACGTCTCCGTTGTAAACGTTCAAGTTTCCGCGGACATCTGTGAACAAGCTACCTTGAATCTGTGTGGTCGATGCCCTCCGAGGTCTATTCATCTAGCAAGGTCCCTTTTTCAGCAATATTGAAAGATCTGGTCACGTCCCAAGACGTACAGAAGTTTTGGCAAGAGGGTTAGAATAACCATGGAGGAGAGTTGACGTCCTTGGCGGTGACGAAGTTGAAGAAGAGTGATACATATATTGGTCTCTTCACTGGATGTTCATCCGCAGGCAATGACATGGCATTACAATGAAGAGATTTGTGGCCCTGCACCAGGCACGTACAGCTTCAGGTGGCTGTGTGGCATGTGCAGGCATTGGCGCCAGACGGTAATTGGTGTGATCAATGACAAATGAACGGCTTCAGCTGCTTACATATATTTACTTTAAAGAACACAAAATTGTAACGACTGTAGAATTACGTCGACTTTATACAATACAGGCACGGAAGCCAAATCTCCTCATCTGAGTTAAGCAAGCTAAACTTGATTTCTGAACCCACCGCCGCCACCTCCTCCGGTCGACGTCTCTTTCACGACCATGATATGGACATGAGCACTGGACCCATGGGGATCTGCCCGCACCTTCAATTGGACAAAAATGAATAAGAGCGCTAGCGCACCGATAGATATGAAAATGAGCCACGTACTTTTTTCTCTTGCTCATCTTTGTGACGATCGAACTGACCTTGAGGCCCCATCGCAAGTTGGAACGTCGGCGATGGAGGATCGACAGGCTGTATGAGGACTCTTCTCGCACTCATCCTGCCACGGCAAATCCAAAGAAAAAAGCAAAACAAGTCATGAGGAATGTGGAGCGAGTGAGAGTAGTCGCGTACGAGGCAAGGAATGCGATCACAGAGACTGTAGGGCACGACTAATTATAGTCTGTAAAGGGAAAGACCGGATACACAAACGTCGTGGTAGACTCATGAAGCATCCCAACCAAACCACTATGTTGAAAAAATTTGACATCGCATCAGTCCGAACGTCTATTATCTGAAAAAATGCTAAACCTACAGCTGAATGGAAAGATGGCGAACTGTAGGCGTGATATACCGTTAACGGGCCGTCGCGGGACGGGGAATTGTGACAAGAAGACGTACGGAAGCGATCATGAGGACGGATAGGATGCTACATCGGATATTCGTTCAATACAGATAAGTAAGAGGGCACCATTGGGGAAGGTCCGGTTCACCTTGCAAAGAGACCCGTCACTAGAACAGAGCGCATTAGTAGGTTATCTGGACGATCCGTTCAAAGACAGAGCCTTACTTATCCACCACATGATGAATCGTTCAAAAATCGGGGAGGTCCTGCATATACATACAGAAGCGTTATTATCTTCGCCTCCACCACAAGGAGCATTCATTCTCGGTTTACCTATATATTGGCATTTGCCGTCCGCGATACAAATCGTGGCAAAGCGCCAAAGTCGAGAACACCTCCGTCACTGTCGCTGTACAAGGATGTTATTGTATAAGAAACACACGTCCACTTGAACAAAACTTACCAATGATCAAAGTTGCGGTGAGGAGCGTCCTGGTATTTCGTAGGAAAAATGACAAGTTCTCGCTTTTGAAAGAGAACACTGCAAGGACGAGGAGCAAAACGGATCTGGCGAGGACCAGTATGCCCAGGAATGCTGCCACCATTCTCTTCTCCGCGTTCATAGCCAAACGATAGACATAAAAGGCCTAAGTGGTATCAGGACAGACGGTTGTGCTGGTATCGAGGGGATATCGCCCACAGATATTAAGAAAACCGTCAGCGCATGTAACGAGATGGAGAGACCGAAGCTCTTTGGAACGTGGGCGAACAAAAAATTAGGATTCCCGAATTGCTGAATGGTGTAAAAGTTGACGGTGTGATTGATGCACATCTGGCCCGCAATCTCGATCAACCTGGGCATAAACAGGAAGACTATGTAAGGGGACTCGAGAAGAAAAAAGGAAGATGGTGTCATTTTAGGACCAACCACACTGAGGCTGCCAAAGTCTTCACCGCTAAAGGGTCTGCGAATTGTTCCCGAAGGTAAACGTACAACTGTTAAAACGCTTTGAGTATCTGCTTTCTCATTCATTTGGAAAGTTACCTGGACCATGATCACGCCAGCCAGATAGGTTGCCATCGACGAACCGGCCTGGAGTGGCGCCAGACCCAGAGCAACGTTCGGTGGAGGAGACATATTGACACTCTCGCAGAGAGATCAAAAAAAGGAGAGGAAAAGATTTTCCCTCATCTCGCTGTGCGAGTCTCACTTATATACTTGCATAAAACGTCCGGAATTGAGTTACGTGCTACCATCGGGCTTCCTTGATGCTCCCCATGGGCCCGATATAGAGGACCCTCCTTTTAATCAGGTGGGCTGGTTCGTGTTCGAACTTCGGACATGAACTGGCCCTAAAGTGGTGGTGGCCGGTTGGGAGGGTCGGAGATGATTACCCGCCGCAAGCGGTGCCCAGATCAAAGGTTCGGACCTGCCACCTGACGACCATGCGGTGAAAAATGCTGTGAAAAATGACCTGTTGCGCAGCAGCATCGCAATTGTGGGAGGCTGGACCGTGGTTCGGATACGTGTACCCTCCAAAAAAGCTGGATCACAGTTCGGACACGAACCCCCAGATTTGGTTAGGACACTAAGGAGCCGAATTTGGGATTTTTTCAGAAGACGGAATTCGCTCTGATAGTGGCTGCTTGGCGTGCTGCACATGGCAAACATTGTGCATTGTGCATCACATGCATCACATGTGAGTCAGCATGCTCACATCATCAAGTGCACACGAGTCTTTAGTCACCAGCACCACGGATGCCATGGTACGTTCTGCCTACAAATTATTGAAGAGATTACAGGTAGCGCCATCGTGCTTACTAGAGCAGAACCACCCACAATCATTTTAAAAAATTGCCTCCGTCGCCCAACCGCCCCCCCCCCCCCCCATGTGAAGGCCCCTTCGCGACGGTCGACGACGGCAATCTGGAACGTGCGACGCATCGCGATGCCCACATGCGAGGGCGGCAACGTTCATCATTTGTCTAGAAATACCTTTGTTTGTTCAAAGTACCCGTGTCTACCCATTCGTCTATCCGACGTCCACCAGTCGTCGATTAGGGGACCCTTTCTACCAATTAAGGGTCCTGTTTTTTGTCCTCGATCGTTGCTGTTCGAAGGGTCGGTTCTCTGCCACGCGGGCGGCCGGGCCCCGAAAGACGGGTTGTCAAGTCGGCCTTGTTTCATGATCCACTCGCAGCGATATTATGAAGTATTATGATGACATCTGCCCTCCGGTCGCTCAGAGTTTCATGGGGCCCTGCAGTATCGTTTGAGCAATCCCCGCCGAAGGGAAACACACCCGATTTCGTACTTTATAGTTACAACTTGGAATTGATAACTTGAAACGTTAAGGAGGGTATATGTGAGAGGTTTTCCAGGATCGAAGATCGAGATCTCGCCACATTGACTCTTCATACTAGCCCCGTCTGGGAAACCGGGCAGCTAGCCGTTCTCGCGAGGCTCAAGTTTGACTCTGATCTTACTGTAACGGCCCGCACTGCAAATGCTGATTAGAGGGACATTCTTGCACATACCCACCTTGGGAGATCTAGACCTGCTACAAGACCACATCCTCGGTTAGTGAGACCTCCAAAAGCATCTCTCTAATCACATCACGCGCGAGTGAAGTGGTCGATTCTACAGGCTCCATCGCCCACTTTGACAAAGCAAGCTCTCCGGAATCTCAGAAGCTCCTGAATACTTCATCCGAACCGCCCACCACGATCCCAGATGGAACGTTCATCATGCCAGCGTTTTGCGATCTTCATCTGCACGCGCCGCAATTTCTGTATCAAGGGACAGGGCTTCACTTGCCGCTGATGCAATGGCTCGACGAATACGCATTCAAGGCCGAGGAAAGGCTCGATGGTGACCCTTCCCTGGCCCGGAAGGTGTACACCCGTCTCGCGGATCGCCTGATCCAGAACGGAACTGGCACCGTTTTGCTCTTTGGAACGATCAAGGAAGAGACGAAGTACGTTCATCTCGCTTCCTACACTCTTTCCACGCCTGCAGCAGTTCTGATTTTGCTCCTCTCTCTATGTAGCCTGATCCTTGCTGAAGTGATGCAAGATGCCGGAATCAGGGCTTTTATCGGCAAGCTATCGATGGACATCTCATCACGTCCGACCTACAACGAACAATCAGCAGAAAGGGCACTTGCTTCCGCCCGTTCATTTGTACACAGTTGTCGCCAGGTGTGCTCCCGTTTACCGCCACACCAGCGGCTCGTCGAACCCGTCCTCACCCCACGGTTCGTCCCGACCTGTTCGGACGACCTCCTCAACGGCCTGGGTAAATTATCGGACTCGATGTCGCTTAAAATTCAGAGCCACCTAGCGGAAGCGCACGATCAGGTAGAGTGGGTACGAAAAGAAAGGGGTGTTGAAGACATGGCCATCTTCGATCGCGTGGGTCATCCCTTCACTTACTTCATCGACACCACTTGAAAAACCATTCTGGCATTTTGTAGTACCACCTTCTGACCCCTCGTACCATCCAAGCCCACTGTACATTCCTAAGCACAACCAACCTATCCCACCTCGCCTCGCGCGGGACAGCGATCGCCCACTGTCCGCTCTCGAACGCCTACTTCTCCGCCGAACCCTTCCGCCTCCGGGAAGCGCTTGAGCAAGGCGTCAAAGTCGGACTCGGAACGGACGTCGCGGGGGGGTACAGTCTCGACATCATGAACGCCATGAGGCAGGCCGTGGCTGTCTCGCGAATGCGCGAGGGAGGGAGGATCTTGGCGCGACGTCCCGGTCCCGGTGCTGAGGCTGAGGGCGGAGCCACGCCAGAGGAACGCACCCTCTCGGTGGATTGGAAGGAGGCACTTTATTTGGCGACCTTGGGCGGAATGCATGCCCTCGGACTTACAAGGAATATGGAGGGCAGTTTCGAGGTCGGGGCACTGTTCGACGCGCAGCACAGTGAGTTCTGCGCAGCCCCTCCTTTACATCGATCGTCAACAACTTTTCTGGCACACAGTTCGACTTTTCGACGCCGTGACCGGTAAAGGTGTCGGCGCGTTGGATTTTTTCGATATGGAAGATGGTGGGAACCGAAGGGAAATCAACATTGAGATGGTAGAAAAGTGGTGGTGTCTTGGGGGGATTGAGAATCGCCTCGGGATGTGGGTCCATGGGAGACACGTGCCGAACGCTCGGGGTAGTGATCATCAAACCTAAAAAGCTCGGCTATCAATTCTCTTTCCCACTGTGTGATCAAGTTGTCAGGTTGATTTTTGTTTCAACTCTGGTCTCATCCTCTCCCATCTATAATGAATCTCGCCGAGTACATAAGGAGGAACGGGACCATACCAGAAGAAGCAATATGCCAGCCATGGTACTACGATGGGAACATCATCCTCATCTCATCAGATAACGGCGCATTCAAGGTCTTTCGGTACCTTCTCGTCCTGAAAGCGCCCGTTCTTGCCGATAACCTCAATCTTCACAACCTATCTGACGACAATGTCGAACTTGTGGACAATTTTCCGTTCTTCGAGCTCCCAGACAATACTGAAGATCTCCGGAAATTCCTTACAGCACTTCACGAGGAGGAAGAAATCCCGTACGTCCATGACTTCTTTCGTCCTGTCCTCCCCGTTTTGACAGCCAAGTTCCGTCCTTGGAAAGTACCTCCCTGGACTCGATGGAAGCCGCGGAATTTCTCGGCGGCGCCCTGCATCTGTCGACACGATACCAAGTCCCAAGCATCCGGCGAAAAGCTCTCCTTGCGCTTGAAAGCCGATATCCAAGCACACTATCAGCATGGGACCGCCTCCACCACTCCGAAGACGGCACGAAGCCATGGAAACAGCCTAGCCCAGCCGTCCCCGTGAACCTGGCGACCGAAACGGGGGCCCTCTCCTTCCTCCCCGCCGCGATGGCCGAACTCGTTAACGATGTCATGAGCGGAGAGGTTTTTGGTATCCCTGTGCAGCGTGCGCTCCTTGGGCCGGTCCCGGGGGTGAGGCTGCACCGGGAGGTGCAGCGCGGGTTTGCAAAGATGATGGAGCTCAACCACGTATCTATCCTCGAGACTATCAAGCTCGTGCGAGCCATCGGGGACGACTGTAACCGCCCGCCAGAGATAATGCCGTCTGTGGCTGGGAAAGCGCCTGTTGGGGCCAAGGTGCTGAAGCCCCGCCCGAGCACGTGTCGCAGCGAGTTTTGGGAGATTGCGAGGCGGTTGTTGGAGAAGGAGGTATTGGACCGGCCGATGGGGTATGATGATTTTGTGGTCGAGGTGGTGGGGAAGGTCAAGCAGGACAGGACGAGGACGTGTCGAAAGTGTTGGAAACAGTTCAAGTTTAGGGTTGAGCAGAGGAGGCAGGAATGGTGGAATGAGGTTCCGCGCGTTTCGGGATTTTCGGGGTGGGGTGATCCGCAACTGACGCAGGTTGGGGACGACGATGAGGTTGACCTCATGTCTTGATAGGAGGGAAGGAGGTTGCTACTTTGTTGGGTGAGTGACTTTTTGGGAGGATAATTCGACTGACCGAGTCTGATCCAGTTGATTGTTTCTCGCTTCCCCGCGGCAGCCTTGTGGGTTTCTCTCCTGGGCAGTGGCCGTTATTGTTGTTGTACCACTATGGACGGATGTGATATACTTGTTGTCTGTGTGTAGTATAGGTTTAAATTTTGTCACAGTTGCTTGAATGTAATACGTTGAATTTTCTTACGAAAAGTCGACAGGCTCACCAGAAAATTAGCGGAATATACTGGTCTGATTTTCTAGGTCCGTAGGGGTGGTGAAGGAAGGATAAGAAGTGGTCGGTGTGGCGAGAGCCACGAGGCGCGACAGCCGACGCGCCAAAGTCCCTCTCACGTGATGGCGCTGCTTACCTACATCACATTACGTGTTCAACGAATCTTGCCTTTCCATCCGCCTTTATGGCTAACCCAAAAGCCCAGGCCGAGAAAGAAAAGGTATCCTCGACCATATCATCCATATAAATACCAAAACTCAAAAAATATGCCAATCTTAGGGAAACGCAGCTTTCAAAAAAGGCGACTACCCGACTGCAATCGGGCACTACACCGCCGCCTCGCTCGCTGACCGGACAGACCCGACGTTCCCTTTAAACAGGGCAGCTGCCTATCTCAAGCTAGGCAAGTACGTTTCTACTGATTTTTCCTGCTTGTCGTCCAACATATACTCATACACTTCTTGTTTTAAAAAAATCGTTTAGAAACGAAGATGCGGAACGAGACTGTACGACTGTCTTATCCCTGAGCGCGCTGAACGCAAAAGCGCTGTTTAGACGTGGACAGGCGAGAATCGGACTGGGAAAGCTGGACGAAGCGCTTGGTGGTACGTCCGAGTCGTTTGGATTCTGGTGTTTTAACATGACTGGAAACTTTCCTTTGCAGATCTCACCCTGGTATTACAACGAGAACCTGAAAATGGGTCAGTCAAAGAGGAGATTAAGAAAGTGAACGAGTTGATCGCAAAGAGGAAACCCATCAATGTTCGTCGTGGTGTAATCTAATGGACCAAAAAGCTTATCGATGGACACATAGCCCAAATCCGTACCTCCAGCCCCAACGCCATCTTCAAAGCCACCGTCATCGGCAAAGAGAAGGCGAGTGCCCATCAAGATTGTCGACTCGACGTCTACCGCTGCTCCAACACCACCACCTTCAACAGCAGCGCAATCCACCCCTGCACCTGCCAAAAAGAGCCCTCCAGAAGTCGCTTCTTCGAACAAACTACCATCGAAAACACCGATTGACACGCTTAAACCCCTCTCCACGCGCTCTCTCAAGAAGGAAGAAAAAGAACCTCAACAGCCTCCAGCAGAAGCCAAATCACCATCATCATCACCACCACCACCACTTGAAGCCCATGATCATGCCCCATCTAAACCTACACCTACACCAGGGCCATACTCGAGCTGGCGAGCCGAACCTCAGCCTCTTTCGGCAGCAGGAGGCCCCGCCGCCACGCCCAGTGTGACAGGTACCAAACCAAGCACCTTTAACGAAGCTAGACAGGCACGGGAGACTCGCATCGGAGGAGGGATATTCCGTGCGTCGGGGACGTCGACGATTTTTCCTCCCAGGAGCAGTCCAACTCCTAGGGCCGCTCCTTCCCCCGCTCACGGGAACGGGGACAGCGCTGTTAGTGGGATCCAGATGCGAGGTGCACCTGCGACGATGATGACTCTATTTGATTTTTCGAGGGCATGGGAGATGGAGCGAGGTGTCGAGGCGCGATGGGGTCTCATTCAGGTGCGAGTGTTTTTTCTTCTCATCCATTAGGGACGGAATCAATTCCTTTTTTCAAAAAAAAAAAATAGAAAATTCCGCCGTCGGCCCTCTCGTCGTTGTTTAAAACCTCGCTCGAACCGGGTCTGTTTATTTCCATTGTCACAGTATTTGAGGCTGTCCTTGATAGTGCTGCGAAGGATGATGCGAGTGTGGTGGTCGGGGCGTACATGCATGCGTTTGGAAAGGTGGATAGGTTTGGAACGGTTGTGTTGTTCTTGAACAAGGAGGAAAAGGCGAGAGTGAGGAGGGTCTGGGACATGCTTGGGACTGCACCGGGTGAGGAGGATGTTGCGTGGAAACCCATGTGGACATGAGTTTATTTGTAGGGGTTTAACGTTCTACGGTCTTCTACCTAACTACTTGAAGCTCATCGATTTTTTTTCTTCTTGGGGGTGGGAGGAAGAAGCCGTTAAATTCCTGAGGACAACTACTAAAGGTTCAATGGAGTGATCGCCCATACATGTCCTTCGAAGAAGAGGCCACGCTGGATAATACACAGAGCCTCGGATGCGTCCTGCCGCACTCAGACTGATACCATGGATACCCGGCCTCCTTGTCAAATTCCGTTCGTGATACCTATATAAGACAAGCCCGACAAGGCGCCCCCACTGTCCTCAGAGCTGGACTCTGGAACCAATCCCCCCGATCCACGAACGCATTTTACATGAAACTCACCAGTGTTCCCCTCTTGGCCATGGCCATCACCGCCTTCGTGGCTCCAGCGATAGGAAGACCCTGGCGACTGCCCGAGGAGAATTCGGTAACCCGCTCTTGGGGCTCCGAGGAAAGGGCTTTGTCCCGCCGTGGGTGAGTCAAAGTGTTTCGTTGCTTTCATCGACTGTGTATATCTACTGGACGACAATTCTAGGACGATTGTCAGCATGCCCCGCCCAGCAGGCCCTCCGAAACCGGAACCGACCAACGTAATCATTGTGAACTGTGTGAACTGTGGCGCATTTGCGTTGCAGATCGAGCATTATGTTTCAAAAGAGTACCTCAAGGACAAGGCAGCCCAAGAACGGACCCATGTTGCGATCGAGTCGGTCTTTCTGCTCCTGAGTCGTTGCGCCCAGAACTGAAAACAATTCTTTCGCTATCACAGACTTAAGACAGATTGGCCCGTAATACCTGGCTTTGATGTGAATCATCGACTGCAGACAATCCGCGTCAAAGCCAGGTATTACAGAAAGGACTCCTCGGATCCGATTGCATCGAGCTATACTATGTATTATTCCTTCACATCGATCAAAGCCCTCAATAAGCTGCTAATTCCGTAAGACATCAACTCGATGTAAATTTAAATATTATTTCATGAAGCCATTCTGGATTATAGGAAATACGCCGCTCAGCACGAAGCTCCTCAACATCTGAAAATATTTTAACACAATTCTCCTTCGAGGCGTACGTCAACCCATCTGTGACAATTTCGAAGGAATACGTAGTTACTTAGTTGGCCCATGTACAAAATAAGAGTTTTGACAGAGGGCTGTCATTCTCCTTGAACTTGAACTTAAAAGGGCCAAGTTTTGTCTAGAACCTCCTTGAGCTGTACATCTTCGAGTCAGCGCGAAAAAAGAAATTGGGAGCTCATTGTGCGGCAGAGTGAGTGCGTTGAGTCACTCTGGTACGCGCTAGTATAATTGTTGATAGAGCTCAGTCAGTCCTCACTCCTCTCTTCCACGTCCTATGGACTACTCTCCTGACTTCGATACATTATCAGGTTCCTCGGGTATACCGTAACTTGGATACACGAGTCACAGCTACCGCTGATACCTTGGAAACCGGCCTTCTTGTGAAACTCCGTTCGTCTGGCTTGGATATAAGTAAGGCGCCCACTGTCCAGGTCCTCAGAGCTGGACTCCGTAACTAATCCTTGATCCACGAACGCATTTTACATGAAACTCACTAGTGTTTCCCTCTTGGCCGTAGCCATCGCTACCTTTGTGGCTCCAGCGATAGGAAGACCTTGGCGACTGGCCGAGCAGGATTCGTTAACCTCTTGGGGCTCCGAGGAAAGGGCTTTGTCCCGCCGCGGGTGAGTCAAAGTGTTTCATTGCGTTGTAGTGACTATATATCTGCTGAAGGGCAATTCTAAGCCGACCCAAGCCCCCGGAAATCCCCCCAGTAACCATTGTGAAGTGTGCCAAATGCGGTGCATTTCAGTCCCAGATCGAGCATTACGTCTCAGAAAAGTACCTCGAGGACAAGGCAGCCCAAGAACGGACCCATGTTGACATCGAGTCAGTCCTTTTGCTCATGTGTCGTTGCACCCAGAACTGAAATTTTGCGTGATCATGATTCACAGACTTCAATCCGGAACAGATGGGCCTGTCATACCTGGCTGGCTCACAAGCTTCATCATCAACGCTGCAAAACCTGACCATGGTCTTAATTTGGACCATGGACCGTCATCAACGATCCGTATTAAAGCCAGGTATTACAGGAAGGGCTCCTCAGATTCGATTTCCTCGAGCTATACCACGCATTACTCCTTCAGATCGATGAAAGAGATCGAAAAGCTGAAGTTCCCGTAAGACATCAACTCGGTGTAAATCTCTATTTTCTTATGAAGCCATTCTGAATTATAGGAAACGCCGCTCAGCGCGAGTGATTTGAAGATAATTCCACGAGATAGTTGGGACCGTATCGGTACGTTGGCCCGGCTGCCTAGGGATAAGTAGTGTATACGTACAATATCGTCAGGAATGTCAAGAGTTCTGACAGCGGGCTGTCATCAGATCTTTTCACCAGCTTTTAAAGGGGCAAGTCCCGTTTAGAACTTTTCTGAGCTGTATATCTTCGAGTCAGCGTGGAAGGGGACGTTGGGCGCTCACTGTGCGGCAGAATGAGCACGTTGAGTCACTCTGTACGCGCTATTGTAATGACGGAGCTCAATCACTCATCATTCCCCTCTTCCACCTCCCATGGACCACTCTCCCGACTCCGATGCACCATCCACATCCCCAGAGACCCACGAATCGTTTGGACACTTTGCAGGCCACGTCGGGCATCTCTCTGCCTCACAACAAGACGCTCTAGACACCTTCCGAGCAAACCTCATCAAAGCGGGGCTATATACCCCACCCGCTGGCGCTGGCGCCAGCGACGACAACACACAAGCGTCGCATGACGATCCAACTTTGCTGTGCGTGGTAAACACACTCCTCCCATGATGCCAGATAGACGAGTGATTTTTGCTACCATCAAGGCGCTTTCTCCGGGCGAGAAGCTTCAACCCCGCCGCCGCACAGAAACAGTTCAGCGACGCAGAGGCATGGAAGAAGGAGCACGACGTCGATCGGTTGTTTGCCGGGTTCGATACGGAAGAGTTTGAGGATGCACAAAGGTTTTACCCGCGGTGGACTGGGAGGAGGGACAAGGTATGCTTCCGCTCCCTCCCCCGATGTCTTTTGAATGGATGATGATGCTCCTTTTCGGACAGCATGGACTCCCGCTGTACATTTTCCAGATTTCGGCGCTGGTTCCGATACAGAAGGAGATGGATGCTGCTCCTGCCGAACGACGGTATCAACGAATGTGAGTACGAAACGTTCTCTTTCCCCCCTCAGAACCTAGTTTGACGGTTGGCCAACCGATGCCAGGATCGCGCTCTACGAACAAATGACCCGTTTCTCGCTCCCTTTCTGTTCTCATCTCCCCCATCCGAGCCCTACGACTCCCATCTCCTCCACAACCACCATCGTCGACCTCGGGAACGTGTCCCTCTCCTCGCTCTGGTCCCTACGCGGGCACCTCGGGGAAGCCTCACGTCTCGCGACGGCCAACTATCCAGAGACCCTCGGAAAGGTGGTCGTCGTGAACTCTCCGGCCTTCTTCCCGACCGTGTGGGGATGGATCAAGGTGAGTCAACATTTCTAGTCTTGTAGAAAGGAATCTTTGAAACCTGATTGAATAGACCTGGTTCGACGAAGGCACACGCAACAAGATCGACGTCCTGGGCAAAGAGCCAGGGCCAACACTGCGCGAGCTGGTACATGCGCAGGACCTGCCCAAGGTTTATGGAGGTGAGATGGAGTGGACGTTTGTAGATGAACCGAGTCTGGACGAGGATGCAAAGAAGGTGTTGGGGGAGGAACGGATGCTAAAGGGACCGGTCATCTTTCGGGAGGGGAAGGTGGGCAAAGCACTTTGATAGGATACCCCCGGCCCATCCAAAAATACAAGTACTATCAGAATTCTGACCATCATGACCGATCCTAACCCCGCCGACACTAGAGCCCTCGTCGAAGCTGGCTACGACCACGCTGCGTCCTCCTACCTCGCTTTTTCCCTCAAACATGCCGCCACGGGCGGTACCCCACGACACACCTTCCTCGACAAACTCCTTTCCAACCTCCCTGCACCCAACGACGCCAATGATATCCACATTCTCGAACTTGGCTGCGGCGCTGGCGTCCTCTGCACCCGCACCCTTCTCGAACGCGGTCACACCGTCACAGCAGTCGACATCTCCTCCGCCCAATTCGACCTCGCCAAAGCCAACCTCCAACCATTCCTCACCAACACCACTTCCCCCCGCCTAACCCTCCTCAACAAAGACATGACCTCCCTCTCCTTTCCCCCCTCCTCCTTCTCCGCCATCGTCGCCTTTTACTCCCTCTTCCACCTCCCCAGGCCCGACCAGCGCACCACAATCCGAAACATCGCGCGCTGGCTCAAGCTCGGCGGTTGGTTCCTTTGTACCCTTCAGACGGAGGACAGCGACCTCATCTTTGACGACTGGATGGGCGCCAAGATGTTCTCGACCGGGTTCGGCGTCGAAGGGAACAGCGAGATGATCAGAACGGAGGGGGTAGGGCTTAAGATCGTCGTGGACACAGTGGTGGTCGAGATGATCGGAGGGATGGAAGAAGGGTTTCAGTGGGTCTTGGCCGTCAAAGAAGGGCCCTAGAATTGGTCTCCGAGGAATGTACAAAGCCTAAACTATGCCTTTCAACACATCTACCATCGATATCCCATGCTGTATTGTTCCCTGTACCAATGATATTGAATTCCTCTACAGAACTCTGATCGACCTCCGCTATAAACCTCCCCTTCCAAACTTTCTCTTCATGACCACAAAGCAGCATCGTGACCGTCCCAGGATTGCTCAACGAGGTGGCCGAGTTTCAAATTTTCTTTGCAGGGTGTAAGAAGAATGCTCGGTGTTACTCTCGGCATCGGCATCCTTTTCCTTCTTTTGTGAGAGTTGGGGGATCCATTGTCTCTTCTCCGACTCGTTTATTGACTCAGAAGGAGGGACGAACCTATGATGCCTTTGAAGTTGGTCTTGTTGCGATGATGTCATAGTCTACGGATGTCCTAGATTCGAGTTATTTGTTTATTACTGTGATGGTAGACAAATAAATAACCTATTTATAGGATCAAGCATCTAGGGACTTTCTGGCCTCCATCCACAGAACGCAATCGCCTCCTCGTTATGCCATCCGTCCGTGCCGTTCTTCTCAGGCTTTCAATTTTCGTCTTTCCAGGGCTAACAAGGCTAAAGCAGTATGTGGTTTAGACCTATCCTCTGTCTGATGAATGGATTTCTCTGGGATAGAAACTACATGTGCCAGCAGACGGGCAGGAGGGATATCCACCGACATATGGTGGCGTACGCGTTCTTTTCTTTCGGAAACAGTAATATGATTGTTTTTAAAGGACTTTGACCCTGCTCTTCCCGCCAATCTCCACTCGTACTGCACCAGGATCGATCTAATCTGACTTCACTGTCTCTGAATCGGTGGACAGTGCCCCGATTCTCGATTTGGGCCCCGAAGGGATTGCCGCTCTTGTCGTGTCCATAGCTCAGGAGTTGGCTGGGCTTACTTCCACCCGCGAGAACAAGCCACGCATCATGCCTCACGCGCCATCGCCGAGTATGCACGCTGCAGCCAAATAGAAACTAAAGCAGCCGCACGGATTACTCAACTTCAGGCGCAGAGGCGCCATCTGTCGACAAATTGACAACCCTGCCTCTCGGCCCCTTAACGTTTTATCCAGCGTCGCAGCGCTAGCGCTATCCTTCGGCAGGGTGCGGCTATTATATCCCAGGCTCACCATATTTCGAACCTCCTTGAAGTCCAACTTGTTTTGCTTATTAGTTGCAATTAGTGAAACGCCACGGGTATGGGCTGTTTGGGTTTTCACGCTCCCTCACATCAAGCTTGCTCCGGAGTATACTCGGCGAAGTTCATGCGCTCTGCACTCAATTGAAAAAACCGGACACAACACTGGCCGACTCTAACAAAGGAAGTATCATTGAATCAAACGACCCTGCAACACACGTCGCAACAGGTAAGTACCAAATGCTTCCTCAGTTCCAAATAGAAAGACTCATTTCACCGATTGTAGATCACTTGCCAGTGCCACCGTCGCCCACACTCTCAACAAAGTGCAAAACCACTCTGCAACCCAGCCAGATCCGGAAACTCGGATCATTTTTTCTGACAGGTGCCCGTCGAGCGTTTGATTCCGAGGTTTCTCCCACCTACCGATTGGCGGTGTAAATACAGGCTGTCATACAACGGACAACTTCTGTATTTACATAATATATTGTTCCTACTACTCCACGTCCCATGGACCACTCTCCCGACTCCGGTGCATCAGAGACCCACATCTCGTTGGGACACTTTGCAGGCCATGTCGGACATCTCTCTGCCTCACAACAGGACGCGTTAGATACCTTCCGAGCAAACCTCATCAAAGCTGGGCTATATACCTCACCCGCTGGCGCCAGCGATGACAACATACAAGCGTCGCATGACGATCCAACTCTGCTGTGCGTGGTAAACACACCTCTCCCATGATTTTAGACCAACGATTTTTGCCACATTATCCAGGCGCTTTCTCCGGGCGAGAGGGTTCAACCCCGCCGCCGCACAGAAACAGTTCAGCGACGCAGAGGCATGGAAGAAGAAGAACGACGTCGATCGGTTGTTTGCCGGGTTCGACACGGAAGAGTTTGAGGATTCAAAGAGGTTTTGTCCGCGGTGGACTGGGAAGAGGGACAAGGTGTGCATCCACTCCCCCTCCCCTCCGTCTAAATTGGACGTCCGACGTCGTTGATGACGATGCTTGTCGGACAGCATGGGCACCCGCTGTATGTCTTCCGGGTGTCGGCGCTGGTTCCGCTACTGAAAGAACTGGATGCTGTTTCTGCCGAACGATGGTAACGTTCTCTCCCCCCCCCCTCGGAACCTAGTATGACCAACCGGAATTCAGCAGGTTCGCGTTCTTCGAACTCATCACACATTTCTCGCTCCCTCTCTGCTCCCATCTCCCCCATCCGAGCCCGAAGACTCCAATCTCCTCCATAACAGTCATCGCTGACTTCGGGGACGCGTCCCTCTCCTCGTTCTGGTCCCTACGCGGACACCTCGCGGAAGCCGCCCGCCTCGCGACAGCCAACTATCCAGAGATCCTCTACAAAGTGTTCATCGTGAACCCTCCCGGCTTCTTCCCGACCGTGTGGGGATGGATCAAGGTGAGTAAATATGCTTCGGCTTATAGGAAGGAATCTTGAAACCCAATCGAATAGACCTGGTTCGACGAAGTCACTCGCAACAAGATCGAGATCCTGACCAATGACCCATGGCCAACACTGCGCGAGCTGGTACACGAGCAGGATTTGCCCAAGGTTTATGGAGGTGAGATGGAGTGGGCGTTCTTAGACGAACCGAGTCTGGACGAGGACGCGCAGGAGGTGTTGGGGGAGGAAGGGATGCCGAGGGGACCAGTGGTCTTCTGGGAGGGGAAGGTGGGCAAAGCACTGTGATAGGATACCCCATCTGTCCATCCAAAATACCATTATATTTCTTACCATCATGACCGATCCCGGCCCCGCTGAAGCTGGGTACGACCACCCCGTGTCCGCCTACCTTGCCTTTTCCCTCAAACACGCCGCCACCAGCGGTGCCCCTCACACCTACCTTGACCAACTCTATCCCGCGTTGGCTCAAGCCCGGGGGTTGGTTCCTTGTAACCTCCAGACGGACGACAGGGACATCGTGACGACTGGATCGGCGCCAGGATGTTCTCGACCGAGTTCGGCGTCCAAGGGAACAGCGATATGCTTGGAAAGGAGGGGGTAGAGCTTAAGATCGTCCTCGACAAAGTGGTGGTCGAGATGCAAGAACGAATTCAGTGGATTAAAACTGTATTTGTATTACCATCCTATTTACCCCAAGTACCGTACAATTCAACATCTAAAACACCAATGGCTTCAACTCCCTCTTCAACTTCCTCTCTACAATATCTTTCGACGGACTCGGCACCGAGTCATCGCTCGCCGGCTCCCCTTCTCCATAGAACCTGCCAAGGCCCCGCGCACTCTTCTTCAAATGAGGGGAAATCAAATGATGAGGCGTCACCTGGCCCAAATGCGGGTCGTCATCCGACGAAGACGATGCAGGCTGGGACGCAACACGTCTCAATCCAGGCCTGAGCTCGATAGGATCGCTCCCGTCCTCAAAGCCATCCGATGAAGACGTCTGCACATTTCCAGACAACGCGCTCGCCCTTCTCCGATTCTCCGCCTTCCTCTCCATGGCCGAGCACGATGCCAAGGCATCAGCACGTCGGTGCTTGGTTGCAGACCTCGTCCCCCTCGCTACACCCTCCCTCACAGAAACAGATCGTGGTGTCCGCATCTTCAGCCCCGAATCAAAGCTTACAGACGACCGCAACCCTCCAGAACGTATCATGCTGGATCCATACACCTCCCGCAAGGTCGGAAGCACCACAGCGTCCATGATCACGCGCTTCCGCTTCTTACTCGGCAGTTGCTGTTCCTTTTCTTGTCGTTCAACTTTCAAAGGGGCGAGTGCGGGCGGTAGCGGAACCTGGAACGGTTTGCGGGTAGGACCAGTATAAAAAGTGACGAAAGTGGGAACGGCCAGCTTGGTTCCAAAGACGTCGTCCTCCTCACTCTTCTCCACATCATTTCCCTCGTCCTCACTCTCCTCCTCCTCCTCCTCCTTCCTTCCCTTCTTCAAGGGCGACGGCCGTCCCCCAGCATCCTCCTCTTCACGATTGAACGACCTTCGCTTCCCGAGCGTCTTCACACTCCCACCACCACCACACACTTCCTCAAGTCTCTCCGCAACCGACCGGATCCGCCCGCTTTTAGCAGGCGACATCCATACATCCGGCTGCTCATTCTCCTTGTCCTCCTCCACCTTGCGCCGCTTGCCCGGCGACCCACCTCTTCCAACACTCCGCGGCGTACGTCGTGGCGTCTGCGGGTGTCCCGAGGATTGTACAGACCCAGGCACACGTACAGGCGAGCTAGGCAAGCCAACCGGAAGCTGCGTCAAGAAATCAAAGCTGACAGGGGGCTTTTGAGGCCTTGGTGGGGTTGCAACACCAGCTTGAGGCAACGAAGGGAAGAAGGAACGCGACCCAGCTGTGGGCGTCGTCGGTGTCGTCGGACGCGTCGGCATCGTCCATCCCATATATGGAGATGCAGAATCAGAGCATACATCGGGGGTCCAGAGAGCTGGCACAAGTTTGAATGCAGAGCATGAAGGCGGGAGAGGAGCGGGTATGGTGGATAGAGTAGGTGTAGGGCTGCGGGAGACTTCTTGAACCGTTTCCCCTTTAGTTGTAAATGACGTGAACACGGCCTCAAGACCGGTCTGAATCTCTTCCGGCCACCCGTCCTCAGGCTCCTCGGTTTGCGCATAGGTCGCTTCCCAAAACTCTCTAAACGACTCCCCACACATTTTGCGTATGGCTTGCCGCCCATTAAACGGACACCCGATGAATCCCGCGAACGTCTTCAATGTATCCATTGTAACCGGTAGCTCTTGTATGCGCACGAGAATATTCTGATACAGCGGAACAATCTGCGGCAACCAAAAGTTAGCTTAGAGCGAAACAAAGAAAAAAAAACCATACATCGTATTCCAAGTCCTCAACACTCCAAACCTCAGTCTCATCCTCTATCCACACCGCCACGCCCTCCATGACCCCTTTGATCACATCTTCAACCAACATCAACTCCCTGAGCACCGGAGGACACTTCTGAACAACCTCCACAATCGCCCTCGCGGCCCACAAATACCGTGTCTTCTCCCTTGGCGCAGGTGGGTACGCAGCGCCCATCGTCTCGCTCACAAGCTCCAGCACACTCTCCGGAATCTCCCTCACTTCCTCTCCCTTATCATGCGCACCAGAGATATGCGACATCAGGAATTCGACAAGCTGCACACACGACGACGCGGCCGTCGGTGCAGCCTGGTTAGCGCTCGAGACCGCGCTCGCAAGACACGCGAGAACAGTGCCCGAGTCATGTCCATAATCCAGCGCCTTGTTCACAGAGTGATCCAGGAGTGCATGCCAGGTTTCATCGTGCGGCTTGGAGAGCTCCCATGCCGAATCATACCTTGTTGTCAACCCATTAGTGCCAATCCCATGTCCAAAGATGAAAAAATAAACATACAAAAACGGCACACCCAGCACAACCACCCCACCCTCCCACTCGCCCTCCACCACCTCCATCCACCTCGCACAAAACACTTGCCAGACGGACGCCCTTTCCTCAGGACTCCACCCCCATGTCCACAGCCTCTCCCCGCTCTCCACGTCAGGGTATCCCCAGAACGCACGCATAGCATCGGGCCCGCACACCGCCAGCACATCGACGCAGAACTCTGCCCACGTGTCGTTGCCCCTCTCATTGTTCTGAAGCTGAACCTCTGCATCAAGGTAGGTATACTCCCCTGCGCTCTTCATCAGGGACGCCAGGAGCTTCTCACCCGCTGCGGCGAGTGTGATGGGTTGGGGAAACACATTGCGTAGGACGCCCCAGAGTGCCCTCGCAAATCTGAGTTTGAGAGTGTTGCTGGAAAACGAAGAAGACGAAGACGTGGAGAGCCGGGGAAGCTCTCGATTCAAATCCAGCGTCTCATCTTGCAGCACGGAATCGACGATGATGTCCACCGCTGTGGTGGCAAACTCGCACAAGGCTTCTTCGTCGGCTTCATCTATAGGTAAATTCTCGTCAGCTTTTTCCAATACATGGGGATGCAACAAACCTTGCAATGCCCCAACTCTCACTCCAACTAACCCTTCCCAGACCCCTACCAAACCGGTCCACACTTCCCGGTCCGCATCCCCTCCTTTTCCTTTCCTGGGTTGAGCTCCCTCTGTCCAAACCCCCGCGCACCCCAACAATCCTCGCCACACTCGCACGAACCCTGTCCACCCCTCTACGAGCTCCTCGCGAGTCAAAGGCCTCACATCCTCCGCTTTTGGCGTCTCGTCAAATATCTGGTTGACAGTGCTTCCAAGGAATTTGAAATCCACGCTCAATAATCCTGGAAGGGCTGATAGCAGGGAGCGAGGAACGAGGGAGGGTTTCCTAGAGTCTCCTTGTTCCTCATCCTGTTCTTCGTCATAGTGGCGTGGTCGTCTCGAAGACAAAGATCGAGAGCGTCCAACGCCCACAAGCTGCTTCAACACATCCAGCGCCTGTAAGCCCGTCTTCCCATCCCTCTGTGCCATCATCTTCATTACCTCCAACGTCTTCTTCACTACCACTCCCTCTCCTGCTGCCTTTTCTGTCTCAAAGGAAAGCCACCCATCACACCCATTCGCACCACCCAACAAGGCGACAACTGTGCATACCCCCATCTCTAGCTCCGGGACCGAGACAACGAGATCCCACCACTGCTCTCGGGCCTTGCGTTCCCTTTGCCTCTCTTTCCTAGCCTTATCTTCGGCTTCCTCGTCACCCATCTCTTCCTCCCCCTCGTGAGAGTCCACGACCAGCCTCGGTTGACACCACGTCCACACTAAGACGCGCCACACTAGACACGCCAAGCCTCTCACAGCCCCCCTGCGATGGCGCATAGCCAGACTGACCAGCCCACTCATCGCACGCCCAATCCTGCCATCCCTCACGACACGCTCATTCATGAGCAACATCAACGCTGCCATGACAAGTAGGGCCCACACCGGGCCGTGCGCAACCTGTGCGGGCTCGGTCGCCTGGAGGGTCGTGCGGAGTGTGCGAATGATCGCTGGCTCCGAGGGCGTGGGTTTCGACGGGGAGGCAAGCGTTGTTGTAGCTGCACTTGGCGTTGCAGTCGCAGCGATCGTCTTTGAAGGAGATGTTGATTTGGCAGGACTAGATAATGTCGGCTTCGGCGGCGGCACGCGCATAAAATATTCCGCCACGATATCCGAGATGCGTGTATGCACTTCTGGCTTTGGCGGGACTTCGAGCGTTCCGAGGGCGAACCCACCCAGGGCGTGGCAGGCAAGTGTTCGGAGGGCGAGTGTAGGCGCAAGGAGGTGGGAAAGAACGGAGGGGAGGACTGCGTTGATGAATGCGGGGACGAAGACGGAGGGGGCATGGATGGAGAGGTCGTGGACTGCCTGGCAAACAAGAAAAGGATGAGTAAGTTTTGAAGGCAGAATGAGGGATTCAGAGTTACCCTCAATCCGTCGCTCGCTGAGCCTTTTTTCCCCTCCTTGCCCAGCTCGCCGTCGATTCCACGTGTCAAAGCGAAAGCGATGCGGTCGGCAGCTGGTGCGAGGACGGCAGGGGGGAGGCGTTGAGTCTGGATGAGCCAGATAGCCAATGCGCACGTTTTACGTGCGTTTAGAGTCGGAAGATCATCTGCCAAAGGGAGAGCGAGGACTGCAGTCAACATAGAATGCAGCTCGCTGTCTGTTGAGTTACTTGTTTAGTGTCTATAGATGTGTATGCGCCAGAATAAAACTCGCCAGAAAAAATACTGCATATAGCAGGAAGTGTGAACACGAGCGAAAGTAATCGTATCACCGCATGAGTCGTTGTACAGAGGTCCCGAGCGCGTTTGACCTGTTCGGCGGTCATCCCGTCCCTCTTCTTCTTCGGCGTGTTCTTCGGAGAAGGTAGGAGAATTCTTTGGACCTGTTGACGTTCCCGTTCTTCCTCTTCGGTCGCAGCAGCAGGACTCAGCAGCGCCTTGCCCAAATCCCGGACCACAGCGTTGACAAACGCGTCTCTTTGTTTACGCAGGGGTTGAAAAAGTGGCCATGACGCGTCAACATCGGTCGTACCCGTGACGCATGACCGCAAACGCGCCGCGAGAACGCTATACGCCTCGATGAGCTCCCTCAACGACGTAGAATTTTCAGCTCCCTCTGGACGCGTGATAACAGACACTGGGTACGCTAGGTACGCGAGGTCGCACAGCGGGTCGGATGGTTCCGGGGTGACTTCGCGCTGTGGCTCATCTTCTTCGAACGGCGTCAAGTATATACTCTGGCGTTTTTTGAGAATTGACCGCCCCGCCGCGACTTTGGGGACTGCGAGGAGTTTTTGTGACTTGGTGGGGGTTGGTGAGGCAAGAATGTGGATTTTGTGGTCTTTTGCGAATATGACGCGAGAAGAAGGGTCAATCTCGCGGTTTTCCTTGTCCTTGGATATGCGGTGGGCGGTGCTTGGCGGGGTGAAGAGGGACATTGGGGTATGGCCAAGTTGGTGTCACGCGTCACAATTGATTTTATTGAAGGCGTCACAGGTCAACAGTTAATTAGTCATTTATTGACGCGTTGCGTGTCTTGTTTGCTCAGTGTCCTCGACCACACACCGCTGGCAGGAGACGGAGTAACAAGTCTTCCCTAAATATGGCGTCATATAGAATCAACTCGGAGGATGCCGAATGGACACCTGACAGGTCATTGACATCTGCTGCGTCTGGACCATGCTCAGGATCGACGCGCTCCTCTCA
>Ga0307516_10001256_pt1 | contig 35286 bp, 14 predicted proteins | sample 19_EM_MG_FD_203310 | JGI IMG/M metagenome (GOLD analysis project Ga0307516, IMG submission 203310) | Populus trichocarpa ectomycorrhiza microbial communities from riparian zone in the Pacific Northwest, United States - 19_EM | ecosystem: Host-associated > Plants > Roots > Unclassified | place...
AAAATCGTCGACATTAGCTACCGCTGATCTCTGAATTCGATCTCTGACTTGCTCACATCTATTGCGGAAGTACAACGCCGAAATTCTACTTTTGCTGGCTCCAATGGGATAATTAACAAGTGGAAAAACGAGCAATTAATTTGTTCGGAAAGTGGCCGAGATACTGACCTAAACCAGAGTTTTTTTTCTTCATGAGCTGTTGGTCTTGTTTGGCACAGCTTAAACTTCGTTCTAGTTGTCAATCATAGGAATTCGCCCAAGAAATTAGAAAAAAAACCTACTTATTTGTTTCTTTCATGACAATTGACACAACCCTTTGTCCCAACATGCCTAAACTTGCTCTTTAATTAATATATTTAGATGGCATGCTATACGCTGTGAATTGGGTTAAGTCTTTATCAATATATAAAAAAATATAATAAAGATGATAATGTGATAGGAACGTTTAAAATGAAAAAAATGAATCTAATAACTTGATAAATGAAAGAGGTCAAACGTATTTAAAAGCATTAATTCAAAAAGTAAATAAAACAAAATATTATTATGAAGCGAGTATCTTATGCTTGTACCGACATAATTAATTTATTTTAATCATAAAAAAAAATTCATTTCAAAAAACTAGATTTTACAAATGCCAAAAATAAAAATCCGAGTTAATCCCTATCGCCTTCTAAACAACAGAAGAATATCATAGAAAATGAATTAAAAAAATATTGATGAATGAAACAAACAAAAAAAAAAAGCTTAAAAAAGAGAAAAAAACTAAGCATGCATGGGTGAACCTTATAAACCCGTAACCTATTAAATTATAGACTTGGACTCAACAAAAAAACTCAACAACCACCCGATTAAATGCGGGGGATAAAATCAATAAATTTAATTTAATTTAAAATAAAATTCATTTTAAAAACGCTAAATATAACAAAGATCGAAAAAAAACCCAGAGACAACCTTTGTTATTTTAAAAAGACAAATAGAAAAATCTTGCAAGGTAAAAAATAGCAATAATAACAAAAAAATATTATATTTGATAGGAGAAAAACTTAAGGATTAAATTGTAAAAAAAATCTTTCATTTCATTAATTATTCCAAATAAAAAAAATTATTCAAGAGAATAGGGACCAAATCTTAAGGATAAAACCTGAGGGGTTGATTTGATTTTCCTGAAGGTCAAGCCAAAAATTGAGTAGGAAAGAGGAAGAAGAACATCTACACGCACCACACCAATCACAATTATGCAACATGTGCTGTTTTTAAATGGAGAGGATGCCGAAATGCTTTGGTCGCTGTCCTAGATGCTAGGTTTTGGCCATCGGATGACACCACATATACAGTCCAACGATGATGATTATTGTCCATCATTTTCAATTTTTTTTAAAATTTTTTTATTTACCAAATTACCTTATTGCCCCTCAATGACTCTCAATAACTACCAAATAATCAAATATAAAAGACAAAAGAACCCCTCAGTCAAATGAATATTTTTTAATTTTCAAAAGCAATGAAGTAACTTAATTGTGTAAAAAATAAGTCAAAGACTAAAAAGTCCATTAACCGTAGTTTTTTTTATTTGTCTTTCAAGGATAATTAAGTAATCACACCAAGAAATGAAGATGTAAAAATACTATCTAATCCGGACTTTCTCATAATGATCAATGTGACCCATGAAAAAGATTTTCCTACCCCTAGAACCTATCTTAATGAAATTGATCTCGAAAGGTAAATGAGTAGTTTCACTGTTTAAAATACACACCGAAAGACTTATCTCTTTTAGCTTTATATATAATATTTGCACCAATATTTGTTTATCAAGTTTGTCATGGGGAATATTTTTCAAGTAGAAAAAATATATTTATATACCCCAAGATATATCCTTTTAATTAAGGATAAGAAATAAGTAAGTTTTGTTTTAAGTATCGAACTAACTTTTTTTTAGGAGAAGAGGGCTAAGTGTGACATTTATTTGAAAGCAGAGGGAGCCAATTTTCTATCTTTCGAAGGATTAAACATGTCAAGAAAGAAGTTTTTCACAGCAGAAAATGATTAAATTTTTCATTCTGTAAGGATTAAATTAGAGTTATCTAAAGACAAGGGGAAGGGTGACATCGTTTTTAATCTTGGAGGCCAGGGCCACCCCTTCGGATTCGTCCCTTGCAAATTTACAATGCCAGTACCACAAGATCGACGGCCTTCAGAGCTTCTGGATTGAAATGCATCGACTTTGAGCCATCGATATTGAAGGAATATATATATATATATATCATTGATCCATTCATTTCCACATTGTTAATAATAATAACAACAATAATGAGTGTAACTTAACTATTTAGATTTTAAATTTATTTTTTAGAGATCACCAGTTCGAATTGCACAAACCTCTGAGTCACTGGAGGTTTACACACTAACTTCAAGACTCATGAAATTAGTTAAGATGAACGCAAACTAGTCTAAACATCTATTTTAATAAAAAAATAATAATAATAACAAGAGAGCCTTCCGACATAATTTGATAAAGGTCTCATTTTTCATGTGGAGATGACTTTTGGGAGGCATGAATAGTCAATAATGGACCACATCGATGACATGGGCTCATCACTAACTTTTGCTATTGATAGAGACTACCCATTCTTCCTGAAAAATCCATCTTCTTTTTGTCTAGTGTGGTTATCATTATGGATATTAAGATGTTGATAGTTATTATTTGCAAATTTGTCACGGTGCAAAATTCTTTTTTTTAAATAAATTATATATGTTGAGTATATATGCTATATGGTTTTTGTTCGGTAATCCTTTTTATTTATTTTATAACCAAATTTTTTAATATTTTATTTTGTCAAACCAAATCTTTAAAAATATAATAATATCTTTGTACATATTAAAGCATGAAAAACAATCATTATAACACAATTCATGGACTCTCCTTTCATACCAACCTTCTCTCCCCTCTCATACTCTCTCTCTTAAACCCAAATTTAAAAGAAAAACCCAAACACAAATTCATGGCTCGAGACTAAATCAAGTATATTAAATACTAGTTTTTATTGGCTTTTTTCTCAATTCTACACCTCCTTTCTAAAGAATTTACACGTCCACTCTTTGGGCTTTTGTTTCTCTATTATTTTTTCTGCCATTTTATGTAAAGAAGAATAAAAATGTGCCCTTCTTCTACAAGTGGAGAGACCTCACAACCAAATTTAGTTTCAACATGGATCGAGATAGTTCAAATTTTTGACAGATCTGATGGCATGAATGTCTATTTGATAGGTCCAAACGGTCCTGTTAACTTACTGTCGGTGTTTGGTGGTCGTGTGCAGGTATATTATTTTATAAAAATATCAAATAAAATGAAAATAAAAAAGATATATTGTTGCTAGATGCATGCTAATTTCAAAAATAAATTTATAGATGCGGTGGAGATAGTGGTTCACAGTAGCTTTTAATTTTAAAATATATTTTTAAATAAATTTATAGATGTAATAAGAATGGTAAACTCCTGAAGTCTGTTTTCTAAATTTAAAATAAATTTTTAAAAAGATATATTCTAATTGCTTTTTTTTTTCTTTTTCTACCTACATTTTTTTTAATAAAGTTTTCTAGTGATATTTTTGTTATTTTTAGGTCTTATAACTCTTTAATTATTATTTCAAATAGAATGGTAGGTTTTTAAATAAATACATATTATTTATTTAATTTTTTCTGACACCAATTTTTAAGGATGTACATTATTGCACATCTTTAAATTTCAGGTTTAATGTATAATATTTAAAAATTTAATTATAAAGTGAAAAATAATTAAATTATACGATGCTAAAAGTAATTTATTTATTTATTTATTTTCCTCTTAATTTTGAAATACAAATGGCTATCAACGTGTTTCTTAAAAGCACGTTTAGCATTACTCTTTTCCACCTTATTTGTTCATTGATCTCCTCAGCTTTAATAAAGTGTTTGAGATTAATATTTTGAATTGAGAATCTGAAAATTTTTGAATTATTTTTAGATTAATATTTTTCATGTTTTTATATTGTTTTAATACGTTAATGTTAAAAATAAATTTTAAAAAATAAAAAAATATTATTTTAATAAATTTCCAAATAACAATAAAACATTCCATTACTTCTAAATAGAACATAAATAATTGTTAAAGCCTTTAACGGAGATAAGCTCCTGCTGATTTTTTCCAAGCTTGTAGCTAGGTTTTTCTTATGATGAAATACATATCCATAGAAAAAACACATATCTCTTTATCTTATTATAAATTAGTTAGAGCCCATGCAACCAATTCTTCTTTTATTTCAGTAATCTAAACTCTCAATAGAGGAATTTAAATTCAAAACGATGAAAATGTCTAGTTGAAAACCAGGGGTTGCTAGCTTTTTAGTCGGTCAAGAACAAAAATCTAAAAAGTGATGAAAATATATAATTGAAGTAGAGAATATTTAAACGCGAATGGTGAAGCAATTATGCTGAGATTACTTGTAGAACTTGGGCACAAGCACTCAACATAGACTTTTGATGGGAAGTATGACCATTCCTTTTCAGCAAAGATAACACAGAGCAATGTTTTTTTTTTTTTCCTTGAAGACAACAGTGAAATGCTTTTGAAACCACCTTATGAGTCCAATATGCTTTCCAGAATAACACATGTAAGTACACATTGTTCTTCTGAAAAACATTTGTTCCAATGGAAAGAATGGAGGCATCATCGTGGGTTCACATCTGCGCACCCATGTTCCCTATTGTATACCACCTCCACTCAAAAGGGAAAAAGATATTCTCGTTTGGGACCAATAACCCTATGAAAATCTAAGTAGATTAGTTTGGAAATTAAATCAGCCAAGAAGGCAGGGGCTAGCTATAGTAATACAACAGTAGAGGTGCAGAAATAACACCCAAGCCAAAAACTCATTATTCCTATCAAGACTTTGTTCAGCAAGATCATGATCATCAGCCTCATTCCCTTGTCTGAGTAGATGAGCGAAATGTTACAGACTCCAGGGAGTTTACCAATAGATGGATTGAGGTGAAAGTGTTCTGCAACTTCCAAAGCAGTTTTTATTCGCATCGCTATATGCTGTATGAGATTCTATATTAATCCAATCAATCTGGCTGACTCACTATTTTGAGATTGCATTCAACTTCGTTATATAAATTCTTGGCTTAAAATGATTTGATGACTCTTTAATATAGTATTATTATTTGATCAAATTGTTATGATTTCAAGTCTAACAAAATTTTTAACATGTAGTGGCGTGAGAATATGTAGATTTTAAATTCAAAAAACTTTTATTCAAGAAAAATATATTAAAGAAATAATATAAAATTAACATGTACAATCCCATTTCTTTTAATTCAATTTCATGTTCATCTACTTACTTTTTTTATATATTTATATAATTGTCTCTTCTATTTATTTTTATCTTAGTTATTGTTGGAGCCCTTTCAGTAAGGGTTTTTTTTTTTTTTTATCATATAATCATTCAATCAATAATTTATTATCCGGTCAATTCTGTATTATCTGCCGTAGCCTATGGTCATAAAAAAAACACAGAAATAATGGTATCTTGTTTTTTTTGGTCAGTGGTCGACCACATGTGGTTTGATTTAACAAAGTTATGATCATAAGCCACTTTCAAATTTTGTCATGTTGACTCAACAATACAATGAGGTTGTGGTAGGGACCAGGGGATTGACAGTCTTATACGACAAATTTTGTAGTTGTCCGAAATGGGCACACTGATCGCTTTGATTTGATTCGCACTATAATTTTGTAGTTGTCCGAAATGGGCACACTGATCGCTTTGATTTGATTCGCACTATAATTTTGTGCTGCGCTGATAATTTAAACCATCACAAGTTGTCTTTTGAAAAAAGTTTCCTTGTAACGTAACTGTGTTGCTAACCTTCGACAACAATTTTCCACACCTTTAATTTGAAACTATAAAAATATTATCTTTTTTATAGTTATAAAAATATACCATTACAATCAAGGTTGTTAAAATATATTTTTGACATGACATGAAAAATACAATATAAACTCAGATCGTAAAATCATAAAATCACAAGTAATTTTTTTTACTAATTATATATTGATAATTCTAGTTAAAAAATTAAATTACATTAAAATATGATAAAATGAGTCAATAATATTATAATCAATGAGTGATCTAAATAAAATAAAAGAGATAAATAGTATGAATAAATAAATTAATAACATGGAGGAAAAAAAAATCCCAGAACAAAATTTCTCAATACAGGAAAATCACTGAAAGGTAGGAAGCACACATAAACTTAGTGACAACCTGGTTGTTCCCATCACAATAAGTCTTGATAGATCCCTTTTAGGTTGCAAGCTAATGAGTTTAAATTAGTAATTAACTAACATAAATTCAATAATGAAATAAATTTCTAAACAATGTCTAATGTGCTAGAAAAAAATTCAAATTAAAAATAATTATTTAAAATTAAATAAAAAATAAAATAGAATAATAAAAAAAGTCTTCATGTTAAAGTTCCTTCATGTAGCCTGAATCTCCAGTTTTTGCATATTCTTGGCAGATTTAAGTCCTGATTTCAAACATGTCGTTCTTTCTCGTTTGGATGAATTATTGGGCCTACGATATATAGTTGGAAAGTTTCAGATGTCTAGTTTCTATCTCAACTTTAATCGAAGAAAAATTCCACCGGTATATGTCCCAAACAGTACACGAAGGTCATGTTTGACATATTTGACAATAATAGTGTACTAACTTTGACCCTATGAAATATTATGTTTCCTAACTCCATTTAACCTGAAAATTTACTACAATATATTTTCATGTATCTAATATTTTCCTGTAAAATTTCAACTTTATCCAATATACAGTTTGAAAGATATGTTTAATCTCGCAAAACTAGTCGGCAGACATTTTAAGGCTATATTTGGACCTGACTTGGTTCATATCACAAATTTAGTAAACTCGTAAAATCAGACCGAGTTTACTGATTTTACATATTTTGTACGAGTTAAATCTGATTTTACTAATTTTGAGTTTTTAGTCCGATTTTGCACGTTAGATACATGTTGACTCGTAAAATCGTAAGATTTTACGAGTTAACTCACGATTTTAACAACCTTGATTACAATTACTTCATATTATTTGAAAATAATATATTACCATCAATATTTAAAGTTAATACTCTTTCAAATAATTAAGCTATTAATATGCCATGTTTCTTTCCATTCATTAACATTCATTCTTCCTCTCTTTTACCAATAAAAAATTAAAAAAATTAAAACAGGAAAACACATCTTGCTTTTCAAATAAAATATCTTTCAAAACTTCCAATCCATTATTTTCTTGATCCCTTCTTAATATGTACAATATTTCGACAATTTATTTCATTGAATATTTTTGGCAGTTTATTTTCTTTGCATGACATGAAAGTAAATAAGTAAAACATTTACTCATGTATTAAATCAATTGTAGAGGTGCATAAATATTTTATGTTTCTTTGATAGAAATCGTGTGTATAAAACATTATTGACCAGCTTAAAATAAAAATTTAATTTTATATATTTTAAAGAAAAAGTACCAGCAAGTTAACACCAATGGGTTTTATAAAAAAATCCATTAACTAATAAGTTCATATTTTCAATTCATTAACAAAATATGTTCTGCCGATAACTTCAAAAAAGAAATTCCGATGGAATAGAGAAAATAATAATAAAATAATAATCTTATTATCAATTCTGTCAAAAATATGACATGTTAGTGTTTTCTGATGGAATTGTCGATGTACATTCTATTGGAAAACTTAAATGAAATAAAATCTGATAGTTTTTCCTCTCACTTTCTTCTTTTTCTTGCAAAAAAAAAAGCATTCTTCCTTATTTTCTCACAAATACAGCTACCATCCTTACAAATCCAGCCACCTTAAACCACCAACGTCGACTTAAATCTATTAATAGTATCAACATCCTTCTCTTGATTTAATTTTTTCTAAAGCTTTATAACACCAAGAAAGCAAACTTACTTTAATTTTTTTATGTAATCTATGCATGTTTTAGGTTAACTTATTGAAATTTGTTTGTACTATTTATAGTTTACTTGTATATTTAAGTGTTTTACAACATTTTTTCTATAGAATTTTATTGTATTAATGTATGATTTGAATGTTAGAATTTGTTTGGGATTTGAGGGAAATTGATTTTATTTGTCATTTGATGAAATTGAGTTTGATTTTGTAACTTAGGTGTTTTATAATTGAAAAAAATGAAGTACCAATTATATTTTAACTTAGGTGTTTTATAATATTAAATTTGAGTATTTTCCATTTTTATTTGATTTTTTATTAAATACAAGCTAAAAGTGAAGAAAATCACCTTCCTCGCATGAATAGAATAACTATTCAAATAACAAATTTAGTGTATAGATATAAATATTCTATAAGTTAATTGATTTATCTATCCTTATATATGAGATGTCTATTTTAATTTTTTAAATATTCATATTTTATCTTACATACTCTTTTGCTGCTATTTGGATAAAAACACCCCCGGACATCCAAAAGAAAAATTAATTAATTTTCAAAACATTAAAACTTAAGAAAAAAACTTAATAAAATTTGAAAACCCAAAACTAGAAAAATACTTAGAAACGTAAGAACTTGAAACATTACAAAAAAAATAAAGAATAATAAAGTAACCCATAAAATATTGGTATCTAATTAAAATTTTGAAAAATATATGTCAAATAAAACTTATTTCGTTGCCATAGATATATTTCTATTTGCGGAGACTTTATAGACATTATCTTTTTTCTAGGTTTTTTTTTCTAGTTTTTTTTTCCAATGTTTTTATGTTTCTTGAGCTTTTCTACTTTTCCATCCTTTTAAAAACATTTCAGAGTTCAAATTTTATTTTTTTCCAAATTATATGTTTTTTTGATTGTTACACGAGCATATTTTGCCCCAAAAGCAGTAAAGAGAACAAATTAATTTTTGTTCATTGATTTTTTTTAGATTTTTTTATATTAAAATGATACCGTTTTGATCATTTAGTTGTTTTTTAGATTAATTATGTTGATCATATCTTGTTTCAGATTAGCTTTAAATTAGATTTTATGACAATACAAATAAGTGGAGTAAATTAGAGGATCATATTTCCAAGAAAAATTAATATATCAATTTAATTAACATCATGGAAAAGATGAGCGTTTAGATCTAGAAAAAAGATATAAAGTTAAAAAGCAAGAATGATGGAAAAACTGTAAGATCATTGGAGAATGCATTCCAGAATTTTATAACTTGAAACAAACGTGCATGGCTGTGATAGACAATTTTGGCAGAAGCTTTAATTGTCACAATTACGTGATATAGATATAGCTTGAGATTATCTTTCAAATTCTGCTTATGCAGGCCCTATATATATATATATATATATATATATATATATATATATATATATAAGTAATCATATATTCATTTTTCTTATTATCTATGTACGACATGATTGTTAATATTTTATTTTCCTAAACTTGAACAAATTTAATGAATAGATTAGAGTGATCTTTGGGACAAGGCGGTTTGGAAATCGTATTGCCACCACAAGCATCAACTTCCAATGTGAGGTCAAGGGAGTTTAAAGTGATTGATAACATTTTGTTGAGTATAAGTCAATATATTTCATCTTTCTTCATCTTACATTGCAATAAGATGAAAAACTGCATTGATGGATAAAATTTTTTCAAATATATTTTTTACCTAGATCCTCGTTAAGAAAAACTAGGGGTCAGGTGAAAGATCTAAACAAACCTTAAATACAATTAAGCGCTGAGCTCAAATATACATGGTTTGACAAGGCTACCAGACCAAGTGTTCTTGAACTCAACCAAGCGCTGAGTCCAAACATATATGAATCCGGCAAGGTTACTAGACCCAACATTGTTGGACATTGCCAAACATTTCTTTTCTTTTTCTCTTGTAAAGTCAAAGATATTTTCATCTCATAAAGTCAGAGATATTTTTTTCCTCATTAAAACTTATAAGGGAGATTTTACTATTTAGCCCCCCCTCTCTATAAAGAGACTCATGAGTTATAAATACACAAGGAATCCTTCAAACAAAAGGCTCTCAATCTTCATTCTCTACTAAATATTTATTTTCGGAGTTTCTCTCTAAAATATCATGACTTTCTCTAAAAACGATACTTACTTAAGCATCAGATAGTCCTTAAATTCACCAAAAAAGACATTTTACAGGTACCAGCCACTTTGGCTATGAAGAACGAATCAAATTGTGAGAACTAAAAGATTAACTGATTTTCCAATACATAAGCATTGCCCCTAAGCTATTTGGAGTTTTGGGGACATCAACATTGGCATCATCTATGGGAAACGAATAAAAAAACCATTGATTGTTATTTCAAGAGCTAATTACCATCAAAGGTAGATTATCAAAACACTTCTAGAACTGGACGTGTCATGGACCTTCCTACAATGTTGACACACATGCTTCATCTGTGTGTGAGCAACTCTTTAAAGTGTAAGAAAGGCTATGCAGTACTTTAATTGCATTAAGTAAGAGTATGATTCCTCCTACTTATCCATGGGCTTAGTGAGGCAAACAAGTTTAGGTTATGCATTTTTCACTTTATAAACGTAGTTGAAGCCTCAAGAGTTTGAAACGTTTTCAACATGTACAAGTTGGAATTTTTTTTTTTTTGAAACGTAAAAAAATGATGTTATTTAGGATATACTTTTATAGGATTGCTATATCGTAGCTAGAATCAATTTTTAACATAAAAAATAATTATTTAGATTATATAAAGTTATTTGATATTGTTAATAAACTTAGCCCAATAGATTAACATTGAAATCTCTCGATCTAACTCTTTACCTAATCTAAGTTTAAAATTAGATTGTATGAGAATTACCTTAACATAACCTATTCAACTTAACATGTTCAAGGCAACTCGGACAACAATAAAAAGTGTGATTTGAATTTAAAAAATAATAATTCAAGATATTTTTTTTAATATTGGAAAGATAATATATTGGATTGATTTGGACTTTATGATTTAATCTGTCAAATCCACGATCTAGGTAATAAATTTCACTTAGTTTAAGAACTTTGTTTTTTAAAAACTATTTTTACTTAATTATATAATAAAAACGTGTAAAATGAAATACAAACTAAATATTGAAATATTTGTTTGATATTGTGATTATTTCATAGAAAATAAATCAAAAAAATTTATGAAAAAAATTAAAAATCAAGTAAACATAAAGGAAAAATTAAAATAGAAGGGGAAAAAAAAACTTTTTCCTTAACTGTTAATATAAACGGTGAAGAAAGTGGTTGCACTATGTATTATTTGTCGGCCGACACGGTCCAAAGCCAAGTCAATGCCCGAATTTTGTAAAATTCTGGTGATCTTTTTTGACTACTTGATAATATGTACCCGTCCGTGTGAGACGCCACAATTGCCTCTACAGCGAAAGAACGTTTTTCCTTCATATTTTTTATAATTAAAATTATACATATGAAATGCACAGTAGTTGTCCCAAATAAGACAATATATATAATTTTTTTTATTTACAAAAGAACATATTGTAATATGTGTATATACGCATATTTCTTAATTAGTTCTTGGCCTCTCAATCACTATAATTGTTAAGAGTAAGGGAAAAATGCTCGTCCAAAAAAGGAATGAATCCCATGTCAATGTAAACAACAAAACAATACACTGCAAAGCATATTCAATAATATTTTTATTAAACAATTTGAACAATGCCCTCTTCCATTTTTCAGCTTCTCTTGAAACATCTGGAAAAGGAAATCCATCATATGTGAATATTGTCATATATAAATATTGTATCCTTGCTGGACATTGTGACAGGGACTAATTAACTCATCAGCAGTCCAACATTAATTACATTGCCCAGGAGATTTTAAAGATTCTACTTGTTTCTTGCCACAAGGACCCTTTGTCCTAATGGTAAGTCTGTATTCATCATATGTCATCGGTTTGTAGAGAGCTGGCTGGTCCTTGGTGAGCAGTTCCTTGCATGGTTCAAGGAGCAGGTCGCTCTTGGGGTTATAGAAAAGGGCGAGAGAGACCCTTTCTTTATTAGAATTCACAATTACCCTGTGCTCCACACTCTGATAGATGGCATTGCTGAGTACCTATAATGATATTAAATATATGGATCAACAATTCGCTATTAATTACTACTGTTAAGTAACTATATATCCAATACTTTTTTAACAAGTATTAATGATAATAAGATCATAAACCTGGATTTGATCCCCTATGTTGATAATGAAGGCATTTGGGATCGGCTTAACAGTGAGCCAACTGCCCTTCCTGCGGACTTGTAGGCCAGCCACATTTTCATCAGGCAGGAGAATGGTCATTCCACCAGGGTCAGAGTGTGGTGAGAGACCTAGTGTAAGGTCTGGCTGGGGACACTTGGGGTAGTAATTAGCCCTCAGGCATGCCCCAACGTTCTCTTCTCCACCAAAAGCGTTTAGGAGGGAGTCCTCTTCCAGGCCAAGGTTCATGGAGAATACCTTCATCAACTTTCCACAAAGTCTAACCACTTCACTGCCATACTCATCTACCAATTCCCTACAATCAAGATGATAGAAAATACGTAATTACTTTGTTAAATAATATTAGCCAACTATAAGAGAATATATATATATATATATATATATATATATATGCATGCATATATACCTGCAAGAAGCTGGGATTGCAGGCCATTTGTTTTTGTTTATGAGTGAAAGAGGCATAAAATGAAGGAAGAAATAATCACTCCAATCAAGACTTGCCCCCTTCTCCACTCCCACCCGGCTACCATACCCCTCGTACGTTGCAGGAGTGTTAGCATACTCCTGCTTCACTTCTAATGGCAGGTTAAAGAATTCATGCCAAACCTCACAAGTCCTCTTCATGAGTTCATGGTTCACACCATGGTTCACTACTTGAAAGAACCCCCATTCACGGCAGGCATTGTGAACGCAGCGGAGGGCTTCCTCGCAGAGGCCTCGGTCACTGGAGAATAAGTTTTGGAAATCAATAACAGGAACATTGACCTCCTGAGCGTCGTTGTTTAGTAATGGTCTCTGGGATGGTGACTTAATATAACGCTCTGGGATTGCCCGTATACCACTTGCTGCTAAAGATTGGACTCGAGTCACTGGTTCAGGCCAACTCTGTAAACTTTTCATCATTTGTTTTCAGTGGGAAAGAAGGAGATAAAGATGGGAATTTGAATGATGTATGTGGGAGATATTGTAGTTTGTGGAGTTAAGAGGGATTTTGGAGGCCTATATATAGGCAATAATGGGGTGGCCGACTTATTTTTGAGATTAAAAGTTGTTAACAATTTGATCAGCTATACTCTTAATTCTCTCTGACCACTTCCAGTCTTCCATAAAACACAAAGAGATATTAAAATGAAAGAATAATTACTAGGCATGCTAGATGTAAACTACGTAGACCACCATACATGCATTAACATGGTCGGTCGGTTCTGTGCTGCTGGGCATGGAAAAAGCATTAATTGTGAGTCAACATGGCTAATTCAAAAGCCTTTCTATCAAACGTGTCATATGAGGGATATGCTGAATTACTTTGAATCTGAATGTAAAATATATTTTAAAATTATTTCTCAAATAGTAACTTCTTTCTGCATAGCATACTAAGGAATAGATTTTTTGTTATGTAATTACCATCACTTGTTCATAATTCATAACCTATATTGAAAACATCAGGTAGGTATCTATATATGGTATTGATTTTTTCACAAATATGGTCTTTGATTCCAATTTAGTTAATTTATTGCTTCACATTTGGATGCCAAGGGGCATTAATTATTTTTCATAAAATATTTTATAGAAATATATTTTTCTATTTTTTTCACATAAGATATTTTACTAGCTAAAATAAAATATTTTATAATCAATTTTTAGACTTAACTTATTTATTAAATGATATTTTTAATTTATGAATTTTTATAAAATATTTTGTCAACAATAATTTCATTCACAATATTATATAACTATTTCAACTATTATCACTGTCACCTCCATTACTCCGTCATTATCACATTCTCTTTGTGACCACTATATTTATCTCCCCCTTCTAATTTTCACCGTTACCACTACTTTATTATTATCACTTTCTTTTTATTATAACCATTACTTTTACACTCATCTATTACCATTACCACCACAATTATAATTAGTATATATACCGTCTCCTCATCACAACATATTATTATTAAAATATTTCAAAGAAAGATAAGAATTAATGATTTTTAAATCTATTTATGCTATTTTTTTTTTCAAATCTTCTATTTAAGCTTGGAAATATTTTTATTTTATTTTAAATATTTAAAAAAACTTGATTAAAAGTTTGGGCTAATTCTTTATGTTTATGCAAGATAATGTTTTATTTATTCTAGCTAGTTGATATTTTATTTTATTTATAGATAGTTATATTTTTATTTTTAATCAATTTTTTCTAAAGTAAAAATGTTTGTTGTCACCAACTAATTAGTTAATAGCCTAGTAATCATTTGGGTCTTGTAAATCAAAAAAATGATTCATTGAATAGATGGAAGTGTTGATTAAACATATTAGGTAATGGTAAATATGTAATTCTCTATAAGCTTGATTTTCCATTTCATGAAAGAATTGATATTTTATGTTCAGGTATTTCGATTTTTTAGGTTAATTGATTCATCTATTCTTATAATCATATCCTCTTATTTATCATTTTAAATTATTTCTCTCTTATATGCCTTCATATATTCATATTTTATCTTATATAATTGTTTACAATTCCTTGAATAAAAAGCCTCTAAAGCTTTCAAATAAAAAAAAATATTCTTAAGATATAAAAGTAAGAAAATATTTTTTAAAAATTTGAAAAAAAAATAAAGTAGAAAGAAATTGAAAATAAGAATAAAAATAAAAATATAAAAAAATGGAGCATCCCAGATAAATTGAAAAAAAACATAAAAATTATATAAAAAAGAAGAAGCATACGAAACTATTGAAATACTTGATAAAGTTGTATCTTTCAGAACTTCAGATACATATTTTATTATGAGTGGATTTGGTTTTATCATTTTTTAGATTTTACAAGTTATTTTTAATTTTTTCCTTTGCTAGATTTTTTATTGTTTCTGGATTTTTTTATAGGGTTTTAAAATTTATTTAAATTATTCTTTTATTTTTTGAAATTTATTTTTCACTTTTTGATATTTTTAAAAATTAATTTTCATTTTCAAGGTTTAAGTACTATCCATGTTGTAGCTAGGCATGGTAGGTGAAAGAATGTAGTCGTTATTTAATTGCCTTTTAATTTGTTGGAAAGTGCATCCCATCTTAATTACACCACCAGAAAATTTATTTTTCACTTTTTGATATTTTAAAAATTTTATTTTTTATTTTAAAGGTTTAAGTACTCTCTTTGATGTAGATAGACTTGGTAGGTGAAAGAATATAGACTTTCATTGAAAGTATCTTGATTTAATTGCCTTCTAATTCGATGAAAAGTTCATCCCACCTTAATTATACCATCAGAAAATTTATTTTTCACTTTTTGATTTTTTAAAAATTAATTTTAATTTTCAAGGTTTAAGTACTCTCCTTGTTGTAGCTAGACTTGAACTTGATAGGTGAAAAAAATATAGACTTTCATTGAAAATATTTTGATTTAATTGCCTTTTAATTTGTTGAAAAGTTGTTGAATGTGGATAGAATATTTCATCGATGTTTATGCTTGATGTTCATTGATATTTTAATTACTAATAGTATTCCTGATGGAATAATATCATAGGCTAGTTCCTCATCAAGAATTTTATTTCTACTAGCAATTTCTTTGGACGGGCTTTCCGCACCAAAAAAACACGACATGTTTTATGTCCGTATAAAAATCCATCAATATTATAAGTACCAACAAAATATGTTGTCGGTGATGTCATCATCCATTACCTGAACATCACCAATGGAATAACCGATGTAATTAGCAAAATAGTGAGACTAGAAATAAAAAAATTGTAATTCTTTGAAAAAAATGATTTGGATATTTTTGGTAGATTCACCGACATAAGCATTTATATTTGTCAGTGATTCCATTGGTATTTTAATGATTGTTTTTCCATGTTAATTTATTATAATTTTAATTGCATTTTTTTAACCTAAATTCACAACAAACAAAAAATTGAACAAAATTTTATAATATCTTTATGGAGGGGGGGGTCTAAATTAGGAGGTTTGGGATATTTAGGAGGGGTAGGATAATATGTTAACAAGAATGGTTGCATTTACTCCCATTGCTACCTATTTTATTCTTTATACTTTGCCAATAAATCCGCTTTCAGAACAAATAATTGTTCATCAACTTGTTTTTGGACCATCTCCTAAATGGTTGGTGATGGCTGTCTTGAGCCAGATTGTGGGGTTCCTACAGTTTAAAAGTTATAGCATGCCCTTATATTTCGGGTCGTAGTCATAGACATACCATAAACCCAATTCCTATCAGATTCGCTAATAACTCCAACCTCTAACCATAACTAAGAATCATATTCCACATGGGATAAAGTGTCTCTGTATATTTCCCATGCATTTGGTGTTATATGATTCCTAAAAATATAAGTCAAATCCCAAAATCCAAGTAAAAAAAAAAGCCAAGCCTATTATAACTTTTAAAAAAATTACTTATAATGAACGCTTCAACTTTACTGTTGACAAACTAATACACCCCTTTCACCTTATCCTTCTTTCTTATATGTGTTTTCATATATAACTCCATCAAATGTTTGCACCCAAGCTATGTAGCTTACAAAATGAATCATTTATTAAAAATTATCACAAATAAAAACTAAATTAATATTTGAAGAAAAATACTCAAAAAATATAACGAGGTATTACCAGATGCTTTTCATGGTTCATAAAAGAAAATGATCTATCAGTGTGCGTGCTCATAAAACCATGAGTCTTTTTTTTTCTGTTATGAAATCCAGATTGTGAGAACCTCCTAAAACCATTTGACACCATAAATTCTTGAATTGTTTTTTCAATTACTCTTTATGACGCGACTCAATCTATAATGTTTCCATAACCTAATGTCAATGAATTTAGCTTTGTCCTTTGTATATTTATTGGTATCATACCATAAATTGCGCAGCCTAATTTAGAAAATCATTGAACAAAAATAAGATAATTAAAAAAATATTACAAAGTTGTGTGTATGTGTGTGTGGACATATTTGACACATTACATCTTATCTAATTGCATTGTTATTTTCTCACACTCTCCTGGCCACCCCCTCATTTTTTGTATCCCAGTAGAATTTTCCCTTATAATTAATTTTGTAAACTAATTAGTTTTCTAAATTTAAAAAACTATATATTAACAATAAGTTGGGATTATTTTCCTTCTAACCTTAAACTTTTTTCACCAAGCTTCAACCATACTCATCCATTCAGGATGATCTTTCTTCCAAGATCTAAAAATAGAAATTTCAATATACTAGCATTGTCTCCCATTTTGGAAACCTGGTTAAAGTAAAAAATCATTAACGGTCAAAGAAAAAACATAAGTAAATCTATTCTTAATAGTTTTAAACCATGTTGTAAATTTGAGCTTCAGTAGCATTTGAATTTTTAAATAACAATAATTGATGATGTTGCCTTTAAAAAAAGTTACTAAATTGATTTTTTATGAGAATATAATATAAAATTATTTAAAACTATATAATTGTAAAATTAATTTATTGAATAAAAGGTCTAAATTTATCACAGTTGAATAACATGTAATTATATACTTGTCTGAATTTGATGTATGTGAAATATCTTCATGTCACTACATTCTTTGATAATGGTCACACGAAATGGGAAAATATGGACACAATCTCATTCGAAGGCAATTCACCACCATCATCAAGTTTTGAAACACAATTGATTCATGTTCTTAAATGAGGCTCAAAATAATACGAGATATATGTTGAAATCTCTTCAACAATATATGCCTTGCATATTGAGCTCAATATGTACTTTGTTTTTAACTTTTTTTTTAAGGTTGAATAAGTATTTGCATGAAAGTAAATAGAGATTGAGTAACTAAATGTTTACAAAAAAACAGCAGACAATTGCTTAACATGCATGTAATCCCTAACCTCTTGTATGGATACATCCATATGTAATGCACATGACCTTTAATTTTTACCAAATAAGCCAAATGTATTGTCATATGTTCCTTTAAGTCGAAGAAAGAGGGAGAGAAGATTATCTCAAGTTTACACATTTTCTCAAGGATGTTCATTTCAAGTTGCTTCATTTGCTAGATATGCAACTTGTTCTAGCAAATATCTTTAAAATAATGACTAATCCCCGTGAGTCATTTCAAAACTCTTTTGACAAGAAATTCCTATAAGTAATTGAAATGAGTGTTTGTATAAACACTTGGAAGTTGTGAATCTTCATTTCATACAATCTACACCCCTCTAAATTCACCAACCTAGCTATGTTCAAAGCATATTCATCAGGAAATCATAGATTTTTAAGCCATTTATAAACAAGAAAATGTGCATCCTTGTCAAATACGAACGTGGCTTTGAGTTTTATGACTCGTAACTCGTTATTAAGTAGCTCTAAATTCCAATAATCATAATACAAAGCTAGATCCATTCTAACTTTTATATTGTCCATAACCGTGTTAAAAATATTATCAAACATATTCTTCTTGATATGCATAACATCTAAATTATGGTGAATGACATTCATTTTCCAATAAGAAAGCATTCAAAAAATACTTTGCTTTACCTAATTATAGGTCACACCAAAACCATGAAATCTCTGTTTACCAAAATAAAAATCAGATATAATGCCCTCATACTACGAAACTAAATCATATAACTCTTCACTTAACAGTACCAGCGGTGCAATATCCCTTTTCCATACATTATGAAAAACCAAATTTTCCATCAGTGCTCCAACCCAAAACCATCCCATATTAAGAAAATTTATAATCCACGCCAAAGCTATTTTTATTTGAAAATTTTGTTTCTTTAAGGCATCATACATCAAAGCTCTAAATGACCGTAAATGATTTGACTCATCAATCAATGGTTAAAGACAAACATCCATATTCTTACATAGATTATAAGGACTAGGTATGATCATAGATAAAAACATGAATTCTAGCCTCATGCACATCCTCGAGGGAAAGTTGTAAATTGTTAGTATAATCAACCAACAAGAATAGAGTGCAGCAAAAGAATCAAATGGATTGAATTTATTTGTGTATAACTTAATATGTACATTTTGTGGTTCCATTAAAAACTAAGGATGCACCTTATTAATCTTCTACCATACTTCACCATCGAAAATATAACACCCATATCCATTTATTTCCATAAAACAATGCATATCATGAGTAAATTGTTTTTTGGTATCTCAACATAGTTTCTTTTAATTGGGTCAATACCAAGTTATCGACCACATATTTATCAGGTCCTCCAGGCCGATCCATTAACTCAATTCAATTAATGTGAACTAAATTTTTGTCCATTACGATGAAGATCATAACATTTCACATTTCCCACCATTTCTAACACATTGTATGATACCATTTATAATATGCAATAATCATGGAAATTAACATAATATATTCATAATTATATTCCAGAGAATACTTTTACTTAAAACTTAAGTACAACAATGTAGTTAGGTTTGATGTATAATTTTCTACATAATCATCTATATAAGTTGTTTGAGAAGGCTTTGATTACAAAATATGATGATTTATCTGATTTACTAGCATCCTAATACAAAATGTAATACATATATGAAGAAATCTTGTAGCTAAAGAGAAATGAAGTCCTAATTAGGTTGGTTCGATGATATGAGATGGACCTGTATATTATGCATTTATATATATATAGGATTAATAAATTCTAAATCTAATTATAATAATCTCTTACATCTTATGCACGTTAAGGTATCAAAATTCTACATTGTTTTACAATTTAGCGTTAAGGGTCCCATTCATTCAAAACCAACATAATACATTGGTTTCTTTTCATTAGAAAACAACATTACAATGGGTTCTACACATATGGAACCAACCACATGTCTTAGGAAACAACATTTCATTGGATTTCATTCACTTAGAACTAGCCGTAACACATTAGTTTTTTTCCTTTAGGAAACAACATCATAATGGGTTCCATACACTTGGAACCGATCACATTGGTTTTCTTTATTTAGGAAAAAAAAACATTTCGTTGAGTTTCCTTTACATGGAACCAACCGTAACACATTAGTTTCATTCCTTTGGAAAACAACATCACAATGAATTCCATACACCTGGAACCAACCACATTGGTTCCCTTCATTTAGGAAACAACATTTCATTGGATTTCATTCACTTGGAATCCAACCGTAACACATTAGAATTCTTTCATTAAGGTTCTAAAAAATCACAACAGTTTAACCAATATAATTCTCTATTATTCATTAATTCAAACAAAACTATCCCTTTAAAGCCAACAATAATTTCAATTCATTCATTAATTTCCTGAGAAATCATGACCATAACTCAATGTGTTTCTTTGTTTTTCATCAATTCAAATAAAGGATATTTTGTCAATAGAGAGTAGGAAGGTAAGGAAAAGTGGCCTACCTACTCCTCATACGGGATGACCACCTTCAATTGATGATCTAGTCCTCAATGTCCCTCTTGTTTCATAAGAAAGGTTTTAGTCAATACATCATTTATAACCATTTTTCACGACATATTCATGTTTGTATCAATCATAAAAAAATGCATTTACATCTCTCATCTGTTTATGCCAATTTATACCCATTTAAAATATTTTCCTTCATACCTTACTCATTTGGTTGAAACTAACACGCACTTATCTTTCTAATTATTCTTTTGAAAATGTCTCATGCATTCATGTTGGTATTATATCTACCAAGATTCTTCATTTATTGTGTCATTATCCATCTTTTTATGCTCACCATTATCTAAATGTATATGTCATACTCGTTAATGTTCACTTTTTGCTAACTACATGCATGTTTAGCATTTATTACATCATGTAAGGTTTTCTTTCCCACCATCTTCTTAATCGGAAAATTTCTAGGCCATGTCCCCTAAGTATTCATTCCATCATATTTTAACCAATTACACATAAAATCTACATCTTCATATCATTTTCAATTTCTCTCTGAGCATTATTTTATTAATCTTTTATAATTTAAGCTTATGTTTTTCAAGTGATAGTTTTCTATGACTAAAATCATATTCATAAATAAGAGCCCAATATACATTTATGCACTCACATTATACCCTTATAAGAAGTAATCTTACTATCCCCCCTCATTATAGTTGAAACCATCACCTTTGTTTCATCAAATCTAAATTATCCCAACATGCTTCTAGTTCATAAAAACACCACCATTTTTTTGTGATAGCATCAAGATATATGTTCCATATCCTTATGAAATTCAACTAACTTTGTAATTTCTAAACACACAAGTTTGATTCTAATCATCATCTTTCAAGATAAAACATTTTCTTAACCTGGAAACAAAGTGTAAAACTATATATTTGAACATTCTCCCTTAAAACTTCTTATTTGACTGAAACATTAGATCTCATAAACACCAATATTTTCTTTATACTTTCTTTACCAATTATCTTATATTCTTAAGTCATTGTTACTCCAATTTACTTGTTATCAAGCTTAAACACACATAACAAATAATTGTATAATTTTGCTTTTTGTAAATCTCTACTCATCCTTTCAAGCATAATCACATCAAAATCAAACTAAGGAATCTCTACACATTCATTTTTAAAAAAATCACAACAATTATGTTTAACAACATCAGTTATTGACATGTATACACATAAATTAACTAGGAAAATCTTTCCCTTAAATTTCTTCCTCTTGGCCGAACATTAGGGTTTCCTAACCACCAAATTTTCTTTTTCATTATTTCTTATTTATTTCATTTTTCATGTATATTTCATCTATACTCTACTCTCATAGCCTAATTCCTTAATTTCTTCAAGGTTTGTTTAAGAACCCAAACAAATACTTACCAAAATGGCTCTAACTTGACTTATGTATGTTTAAAATCCCTTTCTTCCTTGATTTCACAACTCCAACTTCTTCTTCTCCCTCATGGCTTCTTCTCCTTTCTTCTTCTCCAAAGTGTTGTTTCTTTCTTTTATCTTATCCCCACAAGTATAACTCTTATTTTTTTTATGCTTTTCTCTCTCTTTATCTAAGCTTACTAAAAACATGCAAGGGTGTTTAAGGTGATGTTTTTAAGAGAAGATGAAGAAGGAGAGGTCTTTCTCCTCTACAAGTTCTCAGCCTCTTATTAGAGGAAAGGGGCTAACTTATATTTATTTGTTGGTCATTTGTCTTTTTGGTCCCTCATCTTGAATGATCTTTCTCTTTAACGCTCTTTATTAAACCACCTTTAAGTATCAACCCTTGTTCTTTTAGTTCTTATTTCATGCTTATCATTCTACTTATTTCATCCTTTTTTTTTTTTGCACTCCTTTCTTACTTTAGTTTAGTCCCTCATTTAGTTTAGCATTTGTGTACTAACCAATTTCTATATTTTATTTCTCTTTCCTCTCAGTTTATAATGTTTACTTTTTCGCTATATTGACCATATTTCCTTTATGCTAATTAATTAAATTCTCATTTTATTGGTCATTTCCTTCATAGAATTTATGTAAAACATATTTAATTCAACCATACCCTTACCGGCTTTACAGGAAGAGTGCACCATAACTTCATCCACCTTATCATGTGATGCCATGTGCTTAGCAGTCTTTATAGACATAAATAACCTTTACAACCTAAGAGTGATTGAGAAGTATCTCAATTTTTTATCACCGACAAGAGTCATTTCTTTACCAATATTGAGTTTATATAGAGCATGTTGACATGTTTTGCACTTCATAAAATTTGCATATTCACCGTAGTACAAAATGCAAAAGTTCGGACATGTATCAATTTTTTGGTATCCTAAACCAAAAGGTTTCATCATAGATTTTGCAGCATAGAATTTCTCTTTTAGCTTATTCCCTTTAGGTGACATGTTTTTCTCACATTCGATAATCCTATCATAATCAGTCTTATTCAACTCATAATCTGACTTGATGGTAAACACTCATGCAATGACCAATAATTAATTTTAAGTTATGCACTCATCTTATAATGGTCCATCAAAATCTTTTAAAAGTTTAAAAAACCTAGCTCCATTTATATTTGGTTCTTTATCTAAAAAAAATATTACATGAACCTTCACCTGAATAACCCTGATTAATTTTCATTGCATCCATCACCATAATCCTATAAGAATTACTATTATCATTTACAAACTCATGTATGCCGTTAGAAATAGAAGTTGAGCCAACCATTCTTTTTATCATTATTTTGCAAGGAAAATAGAGTTTTTCATGTGCAAACCAACATAAGTATTTATCTACAAATCTTTTTTTTCTAAAAGATGTATCATTACTGCATCTTTATGGAAATGTTTTTTGTTTTTCACATTTCACATATTTTTTTCTCCACTAATATTCTCTGGATTAGAAAATATCAAATTAATAAAACCCTCAACCCTCTTAAATAAAGATAATCTTGTCTATACAACTCTTCAGGTGAATTTTGATACATCCAAGAATGATCATCCATTACTTATGTAACCTATATAGTATATTGATGAAAATATTTATTAATAATATAACCATCAATTTAAAATTCAAATTTTTTTAATTAAAAATCAATTCATAATCCAATAAACAATTATAATTTCTATATAAATTCAATGTTATGTCAAAATATGAACTAATTATTTTAGTAACAAAAAGTCGGTGCTCAACTAATTATCCATCAATTATTCAATTCAAACTTAATTCAATATAATTTAATACTTTTTAAATATTATCAAATCCAAAAAACAAATCAATTTTCTCCAAATTTCTAACTTAACAATAAAATTAAAAAAATATGATTGGTATCCATTAAATAACCCTTCATATCTTCTATTATAACACACATAAGTTATAAAATCAAACTCAATTTCATCGAATTAGAAAACAAATTAAATTTCTCCAAAATCTTAAACAAACCCTAACATACATACATACAAATCATATATTCATACAATAAAATTATTCAGGGAAAGTTTGTACATGCAAACTACAAATACTACAAAAATATTTTAATAAATTAACCTAAAACATAAATATGTTACATAAAAAAAATGGGTAGATTTGCTTACTTGGTGTAATGAATCTTTAGAAAAAAATTAATCAAGATAGGGATGTTGACACTACTGAGTGTTATGGTGGTCAAATTTGTGAGTAGGTTATGACACTTTTAAATTTTTCTGACAGAATTTTCGATGACAAATGGTGATGAAATATTTTCATCGGTATTTTCATCGAAATATAATGACATGTCATATTGTTGATGAAATATTTTTTATTTTTATATTTTTTCCATTGGCAATTCAATCAGTAATTATTAATAGCAAAAATTCCATCGCTAACTTTGTCGGCAATTTTCAACAAAAATTACTCGTTGCTATATCCATTGTACATTATCGATAGGGTATTTTTTGTCAGCAATTCCATTGCTATTTTCTAATTTTCTGGTGGCGTTGCTCATACATTAGATAATGAGAGAGCTTTCCACTCAATATTTTTTAATTAAAATGTGTGTAAAATGCATAATTGTCAAACTCAGCTTTGGCCTGGGTTACTTGGTTGTTGAATTAACTCATCGATCACACCAGATCAGCTAATGGGTTTCTAAGTCAACCCATAGCTCACTGACTCAACTAAAATCTATTATTTTAATTAAAAATAGTATCGTTTCAATTTTTTTAAAAAAATTATTGGTTTTAACCTAGTCGTGTTTAAATTAGGTTTTGTGAGGTTAATTAGATTTGTTGCTACCTAATTTTTGACCCATGTTTTTGATAAATTTTCAGAAAAAATAAAAAATGACAAAAAAATAACGAAAACCCCAAAAAAATACATTTTGATATATTTGCATAATTTTTAGTATTTTCAACGTCATCTCAGAAGAATTTAAATTTTTAAAGGTATTTTGAACGCGTTCAACTTTTAACACGTTAATTTTACAATCACTGATTTTTTGAGTCTGCGTTGATATTACTCGCTTTAAAAAATACAAAAAAAATAAAAAAAATTAAAATTACAAAAAAAAAAAACCCTTCCCTATTCATCCTCTACAAGCCATCTTCCCTGCAAAGAGGGAGAACCCCACAAAACACAGGCCCTTCTCCTCAAAGAAAAACAAACCGATCCCCCTCCCCTTTGATCTTCTTCTTCCCTCTTTAGCCGGCCACACAGACCCGGCCACAAGAGGCCGCTCAACCTTTTCTTCCCCATACAGCTCCTCTCCAGACCACCACAACTCAGCCACAGCTGCCGTTTCCCCCCCTCCTGTGGTTTTCAGACCCTCTCACGGTCCCCGTCTCTCGGCCTCACCAGAGCCGCCTCCCGTTTTGGCTCCTGCCCCGGCCAGACCTCACAGATCGTCCCTCTCCGTCACCAGCAGTCCTCTGTTGCCTCAACGCCGGCTAAAAGAGAAAGAGAGGAGAAGGGACCGAGCTTAATGTGGTCCGTTCCCCCTCCTTAGACCCCTGCTTGCCTCACCGCCGACCAAAGAAGGAGGGGTCGACGATTTACCCGATCCAGCGGGTATCCGACCGCGCGAGTCGCCGGTGAGCTACTCCTCACTACACAGCAGGTCGGCCACCGGAGAAGAAGGAAGAACAACAGATGAAACAAAACAAAAGCAGATCCGAAAACAGTGAAAGAAAAAGCTAAAACAGACTTGCTTGTGTGCGTTTTTGGGTGTTTTGCAGGTAACGGCGCTGTTCACAGCCGACAGGAGGGTGAAGAGGGAAGGAAGCCATTACGGACCTCCCCACGCCTTTTGCATTTCGCGGCGGCGCGTGAACCCACGCGCCGCCAGTTGCGGTGGCGCGTGGAGCAGACGCGCCGCCGCAGCTCCTGCAGTTCCATAGGGGCTCTGCAGTTCCTGGACATTTTAGGGACCTGTTTTTGTAATTTTTACATGTTTGAATCTGTATTTAAATTTCTGTTAAATGTTTGTAGTTTATGTTATGTTGTAAACATTGTACCAGAAAAACATAGTAAAAAAGTGATGTGTAAGTGTGTGTTTGCATTTTTATTTATGTTATTGAATTATAAAATTCAAAAAAAGACAAAAAAAAAATAAGTGATTAATTTGAATATGATTAAATATTTCAAGGACAAATAAAATCATATTATATTTTTCATGAAATGTAAGAACATATGTTTTTATATATTATTGTTATTTATTTTTGGGTTCCCATTAAAAAAAAATTGAAAATGAAAAAACATAAAAAAATATATCAAAAATATTAGAAAGAAATTCAAAAAATAATAGGAGCGAGAAAAGGACTGGAATGCTGAAAAAAAGATAAAATTAGTTGAGAAGGTTTAAAAATATAAAATGTTAAAATTTAAAAGTATATTGTTTTACTGATGAGAGCAGCTTTGTTGACAAATAAAATTCAAGTTGAGAAAGAAAAGTTTAAAAACAGATTTTTATGGACTCAATTAAATTTTATTTAAGGTTTAATTGAATTTATGGAGGGTTTGATTACAAGAAAAAATTGATTTTCAAGTTAATTTAGGTTTTTATTGGAAGAAATTAAAGTTCTAGGGTCTAATTATAATTTTGAAGAGTTGATTTGGTCAAATCATGAGCTTAATTGCATAATTATTGAAGTTTGGTGGTAAAAAACAATCCAAAACCAAGGACTAAATCAGAAAAGGTGTTAAACTTAAGGGGTCTAATTACAATTTTTCCGAGGGGTTTGATTACAAAATTACAAAAACATTCAAGGACCAAATCAGAAATATGCATTTTGAATTAGCAAACGACGTCATTTCCTTGACAACTGTTGATCACCTTCTTCATCCGCAACGGTTTCGACAGTGAATGAGCGCTATCAATGGAGCCATTTCAGCAACAAAAATAGCAGATTGCTTCAGTTATGGGGAATGTTTCACGGCTACTATTCCTCTACATGCCTTTACCAAGTTGGACGTTGCACCACAGGCCATTCTTTGGCTTATAAAAGCCAGAGGAAGACGAGAGGAGAAAAAGGGAGAGAGAAGAGAGGCTACAGTAAAAAAAAAAGGGAGTGAGACAGCTTATGAGAACGTAAGAAAAGTGAGAGAGTGGAGAAATAGTGAGCAAGCATAAGGGAGAGAAGAGGAAGGAGAGGAAGAAGCAAACCGAACGGAAGCAGAGGACCCGGTGAAGCAGAGAATACAGCACCACCATCGTCTTCGTCTTCTCAAAACCAGGTATGTTCGATGTCCTTCTCCGTTTCCCTGCAAAATGAGATGATGCATGTTAGTATGTAAAATACAGAAAGAAAACATAAGGAAACCGACACCAGAAATCGCCAGTTGCAATACTCTGTTTTGTTTTCTTTTTTTCGTTCTCGCACTACAACAAAGACGATTAACAGAGCGAAGGTAATTTAATTACCTTCGCCCCGTTCATGCAAGCATAAACATATTATGGTGCCATTAGATAAAAATATGCCTTGCAGTGTAGATGGTCAGCTTACCCGGCTTTCATCCGAGAGACCCGGTTTTAAGTCCCAACAAGGGAATTCTTTTTTGAGGGTGGTCACTGGCATGGGCCAGTGACCATGCTGGGCTGGCTAAATCCAACCCAGCTACGCAGGTTGGCTGGGGTCCAGCCCAGCCACAGGGGCCGGGTTGGGCCCAAAAAAAAAGTAATATTAATAAAAAAAATGAAAAAAAATATTCAAAGAAATTATTTAAAAAAATATCTGTGATTTTCCACAAATTTTCATTGCATTTTAATCAATACCGATTTGTATTTTTATACTGTAAAGATACAATTATTAAAATACCTGGTTTTCGTCAAGACATAAATAATAATAATAAAAAAAAATCTTTTGTTTTCATGCATACGGCCAAGTCTCTCAAAAATATATATAAAAAATTCATATTGTATTTTCATATAACAAAGAAAATTTCAAAAATGTGTATCAGCATGCATTTTGGTTTTAATAACCAGTTTATTAAAGTCACGAGAAATAGGCCAATATTTCAAAAATTTCACAAAAAAATATTTTGTTTAATATCTGGGTTACGACCTTATACGTAAGACGTATTCTGGATATTAAATTCTTTGGTTTGTCTTCAGAATTATCCGATAAGATAAGGATCTCCTTACCGAGAAGGGCTTTTCTTAAACCATAGACGGACCAACAACTAGAAAACCTGACCCATCTTGATCTCTGACAATAAAACAAAGCAGCTTACCTTAGGTAGGGCGTTTTTGGGGTGTTAATACCTTCCCTTTACGCAACCAGTCCCCATACCCGATCTTTGAGACCAGTTAGGGTTCCTAGTGACCAAAATACTAGGTGGCGACTCCCATTCTATTTTTCCATTAATAAAAGACAAGAATTCCTTGTCTTCCCATATTTGCGGGGGATGTTTTCGCCGCGACGCCGCACACATGCGACATATATATTCTGAAATTTAATAATTGATTTATTAAAACCTTAGAATTTGATTAATATTTTAAATTTTCAAATCACATTAAATTGCAAAGTAGCTTACCACATGTATGGTGTGCTAAGGGTGCTAATACCTTCTCTAGCCATAACCAGTTTCTTGTATTTGAATCTCTAACAATAACCAGTAAATCTGAGTTTCTTAGTATCCCTTAATAAAATACTAGGTGATAACTTTCAAATCAAATAAATAACAAAAAATCACCGAATTGTCGCGCGGGTGACATGCAACAAGATTAACAAGTAATATTAAAAAATAATTATGTTTGACTTTGTCAATGTAAAAACAGTTCAAAATAAAAATTAACCCAAACCATGCTTTGATTCACCGAGCCACCAGTTAAATTTTTCAGACAATTTATGTTTAATAATTATGCTAAAATGATGGCACCGCCAAGTAGTTGGTTGTTGTTAAATTGTAATTTTTACGAACAATGGCTAAATGGTCAATGTCTCATTGTTCATGCGGTGTTGACTTGTTTTAGGCATCAATTCAGAAAATTTAGTAATGGAGATGCATGCACCAAGTGCCAGTTTTTGCAATTGATTGACATGTGCTTTTCAAAATTGCTTATCGCGTGAAAAAAGTATTCAATCGATCATATTATTAAAATATTTTTTAATAATTTTAATATATTGATATTAAAAATAAAAAAATTATTTTAATATATTTTTAATTGAAAAATAATTTTAAAAAATACTTTATACCATAGTACTAAATATACACTAAACACTCTTTCCACAAAAACCTACATCTTTTTCTAGGGATGGTTATTATTATTAGTACTATGATAAGAGATTACAAAGTTTTGAAACGTCAACTGTTCATAACATGTTTTTAAAAGCACATTTTATGAATCCATACAGTGGTCTTTTGGTTTCTGTCTAAAGGATACGATTCAATTATTAACATTCTCTCTGAATTGTGTTTGTTTATACCCTCATGAAAGATGGTAGAATTAACTTATTTAATTTATTCTTTGACCTGCACCGAACCTAATAGAATTCGAAATATTGAGAGTTGATATTTGGTGTCCGGTTCATCTCTCCGTCGATATATGTTCACATCAGTAGGAATCAAGACCGGTTCATGCAGTTTATAAGTTTTCGGCACATCCTTTCTCTAAAGGAAATGCATTTTATTAATATATAATTCAGTCTATTATTTGACAATTAACAATTTGCCGATATCTTTAGATATATATGTTGGTTTTATACAATGCCTTTTGAAAGACTTTGTTTTGTGATAAAGAAATAATTTCTTTTAAAAATTGTTGTTTCATTTCATCACAAGTACGAATGGATCCTGATCTCAAATTTTATAGCCATGTTTTAGCTTTATCTTTTAAAGAAAAAGGAAAAAGCTTTAATCTAATGGTGTTCATGCTACAATTTGAGTCATTATAAGTGTTACAAACTTCTTCAAATTCTCTCAAATGCAAGTATGGATTTTCTAGATCTGAGCCATGAAAAAAAGGTAAAAGTTGAATGATGCTTGACTTAAAATTAAAATGAGATGCATCAGGAGGAAAAACTATGCATGAGGGTGCACTTGTTCTTGTAGGATTCATGTGGTCTCTCAGTATTCTAACTCGATTATTCTTATTATTCTCATTATAAAGCGACTGGTTATCTTCTTCGTCCATATTTTCTGAAAATGATGAGGATATCCTACAAAGTCTACAACTTAATGTACGTGACCAAACTCTCATGCACGTGTAGGAAGAGAATAAAAAAAAGAAAAGAAAAACAAAAGAAACAAAACAAAACAAAAGAAACAAAAGTTAGATAAAATGAAAAGTGAAAAGAGAAAATAAAATAAATATTATAATTTATACAATAATTTATCTCCCCGGCAACAGCGCCAAAAACTTGACACGATCAAAGAGTTGATGTCTTCTCCCAAGTGTAGGAGTATCGAAGTAATAAATAACCCGGCAAGACCGGGGTCGAACCACAAGGAAGTGAACTATATAAAATTATAAACAATAAATGAAAAGGAGTTGAAGAGAACTTTTGAGATGTGATATTGATGTAAGGATTAAATAATGATAAAATAATTGTCAAGGTTAGAGGATCCACTAATGGTATTTCAAACAACTATAGTATAAACTCTTTTTATTATTTGACTGAAAACCACACACAAAGGAGGTTCCAATCGGATTATAAATTGTTAACATGATTATATTAATTATCTTATTCGAGTAATGCCAATACTTGTAAATATTTTCAGGTATTCATGATGATAACAAAAAATCAAGTTCTTTTCATAGCACAGGTGTCGGTTATACCATAGTTGGGCTATGAAAGTGCCAAGTATTTGTTGTACCAAGGGTTGTTCAACACAAATCTAGATTAATCATTTAACAAGCAAGGTATTAAGAGTGAGTAAGATAATAAATACAAAACATGTTAGTATCAAACATTAAAGTTTATGTTGAGTTTATACTATACTTATTCTTACACCATTAGTGTAACCTTTTCACCTTGACAAAATAAACTTAGCTAAACATAATGAAGAAGAGAAACATAAATAAACAATATAAGAACATAAGTATAGTAAAGGAAATGAAAAGCGTAAACAAGAGATTAAGGAAAATATAACATGAAATAAAACTTAAACATTACAAAAATATAAAGAAAGAAATAAAGAGCATGATCTTGATCTGAAAACCAAGATGCCTAAATGCATGACAAATGCCTCCATTTATAGTCCAAAATTCAGAACTATTGATTTGATGACTAATTATTGAGTGGGTGGCCACATCTTGACTTGGTGACATTCTTTATCTTCTTGTCTGAACAAAACGTCATTGCTAACATCAGAATATGAACAAATAGTCTTCATGAAAGTTCTGGGAAATTGTCTCAGCTTTCCAACAAAATAAGAATCGGCGCATTTGGACTTCTAGAACTCGAGATATGGGTTGAACACTGAACAGTGTCTGGGCTGCAGGACAGATTCCGACTTCTCCGTTATTGCTACCATTTGAACTCAAAAATAGCACTTTTAAATCTTGAACTCTATGAAAGTTTTAGGCTTATGTATTAGCTTTCCATACATATAAACCAGACCTAAATCTAAGTTTTACAGCTCCAGTTATGATCCAATAACCGAATGGTGTTCCAGTTTGGACTCAACAAGCATCTTTTTTCTAAGCTTAGCCCTCTCTTTGTCTTCTCAATTTCAGTAGTTAAACTCATCAATCAATCTTTTGATTTATGTGATAGGCCTGTATTTAAAATGAACATTTACTATAAATTAAAGGTATCTTATATTATCAGACTTGTTATTATAAAACATGCTCTAGTTAAGGAGTTATTGATACTTCAAGTGTAAAATAATGATATAAAATCTTGATAAAAATACACTTTTAAGTACTAATCAGTTAACCTATTAGGTAAAAATAATAATTATATTTGACTTTGTCTACATAAAAACAGTGCAAAATAAAAATTAACCCAAACCATGCTTTGATTAACCGAGGCACCAGTTTAACTTTTCAGACAATTTATGTTTAATAATTATGGTAAAATGATGGCACCACCAAGTAGTGGGTTGTTGTTAAATTGTAATTTTTTTAAACAATGGCTAAATGGTCAATGTCTCATTGTTCATGCGGTGTTGACTTTGTTTTGGGCATTAATTCAGAAAATTTAGTAATGGAGATGGACCAAGTGCCAGTTTTTGCAATTGATTGAGATGTGTTTTTCAATTTGCATGCAGCGAGAAAAAGTATCCAATCGATTATATTATTTAATTTTTTATAATAATTTTAATGTAGTGATGTAAAAAAAATATTATTTTAATATATTTTTAATTAAAAATTACTCTTAAAAAACACTCTATACCATAATACCAAACATACACTAAACACTCTTTCCACAAAATCCTACACCATTTTTCTAGAGACGGCTATTATTAGTAGTACTATGAATAGGATTTCTCTTATGTGCTCCTTTTGCTGTAGATAAGAGATTACAGAGATGTTGAAATTAGTAATTACTTTGTTTTGAAATTGGATAAAATATCCAATAGCCGGATATTCATGAACTATAATGGTGTGACAAATTTAAAATTTTATAACATGTTTTTAAAAGCACATTTTATGAATTCATACAGTGGTCTTTTGGTTTCTGTCTGAAGGATACGATTCAATTATTAACATTTGCTCTGAATTGTGTTTGTTTATACCCTCATGAAAGATGGTACAACTAACTTAATTTATTCTTTGATCTGCACCAAACCTATAGAATTCGAAATATTGAGAGTTGATATTTGGTGTCCGGTTCATCTCCATCGATATATGTTCACATCAGATAGGAATCAAGGCCGGTTCATGCAGTTTATAAGTTTTGGGCACATCCTTTCTCGAAAGGAAATGCATTTTATTGATATATAATTCAATCTATTATTTGATAATTAACAAGTTGCCGATAGCTTTAGATATATATGTTGGTTTTCTATAGTGATATATTTATTCATAGAAAAAAAAAATACATTCTATCTTATCTTAACAATGAACTTTGAATACAAAACTTTCTGCGAGAGTGTCTCCTTGAAAATGAGGGTTTCTTGCTTTTTAGCTGGTCCCAAAAAGAAAAACTAGCAAATGATGAAAATAGACCGCTGAACTTGCTTGAAATCAAGCGAAGACTATATATATGCATCAATTAAGTAGAGATTACTTGCATGACTTGAGCACATGCACCCATCACATATATATATAGACTTTTGATGGAAAATATATGACCTATCCTTTTCGTCAGCCAAGAGATCGAAAAGGGCGATGCTTTTTTAAAAAAACCAAAAGAATCCAATATGTTTTCCAAACTCAGCACATGCAGATCCACGCACATGGTTCTTCTGCAAAACATTTTCAGCCGAAGGAATAATTTCAAGCAACATATATTGTGGGTTCACACTTACTAACCGATTTAACAGCTACAATGGCTTATATGTATGAGTTCCTTTTTTATGAAAAAATAAATAAAAAGGTTCAGCTTACACACTTCAGTTAAAAAACATAAACAGATTTAATTGAAGTTATCGAAGAAAGAATCTCCTAACTATAACTTAATAAATCAGAATTAATACTCGGTCCACGATCCAAGTATAATCGAAAATAGATTTCACTGGGTTTTTGGTAGCCGATTGATCAATAATTTCAGAAAATCACACAAAAATAGAAGAGCCTTATGGAAAATTTAATAACTGTGAGATTTTCAATCGCATTGCATAATTTCCCTTTATTTCACCCATATATTATATTCCCAGTTGCATGATTAACTTCTACTTCTAGGGAAAATGTAAATTTTCGGGAGGCACGATGGCCCTGAATTCTACATTATTGTGTCCACAAAAATAGTCTTCTTTTGGTGCATGATGACAAAAAACACCAAAACAATGGTACCATTGTTGTCTGTCGACTGGGATCGTCGACAACTTGCAACAGTGCCACCAAAAACACCACGTCTTCCTCTGATCGATCCACACCTTATAATATTGTCATGCACTAAAAATTAAAAACATGGCCGTAGTTGGGTGGAACAGAAGTTATCTTTTCAAAAGGTGATTTCTTCGTAATATAACTGTGTCGCTAGCCTTTTCCAAACCAAAACACTTACATCATCAACTTTACAGAATTCATCTTCAAATAGATATTTAGCGTACGATGGGTTTTTTTTCCTGAAAAAAAAATATCAAAGAAAAGAGAGAAAGCTCTTAATCTTGATTTTTATTGTATAATACCTGATTACCCCCACGTTGCATGCGGGTTAACAAAAAATAAATAGAAGGATAAATAATTTATGCAGAATAAAATAAAGTAAGAATAAATATATGTACGTTAGAAGGTAAGCAAGTGATCTACTGTTAAATATCCAAAACGTAGTATTCTATTTTGATCATGCTGATATGTGTGGAAGTTTTATTATTTTTTATCTTTTTCCGAACAAATAGGTGGAAGTTTTATTGTAAACTTATTTTTAATATGATATTTAATATCATTTTATTCTAAAATTTATTTTCTAAGAACATTACAATTAAATTAAATAAATAAATAAATTATTATCCTACTTAGCATCATCATAATCAAGACAAATCTCCAAAATCCTAAGAGAAAATAATTAATACCTTAAGCTTATCTAAATGTTGGGCTAATTCAATCCTATCAACCCTCTCCTTTACTTGTTGGTCAATAACACGCTCCTAGAATATAAAAGAGTTGAAATTTCCTTGCTTAAAGACAGCCTGTGATTTATTGAATTGTCTAAGTATAGGTTCTGCTGTTTTAAATAAGATGATTAGGCCATATAATTGACTTGAAGTTGTTTACAAACTTTACATGCTTGCGGGCTATATGATACCGCATGAACAATCATTACTCTTAATCAAATGACATGTGTATGGATTATTTTGTGTATAAACAATATAGTCCATCACAAGAAAAACTACATTAATTGAGTTATTTTAATGCAACTAAAAGAATAATGAACTAATAAGAGTAGAAGTTTTTTTTAGTATTTATAAAGGGTATAATAATTATATATATATATATATATATATATATATATATTATATAAAAAAATTTTATTA
>Ga0307516_10001257_pt1 | contig 35280 bp, 38 predicted proteins | sample 19_EM_MG_FD_203310 | JGI IMG/M metagenome (GOLD analysis project Ga0307516, IMG submission 203310) | Populus trichocarpa ectomycorrhiza microbial communities from riparian zone in the Pacific Northwest, United States - 19_EM | ecosystem: Host-associated > Plants > Roots > Unclassified | place...
AGCAGGGGTTACCCATTCCGTCCTGTCCTTTAGGTCCAGTTTCCTTTCGATCACGGGGTTGATCTCTTCGATATCAAAACCCGTGAATTTCCCTTTAGCCAGGGGATTCGCGTTTAGCAACTGGAAGAAATTCTTTCCAACGGATACGCCTATTTCCAGGTAGTTGGGTTCGCGGAGATATTTTTCCACGATCAGCAGCATCATATCCGTGTAGGTCGGGCTTTCGTTGATGGGCTTATTAATCTCTTTCTTAATATAATCGGGCACTCCGTATTGAAAACAGGAGCGGGAAAAAGCAGCATCGTCTATCCATGTATTGACCAGCCGCAGGGAGGCCCGATTGACCAGTGCCGGTCCATTCAATTCCTTATCCGTAAACGGGAGCTTGCCTTTTGGCTGCATCCCTATCCTTCTTTGAAATAGTTTCCTAAGTACCTGTATCATGAAGCTATGCTTTAATCGCAAGACGTCCTGTATAATCGACCCTGTTCAGGAAGAGTTTTATATTCCTTTTTTCCATGAATTCATCGACGGCTTTTTTGGAGCCGCTCCAATGACCGTAATCATCCACGATAAGGATCCCGCCCACGACCAGTTTATCATACAGGTGTTCGAGTTCATGCCGGGTGGACTCGTACCAATCCGTATCCAATCGCAACAGGGCGATCTTTTCGATAGGCGGGCCGGGGATCGTGTCCTCTACTTTTCCTTTGACAAAATGTAGTTTATCCTCCGGGTATCCCGTCTTTTTTATATTTGTTTTCACTTCCTCCAGCGGGGAATAACACCATACATTCGTTCCTTCCTCCCTGACAGCCGCATTCAGGAGATCCTCCGCCGTAGCCTGATCCACGGAACTAACGTCTTCCTGCCCGGGCTCCGACATCCCTTCAAATGTATCGAATAAGAATAATTTCCTGCCGTTATCCTTTAACTGGATCAATTTTTTCGCGATCAGCATCATACTCCCCCCCTTCCATACGCCGCATTCGACGATATCGCCTTCTATTCCCACCTTCACCAGATGATCGATGCTCCGTGAAAGGGCTATCAATCTTTCGGGGCTGGTCATGGTGAAGGGTCTCACCGACCCTATATTTACTTTTTCTTCTTCCGTGAAATCGCTGGGAAAGGCTTCTTTAAAGTTCCCCCTTGCGGTGGAAATATCCAAATGCTTCTGTTTGTCCAGGGAAAGCCGGTCCCGCCATAAGGATAACTTAGATCGTAAGATCCTGATAAGGATTGACATAATTTTTTTGTATTTTCTCTAAGAACAACTCCAGACCTCCCCTTTTCGCATCATCCAGCCGGTAGCTGATATAGCGTGCGTAATAACTTGCCAGATCAAACACGGGGTAGTCCAATTCCGCCAGCACAGGCCGCAGGTCATTTACCCCGAGGCCATTGGCTGCATCGAAAGCCCGGATGAAAGAGGGGTCCAGCTCTTTATTGCTGATCCAGGCCGCAAAGACGAAGGGCAGTCCCGTCAGACCCTTCCAGGCTTCTCCCAGATCGTAGGTGAAGGGGGAGATCAACCGCTGTTCGAGGGCGCGATCACCGATCACCAACCCTGCGGTGCGGCCTTTTATCTGGTCGCGGTAATTCTCTTTGGCATCCACCAGTTCGGGACTGATCTTCCAGTATTCCTTCAGGAGGACCTTTGCCAGTTGCACCGAGGTGCGGCTCTGGTAATCCAGCAATACTTTTTCCACCTGCCCGATGGGGGTCTCGCTAAAAAGACAGACGGAGGCCACCGGCCCGTCGGATCCTATGCAATAATCGCCATTGATGTAGTATTGCCGCATTTTGGGAATGACCGCCACCGGCACCAGGCCCATATCGATCTCATCATTCAGGAGCATCCGGGCGATCCTGGAAGGGTAATCGATGATCAGTTCGATATCGTTGATGAATTCAGCCCGTTGGATCCCATACAGCAAGGGTTTGGTGTTGAGATAACTAACGGCTCCCACTCGTATTTTTCTGTCCAATTCCTTTACGTTAAATTTGGCAGCAAAAGTACGCCGCCTGGAATTAACAGCGTAAATTATTCTTAATATAGCTACATGGAATTAAACTCATTGACAGCCATTTCTCCGATCGATGGAAGGTATCGTGCGCAGGTGCAACACCTGGATGATTATTTCTCCGAATATGCATTGATCCGGTACCGGGTATTGGTAGAAGTGGAATATTTTCTTTTCCTCGGTAAGAAAAAAATCTTCCCCCTGCCGGCGGCCGTACAGAAACACCTACGTTCTGTATTGGAAAATTTCAGCCAGGAAGATGCTCAACTGATAAAAAAGACGGAAAAGACCACCAATCACGATGTAAAAGCGGTGGAATATTTCCTGAAGACGAAACTGGATGAATTAAAAGGAACGGGCGAGATCCAGGAATGGATCCATTTTGGTCTCACTTCCCAGGATATCAATAATACGGCGATCCCCTTACTGTGGAAGCATGCAATGGAATTCGAATACCTGCCGGCCGTTCTCAATCTCAACCAGCAGTTGAAGCTCCTGGCGGAAGACTGGGACGATGTGCCGATGCTGGCCAGGACCCATGGACAGCCTGCCAGCCCTACCCGGCTGGGCAAGGAGATCATGGTATTCGTAGAGCGTATCGAGGACCAGGTCGAGCAATTGATCCAGGTACCCTTTTCCGCCAAGTTCGGAGGCGCCACCGGCAATTTCAATGCCCACTTCGTTGCTTTTCCCAAGAAGAACTGGGTGGCAATGGGCAATGAATTCGTGAATGACACGCTGGGCCTGCAACGGCAGCAGTATACGACCCAGGTCGAGCATTACGATCACCTGGCGGCTCATTTCGACGCTATCAAACGGATCAATACGATCCTGATCGATTTCTGCCGGGATATCTGGACCTATGTGTCCATGGATTATTTTTCTCAAAAGATCCGGAAAGGCGAGATCGGCTCTTCCGCCATGCCCCATAAGGTAAACCCGATCGATTTTGAGAATGCGGAGGGCAACCTGGGAGTAGCGAATGCCCTGTTCGAGCATTTTGCCGCCAAACTCCCCATTTCCCGGTTGCAAAGGGATCTCACCGATAGTACCGTACTGCGGAATATCGGCGTTCCGGTGGCCCACACGATCCTTTCCCTGAAGTCGATCGAAAAAGGATTGGATAAATTAGTCCTGCGCCGGGAGAAGCTGCACCAGGATCTGGAAAATAACTGGGCGGTGGTAGCGGAAGCGATCCAGACCGTGCTCCGGCGGGAGAAATATCCCAAGCCCTACGAGGCCCTGAAGGAACTGACCCGGGGAAATGCCGGCATCACCAAACAAACGCTCCATACTTTTATCGATGGGCTGAAAGTGACGGTCGGGGTCAAAAAGGAATTGAAGAAGATCACTCCGCATAATTATACGGGGATCGGTATCGACTAGCTACTTATGGATCTCCGACGTGAAATGGAATTCGATGTCGGGATTGTTGATACGCTCCGTATTGAGAAACCACTCGCTTTGCGCCAGGTATACGGTATACCCGTCCTTATCTTCCGCGATATTGGCATGTTTAAACCGGGTGAAGTCCTCCAGTTTTTTCGGATCTTTACTGGTGAGCCAGCAGGCCTTATAAAAAGGCAGGGCATTGAACTGCACCGAGGCGCTGTATTCATGCAGGAGCCGGTATTGAATGACCTCGAACTGGAGTTCCCCGACGCAACCGATGATCTTTTTATTCCCTCCATATTGGGTGAACAACTGGGCGACCCCTTCATCCGTTAATTGCAGTAAACCCTTCTCCAACTGCTTGGTTTTCATTGGGTCTTTATTGAGCACCTCTTTAAAGATCTCAGGTGAAAAAGAAGGGATCCCCGTAAAATAGAAGTTCTCGCCTTCCGTCAGCGTATCCCCGATCTTAAAGTTACCCGTATCGAAAAGACCGACCACGTCTCCGGGGTAAGCGGCTTCGATCACGTCCTTATCACGGGCGAGAAAGGTATAGGGGTTGCTGAACCGGACATCCTTATCCAGGCGTACGTGGTGGAAGTATTTGTTCCTTTCGAATTTGCCACTGCAGACGCGGAGGAAAGCGATCCGGTCGCGGTGTTTGGGATCCAGGTTAGCATGGATCTTGAATATAAAGCCGCTGAATTTATCTTCGTTGACATCCAGGTGGCGGGTAGAGGTCTCGCGGCTCAGGGGTGTCGGCGCAATCCGGATAAAAGTATCCAGCATCTCCCGGACCCCGAAATTGTTGATGGCGCTCCCGAAGAATACGGGCGCTACCTTACCGGCCAGGTAATCTTCCACGTTCAATTCGCCATGGACACCGTCTACCAGTTCCACGTCTTCACGTAGAGTGGCGGCATCTTTTTCTCCCAATTTTTCGTCGAGAAGGGGGCTGTTAAGGTCCCCGATCTTTACCATATCCTCTTCGGAAGCCTTGGTATTCGGGGAGAACAGGACGAGGTTCTTGTCATATAAATTATACACCCCCTTAAAGTCCTTACCGCTATTGATCGGCCAGCCCATGGGGTGCAGGTAGATGCTCAGTTCTTTTTCTATTTCTTCCAGCAGGTCGAAACGATTCTTCCCGTCACGGTCCATCTTGTTGATAAAAACGATGACAGGCGTAGCACGCATACGGCAAACTTCCATGAGCCGGCGGGTCTGGGCTTCTACCCCGTTGACGCTGTCGATCACGAGGATGACGCTATCCACGGCCGTTAGGGTCCGATAGGTATCTTCCGCAAAGTCTTTGTGACCGGGAGTATCCAGGAGGTTGATCAGGTGTCCTTTGTATTCAAAGCTCATCACGGAGGTGGCCACCGAGATACCGCGCTGCCGCTCGATCTCCATAAAATCGCTGGTAGCATGCTTCTTGATCTTATTGCTCTTGACCGCGCCTGCCGTCTGGATGGCTCCGCCGAATAGCAGGAACTTCTCCGTGAGGGTCGTTTTACCGGCATCGGGGTGAGATATGATAGCAAAAGTGCGTCGCTTACTGATTTCGTTACTGTATTTCATCATTCGGTCCGCAAAGGTACGATAAGTGGCGCTAAAAATGGTTCAAAACCCGGATGGCAGCAGGGAATTCAGGTCCTCTTCCGTCTCGTAGTGAAAGGGGACACTGAGGGGGAAACCGCCTTTCTTCAGGTGGGCCCGGCCGTCCAGGGTTATTTTCACTTTTTTGCTGAGAAGCATCGCCAGGGCGTTGTTGAGTACGCTTTGGAGGTTTAGCTGCAGGGAGACCGGTACATAGAAGGTATCCCGCTGGGGGATCAGGATGGTGGAGTCGAGTACGGAGTGACCGGAAAGTTGGCCATTGACCGAAATATCCATTTCCGCCTTCTTTAAGGTCAGGTGGAAGGGATTGGGATTGTAGAGTTTGAGCGTTGTGGCCAGGGTGGTGGTATTCCCAGAGGTCCCGGTGACCCTTATGTCCTGGAAACCGTAATATTCAGGAGGCTCGGGCTTATGGCAACCCGTTGCGGACAGAAGGGCCAGGAGCAGGAACGCTGCCTGGATAAAGCTATTTTTTTGTGTATTCATGGGACCCATAACTACGCAAGATAAGCGGCATTTTAGGAAATCCCTGAATATTAGTTACCTTTCTAAAAAGCCCCCCATTGCCAACGATCCCGGAACGTATCCAAGCATTCAACGCCGGCAGGCTGCCCATATATACGGCCCTGAAATACCGGAATATGGCGGAAAACCCCTTCCGTTTTCTCCGGGGCAGCGCACATTTATTCTATGAGGACCTGTCCCCTACCTTTCTCCCGGTCTCGCCCCTGAGTTGGATCTCCGGCGATCTGCACCTGGAAAATTTTGGTACCTATAAGGGAGACAACCGCCTGGTATATTTCGATCTCAATGATTTTGATGAAGGCGCGCTGGCACCTGCCGCCTGGGAACTGGCCCGGATGGTGACCAGTATCTATACCGGGTTCGAATCCCTCGGCATCGACAAGAAGGAAGCCCGCCGCACCGCTGCGCTGTTCCTGCAGACCTATTCTTTCCGGCTTGGATTGGGGAGGGCCCGCTATCTCGAAAAACAGACCGCCCGGGGGATCGTACAATTGCTCCTCGACCAGGTGGCGGAACGCAAACAAAAAGAGCTGATCCGGCAACGTACCCTTCTGAAAAATGATGCCCTGCGGCTACGGATCGATGAAAGCCGGTTTTTCACCCTTGACAAAGTCCTCCGGAAAGAGTTGAAGGTCCATTTTACGAATTGGGTTAATGAGGAGCCAACCCTGAAAAGCGGCTACCGGGTATTGGATAGCGCGTTTCGCATAGCCGGTACGGGTAGTCTCGGCGTCCGGCGCTATGTATTTTTGCTTCAGCATAAAGAAGACCTTAAAAAATATCTGCTGATCGACATGAAGGAGGCCCTGCCTTCCTGCACCAGGGTCCGGGTAAGCAACCAGCAGCCATCCTGGGCTTCCGAGGCGGAAAGGATCATCGCCATCCAGGAACGCATGCAGAATATTCCTCCGGCGCTGCTCAGCACGACGAACTTCCAGGGTGTTCCCTATGTCGTGAAAGAAATGCAGCCGACGGCCGACAAGATCGATTTCTTACTGATCCGCGAACGGTACAAAGACCTTGCCTGTGTGATAGAGGACATGGCGCTGCTGACGGCATCGGCCCAATTACGGAGTGCGGGCCGGCAGGGATCGGCCATCGCGGATGCTTTGATCGCGTTTGGAAAGGAAGAGGGCTGGCAACAGGGCATCCTGGACTATGCGGAAGCGTATGCCGGAAAGGTAAGAGAGGATTACGCGGAATATTTTAAGGCCTATAAGGCGGGAACTTTCGGATGATTGCGCGATTTTGAGATTTAGGATTGGGGATTTAGCCACTTATAAAAAAATCAACTATGATCATTCCAGAGCATATTGTTTGGAAACTCGTATTAGCCATCCTCATCGGGGGCGTGATGGGGGCCGAACGGGAATACCGGAGTAAGTCAGCCGGTTTCCGGACCCTTACCCTGATCTGTCTGGGGGCTACCCTGTTCACGGCGCTGTCGCAATGGATCGGCGTCTTACATGCTCCCGAAAGGATCGCTTCCAATGTGGTGGTCGGGATCGGCTTTGTAGGGGCGGGCGTTATCTTCAAAGGAGATGGACATAGCAAGATGAATGGTATTACCACGGCCGCCATGATCTGGGTGACCGCCGCATTAGGGATGGCCATCGGCGCGGGCTACGAATGGGTAGCCGTGATCTCCTGCGGGCTGGTGCTGGCGGTGCTGGTCTTATTCAACCTGCTGGAGGGCTGGATCGACCGGGTGAACCAGATCCGGAATTATATCATCGTCTGTCCATTCGAGAACGATACCCTCCATCGTTATGAAAAGCTTTTCAAAGACCACCATCTGACCTTCAAACGCAGCCGGCAGGCGAAATCCGCAGCAGGGCTTATCACCGGCGAATGGGTGGTACAGGGATCGGAGGAGCATCACCGTCAATTGATCCATGTCATTCTCAGGGACCCGTTGGTGACGACCTTTGAATTTTGAGGCCGGAAATCCGGGTGGGGAGAACCCTAAAACAGCGTCAGGGTCCAGCTCCGTTCGAAGATCTCTCCGGGGGCCAATTCCTCTATCCCTTCTTTCGTGGTCCATTGCTGATCGGAATCCACGCTATCCGCAATGCCACACCAGGGTTCGATACAAACAAAGTCGGCATTTTTTGCGGCCCAGATACCCAGGAAGGGGTAATCGGGAAAGTCCATGCGAAAGCCATGGGGCGTTTTGTCCGAGCGCAGTGAGACGGCTGTGGAAGCGAGGTGTTTGAATACGAGGGCATCGGCGGAAAACAATTCCTTTGTCAGGGGGAGACGGTCGGACTTCTCCAAAACAGGCAAAGACCCTTTTTCGATCAACCCCTGAGGAGAGATCGGCCAGCGGTGAGCTGTCTCCTTTTTATCGAATTGCAGATAATAATCGGTGTAGTCCGTTCCTGTTACGAGCGGGACTTTAAAGGCCGGGTGACCGCCTATGGAAAAATACAATTCTTCCCCGGAAGAGTTTTTTACGGACCAGCTCGTCCGCAGCCCGCCTGCCAGCAATGCATAGTGTATACGGAGCTCAAAATCAAAAGGATAGTTGATCCGGGAGTCCGCATCGCTCTTTAACAGGAAGGTGATGGCATCGGGCTGCCGGCTTTCCACTTCAAAGACCCTGTCCCGTGCAAAGCCGTGGCGGCCTAATTTATAGGGTTTCCCTTTATAGATATAGGTGTCGTCCTTCAAAGTCCCGACGATCGGGAAAAGGATCGGCGAATGTTTGCCCCAGAAGGCAGGATCGCCGTTCCACATATATTCCAGGGAGAGCCCTTTATGAAAAATGCTTTGTAATTCGGCGCCTTTCGGATGGATCGTAATTTTGAGCTGCTGATCTTCAATTGTAAACATACCGGTTCATTTAGTGCTTACCTTCTCTTTAAAATACAAATTTAACCATTTGGCGTCATTCATCATTTTGTCCTTGTGAGTTGCGGCCGATTGTGTATTTTCGGGTATGTTTCGCTATCTGGAAATCATCTGGACAAGTTTTAAAATGGCCTTGCAGGAGTTCAGGTCCAATAAACTCCGCACTTTCCTTTCCCTCCTGGGTATCACCTTTGGCATTTTCTGCATCATCAGCGTATTATCGACCATCAGCAGTATGCAGGCAGCCGTCCAGAACGATCTGAAATCCCTGGGCAGTAAAACGATCTTCGTCGACCGGTTCCAATTCGGAGGCGGTCCGGATTATCCCTGGTGGAAATATATCAAGCGGCCCAACCCGAAGTTCGAGGAGATGAAAATGCTCCGCCTGAAGGTGCCTGAGGCCCCCTATATCGCCTATACCATGAGCATTAACGATGTGGTGGAGTATGGGGAAAGCTCGTTAACGGGCGTAAATTACTATGGCAATACGGAAGATTTTAATAAGATCCAATCGATAGAGATCGGCGCCGGTCGCTATTTTCAGCAATCCGATTTCGACCAGGCGACGCCAACCGTTATCCTGGGGTATACCATCGCGGAGAAATTATATGCAAAGCCCGAGAATGCAGTGGGTTCGGAAGTAAAGTTGAAGAGCGGCAAGATCGTCCTTGTCATAGGATTGATTAAGAAGCAGGGGCAAAGCCTGATCGGCGGCTGGGATTATGACAACTGTATCCTGCTGACCTATGGTTTTTTGAAAGGGATCGTGAAAGAGCAGAATGCAGGTCCTACCATCCTCGTAGATGCGGGGACGGCTTTGTCCAAAGAAGCCCTGAAAGATGAACTACGCGGCGCCATGCGTTCCATCCGTAAACTAAGTCCCACGCAGGAAGATAATTTCGCGCTCAACGATATCGACAGTCTTAGTAAATTCCTGGACCCCATCTTCTCCGGTATGAATATCGGTGGATGGGCCATCGCCGCCTTATCGCTGATCGTAGGTATGTTCGGAGTGGCCAATATCATGTTCGTGACCGTGCGGGAACGGACCAGCCAGATCGGATTGAAAAAAGCGATCGGGGCCAAACGGGGTGTGATCATGACCGAATTCCTTTTAGAATCCGCCTTCCTTTGTATCATCGGTGGCCTGATTGGGCTGATCGCCGTATTCGTTCTCACGCTTATCTTCTCCACGATGATGAGCTTTAAGGTCTATATTCCGCTGAATATCATCCTCATGGCCGTAGGCATCTGCCTGTTTACGGGCGTATTGGCCGGTATCATCCCCGCTTTTATCGCGGCAAAGATGGACCCGGTGGTGGCGATCCGATCGAAGTAATTTTTGGATTTCGGGATCTTGAGATTTCTGGATTTCAGAGGTCCATGCATTTGTAGACTATCTTTTTCAGACAGTATTTTACTACTTTTGCGGCCCATGCCAGTCATTTTAGCCATCGAATCATCCTGCGACGAGACGAGTTGTGCCCTCAGCCGCGACGGGGTGATCTTATCCAATATTATCGCCAACCAGACCATCCATGAACAATACGGCGGCGTCGTGCCGGAACTCGCCAGCCGGGCGCATATGCAGAATATCGTTCCCGTTGTGGATGCGGCCCTGAAAAAAGCAGGTTGCGAACTGTCCGAAGTGGATGCCATTGCCTTTACGCATGCGCCGGGCCTGATCGGTGCGCTGCTGGTAGGATCGCAGTTTGCCAAATCACTGGCTTTTTCCCTGGATCTTCCCCTGATCTCCGTACATCATATGCAGGCACATGTACTTGCCAACCTGATCCCCCGTCATACGAATGGGGTGCAAGAACCTTTGCCGTCCTTTCCTTTCCTGTGCCTGACGGTCAGCGGAGGCCATACACAGATCGTACGCTGCGAATCCCCCCTCCGGATGCAGGTCATCGGCGAGACCCTGGACGATGCTGCCGGGGAGGCATTTGATAAATCCGCAAAGCTACTGGGGCTGCCTTATCCCGGCGGTCCCCTGATCGACCGATACGCCCGGGAAGCCGATGCGACCCGCTTCCCTTTCCCCGAACCGCAGATCCCGGGGCTTAATTTTAGTTTCAGCGGGGTCAAGACGGCCATCTTATATTTCTTACAGGAACAGACGGCAAAAGATCCCGGCTTTATAGAAAAGAACCTGGCCAGGCTTTGTGCTTCGATCCAGGACCGGATCGTCAGCATTCTGCTGAACAAATTGAAAAAAGCGGCTGCCCAGACCGGTATCCGGGACCTTTGCATCGCCGGCGGAGTATCCGCCAATAGCGGCCTGCGGAAAGCCTTCCAGGAAAAAGGCAGGGAGCTAAATTGGAAGGTGTTCATCCCTCCTTTTGAATATTGTACCGATAATGCCGCTATGATCGCGATCACGGCGCATTATAAGTTCCTGGCCGGAGATTTTGCGGACCTGTCGGTAAGCGCGAGCGCGAGACCTTCCGCTTAGGACGGCATGAACATCACGATCTATGAGTAACACGTACTTCCAATTCAAACAATTCATCATTCACCAGGACCAGTGCGCCATGAAGGTATGTACGGACGCCTGTCTGTTCGGGGCCTTCTTCTCCGAAAAGATCCCTGCGGGATCACGGGTGCTGGATATTGGCAGCGGCACGGGCCTGCTCATGCTGATGCTGGCTCAAAAACATAACGGGACCATCGCGGGGATCGAACTGGCCCCTTCTTCTTTCCGGCAATCGCAGCAGAATATCGCCCGGAGCAAATGGGCGGAACGGCTGGAAGTATTTTCGGGAGACGCGCGGGATCTCGCCTTCCCTTACAAGTATGATCTTATTATCAGCAATCCTCCTTTTTTTGAAGGAGATCTTCCCGCAGCTTCCCATTTGCAAAACCTCGCCAAACATAGCCAGGAACTGACCTTGTCCGCCTTGCTGGAGACGATCGATGCCAACCTGGAAGGATCCGGATCCTTTGGAGTCCTCCTACCCTATCACCGGACATCCTATTTTGAGGAGTTGGCATCCGCCCGTCATTTTTATTTGCGGGAAAAATTATTGGTGCGTCAGACGCCGGGGCATGATTATTTCAGGAGCATATTGCATTTTTCCCGTGACAACACCGGTGCTGATCAGCACCCTGTCGGCGGGCTGCATGAACTGACTATAAAAGGCTCCGATGGATCGTACAGCAGGGAATTTATCGAACTGTTGAAAGATTATTATTTGTATTTATAACCCCGCATATTCTTCGAGATAGCGAAAGGGTTCCGTTAGCCGTCCGGCCTTCACCATCGTAGCCCGCTCAATGATCGGAGCCTTCCCTTTTACCAGGTCTTCGAGCACATATTTAATCAGTTGCTCCCCGAAATAACGGGAAGCATCGCGGGGCAGTTCGTTTGGAAGGTTGCCCACGGCCATGATATCGATCGACCCGGGTACGTAAGGAGCGGTCCTTTCCCGGGATCTCTTATCTACTCCATAGACCGGATCCTCAATAGCCGTATCACCGAGGTTGCAGGGTATCGAACCTCCTTTGTCATCCGTAATATCGGCGATGGTCTGGATCCTGAAATCTTTGTCTGCCAGGTCTTCCCATTCGAACAGCCGCGGCATATCCGTATCCCAGTAGATCCCATTCATCAGGATATCCGCCACACGGGCAAAAGGCTGAAATTTGCACCGGTAGTCTTTCGGGTGCTGGTGAAAATCCTCCCGATGGTAGGTCCCTTTTGTACGATGCTCGTAGAGGCTGGCCCCTTTCAGTTGTGTGAAAACAGGATAGGAGAATTTTCGTTCCAGGAATTCGTCCGGCTCCACCTCGATGATCCCCAGCAGGTTCATCACCTCCAAAACCCCATGGGCCACGCGACCGGAGCCGGTAACGGCCACTTTGATCTCCGGTAGTTTAAGCCCGAAATAGGTATGGATGAGCTCCTGGAAGTTCTTTTGCTGGTAGACGCTGTCCAGTTTATAAAGTCCGGTACGTTTGCCGTAAGCCATGATGCCATTGTGAGCGCCAACGACCCCGGCAAAAAAGCCAAATCCCAGGATGCGTTGCCCGTCATCATGCTCCAGGCATTCGTAATCGATGAGGGTGATCCCCTTCCTGAGGATGGCCTGGAACATGGCCTGGTTGTAGGACTGCCGCTTCTTCGTATGAGAAAAGAAAAGATAGGTCTTGTTCTCCAGTAGGTGCTGCACCGGCACTTCTTTGATCCCGAAGAGGATATCGCAATCGCTCATGTCCTGCCGGATCTCTATTCCGGCTGCGATATATTCCTCATCGGAATAGCAGCGGTCGACAGAGGACTGGGCCACTACCCGCACCTCCGCGGAAGTCTTTTGTATCCACTTACACTGTGCGGGCGTCAGGGCCACCCTATTGTCGGCGGGTATCTTGCCTTCGTGTAATAATCCAATCGTTATCATCCTGTAAACGTTTTGCAAACAATCGGGTGAATATAGGAAAATATTTACAGTGCGTTTTGGACAAGATGGCATGAATTCGTAATATTGCGTCCCCTATGCTCGTAGATGGCGAGCCTGGGAAAGGCCCGGATGGCGGAATTGGTAGACGCGTCAGACTCAAAATCTGGTTATCGCAAGGTAGTGCAGGTTCGATTCCTGTTCCGGGCACCACGAAGACCTCGACGAAAGTCGGGGTTTTTTGCATTTCAGGAGCGGGGTGAACTTTTTCGCCAAAGTGGACAAATGCAAAAACTTGTAGTTTAGACCACACGAAGGTGGATTTAGCCCTGCAGTGGATATTCCTAGTGAATTTTAATAACAGGATCTATTACCAGGATAAAGCCTGTATCATTTTCAAATTTGGCAGCTAGTGCCAGATTTCCAGCCTTGAAGGAAGGACGCTGCTTGTTTGCAACATATCCGTAATAACGGTTAAATCCTTGCAAGCCAATATTGACTTTATAGGTGTCGATGGTTATCTGTAATTGATCTCTTGCTTTACCAAGCCAGCCACTGCTTTTACGATCTTTCAGTTCTGTAAAAACGATCGTAGCGTCGTATTGAAGCATGCCATCACAACTGCTCTCAGTGGACCCATCTGGGCGTTTTATTTCAATGCAGTGATCAATCGCAGTAAAAACAACATTTTTCTCATTGTCATTATCTACCCAAGCGATCCATTTTGTATCATCGGTCAAGTCAAGATATGCCGGAGCATTAGACGGCGGCGGATCATCGCAAATGCCAAATATTTTCTCCTTCGTGTTGCTAATACATGCAGGATCAGCAAAATTTATCGCCATCCTTTTTCTATTTCTTGAAGTTTAGTAAATAGCTCGTTTGTTTCCCCAAGCCTTTCATTGAGATAATTTTCATCCGACGGCAGCCCATTATAGTCCTCTAGTTTTATGATGGTTCCGGTTTCTTCATTCAATTCATAAATGACCAAATCTTCCGGAGCAAGCGTGGCTTCGAGAGGTACAATTTCTGCTATCTTATTTTTCTGAGTTTCATCTTTTACTGCGGATTTTATTTTATGAGCCTGAACGGCAAGTGTCAGATAATTGATGATATAAGGACTATGAGTTGTCATGATAAGTTTATTTTCCGCTTTTCTGTTATTGTATCTCAGTAGCTCAAACAGTACGCTCCTTTGAGACGTAGGAAACAGATTTTGTTCTGTTTCTTCTACGATATTGATTAGACAGGCCGGCTTTCGCCTGGCACTCAACTGTCGTAAAGACTCCTGCCTAACGTCTGGCGAAAGCTTCGGGTCATCCATCAATCGCTTTATCTCAATTTCTATTTTCCGCTGTTCTTCAATCGAGTTGGCTTTAACCGAAGAATCTTCGTCTTGGTCAAGCCACTCGGTCAAGTATTTTGTAACAAGATACAATGGTATGGTAGACTGAAAACCACTGGAGGCTTCAGAGAGTCTAACTTCATAACCGTGATCATTTATATGCGCGATTTTATTTTGCTTGTCATATCTAAATTGAGCTTTGTTAATCGGTAAGTCAAGGCCTTCCCAAAAAACATTTCTTGCTCTATCGTATTCATCTAAAAACGTAAACAAAGGCGAAGGTAGATCCTTCAATCTGTCGGGCCTATCGACAACGCTGAGAAAATTCCTCTCCGCAGGCACATACATTATTTTAGGAAGCACATATCCGTTAGCAGGTGCTTTTGTTGCCCGAAAAGCGCCGTTTACAAAAAACAGCGTGTAAGCCTTTCCGTCGAATTCAATTTCAGTGTCAGGTCGTAAATAATTATTAATCTTCTGATAGGAAAGAGTTTTCTGAAAACGGTTGTAGGTATTCAGTTCGTCTTCCTTAAGTACACCCTTCACCATTGCTTTTTCAATCCAGCTAAGTGTGGAAATGAGTTTCGCAGCCGTACTTTTACCACTGCCTTGGTTTCCAATAAAAACGGTTACCTTTTTCACATCCATCCAACCTCCATTTTCGGTATAACCGTTCCTAATGGGCCCGAAGTTTTTTATTCTAATTCTACTCATTGAAATTGTATTATCAGGCAACTATCAAAATCTTATCATTGCCTTTTGTTTAGCTCCGCTGATTAGAGCCCATCGCAATCCGCTTTCTATAATAATCTATTACTTAAAGTGACAAATATATAAAATTATTGGATTGTTCAGTTAGAATAAGGTAATAGCTATCTGAGTGCCTAAACTTATTTTGAAAGTAAAAAATGGATAAAAATTATTTTTAACTTTTCTCTTTTGTGTTTGGAGGCTTGGGCAATTTTGGTTTAGGAGGAGGGTTTGATGAAACTGCTCCATACGTAGCCTTAACAAACTTTTTTTCTGATTTAATAGGATCTTCCTTTTTCATTTCTTTTCCTTTGGTTTTGGGAAATCTTGTGGAATTTGCGTCTGTGGTTTCGGTGGAGGCGTTGAACTTGTAAACCCTTTGGTAAGGTCCGGTTCGAAAGGATGTATAATAATCTTATCCTCCTTAGGCTCAAGATTGTCATTTGTGCTCATATTATTGTATTTATTATGATGAATGAAAGTATTAAGCCAATTCCTATAATCATTGCTGCAATCGAAATCCAATTGATTCGTTGAATATACTTATTCCGTGGAATCACTCTTTCAGGTTCATAATCTTCTTCATTTATCTCCTTAACCGTTTTATTGTGATAATATGATGCAACTAAGTGAGAAATACAGTTCAATAACAAAGTTATAACCAGCAAACTCCACCCCCACCCAAGCAACTTCTTATAACTTGACTTCGTAAAGTTGCTGACCACGTCCTTAATAAATCCCACAGATAAAGCCAACGCTCCTGCACTAATGAATGACAATTGTTTTTCAAATGCATCTTGGCTTTTTGCTACTATGGCTATCAGTTCGTCCCTATAAGAGCTAAGTCTGGTAACTTCTTCTTCATATTTGTTTTTGTCATTGACCGTTTCGCCAAGCTCGTCCTTTTGGACATTTTCAAGTGTGGATTTGGAGTTACCCATTTCGACAAATTTACTAAAAATATTAGATTTTAGAACTCTTTTTAAGGTCACTCCCAAAAAAGGACTTTTGGATGCTGTCGAAGTGTAGTGAAAAAGGCATTGCCCCCTGGCAATTCACTAAATGCCAGCAAATCAAGCATAATTTGGTTAGATAATTGCCCTGTTCTGGGCACGAAGCCTTTTCAACGAAGTTGAAAGGGCTTTTTTATTTAGTAGCGGTGCGAGCTTGCTCGCAAGAGCGGATAAATAAAAAAGACCACTCCCGCAAAGCGGGAGTAAAGGCTTCGGGTAAGCCCCTCGTGGAAGTATAGGGAACATCGAAGGGCGGAGCCCGGAGATAGTCCTGTTCCGGGCACGAAGGCCCCGACGAATGTCGGGGTTTTTGCTTTCAGGAGCGTGGCGAGCTCGCCTACACGGATGAAGGCCTCGGTAGCAAGGATTTTTATTTGATTGAGCTTATTACTTTGCCATGCAATTCACTTAATTTCTCACGTGCTTTTAATATGTCTACAAAAATACCTTTGGTTTTGACTTCTTGCTCATTATGTGTTTTTCGATTCATTTGAGATCTATCGTCAATTATTATACGTCCTAATTTGTCTTCACTACTTTCTTCTACAGTAACAAATGAATGACAAATTGTATCTCTTAAATTTCTCAAATTGACGCCAGCTATAAACTCTTCTGATAGATTAAGCTGTGGCATTTTTGAAGGCATTCCTGCATCCAGTTGGTCATGAGTTGTATATGGAACCAGTAAATAAAGTGCAATTATTTCACGTACTCCTGGTATTGAAAGAATGTCATCTCTGCCATTTAAAATATTTTGAGCTATTTCTGAAAGAAAAATAGAATGCTCTCTAAAATTGGTGTCTCTGTCTTTAATCATACTCTATTTCTATTTTTTTGGCTTATTCAAATATATATATTAATTATTGATAATCTGATCTGAATGAATTAAAGCTGGCGCACACTTTGGCACACACATTTCTAACGCCAAACAACAAATGCTATGGACGTTTGCGTATTCGGTAAACAGCATCTCGTAAGAGTAAACCTCCTGATCCAGGCGCGTATCAATAGCGTTCTTTATTTCCTTCTGCCTGTCACACCCAATTTCGGGTTGATGATGAATACAAGGTGCTTCTTCGTCATGCCAGTTGTGCTTTTAAACTCAGGTCCATGCTCACCGCATGATTTATGATAGCGCCGCACGATACATAATCGACACCCGTGCGTGCATAAGATATGATGTTATCGAGGTTGATGCCGCCCGATGCTTCGGTCTCGTACCTGCCGCCTATCATTTCAATTGCCTCCTCCAGTAGTTCCGGCGAGTAGTTATCGAGCATGATGCGGTGCACGTTGCCTGTTTCCAGCACACGGCGCACATCATCCAGGTTGCGGGTCTCTATCTCTATTTTCAGGTTGCGGTTGTTGGCCGCCAGGTATTCATTGGTCTTCTGTATGGCCTGCTCAATACCCCCGCAAAAATCTATGTGGTTGTCCTTGAGCATGATCATATCGTACAGCCCCATGCGGAGATTGTACCCGCCGCCTATGCGTACGGCCTGCTTCTCAAATTCTCGGAACAGCGGGGTGGTCTTCCGGGTATCGAGTATTCTGGTTTTATAACCTTTTATTTTATCGACATACCTGTTGGTGAGGGTTGCAATGCCGCTCATACGCTGAATGCAGTTGAGCACCAGTCGCTCGGCTTTCAGTATGGTATGCACACTGGCCTCAACGGTAAACGCTGTTTCGCCATTGCTTACTGTATCTCCGTCTTTTTTGTAAAGGGTGAATTTGGCATCTTCTTCCAGATGATGAAAGATTTCCTGCGTCAGCTGCATACCAGCCAGCATGCCGTCTTCCTTTATTTTAAGTACTGCCTTACCTTTTGCGCCCGCCGGTATGGAGGCCAGCGTAGAGTAATCGCCGCTGCCCACATCTTCCAGCAATGCTGCGGCAATGAATTCCTGTGTTGTCAATGGATCTTGTATTTACGGACGCAAAATTAGGTAAATACTGGCTTAATATAAGAATGGGTTTCAAGCCAAATATATTAAAAATCCTCAATAGATATAATTGCTTCAACGACTCTTTCGACTGCCTTGACCCAACGCGATCTGTTATGTCATTTTCGCGCCGGCGAACAATACAATAAAATGATTGAATAAAAAATTTTTAAAGGAAGGGATTAGCAGTTATGTCCCAGCATGAATTCATGTTGGCAATCTGCTAAAAGCCACGAAATCAGAAAGTAACGGGTTAGATAATTGCCCTGTTCCGGGCACAAAGCCTTCCGACGAAAGTCGGAGGGCTTTTTTTGTTGTGCAGTAGGGAGAACTTATTCGCCAAAGCGGAACGACAAAAAAGACCGCTCCCACGAAGCGGGAGGAAGACTTTGGGTACGCCCCTCGCAGAGGACATTAAGTCCTTATTGTCATTTCTTTACAAGCCTATACATAAGTTTGCCTAGGGATGATGTCGCGCTGTCTGCATTTTCGATAGCTTGATAAAGGTTAATTGTGTCAACCTTAATTTCAAAAGCATAACAGTGCTGATTTTTTGTCTGTATGTCGAAACAAATTTTATCAAGGCTATCGGGTTCAGCTACAAAATCTGTTAGAACATAATATTTGGAAAAATTAGGAATTCCAATAACTTTCCCGTCATCTGTTAAGCGTATCGTTATTGATCCGCCTGTTGTGTCAGTTGTTTTATAAACCCCTGCCACCAAAGTTTTATTAACCATATATTGTAAAGGTCCTTCCGAATTTTTAAGAACTTTTCTGTATGTGTCCTGGTTGATTAATTTCTTATCCTTGTTGTAATGATAGATCACGACGGAAGTACCTTTGTTTGAAATCAGATAACCCAGCTCATAAAAATTTGAATTGTTATCATAATCTCTCAAGCTTGTGGGAAGAGAGTTTACTGCTATTCCAGGTCGAAAGAAGATATAAAAGGTTGTACCTTCGTGAATGCTGGGTGCGCCAATTTCAAGGCTATCACCACTGATCTTAGCTGTGTCAATATTTAGCTCGACAATTGATCGTAATGCACCTTTGGATTTGTAGGGTGATTTAGTTTTAGCAAGAACGTCTATATAGGAGCGCTCAGCCCAGTTGCCATTCAGTATCGACTTAAGGTCCGCATGAGTGTCAGTTGTCTTGACTTCCTTCGAATTGCCTGTTTTTGAAGTGTTTGTGGTACAGGCTGTGAGAACGGCCGATATAATTATCACTGTTACAAAACGCCTTACTTGTGTTGTCTTGCTGCAAAATATCATCCGATAAAGTTACTAAAAGCGAAGAAATCGTGCAATAGTTGGTAAGATAATTGCCCTGTTCCGGACACAAGTTCAAAACCCACGCTGGTCGTTGGTTTTGCCATTTTATGGATTGTAGGTTATTGGTTGTTTTTTGACCCATTCCTGGCACATTGCCCTCTCAACTTTGTTGAGGGGGCAATGCCTTTGGAGCGGCGCGAGTTTGCTGACGTAACAGGATCAGCCGGGTTCATCACTTGAATTATTCAATCATTTAGCATTGCAAGTTCGTCTTCGTTAAGCGTATCACGAATTCATATCAATGATGCATACCTCCAGGATCAACTTTAAAATAAGGGCTATAATCTGCAAGCCGTTTAAGCAGGTCTTTGCTGTCTGCTATTATTTTTTCCTTTGCTGCTTCACCGGCAGGCATGATGAGATATCCATGGGGCCCCTTCCGCTCGCCTAAAACAGTATTACCCGAGTTTACCAGCCATGGCCCGTTGGGGGAATTCGGGTTAGTACCAACATCCTGATCCGTTATATAGGGGGCATAAAACATGTAGTGCGGCATATTCATCGTCATTACCGTTTCATCACCGGGTTTGCCAGTATAGACCCGCATAATGGGAGCCAGCATATAGGAAACACCTCCTCTGGCCGGAGCCTTGTATATTCCTTTATGGAACTGTTTTATCACGGAATCTTTTATCTGCCGCGCCGTCAATTTTCCGGAAGCTCGCATCGCCGCCACATCCCTGTAGACCGGAAAGATCATCCTCGCGCCTTCAGCATCATAGGCAATGGGCGCAAAAATGTCCTTCCTGAATCTCCCCCATTCCCAATCTGTTCTATCGATGAAGCATACAAATCCGTTCGACCCCTGCTGCACTATGTAATAACCCTTTGCCGGATCCAACAGATAAACAGTAGCCGCAGCGCGCAGATGAGGTGGCAGGCCGCTTAAGGCAAGTTCTGTTTCCAGGCCCGCCGGCATTTTTTCAAGCTTCCAGCCCTCCGGTTGCTGAGCTGAGCTCCTTGCAAGAAAGAATAAACTGCATGTACATAGAAGTAAGATGATCCGGGGCGACATCAGGCCCCAGCATTTCTTTGTCAAATTCGTTGAATAAGCCATAGAGGGGGTTTTCGTTAGATGATGTAAATAAACCTTGTCAAATTATGACAACTTGCCCTCTCCTAAAGGGGGTAAATGCGCCAAATGTCAGGGGCATTTACGACATTCTCTTCGTATTGCGATCTTTAAAATTAAATGCATTATTAGAGATGTAGCCGCCGTAGATCGGACAAGAATCGATTCGAAGACTCCTCGTGGGCTATGACGGATACCGGGCTATGTCCTGTAAGACATTTTTTAAGATCTTATCGAGGGAATTCTTAGCTGTAATAGCCCACCAGAAGATGACGGTAAGATAGGTGAGCAGACCCCATCCAATCATTGCTGCCTTCATTTTATCCAACAGCAATGGATTGTTTGTCTCTTGCTTCAGCTTCCCGTTTTCAACGGTTTCATGACCCGGCGTAATTGTGCGGGCAGTGCGTTGAGATGGAGTTACAGAGGCACACCATCCATGAAGGGATAAAACAAGGGCACAAAGAAAAAGGGTCAATTTCATGATATAGGTCTTAAGGATTTGGAATAGCAACGGATTGATAAAAATCTATAAAATAAAAGCCATTTGCAAGGCAGAAATGTTAAATTTTTGCATAAATAACCATCCTGCTAAACGTCACAAAATCTATAAGTGATTGGTTAGATAATTGTCAGGCTCCGGGGAGGTCATGACCGCTCGACCTCCCCGAGTCCTCACGGATGAACGCGGATGATCGTCTTTCCCTTGATCCGCTCGGTCGGGTTGAAAGCGGCAACCGCATCGTCGAGGGTAGCCACGTTGCCGATGTTTGTCCGCAGCCGACCATCCCGGACCCGCTGGACGAGCTCACTCAATTGGGCGCGATCGGGTACGACGACGAAGTCGATAGTCAGCCCGCCAGGGGGTCGCGCCTCGGTCGGGCCGGCGATGGTCACCAGCGTTCCTCCGGCGCGAATCACGCCCGCAGACTGCTTCGCGATGTCGCCGCCGAGGACGTCGAAAACCAGATCGACCCTGCCGACATCTTCCAGGACGCCGTTATCGAGGTCGACGAACTCCTGTGCGCCGAAGTCGAGAGCCGTGTGACGGCCGGCAGCGTGCCCGGTGCCGATGACGTACGCGCCGGCCTCACGTGCGAGCTGGGTTGCCATCGAACCGACTACGCCGGCCGCACCGTGCACGAGGACGCTCTGCCCCGCACGAAGGCGGCCATGCTCGAACAGCCCCTGCCACGCGGTCAGGCCCGGCATCACGAGGGCCGCGCCCACCGTGAAGTCAACGTCACCCGGCAGCGGTGCAAGGTTGCGTGCCTCGACGGCTACATACTCCGCCAGCGTGCCGTCGCGAGTCCAGTCCGTGAGGCCGAACACCCGCTGTCCCACCGACAGCCCCGTCGTTCCATAGCTGAGAGCTGTGACCACTCCGGCCAACTCGTGGCCGGGGATCGAAGGCGTCCGGTCACGGCCTAGGCGGTCGATCCAGGTCGAGGGCCACGACAGCTCATCCCCGGTGAATCCCGACGCATGAACCTTAACAACGACATCGCCGTAGTTCGCGCCCGAGAGGTTGGCGAGCGACGCCCCCTGCGGCTCGGGCCGCTCTACCAACTTCATCCCGGCTGTTCCCGCAGCCTGGTCGGTTACAACGATCGCCTTCATAACACACCTCCTTTTTTGCTCATCAGCAAACACCCACTTGATGAAGTGATGTTGCCGTACGCTTTTGTTTTCAGCATAATTGTATGTTTAAAGTTGTACAATGACTCTTTTAATCCTGGTATAAAATTAAATTTTAATTTGGTTACTTTGGTGGTCCAATTTCAAAATATACAGGGGTTCAGCTCGCTTGAAGTTATAGAGCATTCACGGAGGATTTTTTCCGTTATGAAAAGCAAAACTTTTAAGGTGAAGCATAAAGCAGCAGAAATATTAATCGAAATTGTTATTATCGTTTTTGCAATTTCTTTATCTTTTCTCCTCAAAAGATGACGGGAAAAAACTGAAGATCATCAACTGAATTAAAATCCCAATTACGAAGCGTAAACCGATACAAATTCAATGAAAGAGTACCTGAATGACCTCCTGGGACGGATGACCGACGATTCCTATAGACTCGGAGAAGAGAAGCTCGAAGGCCCCGACGAAATCGGACTATTTTATGAATTAGTTTTTTAAGAAATAGACGATTGAACAATTTGTTCAATGTTTAGCTTTCGCATTGACATAAACGCCTGTGCTGCCTTGCCCGCCTTGGCAGGGTTTCCCATAATTTTACCAAGAATTGTTGGAATGATTTGCCACGATACACCAAACTTATCTTTCAGCCAACCACACATACTCTCTTCTCCATTTTCAGTGAATTTTTCCCAGTAATAATCTATCTCCTCCTGCGTTTCGCAATATAAAGTTAATGACACACCTTCTGTGAAAGAAAAATTGTGCTCTGCTGCACTTTCCATCAGCATGAGTTTCTGTCCGTCTACATCCATTTGTGCATGTTTTACTTTCCCTTCTTTGTCAGGTACTTCATTTGCGCCATAGCGGAGAGTTCCGTCAACTTTCACGTTTTCAAAAATAGAGGAATAATGTTCAATAGCTTCGTCAACCCGGCCATATTGCTTACCTGTAAACATCAGACAGGGCGTTATTTTCTGACCAACATCACTGAGTTTTCCTAAAGCAAGCTGCCAGGATATGCCGAACTTGTCAGTTACCCATCCAAATTTTTCACCCCATGGATATTTATCCAAAGGCATCATTATGCTTCCATCTTTGCTGAAAGCATCCCAGATATTCTCAAGTTCCTGTACATTTTCACAGAGGTAATAAAACGAAATGGAAGGAGTAGGATGATACATGGGACCGCCATCCAAAAGAATAAATCTTTGTCCCGAAACCTCGATCTCGGTTACGATTGGTGACTGTGTTGTAATTTTTGACTTTTCAAAAACAGAACAATACAATGCTGCCGCTTCTTTTGCCTGATTGTTAAACCAAAGACAGGGTGTAATTTGCTTTTTCATTTTATTTGCTTTTTAATTATTCAAAGTCAAAATTATGAAAGCATATTGCCATAGAATAGAATAAAAACGACACTATGAATTTTTCCCGGTCAACCCCTTTCTCAGATAATCATTCGGTGTGGTTTGTGTAAATTCTTTAAAAGAACGAATGAAATGGCTTTGGTCAGCAAATCCACTGGAAAAAGCCACATCTGATATTTTATCAAATTGTTTTGACCGAAGTTGTCTAAATGAAAGTTCAAATTGGCAGATGCGCCGGTATTGAGTGGGAGTAACACCTACATATTTCTTAAAAATTCTTTGAAATGTCCTCTCATTAAGCTTTAATTCCTGAAGTATCTCCGATAAAATTTCTGTGCCGGAATTACAAATAATTTGATCGGTGGCGTATTGAATAATTTCAACTATTTTTTTATTCTCGTTAAGTTGTTGAGCGAGTAAATTATCAAGCACTTCTACTTTTCGTGATGTTGAATCTGCATAAATCAATTGTGTTCTAAGTGCGTTGTATTTATGCGGACTGCAATTACAAAGGTCAACAGGAGTGTTTACTAATTTTTTTGCGGGCATATTAAATATGCCTGCAAGTACAAACGGTTTAAAAAAGTATGCGATAATAGTTGAATTGTTATTAGTTGTCCAACAGTCGGAATTAATAAATTTTCCATGCAGCGTCAATTGTGTAGCATTCTCATACCCCGATGGAAATTTTTCAGTTCTGCAAAAAAGTGTCGGCATTCCATTTGTGAAAATGGGCAGACTATTGGAATCAGGTTCGGAGAAACCTTCTATGATCAGAACCGTTCTCACAAATTCTGTCAATAGTTTACCAGGTCTTTGATACCAATGTTTCATTTTGTCTGTTGTTGTTGTTGTTGCTTACACCCTCTCTTTACTATATTTTGAAAACGTGTCAATGGCTTCATATAATTCAAACCCAATGCCTTGTGCAAGTTGATCCAATTCGGTCATACTATGTGTTAAAAAGATGGCAATGGATTTTTTTACCGGATCTGCTGACCACCAACCACCATAAGCACCTGGCCAACCTACAGATCCAATAGAGCCTGCACAAGGCATAGATAAATATGGGCTTTCTCTCATAACAACAGCCACACCCAATCCAAAGCCAAAATTGTCTTTAAACAATGCCGTACCCATTAATTTTGAGTGTTGCCTTTGAGTTGGCGTCAAATGATTGGAACACATCAAATCTTTAGTTTCCTTTTTTAAGATTTGAATACCATCTGAACTCCCGTTCTCTACAAAAATTCTTGCAAATTTAAGGTAGTCTTCTATAGTTGACCAAAGCCCCCCACTGCCAGATTCAAATTCCAAACCCTTGGGTCGTTCTTTAAAAGCCATTTTTGATGGAACTGTTTCAAGATTGATTAAGCTGCCAAATTCATCGAAACCAATATTAGAAGCACATCTGTTTTTTTTGTTATTTGGAACATCAAAAAAGGTATCTGTCATTGATAATGGATTGAATATTTTTTCTTCCATTACTTTGCTCAAGGGCTTACCTTCTATCTTTGAAATAAGCAATCCTAATAAGTCAGTAGATTTTCCGTAATTAAATATTTCTCCTGGCTGGCTTATCAAGGGCAGGCTTGCCAATCCATTAATCCATTGCTCAATGGTAAGTTCATTATCAATGTCACCCCCTAAAACCCGATCGTAATCAGCTTTAAGTTTTCCCTTCTGGAATCCACTATAAGTAAACCCTGCTCTATGTGTAAGTAGATCGAGTATGGTAATGTCTTTGTCAGCATCCTCGTATTCATCAAGCTGATTTTTCAAGACCTTCATATTCCCAAACTGCGGAAACCATTTAGTAATTGGGTTGTTGAGATTCAATTTCCTTTCTTCGTACAACATCATTGTAAGTACTGAAGTAATTGGTTTTGTCATTGACGCAATTCTGAATATCGTATCAATGGTCAATAATTCTTTTGTCTCCAAATTTTTATACCCGTCACTTTCCTGATATAAAATTTGCCCATCTTGCCATAAAATGCAGTTAACTCCACCAATCTTTTTATTTTCAATTATTTTTTTAAACATCGGATAACAGGCTCTTTTAGTAATTTTAATTTTCGACTTTTGGAATATTCAGCAAATTTATTTTGCGAGGACATGTGGATGTCAAAACTTAATCAACAGCTTTTCAGCCATTAGCTTACCGTCCTTGTAATATTCAAAGACCCAACTGTCATCTCTTTTGAAAACGATCCCATTGGAGGATCCGTTATCCGCAATAAAAGTATCCGCCACCGAGCTCTTGAACATGCGCAAAACCGTCTTTGGTGTAGTATCGATCAGCTGATACCCATTAGCAATGGGCTGCGCATATAAGGTGCCAGCGGCCGGGGAGGCTACGATTACGGTAGTTTTCCCTACAGGCGCGGAATTAGAAGCGGTGGTCGGGGCCAATGGCTGGTCATTTATGGCCTGCCCCGGTTGATAAACATACTTGGCTTGCGTCAAGGACGTAAAGGCATCCTTTAAAGCAAGGGTATAGGAAGGTCCAAATTCTTTCTCCCGGCTATTTCCTTCTTTGCTTTTCCAAACTATATTTCCCTTACAGTCTTTTAGTAAAAGGGTAAGTTTGGTAGTAAACATCGATTTTTTCTCTACTACTTCAGCATTGAGTGCGTTACATTTATTAATAGCGAGCTCAGCGGGTAGTTCAGAATTGTCAAAATAGGCCGTAAAACCGGTTTCTTCCAGGGACGATTTAGTTAAAGTATTTAATCCATATTGGTCTTTTTGCTTAAGGAAACTAAAGGTTTCCGGCACCAGAACAAATTTGTAGTTGTTCAGTGAAGTCTGCGAATGGCCTGAAAGGCAACCAAATAACAGGAATACTAAAACACATGATTTCATATCGTTATGAGTTTTGTTCTTAAAGATAGCCATTCTTTACAATTTTGATCTTTTACAAAGGTTCGATGTAAAATCGGGATGGGGAGGATGACGATGTCGAAAATTTAAAATAAATTTGCAAATGACCGATCGGTCATTTACCTTTGTGCTATTAATCTAAGAAAATGAACAAAGGAGAACAGACCAGGCAAATGATCATCGAGCAGGCAGCTCCGATCTTTAACAAAAAGGGAATAGCGGCCACGGCGATGAGCGATATCATGGATGCTACCAATCTCTCCAAGGGTAGTCTTTATGTCCATTTTGACAATAAGGAAGTCCTGGCCGAGAAGGTGGTCGACTATAATATGGAGCAGCTGGTGCAAAAGACGGCCGCGATAATGAACCGTTTCGATAACCCGAAAGACAAGCTTTTCGCCTTTATCGATCTCTACCGGAACCCGCTGATCCCGCCGGTAGAAGGAGGGTGCCCGATGTTGAACTTCGGGATGGAAGCGGATGATCAGAATGAGGTGGTGCGGGAAAAAGTGGCTGTACAGGTGAACAAGAGCCAGCAAATGCTTACCGATGTTCTCTCCCAAGGGATCAGGCAGGGTATATTTAAGGCGGACTGGAATTATAGGGAGTTCGCGACCTTGATGTTTGCGATGATTGAAGGCGGCGTAATGATCGCAAGGACTACCCGGAAGCACGACAAGATGGCCGTCATCTGCCGTAACCTTAAGAAAATGATCGAGGCGCAGCTGACCTGATATTTGAGGCTCAGTTGACCTGATATTTTTTTTGTCACAAATATGACCGATCGGTCATATTTAAGAAAGTAAACAATTTTTATCAATATTTAACACACAGTTATGAAACAGTTACTTACCGGCGCATTACTTATTGCTGCCGCACTCACCACCTCCCTTTTCCCTTCTTCTGTCTATGCGGACAGAAAAGATGGATCAGAAAAAACAAAGGCTGTCACAAAGACCATCCAGGTCGATGACGCAAAGATCGTCTACCGTGTCTATGGGGACAAGGGAGGGACTCCCCTCGTTCTATTATCGGCGCTCGGCTTCACCCTGGATGCCTGGGATCCCGCCGTTGTGAACGGGCTCGCCAAGTTCTCGACCGTCATCGTTTTTGACAACAAGGGCGTCGGCGCTTCCACGGGCAAGACCCCGACCTCTATCGCTGAAATGGCACAGGATGCCATCTCTTTCATCAAAGCAACAGGCTATTCGAAAGTAAACCTGCTTGGCTTCTCGATGGGCGGATTTATTGCCCAGGAGATCGTAGAGACCGAACCGCAACTGGTGAATAAACTGATCCTGGTTGGTACCGGCCCACAAGGATCGGAAGGACTGGGCGAGATTGGGAAAATACTGACATCAGCCGCTAGCCTGCCGGCCGAAGAACAGTACCTGGCAGGTTTCTTCTCCCCTTCCGAACGCAGCAGACAAGCAGGTAAAGAGTCTTTTGCCCGTGTCCAGGCTAAAAAAGAAGGCCATGATCTTCCCTTGTCGAAAGAGAGTTTCGGTGCAGAGTTTACCGCCGTGCTCGGTTGGGCACAACCCGACCCAGCCAAATTCGAACGCGCCAAAACGGTCACTACCCCCGTGTTGATCGTGGGCGGTCAGTACGACATTTTCATCCCGGTTGTCAATGAGGTGCGGCTATATCAGGCTCTGCCCAATGCGCGGCTCGTTCTTTTGCCAGACGCCGGTCACGCTTCCCTCTTCCAATACCCTGAATTGTTTGTGCAGGAAGCAATCTATTTTCTCAAAAACTAATAATTTCATTTAGAACTTACAGTCATGAAAAACAAAGTTTGGTTCATTACCGGAGCATCCAAGGGATTTGGGTTCGAGATCGCCAGGGCCGCACTGGCCAGCGGTGACCAGGTGGTCGCCACGGTAAGAAAAAATGCCGGGGAATTAACAGCCCGGCTGAACGGCGGAGACCGGGCACTCGTCGTCACGCTGGACGTGATCAGCGAAAAAGAAGTGCAAGCGGGTGTCGATGCGGCGATCGACCGGTTCCAACGCATCGATGTGCTCGTGAACAATGCCGGGTATGGTCTGCTGGCGGCAACGGAAGAAGCATCCGCCGAAGAAGTCAGGAAACAGTATGATACGAATGTCTTTGGCCTGCTCAACGTGACGAGGGCCGTCCTGCCGCAACTGCGCAAGCAGGCATCGGGCCATATCATTAATACCTCTTCCCTGTTTGCATATCTGAACAACGTGCCCGGTTTCGGACTATATGGCTCGACAAAATACGCGGTCGAAGGCATATCCGAAGGGCTTGCCACCGAACTAAGCCCCCTCGGGATCCATGTGACCGCGGTAGCGCCGGGTCTGTTCACTACGGATTTCGTATCCACGGATTCCTACCAGCCTTCGACCCTTGTCCTGGATGCATATAAGGCAACAGTCGGAGCCATCAGGGCCAACATGGGATCCTTCAACGGTAACCAGCCCGGCGATCCGGTGAAACTCGCCGCGGTGATCGTAAAATTAGCGGCCAGCGAAAATCCTCCGTTGCACCTACCCATCGGAAGGGATGCCGTAAAAAATCTCCGCGAGAAGACAGCGCAGATCACCCGGGAAATGGAAGAATGGGAAGCCCTCTCTACAAGCACCGACCACCAGCGGACCCCGGCGGGCAAGTAGCGCCGGGAAAATCGACACCATGCAAAGCCAGTCATAGGTACAAGGCCCCGACGAAAGTCGGGGTTTTTATTATCTCTCGATCCAGCAGACTTTCAATTTCCGTTCGGCAAACAGCCACTCGCCATCCTGCTTCACCATGGTATCATAATACCGGATACCCGCAATCATCAGTTTTTGGACTCCGTCTGGAAGCTTTAAGTGATATGCCCGGCAGTAGGTAGTAGCGGTTGCCCGGTCGCCGTTCACTTTAATAGTGCTTTGCCCATTGAAATGCATCGTTGAAAGGTATTGGTTCAGGTCATCGAACACGGGAAAAAGACTGTTCCTGCCGGTGACTACCTGGGTCGGCGTAGGTATTTTCTCATCCATATACACTTCGAAATTCGTATCCTCGGTAAAAAGCGCCATATGCCCCTGGATGTTGCGGGTATCCGCACAATAGGTATAAGCATCGATCAGCTCCCGAATAGCGATTCGGTCTTCCAGTTGCTGTAGTCTTTGTTCGGTGGTCATGGTTATTTGCTTTTTTGGGTTATTTCCGCCGGTGTCATCCCATACTTTTGCTTATGATTACAAATTTAAATTCTTTATCAGGATCTTCAATTGCCGTACGGTCCAAATTCCATTTGCTGTAAAGGCCAGTTTCCAGCAGTCGGTTCTTCTTAAAATGCCTGGTAGGAGTATAAAAGTAAGTTTAATCCATCTTTACAGAACGTGACGGGTAAATGTTTTCTTTCGAAAAGCGGTGAAGTTCATCCCAGCCGCATTTTTGAAGTACTTGCTGAAATGCGACAAATCCTCGAAACCAAGTGAGGAAGCCACCATTTTCATATTGGCGTCGTTGTACATGATCAGACGCTTCGCCTCTTGCACAGTCCGCTGCCTGATATGATAGCTGGCGGAATGGCCCGTCACTTTTTTTACTACGTCAGACAGATAGGTTGGGGAGACAAAAAGCTCATTGGCATAGTCAGCTACCTGCTTCTTCGCCCTGAATTGGCTGTCAAGTTTCGCATAGAAGCTGGTGAACAGCCGGGTGTGGGAACAGTTTACCTCCTCCTGCCGGACCATGGTAGACTGTCTTTTCATATAAATAAGGAATACTTTGAATAGTCCGCTGAGTATTTCCAGTCGTAACATCAGACGGGCCTCAAACTCCCTACTGATGACGGCGAGCACGTCTTGCAGGGTCCGGTCCTCCCGCTTCAGCAAATACATTTTTACTCGCTTCAGGTCGGAGGTGATTTCTGTGAAAAAGGGTCGTCCGGGACTCTCTGTGGCCAGATAAAGAAAATCAATATTAAAAGAAAGCACGTACCCTGAGAGCCGGCCTTCGGGCATGAATTGGTGAAACCGTCCTGGCGGTATCGTGTAACTGCTGTTGTCCTTAATCCGGTATTTTTCCAGGTCGATGCTGAAATACCCGGATCCTTCGTTGATCCAGACAATCTGGTAGTGTGGGCGTCGGATGGGGGCGTTCCCCGGATCAAGCTTGAGATTTACCGATTCTACCGTCGAGATGTCAAAAAAATAATTCACATCGTTGGGAAATACAGGCTGTTTGGGGTTGTTTGTGTCATTGCCTATTTTGAGTTGTTTCATGATTGAGCCCCCGTAAATGTTTTTTTGAAGAAGTGCCCGGCGTTTATCAGTTTCTCAATGCATCCTTGATCGCCTTTGCAACTTCTGCAATGGCGCGTTTACCATCGTCAATGTAACCTGCCATCTGAAAAAAGCCATGCGGCATTTCTTTATAAATGCTGGTTTTTACTTTTACCCCTGCTTGCTCTAAGCGAGCGGCATATGCAATACCTTCGTCGCGCAACGGATCATATTCGGCAATAATGATCAGGGCACTGGCGCACCCAACTAAATTTACCGAAAAAATCGGAGCGGCATCGGCATTTTGTCTTTCTAAAACATTGGGAACGTACATTTGCCATGCTCCAAGGGCGGCCTCGAGGGTTATTACCGGGCCCTTCGCAAACTCGCTCCAGGACCCGGTGTTAAGAGTTGGATCTGTAACGGGATACATCAACACTTGTAAAAGAACACGCAGGCCCTTGTTTTCTGCGATTTTTCGGGCGAGTACAGTGGCAATCGTTCCTCCGGCGCTATCGCCAGCGACGATCAGACGGTTACGGTCAATGCCAAACTCAGCTCCTTCGTTGGCAACCCATTGCAGAATAGCATAGCCATCCTCTATGGCAGCCGGGAAAGGATGTTCAGGTGCAAGGCGGTAATCGACGGCTACCACTATGCAACCTGCTGCATTTGTCAGGGCGCGAAGCGGTCGATCATGAGTTTCCAGATCACCTGCAAAAAACCACCCGCCATGAAAGAAGATGACAGCCGGCAGATCACTGCCTCCTGACGGGTTATATATTCGAATGGGAATTCGAACCTCTGAAGTGTCAATTAAATGATCTTCAATAGAATGAACCGGCTCAGGTTCGCCGGCGAGCGGGGCGATCTGCCGATAATAATTTCTTGCAGCCGCTATCGGATCGGTTGATGGGGGCGCCAATGCTGCCAGTTGCGCGGAAGCATCAAGAGCCGCCTGCACTTGTGAAGTCATAGTATGCTGACTCATAATGAACGATTACTGATGAAGGACGGCGCTCAAATTGCCAAGGACGCCCAATTGACCCAGCATAATGGTCCCCGCCGTATAACAATGGAATGATCTCACCTTGCCGTTCTCAATATGGAAAACATCACAACACGGGGTTTTCATGACCTTATCCGTTGCAGGTATGGTGCCCACAGGCAGTTCGAGCGGGCCTTTGTGTGTGCCGTTAAGGGTTAGTTCAACTATCACTAAATTCCCGTCGTCCTTAACATAGATATCAATCAGGTCGCGATGCATGTCGGGGAAAGCTGTGGCATATATATCAACCGTTTTACCGATCTCTTTACCGTAGTACTTTTTATCGGCAGATACATCGTAGAAATAGCCGTCCTCTGTAAACAGGCTGGCAAATAACTTCGAATCCTTCGTTTCTGCTATTGCATACAAGGATCGAATGAGTTTTTCATTTTCAGAATTTGATGGAGTTTTCATATCTTTTTAGTTTTGTTTATATTGTTAACGGCTATGCGTTCCTGACGATGTAAAGTTTGCTTTAGCCGGCGACCTGGCTCTTGATACTTATCAAAAAGTTTGATTGATGAAAATCATGAGACGGAATTGATAAATGTCAAGAATGTTAGTGACTTATACCAGTAACTTTCCCGGCATCAGAAAGGTGTTCGGGAATTAAAACAACATTTTGTTATATGTACGACGTTCTTTTTAAGCATATCGAAGATAGAACCGGTGAAAAATTAACAGATCATGAACGAGAGGTTATTATGGCTGCATTTGAGCGAAAACGTATGCGAAAAAGACAATACCTTCTCCGGGAGGGTGATGTTTGCAGGTATACAGCATTTATTGAAAAAGGTTCCGCGCGGATGTTCACTGTTGACGAAAAAGGGCATGAGCATATCATCCGTTTCGGACTGGAATCCTGGTGGATAAGCGATCACGAGAGTTTGATCAATCTAACCCCTTCGCCTTATTTTATTGAAATGTTGGAAGATTCCGAGCTTCTTATTATTTCTCTTGCAAACGCACTTGAACTACGAAATAAAAGCCGATGCTTCGATCTGACTATTAAAGTCCTCGACAAATTTCAGGCGATTGCCATGCAAAAAAGAATTCACTCCGCCATTGGTATGACCGCTGAAGAAAGGTACATTGATCTATCGCGTACCTATCCCCAATTTCTCGAGCGCTTTCCCATGAACATGATTGCATCTTATTTAGGAATTTCTCCGGAAACGCTCAGCAGAATACGTAAGAATGCCACACGTAAGTAGGACATAATCCGGGGGTTCATCCAATCGGAATTGACATTTGTCAATCCAATTTCCTGCGATTAATCAATTTTAAAATCGTGGCGGACCCACAATTTTATTGAAAATTTGATTATGGAAAAGCGCAGAAATTCAGATATGGGAAATGCCGGCCATGGCTATGACTTCATCGTGGTTGGTGGAGGATCGGCCGGAGCGGTGCTTGCAAACCGCCTGACAGAAGATCCGGATATCCGGGTCCTTTTGATTGAAGCGGGCTCTGTTTTTAGCCCCGGCAATTATCCTGAAGTCGTCGCCAAAAGTGATATTGTCGGCGCCAATTTTGACCCAAACTTCGAGTGGGGATATCAAACAGTCCCCGGCTATATCGGCCATCCTATCCATGCCCTTCGGGGGAAGGTGCTGGGCGGCAGTTCCTCTATCAACGGATCGGCCGCCGTTCGCGCGCTGCCCAGTGATTTCAAGCGGTGGGAAACCCAAGGCATAAAAGGTTGGAGTTGGGAGGAAGTATTTCCTTACTATCTAAAGATGGAAACCTCCAATGTCGCAGACCAAAAATGGCATGGTCATTCCGGCCCATTTCCTATCACACAACTGACGAAGGCCGACGTCAGCCCGCTGCAACTGGCGTTTATCAACGCTGCCGTAGAAAATGGTTTTAAGGAGATCGCCGACTTCAATGCAGACGAGCAACATGGGGTAGGTCCATATCCCATGAATATCGTCAAAGGGATACGTATGAATACCGGAATGACCTATTTAAATGACCAGGTACAAAAACGAGCTAATCTCAGCATTATCGGAAATACCCTTATCGACAAGGTCCTTTTCGACGGTTTCGAGGCTTATGGAGTTCAAACAGCGGACGGAAGGAAATTCATTGCCGAAAATGTGATCCTTTGCGGAGGCACTTATGGCACGGCCGCTATTTTAATGCGCTCCGGCCTTGGTCCGAAACAGCAGCTTCTCGCCCTCGATATCCCCGTCGTGGCGGATCTGCCGGTGGGAGAGAATTTGGTTGATCAGCCCTTCTATTATAATGCTTACTCGGTGAACCCCGATACTGTCGGTCGTCAAACACCGGTGATCGCTGCAAAAGTCTGGACCCGATCTTCTTATGCCGGCAAAGACGAATTGGATCTGCATATTACTGCTACGCATCTGCTCCCGCCAGATCAAAGCCCCACCCACGCAGGCTTTGTCTTTGCCGTGGCTCTTACCAATCCAAAATCGCGGGGAACAATAAAACTGGCATCAAACGACCCCCAGGCAGCGCCGATAATAGACCTGAATTTTCTGGCTGTCGAAGAGGACCGCAAACGCATACTGGAAGGAGCCAAACTGGCAAGAAAAATCGCTAAGTCAGCACAGTTTAAAAATATGATCGTACAGGAGTTGAATCCATGGCAGGCCGAGACAGACGAACAGGTGATGGAATCAATAAAAAATACCCTTGACAGCTATGCACACCCATTTGCCACCGCCCCGATGGGACCGGAGAGCAGCAAGATGGCCGTCGTAGATTTCCAGGGCAGGGTGCACAAGGTTACTCGTTTGAGGGTGGTTGATGCGTCCATATTCCCCGATACCGTATCCGCTGCACCTAATCCAACCGTTATCATGGTGGCCGAGAAAATTGCCGATGAGATCAAGAATGGCGATTAACAACGAGTGTTATTGGTTCCATATCATTAGACTCGTTGCCAAACGATTGTAATAGTAGCCCCCTCTGCTATTTTTAGATTTTCAATCATCCTGTTACCCTCGACTTTTTCGGTGAGTTCATTCCGGCCTCTGCTGCTACCGTTCATGTCCCGAAAGGTTGAACCTAAAACATGTTGTTCAAGAAAGTCACCGTTTTCGTCTATTGTATAGGTGCCATATACACCAAGACTATTTGTTACCGCAGTTTTGTATTCTTCCGGTGTGCCCTTTGAACGATCTCCTGACGCAAACTTTGGTATATCAGGGTTATTGACGATGACTGTAAAGTGTAAATCTTCCGTAAGAATCAGCATCCCGTTCGGGTGTGCACCGAGGATATCTATTCGCGTTCCATGATTATCAAGGTAACCGGAAATCAAATTCCAGCAACCCGCAACGTTGTTCTTTTTCATATTTTTAATTTTATCTGATGCATCTTTTGTTTTACCAGCGACTGAAATTAGCAGTGCTAAACCGGCAAAGGCAGGGAGAAGGATGTTTTTACTTGCTTTCATAACTATAAAATGATTTAATTAACCGATCCTATATTGACCGCCATCTACAACAAGCGCCTCCCCTGTAATAAAGGACGCATCGTCACTTGCCAGGAACAAGACTGCCCCGGTAATATCCTGCGGTTCGCCCAGCCGCTTTATCGCCTGCTGTTCCCAGGTAGCGCGTTTCATTTCATCTGATTGCGAAGCCGTTGCCTTTGTATTAATAAGGCCCGGCAGGACAGCATTGGCGGTTATGCCGTCACCGGCAACGTCATTAGCGAGCCCTCTCATAAACCCGATAATGCCCATTTTCGTTGCGATATAATGACTCATGCCAGGTATCGCGAGGCCGACCATATTCGAGGATATGCCTATAAAACGTCCCCATTTCTTTTTTCTCATGCA